>ERZ1292633.1176-Hain-H41-02um-R1-1176-length-28727-cov-9_pt1 | contig 28727 bp, 27 predicted proteins | sample MGYA00564406_ERZ1292633 | MGnify/ENA primary metagenome ERZ1292633 (study PRJEB36523, sample SAMEA6512639) | groundwater metagenome | collected 2019-01-08 | study: AquaDiva: Metagenomics assemblies of 32 groundwater samples | reverse complement strand
GAGTCAGGAGTCAGGAGTCAGGAGTCAGGAGTCAGGAGTCAGGAGTCAGGAGAACTCACCCCTCGATGATGGTGGCGTAACCGGAGAATTCCGGGAACGCGCCGAGCATTTCTCGTAGTCCCGTTGTATCGAACTTTCCGTAGGCCATCGAGTTGTCGTACAGCTTGATGGCCTTTTTATTTGCGTCCCGCTCGAACTTCCCGCCGCCGACGATCTGCCACGCCTGGTCAGTGATCGTAAACTTATCCCGTTTCGCATTGTAGCTTCCCTCGATGCCCTTGTCCATGCAGAACCGCTCGACGATGTTCGCGTGATATTTCGTAAACTCCTTGGGCGAGAGGACGAGATAGAGCGTGTTCCCGTTCCTGATCTGGACAAATTTGCCGATCGTGACGGTTGGGATGGGTGTCCCGACGATGGAGGTGTAGTAGAAGGGGGTGTAGTCGATGATGATTGGAGACATGGGCGCGGGCGAGCAAATAATCTTTATCGCGTCATCCTTGACATAGTATGACCATGATGTCCATCTCCGTTTTCAGTTCTTAATCATCATCGTAATTCCGCTGCTTATACTGCTTTCGCTGCTTTTGATATCTCTCCTGCCGTTGTCGCTCGTCCAGTTCGGAAATCGTCTTTTCCGTGATCTCGCTTGCCTCTCTTTTACGTATTTCCGCCTCCTTGCCTCCTAATGAGGAAACGCTGTAATCAGACGCCTCGGTGCCGGCCGGCACTTCCTTGATCGAGACCAAGTCCGATTTCCGGACACAATATTCGCCGAAGGTCTTCATTGTGCAATACTGGGAGTCTTTTTCGAAGTAGCTGGGCCAGACATTCGCCGTTTTGTCCTTGAACCGTAGTAGCCAGTCTGCATGAGCAGTATGACAGCTAAATATGAGAAATGCTGCTAACATGATCACCTTCATATCATCCTCCTTTGAATGTACCGATATGATCACAGGGATATGACAGTACTTGTTATTCTCTTTGTCTCGGGTCCAGTGCGTCCCTGATCCCTTCGCCTAACAAATTATATCCCAGGACGGTGATGAGGATGGCGAGGCCGGGGAAGGCGGAGAGCCACCAGGCGATCTCGATGTTGTCCTTGCCGGAGGACAGCAGGCTGCCCCAGCTCGGCGTGGGCGGCTGAACGCCGAGGCCGAGGAAGCTGAGCGCCGATTCGACGAGGACCGCGCCGCCGATGCCCATGGTGGCGGAGACGAGGATGGGGGAGAGGCCGTTCGGCAGGATGTGTTTGAAGATGATGCGGCTGTCGGACGCGCCGAGGGCGTGTGCGGCGGTCACGAACTCACGCTCTTTGATGGAGATGAACTCGGCGCGTACGAGACGGGCCGGCTCCATCCAGCTGGTGAGGCCGATGACGACCATGATGTTGATGATGCTGGGTTCCAGGATGGCGATGATCGCGAGGATCAGGAAGATGGTCGGGATGCTCAGCATGATATCAACTGCCCGCATGATGGCGCTGTCGATGTATCCGCCATAGAAGCCCGAGATGGCGCCGAGCAGGATGCCGATGAGGGTCGCGATCCCGATGGCGACGAACCCCACCTGAAGCGACACGCGCGAACCCCAGATCATGCGCGACAGGACGTCCCTGCCCAGTTCGTCGGTGCCGAAGGGGTGCTGACTGCTCGGGCCGACAAGGATGTTCTTGATGTCGATCTGCGACGGATCATAGGGTGCGATGAGGGGCGCGAATATGGCGACCAGGAACACCGAGAGCACGAGCAAACCGCCGCCGAAGGCAAGCCAGTTCCGCTTGAGGTGATAGTAGGTCTGCTGTGCAGAAAGTGTTGTTGAATTTGACATTCTATAAATCCTTGGCCCTTAACCCTGTCTTTCCATTCCGCAATCCGCGTCGAAAAAGCCCCCTCTCCCTTTTTCCCTGAAGGAGACTCACCCTCTCCTTTCTTCCTCTCCCCTCTGAGGGAGAGGATAAGAGGTGAGGGGGCCTCATCCTCCGAGAGGGGCAGGGGTGAGGGTCATGTCTACCCGCACTCCGCACTAACGAAGTCTTACCCTCGGGTCAGCCAGCGCGTACCCAATATCGGCCAGGAAGTTCCCGAGCATCGTGAGTACCGCGGCCGGGACCAGTATCCCCATGGCGAGATTATAATCCCGCGAGAACACCGCTTGGTACAGGAGTTGGCCCATGCCGGGAATGCCGAAGACCGTTTCCATGATGACGCTGCCGCCGATGATGCCGGGGAGGGAGAGGCCGAGAATGGTGATCACCGGCATCAGCGCGTTCCGGAGCGCGTGCTTGTAGATAACCACGTTCTCGGAAAGCCCCTTGGCGCGGGCCGTCCTGACATAGTCCTGCCGCATCACCTCGAGCATGTTGTTCCGCATGTACCGCGAGAAGCCCGCCAGGCCGCCGAAGGCCGAGACGAACACCGGCATGATAAGGTGCTCGGCCTTGTCCATGAGCCTGCCCCAAGCCGTCAGCCCGGTCACATCGAGGCTCTGGATGCCCGATATGGGAAGGACGCCCCATTGCACCCCGAGGAGGTAGATCAGCAGGAGCGCCAGCCAGAAGGACGGCATGGAATAGCCCACGAACACGAATATGGTCGTGAACCGGTCGAGGACCGAGTATTGGTGCGTAGCCGACATGATCCCTATGGGCAGGGCGATCAGGAGGACGAGTCCGAGAGACAGGAGGTTGATCGCAAGGGTGATGGGGAGGCGTTCAAGGATCTTGTCCTTGACCTTGCGGCCGTCGGCAAAGGCATCGCCGAAATCGAGGGTCACGAACTTTGTGAGCCACGTGAGGTATTGCTTGTGCACGGGTTGGTCCGCGCCGTAGAGCTTCCGGAGCCGCTCCCGTGCTTCAGCGGACGCCTTGGCCGAGAACTCCATCTGGGCCTCTGCCGGCCCGCCCGGCGCCAGGTGCATGATGCTGAAGCTGAGCAGGGTGATGCCCAGCAGGATGGGTATCATCAGGAGCGTTCGCTTTATGCTGTACAGGAACATGGGGGGATCACTCTTTGATCTTGTAAACGAGGTCGAAAGGCTTGGCTGGCTGGGAAAGCTTGATGCCGGTGAACTGGCCGCGGATGGCCTTTTCCACGGGCTTGTGGTCGAATTCCATGGACTCGACCTTCTGGGTAATGTCCGTGCTGGGCCCCTTGATATGGACCGTATCGCCGACGGCCAGATCGCCGAAATCCAGTTTCAGGGCCGCGATGGAGCTCTTATCGAAATACCTGAGCACGGAACCGATGCGTTCTTCCATGGGGGAAATAATAGTATAAAACCCCCAAGGATTCAAGGGAAAAGGTCGAATGGCTGCACCTGGGAAAACGCGGAAAAGGCATGTATTGTAACCATATATAGGCTTGACAATGCAGCGGCTCATGAGTATTATATGTTCTGCCGTAAGGGGTAAGAAGTACGCGGAGTTCCGCGGGGCGTGGCGCAGCCCGGTAGCGCGTCTGCTTTGGGAGCAGAAAGTCGGAGGTTCGAATCCTCTCGCCCCGACCAATTCAATTGCGGATTGCGAATTGCGGATTGTAGATTGCGGTTTTTAAGCTGGTCCTTTTTAATCCGCAATCCGAAATTCAGGAATCCGCAATTAGATGCGCCTGTAGCTCAGGTGGATAGAGCAACAGCCTTCTAAGCTGTGGGTCAGGGGTTCGAATCCCTTCAGGCGCGCCAATTATCAATTGCGGATTGTAGATTGCGGATTGCGGATTGAAAAACCACAGTCCCCTGACATAATCAATTCGTGAGTTGCCATTGCGGAATAAGAAGCAGAGCTTTAAATCCGCAATCCGAAATCAGAAAAATGAGAACACGGTGGGCGTAGCTCAGTCGGTAGAGCACCAGGTTGTGGCCCTGGTGGTCGCGGGTTCAAGCCCCGTCGCTCACCCCAAGTTGTTGACGGAGAGACGGCCTTCCGGCCGTCTCTCCCGTTTTATGAGGTCGTTCCCGCGCCCGTAGCTCAGCTGGATAGAGCGTCGGACTTCGAATCCGGATGTCGCAGGTTCGACTCCTGCCGGGCGTACCAATTGACATTCAAACAGGTAACGTTCGGCAAAGGCGATCCGAATCGCCGCCACCTGCGACATGAGGGGTGCAGGGGAGAGGCTCCCCTGCGATGTGGGGGAGACTCCAGAGGGGGCAGGCCCCCTCTGGGGAGCCCTGCAGGGCGACGGAGCATGGTTCGACTCCTGCCGGGCGTACCAAAAATAAATTGCGGATTGCGGATTGCGGATTGCGGATTGCGGATTCACACTCCAACGTCCGGAAGCTACAACACGAAGTTGAAAATGCGCCCGTAGCTCAGCTGGATAGAGCGTTGGCCTCCGAAGCCAAAGGCCGCGCGTTCGAATCGCGCCGGGCGCACCATATTACTAAAGCGTTTATTTTGTTCTTGCATCACCGGGGAAAGATAAGTATAATACGTTCCTTGTCTCAGAGTATTCCGTTTGTTAACGGGCCGTTAGCTCAGTTGGTAGAGCAGCTGACTCTTAATCAGCGGGTCGAAGGTTCAACTCCTTCACGGCTCACCATAATCACACCGAGAGCAGTGAGCAGCAAGCAGCCGGTCGGGAAGCGCTGCTTGCAGCGCACTGCTCTCTTTGTTCGTGCTGGTAGTGCACAAACATCGGGTGCATTCTCCATAGCAGTGAGTTCCTAATATCGCTGCGAGAGTGGCGGAACTGGCAGACGCGCCAGACTTAGGATCTGGTGGGCAACCATGGGGGTTCAAGTCCCCCCTCTCGCACCAAACTTCTGAAAGATCAAAAACCGACGCGGGGACACGGAGCCAGAAGTAGGCGCTTCTAAGCGACACGGAGAAAGAAAAACCTCATGCAGGTTCTCTCTGTGAACGCTGCACCTATGTGGCGGAGGTCATGAATAGAATATTCGTAAAGGGGAATGAGTATGAAAGTTACCGTTGAAGACGTCAGCACAGTTAAGAAGAAACTGCATATCCAGGTATTGCCGGACGCGATCGCCATCGAAAGGAAGAAGGCCCTTGCCGATGTGGCGAAGAAGGCCAAGATCCCCGGCTTCCGGCCCGGCAAGGCGCCGAAGAACGTCGTGGAGCGTCACTACGCAACGGAGATCGACTCCGAGGTGATGAACAAGCTCATTTCCGATTCCTATCTCCAGGCGCTCAAGGAGAGCGACCTGAGCCCCGTGGACATGCCGAACATCACCAATATCTCCCCGCTCGAGACGAATGCGCCTCTAAACTTCACCGCAGTCGTCGAGGTGCGGCCCAAGATCGACCTCGGCTCGTACGAGGGTGTCGAGGTGCAAGAGTCGCCCGTCACGGCCACCGACGATGAGCTGAGCCAGACCATCGAACGTCTCCGGGAGATGTATGCGAACCTTGCCCCGGTCGAAGGGCAGGCCCTGGACAAGGGCCATACGGCCATTATCGATTTCGAAGGATTCCAGGACGGAAAGTCCATCGAGGGCGCGAAGGCCCAGGACCATCACCTCGCGATTGGAGAGGGGACGTTGATCCCCGGTTTCGAGGAGCAGATCGCCGGGATGAACAAGGGAGAGACCCGGGAGATCAGCGTGACCTTCCCGGAGGACTACAACAACAAGGACCTTGCCGGCAAGGACGCGAAGTTCACGGTCACGCTGAAGGAGATCAAGAAAAAGGTCCTCCCCGAGCTGAACGATGAGTTCGCCAAGGACATCGGCAACCACGCTACCGTCGACGAGCTCAAGACGCGCATCAAGGAGGACATCGAGATCCGCAAGAAGAACGAGCAGTCCTCGGCCCAGCGCGAGGAGCTCCTCGGCAAGCTTGTCGATGCCCACACGTTCGATGTCCCCCAGGGGATGGTGGACCGCGAACTGACCGCCATGGCCCGGCATCAGCTCACCCGCATGGCGCGCCAGGGCATCGATGTGCAGAAGGCCTTCGACATGGCGAAGTTCAAGCAGGAACACCTCGATCTGGCCGTGAAGCGAGTGAAGGGGACGCTCATCCTGGACCTCATAGCCGACAAGGAAAAGATCGAGGTCTCCGATGCCGAGGTGAATGCCGCGATGGCGGCCATGGCACGAAGCGCGGGGAAGAAGCTTGAAGAGGTGAAGCAGTATTATGCGTCCCAGGAAGGCGGTATGGACAACCTCCGGGCATCTCTTGTCGAGGAAAAGACCCTGTCCCTCTTGCTTTCCAAAGCGAAGAAGGTATAGAATACATCCTACAGAGAATCGAACTTCAGGAGAACCAAATGTCCCTCATACCCATGGTGATCGAACAGACCAGCCGCGGCGAGCGCGCCTACGATATCTACTCGCGGCTGCTGAAGGACCGCATCATCTTTCTCGGAACGGCGATCGACGACAACGTCGCCAACACGGTGATCGCCCAGCTTCTGTTCCTGGAGGCGGATGACCCGGACAAGGACATCTATCTGTACGTCAATTCACCCGGTGGCATCGTCACCGCGGGGCTTGCCATCTATGATACGATCAACTATATCAAGTGCCCGGTCTCGACCATCTGCATCGGACAGGCTGCGAGCATGGGTGCGCTGCTGCTTGGATCGGGCACGAAAGGCAAACGGTTCTCACTGCCGCACGCCCGCATCATGATCCACCAGCCCATGGGCGGGTTTCAGGGACAGGCCACGGACATCGAGATCCACGCACGGGAGATCCTGAAGATGAAGGAGACCCTCAACAAGATCCTGGCGAACCACACGGGCCAGCCCATCGAGAAGATCCAGAACGACACAGACCGTGATTTTTTCATGTCCGGCGATGACGCGAAAGCCTACGGCCTCGTCGACGAGGTCATCACCAAGAAACTGCCGCGTTCCATCAAGGAGAAGTAGCACCATGACGGAAAAAAAGGACCAGAAGGACCACACGACGCCCCTCAAATGCTCATTCTGCGGCAAGGGCCAGGACGAGGTAAAGAAGCTTATCGCCGGTCCGTCGGTCTTCATTTGCAATGAGTGCGTGGACCTCTGCAATGAGATCATCGCCGAAGAGTGGGAAGAGGCCAAGGAGTCGAAGACCCCGCAGCTTCCCAAACCGGCCGAGATCAAGCGCATTCTCGACGAGTATGTGATCGGGCAGGACCGCGCCAAGAAGATCCTGTCCGTGGCGGTGCACAATCACTACAAACGCATCGGCGTACAGCACGAGATCGGCGAGGAGGTGGAACTCCAGAAGAGCAACATCCTTCTCATCGGCCCCACCGGGACCGGTAAGACCCTGCTTGCCCAGACCCTGGCCAGGATCCTCGATGTGCCGTTCACTATCGCCGACGCCACCACGCTGACCGAGGCGGGCTATGTGGGCGAGGACGTCGAGAACATCATCCTGAAGCTTCTGCAGAACGCCAACTATGACGTCGAACGGGCCCAACGCGGCATCGTCTATATCGACGAGATAGACAAAATCAGCCGCAAGTCGGAGAATCCTTCGATCACCCGGGACGTCTCCGGCGAAGGCGTCCAGCAGGCGCTCCTGAAGCTCATTGAAGGCACGGTTGCCGCGGTCCCGCCCCAGGGCGGCCGCAAGCATCCCCACCAGGAATTCATCCAGGTGGACACGACGAACATCCTGTTCATCTGCGGCGGCGCCTTTGTCGGCATCGATTCCATCATCGAACAGCGCGTCGGCAAGAAGACCATGGGGTTCGGCGCTGATATTCAGAGCAAACATGAGCGGAAGTTCAGCGAGATCCTGACGAGCCTCCAGCCCGAGGACCTGCTGAAGTACGGGCTTATCCCGGAATTCGTGGGGCGCATGCCGGTGGTGGCCACGCTCGTCGAACTTGACGAACATGCCCTCATTGACATCCTGACACGGCCCAAGAACGCTCTCATCAAGCAGTATCAGAAACTGCTCGCGCTGGAAGGCTGCAAGCTCCGCTTTACCGAAAGCGCGCTTCAGGCCATATCGAAGAAGGCGATCACCCGAAAGACCGGCGCCCGGGGCCTTCGCGCGATACTTGAAGACGTCATGCTGAACGTGATGTACGATATCCCGTCCCAGCCCGGAATCCGCGAATGCATCATCAGCCATGAGGTCATCACGGAAGGCGCCGAGCCGCTCCTTATCTACGAAAAAATCGCTTAAAACAGTTATTCAGCGATTCAGTTATTAAGAGATTGAGGATGCTATTCAATCTCTTAATTTTTTTCACTGATCACTCAATCACAATTTATATAATCACTGATTCCCATGAAGATCCTTTCCGCCAAATTCATGACAAGCGCCGCGAAACCACATCAATTCCCTGACGATGGCAAGCCCCAGGTGGCCTTTGCCGGCCGCTCGAACGTCGGCAAGTCGTCCCTCATCAACGCCATCCTGAACAGGAAGAGCCTGGTCAAAACGAGCGCGACCCCGGGGAAGACCCAGCTCATCAATTTTTTCCTTATCAACCAGCAATTCTACTGCGTCGACCTCCCCGGCTACGGATATGCCAAGGCGCCCCGGAGCGTGGTTGATGCGTGGGCGCCGATGATCGAGGGCTACATCAGGGACTCCCCGCAGATCTGCGTCGTCGTGGTCCTGCTTGACATCCGGCGGGAGCCCGACGAGCGCGACGCGCGGCTGATCGCGTGGCTCGCCCATTACGGCGTCCCTGCGCTCTATGTGCTCACGAAGGCGGACAAGCTGAAGCGCGGTGAAACGGCCAGGGCCCTGCAGTTGATCACGAAGAAACTCGGGCTCGACAAGCCTCCGCTCCTCACCTCGGTCTTGACCGGGCAGGGGATTGTAGAGCTCAAGGCAGAGATCGCGAAACGGCTGAACCGGGGGCCGGCTATAACTGCACAGGGTCCGGAATAATTATTCTTGCCGGACCATCCATTCTCCTGTATCCTGTTTCTGGCCATTGATATCGTTCTTCCGGAGGCTTTCATGGAACTCGTTCAGGTGTTGACCGGCTCGCTCCTCTGGGCGACCCTTTTCAGCATCGCCCTCTTTGTGGGGGGCAGCATCGCCACCAATTTTCTGGCGAAGAAGTCCAAACTCCTCAAACCCATCGCCTCGGGCCTCAAACTCATCGCTCTCTTCGTCGCCATCCAGGCATTTCTCTTCCTGGGCGGGAGAGAACAGTATGCCCGGTTCTCGCTCCACCTCAACTTTTACTCCTGGGTCATCGTCATTGTCGCCTTCCTTCGCCTGGTCCTGTACATGTACGGCGACCTGTTCGTGGTCCGGTGGAAAAAGGGGAGCTTCCCGGCGGCGTTCAAGAACATCATCACGGCCGTCGTCACGGTCGTCGTGGTCCTGATCCTCCTAAAAGAACTTCTGGACATCAACGTCACGTCCCTGATCGCAACGACCACGGTGCTGACCGCCACCATCGGTCTGGCGTTCCAGAGCACCCTTGCCAACATGCTGGCGGGGCTCACCATACATCTCGAAAAGCCGCTCAAACAGGGCGACTGGATATCGGCCGGCGGCCATGAAGGATTCGTTCTGGACATCACGCTCCGCTCCACCCGGATCAAGACGATCGAGAACAATGAGGTGTTCATCCCGAACAGCAAGGTCCTCTCCGAGGCCGTGGTCAATTACAGTCTTCCCGACGGAGCGACGGTCAGAAAGCTGGCGATCGGCGTGAGCTACCATGTGGCGCCCAACACGGTCCGAAAGACGATCCTGGACATCCTTGCCGCCGTCCCCGACGTGCACCGTCATCCCGAGCCGCTGGTACGGATCGAGAACTACGGCGACTTTTCGGTGAACTATGAGGTCCGCTATACGATCCACGACTACCTGCGCCATCTGGACATCGAAGCCGAGATCATGAACCTGCTCTGGTATCGCTTCAAGCGCGACGGGATCGAGATACCCTTCCCGATCCAGACGGTGCACCTCAAGGAGATCACGGCGGAAAGCCGCCGTACCGAGCAGGAACACGCCGTCGCCGGGACCCTCGCTCTGATCGGCAAGGTCGACTTCCTGTCGCCGCTCTCGCAGGACGAGCGGCGGAAACTGGTGGAGACCGTCGGTGTGAAGGACTACGCCGCAGGCGAACTGCCGGTCCGCCAGGGGGACGCAGGCGACTCCTTCTATATCATCAAGAAGGGCTCAGTGGATGTCCTCGTTGAGAAAGAGCATGGCCAAGGCGTCGTCGTAGCCACGCTGGGTCCCGGGAACTTCTTCGGAGAGATGAGCCTCCTCACCGGCGCCGTGCGAACCGCCAGCATCCGCGTAAAAGAGGACGCCGAGTTCGTGGTGATCGACCGGGAAAGCTTCCGGAGCACACTGGTGCACAATCCGTCCATCGCAGAATCACTCAGCCGCATCCTGGCCGAACGCCAGGCAGCCTTGACGGCGCAGCGGGAGAAGCTCGATTCGGCGACGCTGGAGCGCCGCAAGCGGGACGAGTCGGGAAAACTGCTCCACAACATCCGGGAATTCTTCGGTCTGCATGACTGACGGTAATTTCCTGTTTCGCCAGAATAAATCAGGTTGCCCCCGCCTGTGTTAACCAGTATAATACCGACTTATGAGGGAACTATCACGAGGAGAGGATTTCTATGATGGGAACGCCCTGCTGGGCGATCCCGTGCACGGTTACATTTCCTTCACCACGCCGCGTCCGTCCGTTGCCGAGAGGACGGAGAAGGACCTGATCGACACTGCCTGGATGCAGCGGCTGCGCCAGATCTATCAGCTCCAGAGCGCCCGGTGGGTCTATCCTTCAGCGGAACACAGCAGGTTCCAGCACTCCCTTGGAGCCATGCATCTCGCCGGCAGGTTCGCCCGCCATCTCTATCCGTCGCTCAAGGCCGCAGTTCCCGACTGCCCGTCCGTCAATTTCATCGAAGAACTTCTGCGCGTTGCCGCGCTTCTCCACGATATCGGCCACGGACCCTTCGGTCATTTCTTCGACGATAACTACCTCGAACAGTTCGACCTGACGCACGAAAAGCTCGGTCAGCACATCATCAGGACGCAGCTGGCGGACATCATCAGGGACATCCACCGGAGCCCTTCGGGTGAGTTCGCGAAGCGGGAGCGGCTGGAACCGGACCAGGTCGCTTTTCTCATCGGCAAAGGCAGCACGGCTGCGTCCAAGCAGCCGCGCTGGCTCGTATTCCTCCAACCCATGCTCTCGGGCATCTATACGGTCGACAACCTCGATTATGTCCTGCGTGACGCCTATATGTGCGGTGTGGCTGTGGGGCCCGTGGACATCGACCGCCTCATGTACTACACCTTCTTCACCGACAAGGGGCTTACGCTCCACAAGTCGGGGCTCTCGGCGCTCAATATGTTCCTGAACGCCCGTCTGTACATGTATACCAATGTGTATTATCACCGCACGACGCGCGCAATCGACCAGCACCTGAAGGAGCTGTTCAAGGACACCATGGCGGCCCTGTTCCCGTATAATCCCGTTGAGAACCTGCCGGCCTATGCCGATCTTACCGACTGGTCGCTCCTGGAGTCAGTGCGGAAATGGGGCCGCGAAGGTGACGCGTCTACGAAGGACCTCGGACAAGAGTGGGCCACGATCCTGGCGCGGGAAGTGAAGTGGAAGATGGCATACGACGTCACATTGTCGATGCGGTATTTTGCCAAAGGCAATACGCTTATAGAAGCGCCCGAACTGGTCAAGCGCGTGCGCAAGAAACTTCCCGAGAAGATCAAGGACCTGCAGTTCTGCGTGGACATGGCGAGCCAGGACCCGCGGCCCATCAACCCCCTCATGATGGGCGAGCGGCAGATCTATGTCTTCAACCCTTCGACGCGAAAGGTGGAAAAGGAGCCCCTGAAGGACTTCTTTGACTACATCCCGGCGCGGGTCGTCCAGTGCCGGGTCTTCACCCTGAACCACGACCACGACCTGCTGCTTGCGGACATCGTTGAACAGGTGCTCGGGATCCAGGAGGACAGCATCAAGACGAACGTATGATCCGGACCGGCGCAGATCAAGCAGCTGCCCGCAGATGCGGAATGACATTCATATTGGCGCAACAGGTTGACGGTCGGCCGGAGCAGTGAAGACCCTGGAGACGTTCAGTATCAATGAAGATAATCCGTAACTTGGAACGTAATATCGTCGTTGTTGTTATCATTATCGCCGGCCTCGTGTGGATCGCCGACGCGGCGATAGACGCCTTTGTGTTCGGCAGCGGGTCGTTCCTCGATCTCGCCTTTTTCGAAGTAACCCCTCACGAGCTTTATTTCCGCTTCTTCTTCATCGTCGTGTACTCTTTAACGACCGTCCTCCTCGTTAAAAATACGGGAAAGAGTAAAAGGGCACAGACCGAGCTGCAGAAACATCTTGCAGCCATCGAGAGCTCAATGGACGGCATCGCGATCTTCGATGCCGGCCATATCTACCAGTACGCCAACGAGGCCTATGCCCGGATCACGGGATTCGGAAAGCCTGAGGCGCTGCTGGGAAGGTCGTTCTCCATGATCTACGACGATCAGCAGATCGCCTGGATAACGCAGAATGTGTTTCCCGCCCTCGAGCGGGAAGGAAGATGGCACGGGGAACTTACCGCCCATCGGAAGGACGGGTCGCTCCTGGAGCAGGACGCGTCCATCACCCGGCTTGAGGACGGAAGCTGCACTTGTGTGATGCACGACATCACGGGACTCCGGGAGCGGGAAAAATCGATCAGCCGTTCAGAGCGATTTCTGAGCAACATCTTTGACAGCATTCGCGATCCTTTCTGCATCATCGATCGCAACTACACCATCGTGCGGGCCAACGAGGCCTACGCGCAGCTCAAGAACAAGTCCGTCGATGAGCTGGTCGACCGGACCTGCTTCCAAGCGATGTATGGAAAGGATGAAGTCTGCGACGGGTGCATCGTCCGGAAGACCCTGCAGTCGTCTGACCCCTGCGCAAAGGAGAAGAAGATCACCCTCACGAACGGTGAAACGACCTGGGTCGAGATCTACACCTATCCGCTTTTCGATGAGAGCGGGAAGATCTCTCATGTCATCGAATATACGCGGGACGTGACCGACCGGAAAAAGTCAGAAGAGGACCGCCGCAGGCTCATCGAACGCCTGGAATATCTTTCCAAGGTCGACGGTCTGACCGGACTTTTGAACCGCCGGGCCCTTGCCGAGCAGCTCGAGTATGAGATCGACCGGGCAAAGCGATACAGCTCGGATCTTTCGATCATCCTTTGCGACCTTGACAATCTGAAAGAGATCAATGACCTGTACGGCCACCTTGCAGGCGATACAACGCTTCAGATCGTTGCCGCTTCGCTGCGAAGTTCGCTCCGGAACGTGGACATCGCCGGACGGTACGGGGGCGATGAATTCCTGGTGATCGTGCCGCAGACGGCGGTCGCAGGCGCCGCGAGCATCGCCGAGAAGATCAGGAACGCCGTCCAGATGACCGAGGTCCGGATCGATGACCACCGGCGGGTGTCCATCTCCCTCAGCATCGGCGTTGCTTCGCTCAAGGTCCCTTCCGAGACCATGGACGCATTCGTGAGCCGTGTGGACGCCGCCCTCTATGCTTCGAAGAATTCCGGCAGGAACAAGGTTACGATAGCGCAGTTAGATCTCCTACGTGATAACCGGCAAGGCCCTCAGTGATCTCGTGGTCCTCAGGCACACCATTCCCTAAGATAGTATTCCTAGGAACATCATCTTTTCAAGGTACGAACTTCTTCCTATTCACAAAAAGACGGCCGTGAGGTATCCTTGAATCAACAGGAGAGAAAATCTTGGTTGAGAGGAGGCTTCATATGTTATACAAGGGCGGACATAAGGTGGAAAAGGGGACTTACTGGGATGCGTCGACAGGTGAGCGGATCGAGGTCGTGCAGGCGCAGGTCCTTCCGGGCAACGATCACACGATCTACATCAAGGCGAAGAGCGGGCTGGTGCTCATCGCGGGACCGATCCTCGGACTGGTCTTCGCGGTCTTCCTTCCCTTCATCGGCATTGTGATGACCCTGGGCCAGTTCGGCAGGAAGGTTGCGGACAGCGCGATCGGACGCGCGGCCCAGAGCGTTTCCTTCGGGTGGCGGCCCATCGAGGCCTACCTGTCAGGCAGGAAGAAACAGAAAGAAGCGAGGGAGAAGAAGGAAGAGAAGAAGTAGCAGCGGATTTCATATTTCGAGTGGAGCAGGCGGGTTCAGAACATCGACCCGCCTTTTGCTATTTTTAGCCGGATAGGATGCTGCAGGGATTTAATCGGCGTGGCGAATGCCACTTACCTGCAACCGGTACCAAAGCATGTTAAATAACCTTGCGGAATGTGAATAATACTTACAAGACAGCAATTTCGATCAGGCGAAACAATCATCAAATACAGGTTGTAAATTGCACATGAACGATGATAGCAATTTCAACAGCTTCAGGAAGTACTTAGCAATGAAGCACTATTCACTAAATCCATGACTCAAACAATATTGGGTAATCGTTGCGATTTGCTGTGCATAGGTATTTAATAAGCAGGTTCTTCTATCAGAGCGGTATGTCTCAGCCCTTCACCTGCTTCACCGCCTCCACGATCGCTTTCCAGGATATTTCCTCATAATCAAGCAACTCATCCGGCTTGCCGCTCTTCGGCATCGCGCGGACGGCGAGCGCGTGGATGGGGACGGGGTGCTTTGACAGAGCGGTCCGGACCGCGTCGGCGATCCCGCCTTCGGCGAAATGGTCCTCCACGGTGATAATAACGCCGGTCTCGAAGGCTGCGTGGCGCAGCGTCGCGACATCGACGGGCTTGACGCTGTACAGGTCGATGATCCGGACCAGGATACCCGCTTTCTTCAGTTCGTCGTATGCCTTCAACGCCTCATGCAGCGTGATACCAGCGGCCACTACGGTCGCCCGGTCCTTCCTGTTCGACCGCAAGACCTTGCTCCCGCCGATCCAGAATGCCTCATCGTTCCGGTACAGGACAGGAAGGTCCTTGCGGGTCGTGCGCAGATACACCATGCCGGCGTGCCAGGCCATTTCCTCCACAAGCCGTTCGGTCGAGACCGCATCGGAGGGATACAAAACGGCACTGCCCAGGATCGTCCGGAATAGTGCGATATCTTCCAAACCCATTTGAGAGGATCCGTCCTCGCCGATGGAAACGCCGGCGTGGGAACCGCAAAACTTGATGTTCGCGCTCGAATACTGGCTCATGCGGATCTGGTCAGCGGCGCGCGTCAGGAACGCTGCGAAGGTCGAGACAAAAGGGATCTTCCCGCGGAGAGAGAGCCCGAGTGCCGCACCGACCATGTTCTGTTCAGCGATGAACATCTCGAAGAAGCGTTTCGGGAATCTGTTGCGGAATATCTCGGAATAGGTTGAGTTGCTCACTTCGGCGTCCAGCACGACGATGTCCGGAAATTGGGGGAAGATGCGCTCCAGCGCCGTGCCGTATGCATGCCGTGGTGAGACAGGCTTGTCGGCGCGGTACGAGAGGGGCGTTGCCATGCGTGACGGTGTCGCAGGAGGTCTTCTGTCCTCAGGCCGCGGGACCGTTCCCCTCAATTCGCTGTCACCCGGACCCAGTTCATCGAGTGCCCGTTCGAGTTCGTCCTTCTTAAGCGCCTTGCCGTGCCAGCCGTTCTTGTCTTCGATGAAGGAAACACCCTTTCCCTTGAGCGTCCTTGCTATGATCATGACCGGTTTATCTGTAGAACGGGCCGCTTGTTCGAACGCGGTCCTGATCTGCGGCAGATGGTGCCCGTCGATTACGATGGTCTCCCAGCCGAAGGCAGCGATCCTGCTCTTGTAGACAGACAGGTCATGGCCATACATGGTTTCGCCCCGTTGGCCCAGGCGGTTGACGTCCACGATGCCGATGAGATTGTTCAATTTGTACCACGCGGCGAGCTCCATGGCCTCCCAGACCGATCCCTCGGCCATCTCGCTGTCACCAAGGAGCACATAGGTGCGGTAAGGGAGCTTGTCCAGGTATTTCGCGTTCAGCGCCATGCCGACCCCGACGGATAGCCCCTGGCCGAGAGAGCCGGAGGCCGCCTCGGTATAGCGAAACGCTCGTGTCGGGTGGCCTTCCAGCGGACTGCCGAACTTGCGGAGCGTCATAAGCTCTTTTCCCGATACCTCTCCGGTTGCTGCCCAGAGGGCATAGAACAGGGGCGAGGCGTGGCCCTTCGAGAAGATGAGCCGGTCGTTGTTCGGGTGCAGAGGATCGTCCAGGTCGTAGCGGAACGTTCCTCCGAACATAAGTCCGGTCATCAGATCCGCGGCAGAGAGCGATGAGGTCGGATGACCCGAACCCGCCTCGGTGGTGGAGACGAGGGAGAAGTAGCGGATGAGCCTTGCCAGACCTTCGAGATCGTTCATGGAAACCTCCAAAAAAAATAAACTCGACACGGAGACACGGGGACACGGAGAAAAATAAATACAATATTCTGATTTATCTTGAACAGAAAAAGACGGAACCAAAAATGAAAGCAGAGGCATCTCTCGCAAAGCCGCAAAGGACGCAAAGGAAATCTTTGATCCAGGTTTAAAAAAAAGAAATAGTATGCCTTTCTTTGCGAGCTTGGCGTCTTTGCGAGAAAAATGACTTTCTGTAATCTTTGCCCTGCCCTCGGATGGAGAAATCAGTATACCAGTCTCCCAATGAGCTCGAGAAGGTACTTCGGTGCGATGCCGATAAAGAGCAGCAACGCTGCCTGGAATGACACGACAAAAGCGCCGATGATCGGGACGCGCCGTTCCGAATGGCGGATCTCTCCGGAAAGAATATCCTCCGGGCCGATGAACATCGTCATGATGATCCGCAAATAATAGTACGCGCTGACGGCAGTGTTGATCGCAAGGGCAAGAACAAGCGCAAGATGCATCGATGCCATGCCGGCCGCAACGACGGAGAACTTGGCGATGAAGCCGGCGGTGAGCGGAATGCCAAGAAGCGACAGGACAGCGAGGATCAGGACCATGGCCATCCAGGGCTTGCGCCAGGAAAGTCCCGCGTAATCGTCCAGGTCGTCGGCGTCAGCGCCGACGCCGGAAAGGAGCGAAACGACCCCGAAGGCGCAGAGGTTCGTGACGACATAGAACACGAGGTAAAGGATAATGGCTGTGTGCGCCAGGGGACCGGCGGACAGGAACGCCACGAGCAGGTAGCCGCTATGGGCTATGGATGAATAGGCGAACATGCGCTTGATGCTTTGCTGGCGGAGCGCCAGCAGATTACCCACGGTCATCGACGCCACGGAGAACGCGGCAAACAGGACGAACAGATAGCGATCGCCGTCAATGACGGCCGGAGGGAAGAGCCTCAAGAGCGCGGTGATCACCGCGGCTTTCGACGCGGTAGCAACGAAGAGAGTGACCGGTGCCGGAGCTCCCTGATAGACGTCCGGGGCCCAGAAGTGAAAGGGAACGAGGGCGAGCTTGAAACCCAGGCCCGCGATCAGGAGGGCCGCGCCAAGGTGGGTGAGCGGCGTCTGCATGGCAGGACGCGCAAGTGAGGCAAGCGCAGGCCCGAAGACAAGGCTGCCGGATCCCGCGTAGAGGAGGGCCATGCCGAACAGCAGGACCGCCGAGGAAACGCCGGCGAGGACAAGATATTTAAAACCCGCTTCGATCCCGATCGGGCTGCCGCGGCGATAGGCGGCCATTATGACAAGCGGGATGCCGACCAGCTCGATCCCCAGGAACAGGGATGCGAAATGCGAGCTGGAAACGATGACGAGACATCCCAGCGTCGCAAGCAGCAGGAGGATGGAGAACTCCCTTGCCGGCAACGCATGCATCGTGAAATAGGGATAGGCAAGAACGCAGACGCACAGCGAGGCGAACAGGACCAGGCCGGTCGATATCGCGGAAACACCGTCAACATAGAACAGACCGGTACAGCCTGCCGGCAGATGGGGAGTGAGGATGCCGAGGGACAGGAACGAGCAAAGCAGGGTCGCCACGGAAATATACATGACCGTCGCATTGCGGCGCGCGAAAGCGGCAGCCAGGAGGGCAGCGACCGTCCCGGCGGCAAGAACGATATGCGGGAGCATCATCACAAGATCGGTATGCAGTGCAGACATCCGGTTCATCCTTTCAGAGAAGATATCACGCGGGCGTCCAGCGACCTGAAGCGGTGATAGAGGCTCAGGACGAGCACCAGCCCGACGGATACTTCCGCGGCGGCCATGGTCAGGATGAAAATGAACATCACCTGGCCGTCGACCTGGCCCCAGCGCGCGCCGGCGACCACAAAGGCGAGGCCGGCCGCGTTCAGCATGATCTCAATGGACATGAGCATGAACACGACGTTTCGACGCACCAATACGCCGGTCAGCCCGAGGGCGAACAGGATGGCGGCGAGGATGAGGCCGTGCTCCATGGGAATAGCTGCGATCATAAGAACCTCGAAGTTAAGAAGGTACGAAGGTGGGAAGGTAGGAGGTGATACGGGCTTCTCTTAGCTTTCTCACCTTCCCAACCTCCCAACTTCTTATCTATCCTTGTTTTCCTGACGTCCCAGGTGATACGCACCCACAAGCCCGGCCAGGAGGAGCATCGACGCCAGCTCCACTCCCAGCGCATAAGGCCCGAAGAGCGCGATCCCGACCTGCTTGGTAGAAACGGTACCGGGGTCAGGGACAGCAGAATGAACCCCGATCAGAAAATAAACAAGTTCGCTAGTCAGAATAACACATAATACGGATGGCCCTATCCATATCCCGGGCGTGAGCAACGAGGATTCCTGCTTTGCCGTTTCGCTGCCCAGATTCAGCATCATGATCACGAAGATGAACAGGACCATGATGGCGCCGGCATAGATGATGACCTCGAGCGCAGCTACGAAAGGGGCCCCGAGGGTAAAGAAAATGATCGCCACCGCAAGGAGCGACACGATGAGATACAGGAGCGCATGCACCGCGTTCGTCCGGGTTATCACGAGGATGGTGGCGGTGACCGCCACGAAGGCTGATATGTAGAAGAGAAAGGTCATAAACACCATGTTTGCCACGAAGGCACTAAGACTCGAAGGTGAGCAGAGCATTAAACAACGAATCTTTTAATTCCATCCTTGATAAGGGGAACGTTAAAATTGATCAAGAACCCCAGTCGCATATTGGCTAATTTCAAATGACTAAGCAGCTGTGCTTCCCAGACGGGGTTCATCTCATCAACTGCTTTTAATTCGCAGATAACAAGATCTTCAACAAGAACATCAAGGCGTAGTCCTTCATTAAAGGTCATTCCATCATATACGATCGGGAGATCAACCTGTCTGAGAAATCTAAGTCCTCGTTTTTCCAATTCATGACAGAAACATACTTCGTATATTCTTTCAAGCAAACCAGGTCCTAACGCTTTGTGTACAGCGTAAGCTGCATCCACTATTTTTCTGGCAATAGATTCTTCTGTATCCGTCAGCTTATGAAAGCGCAAATTTGCCCTCCTTAGTGTCTTCGTGCCTTCGTGGCGAATTATGTTTACGGCATGAGGCTCTTCACATCCACCGGAGGCTCCTCGTTCGGTCCTGTGCCTTTGTCCTTGCCCCCGACTGCCAGGCCTGCTTCCTGATAGAAATCATAGCCGGGATACTTTCCCGGCCCGCTGATCAGCAGATCCTCTTTTTCGTACACCATATTCTGCCGGACGTACTCGCCCATCTCGAAATCCGTGGTGAGCTGGATGGCATAGGTGGGACAGGCCTCCTCGCAGTATCCACAGAAAATGCAGCGCGAGAAATTGATCCTGAAGAACGAAGGATATCGGCGGCCCTGTCGGTCCTCCGCTGCCTGAAGCGAGATGCAGTCGACCGGGCAGGCGGCAGCGCAGAGATTGCAGGCCACGCATCGCTCCTGTCCGTGCGCGTCCCGGGAAAGGATGATCCTGCCGCGCCAGCGGGGAGGGATATGCGGCCGCTCCTCGGGGTACTGGATCGTCGCCCGCTTGCGGAAGGTGGTCTTGAGGACCGTCCATATCGTATTTAAGAGACTAAACATAATTATTAACGGTCTCATAATTGTATTTACATTCATCGGCAACAAACACCTACTAACCACCCCTCCTCACCTCCCCTTGGCAAGGGGAGGAAATGCCATAGCCCCTCCTTGGCAAGGAGGGGTTGGGGAGGTGCTTTCCGCTTATGTCGTCTCTATTTTGAGACCATTAATAAGTTGCGCGCATGAGTATAACTGCCCCCGTCACGACCAGGTTCACCAGCGACACCGGCAGACACACCTTCCATCCGAACGACATCAGCTGGTCGTACCGAGGCCGGGGAAGGGACGCCCGTATCAGCACAAAGAAGCAGATGAACAGAAAGGTCTTGAGCCCGAACCAGATCCCCGGCGGAAGGAACGGTCCCTTCCATCCGCCGAAGAACAGCGTCACCGTGAGCGCAGAGATGAGGGCAATGCCCAGATACTCGCCCACGAAGAACATGCCGAACTTGAGGCCCGAATACTCTGTGTGATACCCCGAGACGAGCTCGCTTTCGGCCTCAGGAAGGTCGAAGGGGAGCCGGTGCGTCTCGGCGATGCCGGCAATGAAGAAGACCACGAAGCCGAAGAACTGAGGCACCACGAACCACAGGTCCTCCTGTGCTTCGACGATATCGCGCAGGTTGAACGAGCCCGCGAGCATGACCACTCCCATGAGCGACAGGCCCATGAACACTTCGTAGGAGAGCATCTGGGCCGATGCCCGCAGGCCTCCCAGGAGCGAGTACTTGCTGTCCGACGCCCAGCCGGCCAGGGCGACGCTGTACACGCCGAGGGACGACATGGCGAGAACAAACAGGACGCTAACGTTCAGGTCAACGACCTCGATGCCGGGGGCCCAGGGGATGACGGCGAAGGACATGACCACAACGATCACGATGACCGCGGGCGCGATGATGAACACCGCCTTGTCGGCAAAGGGCGGTATCCAGTCCTCCTTCGCGAAGACCTTGATCATGTCAGCGGCGACCTGGAGCAGGCCGAAGGGGCCGACGCGGTTCGGCCCGTAGCGGTACTGCCACAACGCCAGAAGGCGGCGCTCGAGCCAGATCAGCAGGCCGCCGGCCGTCAGGACGGAGAAGAGGATGCCGAAAAGAATGACTAGATGATGAAAGGTGTCTGTCATGGCTTCTTTGCTTTTGCTCGTTCCTCGATCGCCGGCGAATAATTGCTCAATTCATCGGACCCGAAGATCTGATATGCTGGGACGATAGCTGCGTCCATCGCGTGTGATGCTTTTGCGGGATCGGCCGTGAAGTACGCTGGTTTTCCGTGCTGATCCGGCTGAACAAGACGTTTACCCGACCCATTATCCCGCAGCTCCCCGCCGACCTCCTGCTGGTACTTGTTCAGCGCCTGGACGGAGCTCCAGCCGGGAGACCAGTAGCGTGCAATGAGCGGTGCGGGCGGCTGCTCCTCAGAACCTTCCATGGAGAAGGCAAGGGGAGAATCGGCATCTTCGCGTGGCTTGCCTTCATTCACGGAGACATCCGCGTGCATGGAAGTACGCCCGCTGTACCGGTGCGGCTGCCGGGGAACCTTTGAACCCTTGATCCTGAAGTCCGCAGGGGGCGCGATGTCCTTGACCGGGGCAAGGACCGGAAAAGCGTCGGCCATGGTCGCGGTCACGCTGTCGAGGGATTGCATGGCATCAGCTGTCGTCCTTCCCGCCGCGACCATTATAGCATGTATCCATTTCCAGCCTCCCTGAATGTCGCCCTGCGGGACGAATGCCTGGTAGAACCGCTGTGCCCGGCCTTCATTGTTGACCAGTGTGCCGTTTGACTCGGCGAAGGTGCCTGCGGGCAGGACAATGTCCGCGCGTAATGCCGTACGGGTCGAGATATGGTCGAGGACGATGACGTGTTTTGCCCTGTCCAGGAACGCATTGATCTTCCCCGCATCCGCCCTGCGGTACAGATCATTCTCGAGAATGACAACAGTGTCGGCCAGGCCATCGTCCATTACCGTGAACGCCTCGTCAAGGTTCCTGCCTCCGATGATGCCGAGGCCCATGCTGTTGCATTCAGGGACGGTATAACAAAGGGCCGCGTCCGTGCTGCCGGCACAGAGGGCCGCAGCGATATTCGCGGCGGCTTGGACGATCTGTTCATTGAAAAGGCTCGTCCCGGCGATAACGAGCGGCCGCTTGGCGTCCTTCAGGGAATGCGCGATCTCTTTGGCAAGCGAGGAGGTACCCTCGGTCAGTCCGCGAACTGCCGGCGCGGAGGGGTCCAGCTCGTGGGCGATGGCAAAGCCGAGCCGGGCGATATCATCGGGAGCGGCATGACAGGTCTTTATTGCGATGTCATCGAGCCTGGTTTGCGCAGGCGTAGCGATGAAGAGCGGATTTCGCGCTCCCCGGCCCGCGTTCCGTACCCCGGCATCATGCCACTCCGGGATATTGAGCTTTGCCGCCGCCTCGAACTCCCTCCCGCGCACGGCCTGGCGAAGTGAGAGCGCGAGGAGCGGCGCGGTGTTGGTGAGGTCCTCGCCCAGGACCACGATCGCATCCGCCATGCGGACATCGCGCAAAGAAGGTGAACGGGCGGGGCCTTTCTGATGAATATCGATGATCAGGGATATCAGGCGGTGGTCAGGCTCCGACATACCTGAGTAGAAGTTGCCCGGTCCGACGAGTGACCGGAGGGCAAAGTTCGATTCAAGCGACGCGCGCGGCGAGCCTATGCCGATGATGCCTTTGCTGTTGGAAAGGATCCCGGTGACATGACCGAGGACGGATTCTTTGTCAAAAGGCTGGAGATCCCCCTCACCCCGGTCCTCTCCCGCGAGGGGAGAGGAAGTAGATGCATCCCTCCCTTGAGGGGAGGGAGAGAGGGAGGGTGAAAGCATCGGCTGCTTGATCCGCTTCCCGCTGTTCACGAACTCGTATCCGAACCGGCCGCGGTCGCACAGGAAATATCCGTTCACGTCATGGTGATAGCGGTTCATGATGCGGCGGAGAGTGCCGTATCGCTCTCCGGCAATGGTATTGCATCCCAGGCCGCAGTGCACACAGATGGAAGGCGCGGTCTGCAGGTCCCACTTGCGGGCGTAGTGCTGTTTCAGCGTCTTGTCGGTGAACACCCCGGTGGGGCAGATCTCGACCAGGTTGCCGCTGAATTCGCTGTCGAGCACGCCGTCCTCATGCCTGCCGAAGTAGACGTGGTCATGGGCGGAGAACACGTTCAGGTCCCTGCCGCCGGCATAGTCACGGTAGTACCGGACGCAGCGGTAGCACTGGATGCAGCGGTTCATCTCGTGGTTGATGAAGGGACCGAGATACTGGTTCCGGTGCGTGCGTTTTTTGAAACGGGTCCTTCGTTCGTTGTGGCCGGTCATGACCGTCATGTCCTGGAGGTGGCATTCGCCGCCTTCATCGCACACCGGGCAGTCGTGGGGGTGGTTCAGCATGAGCCACTCGATCACGCCCTTCCGGAACGCCTTCGCCTCGGCGTCGTCCACGGAGATGCGCATGCCTTCGGCAACCGGCGTCATGCAGGACATGACGATCCTGCCCCGCGTGTCCCGTTCATCCTTGAACTGCTTCACGGCGCACTGGCGGCACGCGCCGACGGCGTGCAGCGCCGGGTGCCAGCAGAAGTAGGGCAGGTCGAAGCCCAGGGAAAGACAGGCCTGGAGAAGGTTCTGGCCGGGCTTGACCTGGTAAGGTTTGTTATCTATATAGATCGTGATCATAAGTCTTTAGACACTGAGGACACTGAACGGCTATGATTAAAAGACTTTGCGAATGATCTTCAATTTAGGTCCGAAATTGACAAGGAGCCCTACTCGTAAACCGCTCGCTTTTAAATAATTCACAAGCTGAACTTCATGGATGGTCGCAAGTTCAGAAACAGCTTTTAATTCGAGCACGATCTTGTTCTCAACGAGAACATCGGCGATATACTCCCCAATGACTGTTCCGTCGAACATGACGTTAACAGGAGCCTGCTGCACAACCTGTAAGCCGGCTTTAAGCAGTGTCAGTATAAGAGCATTTTCATAGACCTTTTCCAAAAAACCATAGCCCAGTATTTTATGCACTTTGTTGACACATTGAATTATTTTTCCAGTCAGATCAGAATAAAGGTAATTGTCATATTGTTTTTTCATAGGTTTTCAGTGTCCTCAGTGTCAAAAAGGGTTGTTACTTCCAAGTGCACTTCTTCTCCCGGATGTGCCTTTCAAAGTCTTCTCTAAAGTACTTCAACGCGCTCTGGAGCGGCTCGACGGCGCCGGGGGCCAGGGCGCAGAAGGTGTTGCCCGGTCCCAGGAGCCTGCAGTGCTGTTCCAGGAGGGAGAGATCACCCGATTCTCCCCGGCCGTTCTCGATTGCATGGAGGATCTTCTCTATCCACGGCAGGCCCTCGCGGCAGGGCGTGCACCATCCGCAGGATTCCCGGCTGAAGAAGACCTCCAGGTTGTGCACAAAACCGACGGGACAGGTCCGGTCGTCAAGTACGGTCATGGTGCCGGTGCCCATGCGGCTCCCCGCCTTTGCCACTGAATCGAAATCCATCGGCACGTCCAGATGCTTCGGAAGCAGAAAGTCCGTTGATGCGCCTCCCGGGATGATGCCGCGAAGTGCATAGCCCTTCTGCATGCCGCCGCCGTGGTCCTCGATAAGTTCCTCGATCGTGGTGCCCATGGGCAGTTCCCAGGCGCCGGGCTTGTTCACCCTGCCGGAGACGCCGTAGATCTTGGTCCCGCCGTCGGCGCAGGCGCTGAGGGCCTTGAACCACTCCGCGCCGTTGTTCACGATATGAGGGATGTTCGCGACGGTCTCCGGGTTATTCACGAGCGTGGGTCTTCCCCAGAGGCCGCAGGCCAGGGGGAACGGCGGTTTGGCGCGGGGCACGGCGCGTTTCCCTTCGAGCGCGTTGATCAGCGCCGTTTCCTCGCCGCAGATATACCGGCCCGCGCTGGAATGGATGCGGAGATCGAGGTTGAATCCCGAGCCCAGGATGCCGGCGCCGAGATAGCCCTTTTCGTACGCTTCAGCGATAGCCTTCTTCAGCCGTTTCTCTGCTAGGAAATATTCCCTGCGCAGAAAGATGAAGGCCTTCTCCGTCTGGACCGCATAGGCGCTCACGATGATGCCCTCGATGATCTGGTTCGGATCGCCTTCAAGCAGCAGGCGGTCCTTAAAGGCGCCGGGCTCCATCTCGTCTGCGTTCACGATGAAGTACCGGGGCTGCGGCACGCTGCCGACCTGAGGCACGAGGCCCCACTTCATGCCCGTGGGAAAACCTGCCCCGCCGCGTCCGCGCAGGTTGGAGGCCTTGACCAGCGCGACGATGTCCTGGGGCGGCATGGCAAGCGCCTTGCGAAGGGACCGGTAGCCTCCGGCCTTCTCATATTCCGCGAGGGAGAGAGGCTCCTGGCCGGGGTGGATGTTTTTCGTTAAAGGGCGTTCCATGATAAAACCTAAAAGAATTTAATCTTTGACACAGAATAGGCGGATGAAAAGCCTGATAAGGACGGATACAACAGGAGTTTTGCCCGAATGATCCCTCCGCTCTTATCCGATGTCAAATCCGCATTTATCCGTGTCAAAGGTTTATCTGTATTTCTCCAGTATCCCGTCAATCATCTCCGGCGTCACCGGACCGTGGAGGTCCTCATCGACCAGCATTGCCGGAGCACGGTCGCAGGCGCCGAGACAGGAAGCGGGAAGAAGGGTGAACCGGTCGTCCTGAGTCGTTTCCCCGAGCCCGATGCCGAGGCTCTTCTGCAGCAGTTCCCGCAGCTGGTCGTATCCCAGGGACCAGCAGACAATGCTGTCGCAGACGGCGATCACGTGCCTGCCGACGGGTTTCCGGTAGATGAAGTTGAAAAAGGTCGCCACTGCGTCCAGCTCGGCCGGCGTCATGTCGAGCAGGAAGGCGATGTCCCTGATGCTCGCGTCCGACACCCACCCGCGGCGCTTTTGGATGACCTTGAGCGCCTCGATGCTCGCGGCAGATTTATGCTCGCAGTGCGCCAGCTCGGCGGTGATCTCTCTTTTTTCTTCTTCGGTCAGCATATTAAGTTCATTCTGCCACTAAGACACGAAGACACGAAGTATAATTTCTGTCGAAGCGGATGTATTGCCTTTCTCTGTGTCCCCGCGTCCCCGTGTCCCCGTGTCCGCTCTTACCTGTCCAGGTCCGCCAGAATAAAATCAATGCTCCCCAGGATCGCCAGCAGGTCCGCGATCATGAGGCCCTTTGACATCTTCGGCACCATCTGCATGTGCGGGAACGAGGGCGTTCGGATGCGGGTGCGGTAGGAGTGGATGCCCCCGTCGCTGATGAGGTAATACCCGTTGTTCCCCTTGGTCGCTTCGATCCCCATGAACGCCTCGCCAGCGGGGATCACCGGCCCCCAGCTCACGCCGAGAAAGTGGGTGATGAGCGTTTCGATGTCCTTCATGGTGCGTTCCTTGGCGGGAGGCGTTGCCAGGGGATGGCTGGACTTGTACGGACCTTCGGGCATGTTCCTGACGCACTGCTCGACGATGCGAAGGCTCTGGCGGATCTCCTCGACGCGCACCACCCCGCGGTCATAGCAGTCCCCGTTCATTGCCGTGGGAACGTCGAAGTCGAAGTTCTCGTAGCCGGAATAAGGCCGCTTCTTGCGGAAGTCCCATTCCATGCCGCAGGCGCGGAGGCCCGGGCCGGTAACGCCCCATTCGATCGCTTCGTCGAGCGAGTAGGCCCCGACGCCTTTCGTCCTGCCTTTGAAAATGGCGTTCCGCATTACGAGTTTGTCGTACTCGGCAAGCCGCGGCGGAAGGTATTTCAAAAAATCCGTCACCAGCCGCTCCCATCCCCGGGGAAGGTCCTGGGATAGGCCGCCGATGCGGAACCAGGCGGGGTGCATGCGGCCGCCGCATACCGCCTCGACAATGTCGAAGACGCGTTCGCGGTCGGTGAACATGTAGAACACGGGTGAGAAGGAACCCACATCCTGGGCAAAGGTCCCGTACCAGACCAGGTGGCTCTGGATGCGGAACAGCTCGGCCATCATCACGCGGATGACCTTGACCCGGTCCGGCACCTCGATGCAGGCGAGCTTCTCCACGGCAAGGACATAGGCGAGATTGTTCATCACGCCGCCGAAGTAGTCGATGCGGTCGGTGTAGGGGATGTAGGTGTGCCAGGTCTGGCGCTCCGCCATCTTCTCGGCGCCCCGGTGGTGGTAGCCGATATCGAGCACGGAGTCCCTGATCTCCTCGCCGTCGAGCTGGAGAATGATACGCAGCAGGCCGTGGGTCCCGGGATGCTGGGGGCCGAGGTTCAGGAACATGAACTCCGAGCCGTCAGACCGCTTCTCCATGCCCCAGTCTTCGGGACGGAACCGGAGCGCCTCCTGCTCGGCATCCATTCCGTCTTCGGGCATGGTGAAGGGGCCCATTTCCGTGGCACGTGCGGGATGGTCCTTGCGCAGGGGGTGGCCGTTCCAGGTAGGCGGCATCAGAATTCGCGTAAGATGAGGGTGGCCTTCGAACTTGATCCCGAACAGGTCCCATGCTTCCCGTTCGTACCAGTTCGCGGCCGGCCATATGCCGGTGATGGACGGCAGGGAGAGGTCGGCGCCGTCGAGCGGGACCTTGATGCGGATGTCCTCGTTCCGGTCAAAGGAAAGCAGGTGGTAGACGACAGTGAAGTCGGATGCCGGCTGGTCCTGACGGTTCGCGCGCACCCGTTCGTCGATGACCGTGAGGTCATAGAGCATCCGGTAGGGACGTTCGACCACGGCCTTGAGCCGGCGCAGGACGTCGCGGGCACGGTCTCGCGAAACCCAGACAGTGGGGATGCCGTCGACCGTGGGCTGGACCGCGAGGATGGCTTCGCCGAAGGCGGCTTTCAGATCATCGATGATAGAGGATTGCGCCATAAATAAGGTACGTTATTTGACACTGCCAAAAGCAGGCGCTTCTAAGCGAGGACACTGAGAAAATACGAAGAGAACACCTTTGACACGGATAAATGCGGATGAACATCCTGATAACAGCGGATAAATCTCTAAAACAATAAGATATTGCTTTATCCGCCTTTATCAGAGCTTTTTATCAGATGTGATCCGTGTCAAAGGTTCACTCTTATGGGTTTTTCAGAGTCCTCAGTGTCTACTGTTACTTTACTTCATCAGGCGACGGCAGGACGGTCGCTGCCGCGCGCTCCTGCCGCTTCAGGTCGCGCATGCACGGGGGGTCGGGCTGGATCACGCCCTGCGGACCGGCGACCCAGCTGATCGGACGGCGTTCCGCGCCGAGCTTCTGCTGGAGCAGCAGCAGACCTTCCATGAAGGCCTCGGGGCGGGGCGGGCAGCCCGGCACGTACACGTCCACCGGAAGGAACTTGTCGACGCCCTGGACCACGCTGTAGATATCGTACATGCCGCCGGAATTGGCGCAGGACCCCATGGAGATGACCCAGCGCGGCTCCATCATCTGCTCGTAGAGCCGCTTGATGACCGGGGCCATCTTGATGAAGACGGTGCCGGCCACGATCATGAGGTCCGCCTCGCGGGGCGTGCCCCGGATCACCTCGGCCCCGAAGCGGGCGATGTCGTATTTGCTCGTGAGGCTCGTGGCCATTTCGACGTAACAGCACGATAGCCCGAAATTGAAGGGCCAGATGGAATTCTTCCTGCCCCAGGCGAGAACGTCCTGGAGACGGGTCAGGAGGAGGCTCTGCCGGACCGCGTCGTCAAGGGTGGGAGCGGAAGATTTTGTGATGGACCAGTTCATAAGATGTCCTTAATTACCGCGGAGGAACACCGGAACGTGGGAAGCAGGAAGGCAGGCGTTTGCAAAAAGACATCCTACCCTCTCATCTTCCCACCTTC
>ERZ1292633.1174-Hain-H41-02um-R1-1174-length-28750-cov-7_pt1 | contig 28750 bp, 39 predicted proteins | sample MGYA00564406_ERZ1292633 | MGnify/ENA primary metagenome ERZ1292633 (study PRJEB36523, sample SAMEA6512639) | groundwater metagenome | collected 2019-01-08 | study: AquaDiva: Metagenomics assemblies of 32 groundwater samples | reverse complement strand
ATTAGAACACAGATACTTACTTACAGGTAGATGCACTTTTAGCTTTGGTCTGACACATTTTCCCTCTTGCGGCGTCTTACCAGAAACCAAAAGGTTGCCCCCAACAGAGAGTAGTTCAAAAGCATAAACCACGGCGTTCCCCACGAGAAACCGTCAAACTTCCAATCGAAAAGTGGCCAAAAAACGGGGGTAGGAAAAAACTGATACGTGTGTGTTGGGACATCGATCAAAATGTGAAGCAACCACCCGCCCAGCTCCCACACAGGACGACGAAACACAAACCATATAATCGAAAATACTAAAAAGAAAATTATTAAACTGTGACTTACATTGTAAAGCGCGCTTGCAAGCATCAATGTCCAATCACCACCAACTTGTGCCGGTTCGATCGGTGGACCATTATGTCGCGGCATATCAGAAAGACTCAGCCCTCCGAAAGTTAGTCCCCAGATCATCCAGACAACGGGAATAGTGAATGCAAAGAGGTCAGGAAATATTCCCCAGAGTGTCGTTACCCACACATTCAAACGCTTGCCACGAGACTGCTTAGCACTCTTTGCGGCAGCCGCAGCCCAAAGTCCGTGTGCAAAAATATCCATGAGTCTATTATACTACTTTTCTAAATCAAGAATGTCGTCGATGCGCACTTGCTTCACAAATTCAGGAACGTGAGAGACAAGGATCATCGCACCCTCATATTGGTCGAGTGCTTTGGCAATGATGGGCAAGTGGCGAAAGTTAATATGGTTCGTGGGCTCGTCGAGAATGAGAATGCCGGGCTTCTCCATTACTAATCGCGCAAATGCAACAAGCCCCTTTTGCCCCTCGGAAAGACTGCCGATTTTTGTGCGCATCACCTCACCCGTAATGAGGAACCCCGACGCAATGGAGCGCATACGCTCTTCGTCCAAGCGTCCTTCTACTTTTTGCATCGCGGAAGCCAAGGAATCGAATACTGTATCATTAAAATTAAGTGTTGAAAAATCTTGACGATAGTAACCTACGCGCACGCCCGGCGCAATAGTCGCCCCCAGTGCCTTCCCGCTCGCCAGTGCTTCAAGGAGGGTACTCTTTCCGATGCCATTTGGTCCTGCAAGCAATAGGTGTTGCTTCTTTTTGAGTGAGATATTCGCCTTGCGCGTCACTGGCTTATGATTTTTCATGATAGAAAAAGAAGTAATGGCAATCATCTCGCCACCTACTTCAATCTGTACCGGAATCGTGAACGGGCGAATGGTCCTGTCTTCACGACGCACATCCACTTTCTCCTCTTCAAGTTCCTCCGCCAAAAGGCGCATCTTCTTTGCCACGAGGCGCATCTGTCCTCCCTTGTTTGCAAACGCATTCGACTTTTCTTTTTTCTCTTGAATCTCCTTGGCAAGCTGCGCGTTCTTCATGTTCTCACGCTCAATGCGGGCGGAGATTTGTTTTACTACATCAAAATAATTTCCCACATACTGCTCAATCTTGCGGGTGAACACGTCGAGGTACAAAACGCCTTCGGTAAACGAATTCAAGAAATCCGCATCATGCGAAATGACCATGCATGTTTTTTTGTAGTCGAGCAAAAACTGAGTGAGGTGCGCGATGCCCGCCTTGTCGAGATTGTTGGTGGGCTCGTCAAGGAGCAAGATGTCGGGGTCTTGAATGAGCGCCGACGCAAGCAAGAGTCGCGCCTGTTGTCCACCAGAAAATGATTTTACAATACGGTCGTGTGGCGCATGCACGTTGACCACTTCAAGCACCTCGTCAATCTTTGGATCAATATCGTAAACTTTTTTCGGAAAGCACTTTTCAAAAAACTCACGCACGGTAAGGTCGAGCTCCGCGCGTGGAATCACCTGTCGCGCCGTCGCCACCGTGAGACCCTTCACCACATTGAGCGTCCCTGATTCGGGCGTAAGCGTCCCCATAATGAGCCCAAAAATCGTACTCTTTCCGGCACCATTTTGCCCCATGAGCGTAATCTTTGCACCGCGACGCACAGAAAAATCCACCTCCTGCAAGATAGGTTTATTGTGCCCGTACTCAAACGAGAGCTTCTCAAACCGAATGATTGTTTCTCCTTGTGCCATATAAGTCCCTTCACCTTACCGCATTTTTGTGAAAATACAAAGCATTACTCAAACACCACAGGAATCTCAATGTGCGCGGCGTGTTCGGGGAGGCCGGAGGGATTGTCTTTTTCGAGGATGAGTGTGCCGGTTTTGGTTTCGGGTTTGGTAAATGTGAGCGCAGCTTCAAACGGCACGAACTCGGTGGTCATCCACTCCCCTTGCGCTTGTGCAGGTTTGACCGCAAGCTCCTTACCGTTGGCGTCGCGAAGGCGCACCGGAAACGACGCTTCGAAATACCATGTGCCGCGCGCTTCTCCACGTACCACGAGGGGGCTTGTAATTTTTGCACCCGAAAGCGGGGCGCTGACGCGAATACGCTCGTCGGAAATAGTAATAGGTTGAGGGGTTGGGGTGGGTACGCCGAGGGGCGTTTTTTGGGAACCAAAAAACGCCCACCCCGCACCCGCCACCACAAGAACGGCAACAGCAATAACTACTTTTTGCTTCATCCCTTCACTATACACCCTTTTCTTTGAGTTCCAAACACACTGAGTTCATGCAGTACCGCTTGCCGGTTGCGGTCGGTCCATCGTCGAAAATATGTCCAAGGTGAGACCCGCACTTTCCGCACACCGCTTCGGTACGTTCCATGCCATGCGTTTTGTCTTCGATAAACTTCACCGCATCGGGGAGTGCTTGATCGAAACTCGGCCAACCTGTACCCGAATCAAACTTTGCATCCGAAGCAAAGAGCGCATTGCCACACGCCGCACACTGGTACACGCCGTCTTTCTTTTCGTGAACATATTTCCCCGTAAACGGCATTTCGGTCCCCCTCTCGCGCATGACTTTGTACTGCTCTGGCGAAAGTTTCTTCTTGAATTCCTCTTCACTCGCTGACATAGGATTATTGTGCATATAAATTCAGTTCTTAGGATGCCCTGCTAAAAGCTCGGCAAACTTGTGCTGAACTTTCTCGAGCTTGGGGCTAATAATAATCTGACAATACTGCGCATCTTTGTTGCGCGCAAAATAATTTTTGTGGTAATCCTCGGCGGGGTAAAACACATCGAGCGGCACCACCTCCGTCACCACGGGCGCACCTTCACTGCTCGAGGTATTGAGCTCGGCAATGAACGCATGCGCTTCTCGCTCCTGTTCAAGTGTAGTGAATAAAACCACTGAACGATACTGTGTGCCCACGTCGTTCCCTTGTCGGTTGAGCGTCGTGCTGTCGTGCGATCCAAAAAATACCGTCAAAAGGTTTTTGTACGTCACGAGTGACGGATCATATTCAATACGGATCACCTCCGCGTGCCCCGTCATACCACCCGATACATCGTCGTAAGTTGGGTTTTTTGTCTTTCCACCTGCATACCCAGGATCAACAGATGCAACACCCTTGAGCATCTTGAATACTGCTTCGGTACACCAGAAACACCCTCCCCCAAACACTGCTACACTGTTGTTTTTTATGTTCTGCTCCATGTTAGCTTAGATTTATCCAAACGTAAACGTAAACGCCTGAAGTCCGGGACTTTTTACCTTGAGCTCCAGCGTGTGTTCGCCGTAATCCTTCCCCTTTACGATGTCATACAACAACTCTCCCTGCACGCGCAGGGTTGATTGCAACACGCCATCAATCCACACCTCCACATCCACTCCGTCTTTGGCGCTCGCAACCATATAAACATCTTTTGCGGAGTATTTGAAAAAGATGCTTCCCGCGCTTTTGCTTTCTGAATACTCTGACGTCATTGTCCATGTTCCACCAAGATACAATTTGTTCTTTTCAGTTTTTTCTGGAATCACCAATTTCTGCATTCCTTCAGAAAATTTACTCCCGTTGGCAAAATCATCGTTGCGCGCCGAACCAAAGTAAATTTCCGGACTATTGGCCCTCCGTGAGCTCTCTTCTGCCACAGGCTCAACTACAGGCATTGGTATCTCCAGAGCAATGCCAAGACGCTGACTTCGTTCTAGGAGTGCTTTTTGCACCGCACGCTCTGTGTCGTCATATGCACCCTCGCCAATATGGTCGTACACAATGTAGCCATCGATATCGATGAGGTACTTGCGGGGCCAGTAGCGATTGCCGTAAGCATTCCATGTCGAGAAGTCATTGTCGAGCACCACCGGGTATTTGATATCGAAGCGCTTCACTGCATCTTCGACATTTTTCTGTACCTTCTCAAACGAAAATTCAGGCGTATGGAGACCGACAATCTCAAGCCCTTGGTCTTTGTATTTTTCATAGAGTTCGTTGAGTCGCGGGATAGTTCGTTGGCAGTTTATACAACTGTATGTCCAAATATCAAGAAGTACAACTTTCTTTCCTTTTAACTCCGTGAGTGAGATTGACTTCCCTTCGGTGTTGATAAATCCATCTGGCGAGCTAATATCGGGCGCGACAATAAGTGATCTCTTTTTTTCTTCAAGGGTCTTTGAGGGTGCATTAGCATCAATCAATCCTACTTTTTTAGAGGGAGCGTTATACAAAAACACGCCAATCAAAAATGCCCCAACAATCACCGCCCCAATTATTGTTTCTAGTTTCATGATTATTTGTTGCCCTCAAGAAGTTTCAATTCTACCTTTGTGACATCGAAGAATCCTGCATCAAGAATCGACACTTGAAGCTTCTTGTCGTACCCCGTCATAATACCCAGCGCAACAATGATAAATATAATACCCATAGTGCGCTTAAACCAACCACGTGGATCTGCTGCGACCCCAAGTCGTACCATGATTCGCTGCCCCACCAAAGCCACCAGCAAGAGAGCAAGACAGAGACCAAGTGTAAACGTGAGAAGGTAGAGCATTCCAACCAGCGGCTGAGCAGGAAGAACGGTCGCCAAGATGACGAAGTATGTCGGACTACATGCAGAGAAAATTGGGCCGAGCGATGCACCCACAATAACATCACCCCAAAAACTTTTCTTTTGGTATCCCTTCGTCAATACCTGATTTGACTTGCGACTAATACCTGACATGAGTGACATTCGCTCCCAGAGCCCGGGGAAAAGCGTAATTACACCGAACGCAAGAATTATTCCTCCTGATGTCCATTTCCAGAAATCCTGCGGAATGTCTATGAGGAGCGTACTTGCTTTCAGCAAAAGAGTGAACAGGATGACTGACACCCCAAGAGAGAGCGTTACAATGAGTGCACGTTTTTTACTCGTCTCACCGCCATCGAGTGACCCTCCTACAATTACTGGCAAGAGTGGCAATATGCACGGCGCAAGAATCGTCAGTACTCCGGCAATAAACGAAATGAGGAGCAGGGTCATATTTTTTATTTTACCTCCGCAACAAACGCAGCAAGCGTTGGGCTACCCATCCACTTTTTAATCATCTTCCCATTCTGGTCAACCTGCACCATAGTGTGCTGATAAGTCACCCCGTATTTTTTCTTGAGGTCACCCGAGTTGTCATAGTCCACATCGAGAATCGTGAGGTCAGAGGGAATATTCTTGAGGTTCGCCTTAATATCAGCGTCAAGACCACGGCATGTTGAACACCAACTTGCGCGGAAAAAGAGGACTACGTCACCCGTTGCCGCTTTTGCAATTTTCTCCGGCGCATACACTTCGTACGAACCAACTTTCATCATCGTGTCAGCTTGCATCATCGTCCCCTCTTTTGCCATAGCCTCTCCTTCTTTTTGCATCATTCCTATCATCATATTTGCCTCTGCTTTATTTTTAATATCAGCGCAAGCGAGATATACTTTCGCCTCTGCTGCAGATTTGTGAACATTGATCGCAAGAGGGAGCATGCTCCACAATTGCTCAATTGACACATCCACCATGGTTACCGATGTTCCATTCACGACAGGAGAAAGAGGATACTTCACCGCACCAGGCATAGGACATGCTCCAACATGAATGTGCGCAGGGTGCTTCCCTCCGACAGGCCCACCCACCATAGTTATAACCACCTCAGTTTTTTCGCCCTTAGGGGTAAGGACTGCTTTCACTGAACCATTAAAGTCTCCCAAAGGAGCAGCTCTCAGTGACATATATTCTTTCATCATCGCAACATCAACGCCATCATCTTTCATCATAACGCCTTCATTCTCTTCCATTGCAACACCACCATCTTTGGCGCTATTGAGGAACGTGTACACTCCAATTGCTGCGACAATCACCACTGCACCAATAATAAACTTGCTTGACCCACCTGTGCTGTTTGTTTCCATAACGTATGTATCAAAAAATTATCTCTATTAATACTTTCCATTATACACCAACAAAAAACTATGTAAAGTGTCCTTTACATAGTTTTTCTGTGGATAAGCAGGGTCGACTGAAAAAACTCCTGCTATAAATTTTTTTCAGAATACAATCGGGCGGAGACCTTCCCTATTACCATCACAACAAGTGCAGCCACTAACCACGTGTCAATCTTGTCGAAAATACCCTGCACTACAATCCCCAGAATAAGTACCGATGCACCCGAAAGAAACGCGACGCGTCCTGCAAACATACGGTGCGCCCCCTCACGCTCATCCCCCGCAGTCTCGCGCAATATAAAACTCGCAAATATACCAAACGCGGCAACCGCAAAAACCAATGCAGTCATCTGCGCCATACTTGGCATCACCATATCAAATGGATCCAAGATAAACAGGAGCAACGCCACTAATACCACCGAAACACTAATTTCTTTGTTAAAATTATTTTTCATAGGAAATTTTGAATATTTTTTCTACTGATGTGCCAAAAAATTCAGCAAGCTTGAGAGCCAGTGCAACTGACGGCGTGTAGTTTCCTTTCTCAATTGCAATAATCGTTTGACGACTTACGCTCACCGCCTCAGCAAGGTCCTCTTGGGTGACCTTTTTTTGTGCACGCAATATTGACACTTGATTAATAATACACTCTCTCATAAAAATTGCTGGCTACTTTACTTTTTTCTGAAACGCCTTTGGATGCTTCGCACTCCATGCATACAGCGCAACCGCCGCCGATGCCGCCACATTGAGCGACTCGCATTCTGGATTCATGGGAATCGAAACGAGCACGTCACAGAGCTCGCGCGTCTTTACACGAATTCCTTTTGCCTCGTTCCCGAGCACAAGCACCGTGGGTGCATCAAACGCTTCCTCGGTGATCGAGTGTGATCCCTCCTCGTCGAGTCCATAAATCCAAAACCCCCGCTCTTTCATGTCGCGCACCACCGTGTTCACATTCCCCACCGCGACAAGCGGTACGCGAAATGCCATACCTGCAGAGACCTTGATTACGTTTCCCGTAATCTGTGCTTGATTATGTTCAGGGATAAGAACCCCGGCGACACCAAACGCTGCTGCCGAGCGAATGATCGCGCCGACATTTTGCGGATCATGAACTTCCCCGAGCAAAATGAGTGCAGTGTCCGGACCCACGCTGAGCCCATCCGCAAATTCCCGATACGGGCGCATGAGCCGCCCAACATTCACGCGCCCAATCGCACCCTGATGAACCGCATCCTTTTCAACCCCCGGAGGAAGTACTGCGCCAAGCTTCGCAACCGAAATCCCCGCGCCAAGCGCAAGCTTGCGAATCTCCTCGTCGTCCATGCCGGGCGCAAGAAAAACCTCCTCCACTGCCTGAGGTGTCTGCCCTAGCGCCTCAACAAGCGCATGTTTGCCAAAAATGTAAATTTTCTCCTGTGCCATAGAATTACCCAGAGTATACACAAATGAACCAGAAGAAGCTAGCAACACACACCCATTACTCCGTTGGTGTAAACTCTTGAATATCCATCTTGGTATTCGCTTCTATGTACTCCCGTTCCCACGTTGCACCCTTTGACTCATTCCACGCGGGCAAAAAGAAAGCGGTTGTGATATATCCCGATTGCAAAATTGGCTTATGAAAATCCTCCATAATAGCACTGTGCGATGCCTTGATCTGTAAAAGCTCGGGTTCATACGGCGCAAAGTCAAAGACTGTGTAGCCACCCTGCCTAAGTTCCGCAACTGCCTTTTCAAACATGCGTACGTTTTCTTCATACCCACGCCCACCCGTGGTCATTGGGCCACAAACACGCACAACAGGTTGTGGCATATGTTTGAGCTCCTCGATCGCCTTCACGGCAAGCTCCTTAAGCAATTTTGTTTCCGTAGTTTCCATTACAAGACAATAGCACGGTAAGCTACAATTTGCACACCAACAACTATTTACCATTTGCCGATGCGCGCTTCTCATGCTATAACTCACACTATGGGAACATCACATTACGAAGGCAAGAGTCGCGCCTTTTGGGACAAGGAATACAAGGAGGAGCAACACTTCTCTCTCTCGAAAGAGCCGAGCGAAGACCTCATCAAATTCGTCCACTGGCTCGAACAAAAATTCGGTCGTAAATCTTTAAATCCGATTGCATCAGTACTCGACCTCGGTTGTGGCAATGGTCGCAACATCATTGCCCTTGCGCAAACCTTTGGTATGCGCGGAGTGGGGTACGACATCTCTGGCGAAGCAATTGCACAAGCAACAAAAGACAGCAAGGGCTTGGTTCTCACCTATGCAAAGCATTCTATCGCCAACCCCATCCCTCTCCCCGACCGTTCACAAACTATTGTGCTCGACATGATGACATCACATTTCTTGAGCGCCGAAGAGCGCGCAAGTCTTCAAGCAGAAATAGCACGTGTTCTCAAACCCGGTGGTTGGCTCTTTTTTAAGACATTCCTCCGTGACGAAGACACTCATGCAGAACGCCTGCTCAAAGAAAACCCCGCAGAGGAAGAGGGCTCCTACATACACCCGCGAATCGGCGTACCGGAGCATGTGTTCACGGAAGCTGAAGTCGAACAGATGCTGGACAAAGATTTCATCATCCACCATGTCGTCAAATCGCACCGCCACCACGCAAAAGGACGCGGAGCAAAACGTCGGAGTATTTCGGTTTACGCAGAGCGGAAAAAATAGGAAATGTAAAAAAAGGGGGGGGAGGCTTCGCCTCCCCCCCCTTTTTTTACAGAGAAAAACCGCCATACTCAATTATCAGTATGACGGTTTTATCTCTATCGCTAAAAAGCGACTAGACGCGCATCACGTTTTGAGCGCTTGGGCCTTTTGGACCGTCAACCACTTCAAACGTAACGGTATCGCCAGTCCTGAGGTCGTCAAATGCGACGCCATTCAAGTCCTTTGAGTGAAAGAAAAGGTCCTTTGCTTCGCCTTCGCGAGCAATAAAACCAAATCCTCTGTCCGTAAGTGTCTTAATTGTTCCTTTCATATTTTTTGTGTTTCTTCTATTCAAAAACCCGACCGCGTTTTTATGATTTATATAATACCATACTTCTTAAAAAAATACCAGTAAATAAAAAAACCCCATGAAACATGGGGTTTGAAACCGAAAACTAACTTTTATCCTGACAAAAAAACCTTCATGGCGCGTGCTTTTGCCTCCGTCCGAGACTTCTCAGCCCGCATCAAGAAATCAGGAATTAACACTCCAGGGAAACCGCCCAAATGAACCGCTTTTAAGTTTGTATGGAAAGATGCCAACCGCCCGTACACCTGCATCCCCAAAAGCGGATTGCGCAAACTTGCAAGCAGATCAATGACACGCGAATGCACAGCAACTACCGTCTCATACAATATGTCACGATTGACATCATCCGACTTAAGTTTCTTCCACAAACGAAACGTTGCTTCCATAAGTCCCAAGGATGCCAAGAGATTCACATCGCAAGAAAGGTCTGCTTTCTCAAGTGCCCGAGAAAATCGGTCGTGTGCAAGCTCAACATTCCCTACAGTAAGCCACGCTCTGCCGGCAACTTCCAGCTGTTCTGCTGTCATTGCGTCAACCCTCTTCGAGGTTTTACCCCTATGCACAGTTTTATGACTCGATTCCAGAAGTACAACAGCCTCCTTGAGAGCAATCTTGTTTAATCCTACGCGATACAGCCAGAGTATTTTTTGCAGTGGCCCTTCAGAAGTCCTTAGATTTATTGCAGCAACAGCACCAGCTTCACAATGTATTTTTGCAATAAATAGCCGCGGATCAAAATCAGAATCTTTGACTCTTTGTTTGTATACGAGTGATGGCATTGCACTTGCAACACTATAGAAACCAAAATAGCGTTCCCATGTCCGTCGAAATTGAATCTTGTTTTGCAAAATTTTAATTTGCTCGGCAAGTTTCGCATAATCAACTCTTCCTTGTTGGCGATACCCACGTATCGTAGAACGCCCGCGTGCAACAGCTCGCATAAAGCGAGACAGTGCCCTTGGGCCAACAACTCGAGCAAGAATATCTCTGAAAACTTGGAACGCAACTATTGGTGCCTGTGCTTGACTCATACCATGTCTCCTTGGATTTGATGAATAAGAACAACCCAAAAAACATACTACTACAAAAAATGTCTTGCGTCAACAGCACGTTATGGTTCAATAGCTTGGAACCACTTTGAGGTATATATTCAACATCTTGACAAAACTCACTCGGAAGTGTACCGTAAGCACCAGATGTCCCAACTTGTTTAGAGGAGAAATCTATGACCACAAGTATCATCGTGCCACTCTCTCATGCCAGCGAGACGGAGCGAGGAAAAACAACGTTTGTGGATACGTTCCCAGATGGGCGGCAGGTAATTTATTGCTTCCGCAAGCAAGGGCAAAAATTCGGTGGGCACTATCACAAAGGAGATGATCCGAATCGACATCCAGAAATATTACTTCTCGTCACAGGAAAAATACGATGGGAAACAGAGGACACTGCTGGAAGAAAAATGTCTACTGTTGTCGACGCATCTCAAGGAGTACCTCAGAAAATTACTGTCCCCCGATACATGTTGCACAACGGAGAAGCTCTTACAAACTGTGTTTATGTTGAAGTGCGCGATCGTCCTTTTGATCCACACAAATCGGATACTTTTGGTCCGGATGAATTTGAAAAGGAAAAAAATAAATAAGTAACGAGACCGCAGAGAATTATTACTCCCTGCGGTTTTTTATGTCACCTACATGAAAAGGCTTTACAATAATAGTCGCGGAATATTCCTCCTTCGCAATTTCCTTCCCAAACACAGCAGCAGGACTCACCTCGAGAAGCAAAAATGTATAAGCGCCTGCGGAATTCGATACGCCATCAGTCTTGAGACTAATTGCATTGGCGCTACTAGGTGGAATCGTAACCTCAAGCGTCAAAGCTACCTGCCCTGCCCACACACATGTCACCCCTTGAGGGCAACGACTATCACTGTCGATACTTGCAATCTTTACTGAAAAATCTTTGAGTTGTTTTACTTCTCCAATCTTAAGCTTTATCGTCACCCCCTCTTGAGGAACAGCTGGGGCGTTCTGGGCCGGCGCACTTGGTGCCACAACCGCACCACCCAAGAACCCCCACCCCGCACTCCAGTCCTGACTCCAATATGTTGCACCGACAATCACCCCCACAATGGCGAGCGTCAAAAGAATAATGTTTGTAATTTTCATAAAGAAAGTATATCACATCGCGCTCTCTGCGCCACCTTGTGTTATGAGTGCCATTTTTTCAACTCGACTCATCTTTTTAATCGCCGCTTCGCGCTTGAGCGCCGCGCTTCTATGCTCGCACTCTTCCGAATAGAGCACTCCCTCGACACCTTTAGCGCGCGTATAATGAGCACCTTTTCCGCTCTTATGCTCCTCGAGTCGTCGCGCCACATCGGTCGTTATGCCGGTGTAAAGTGTCCTGTCTTTGCATTTTAAAATATAAACAAAATACATAAAAATAGCTACCTCTCTATCATACCAAACATTGCCCAACATCTTCTTTGTTCACCCCCCCCCGTTGCTTTTTTTCGTATTTACGTTAGGCTCTGTACATGGACAACAACCTCATCGAAACTGCGACAAAAAACGTCAGCGACATCGTCACGCTCGCGATAGAGCACCCGCCTCACCAAAACGCACTCGTAGTATATGACACGCGCTATGGGCTCACCAATATTTTAACCACCGCATATCGTACCGTACTCCCCAACGCTCGTTTCATCGACTTTGACACCGTGAGCAAAGAAGAAGTCATTACAGCATTTGACGAAATGCACCCGCACGACCTTGTCGTCCTTATTCAATCTTCAAGTTTCCTTTTGGATGGATTTCGTATTCGCTTGCATCTCTTCAACAAAAAACTCAAAGTCATCGAGCATCTCCACCTTCATAAAAACTCAGAGGATATATGGGATGTATACACACATTCGCTTGCGTATGACAAAGTGTGGTACCGAGAGACAGGAAACAAACTCAAAGCAAAACTCGAACACACCAAGGAACTCCGCATTCAAGGGGGCGACACAGAACTCGTCGTAACTGGTGGCCTCCTTTCGCCAAAACTCAACACTGGTGACTATGTGGGCATGGAAAATATCGGTGGCTCATTCCCTATCGGCGAAGTCTTCACAGAGTCTCGCGAGTTTACTCAAATGAATGGATCGTTCATGATTTACGCGCACGCAGGAGCAGATTTTTGCGTCAACATGCACACACCGTTTCGCGTGGATGTGAAGGAAGGGCTTATTGTCGGGTGGGACGACAATGCGCCGACATCATTCATCAACATCATTAAGGCAATCAGCGAACATGAGCGCCCACTGGTGCGCGAGATTGGTTTTGGGCTCAACCGCGCCATCACACGGGAACGACACATGCAAGACATTACCGCATTTGAACGCATCTTGGGGCTTCACTTTTCTCTGGGCGAAAAGCATAGCGTTTTTAAAAAAGACGGCATCATCGCCCACAAAGCAAAGTTCCATGTCGACGTATTCCCGCTTGTCGACCGCGTCCTCGCCGATGGTGAAGTGATTTTTGAAGATGGGAAGTATACGGTGTAAGCGTCAAAAATCTCTCGTTTTCATCTTGAAAACCTTTTTAGCATTCCATGTATTATCCTCTTCCACAAAAAGAGTGACGTTGTCAAAAAGAAATTCGAAATGTGGTTTTGGTAAATCATTCAGATAGCCCCATACTAAATCAAAAGTGGCGACATCAAGATGCCGAGCAACAGACAAGTGAAGTCGATAGGTATCTGCGTCGAATTTTTCAACATCTCCAAGATCACCGAGCTCTGTGATACAATCTTTCACAAAAACCGACAACTCATGACTTGGCGCAACTGACAAAAATATGGTCTCGTGATCAAACCTATCAAACCCATCGATCACTGATGGAATAGATTTCTTACCCTCTAAAAAAATTTCGATACTCTTTTCGATGTTTGCTGTATTGTTCACAACAAAGGGATACTTCAGCGTAAAGTGCGGAGGTACTCGACGAGAAAGATCTGCAATACCAAACCTACCAGAAAGGTCTGCAGTAAGATGCTGATAATATTTCTCGATATCCCCTCCACCCTTATATCCAATAAAATATCTCATTATATATACGTACCAAACACCCTTGAAAACAGCTACTTCTGCCAAATACTCTTCGTAAATTTCCAAAGATATTTCCCAATGATAAGTAACACAAGGAAATAGAGGACATACTGCAAGATAGCAAAGAGGAAAGATATGAGGGAAATTGTCATCCCTTGCGTAGTGTCGTTGATATCATCTACAAGATTTCTAATCGCATTCTTCCATGAATCCTTAATCGCCTTCCCGTCCACAAACTTATTTTCATACACATTTACATAAAAGTAGGTATAGTCCACTCGGTCAAGGTTGTCGACTTTTGCACGCGACAAACGTTCAAGCTGTGCCGAGATATCAATTTGTTGGCGCGTAAGGCGCTCAATAAGCTCCATTTTGTTGTTGATTATTTTCGCAAGCACATCAACATTCTGCGCTCGGATCGCCAAAGCATTCACTTCGTCATATGCCTTGATCGCATCGCCAAGTGTTTTGTTTACCGAAGCGAGTTTCCTTTTCAAAATAGTAGCCTCTGAATCAATCTCGTCCAGTTGGCGCTTGATGGTATAGGTACTTTCGGTAAGGTCTTTTGGTTTTAGATTCTTAACAACCGCGAGTATTTCCGCGACGTTTGCATTGCGTACCTTGAACGTATAGTTGCAACCTCGGTCGCTGTCATTCGCATTCTCAAAAATCACATACGTGAGTTTCTTGAGCTTGAACACCTCCCCACACACAGCAACCTTTTCCCGTGTTTCAATAGACGCACGATACTCCGTCACCTCAAAGTTCTCCGCAGTGTCTCCCACCACACCTCCGGGAAGTGTCGGTATTGGAACCATTCCGGACGCTCTTTCGCTCGACACCGAAGACTTGCTGTTATAGAAAGCATCCTCAGTAAACATGCTTGGCGCTCCGCCCATACTTTGTGGCGCCAACATCCCGCCCCCAGAACGCCCTCCCGAAAGACCGAGTGTAGATGTTAGCGAATTCAGCAACGTATAAACAAAAGGAAACACAATAAGAACAGCGACAACTGCCCCAACTGCCTTCATTATATTCTTCGGCGTCCACACAATATTTTTAAGAAATTCCATATTTCAATTGTACCCCTATCTGTCAATAAATCAAAATGTCTTGTCCACAACTACTTCCAGAGGTGAGACCTCGGGAATCTCGATTACCCATTGAGCTATTTGCGCTCCTTCTTTGCTTCTGTAATCTTTAAAAATTTTTTTGCTTCACCCTTCCCTTCACGCATAGCTTTTGTGTACGCCAAAACAATCTCCGTTTTTGGAGCTCGCAAGACTGCGCCACTTGTCGGGAATTGTACACCTAGAACAGTAACCATATGCTACATACTACCATAATCAGCATTTATTTCAATAGCATTTTCTGCTGCGATTTTATTCATGGAACGAGCAGCTAAGACCAAATTCTCTGCAATTGATTTTCTTCCTTTCGACATATTCAATCTAATATAACTCAGCTTGTCGGTGCCATCTTTAACATCGCTCACATAAACCTCGACTCTTGTTTTTGTTTCACTCAAAATTCTCGACACCGCCAACTTGCTTCGTATATGCGTATCGAAAAAAGTTATCGGCCGCATTCTTCGCTCCCTTTTTAAAAAAGCTTCAAACGCTTTGACCCAATCTTTTGGTATGATGAGAACTACCTTTATGCGAGAATTATTTTTATCATATCTCTCGATTTTTTGTAATTTTATTTTGAAACCATTAATATCTTTTAATGTTCCGTCGTAAACGAGCTGGTCTTTCTTGGTCAAGTACGAATGTGCAAATTCTGTTTTTCCACTCGCTGTTCCGCCGGCCATAAACACAATTCTTTTATACTTTCGAGATTTTAGACTATCTACAAAATCCTTGTCAGCAAGCTTGCCACTTTCATGATGAAAACTCTCAGATTTTTCAGGTGTATATCCTGGAACTTTATTCTTATACTCGTCTACCTCTATGATCATGGGTATCATTCTACCACACCACCTTCCCGGGGTCTCACCTCGGAGACAGTTGTCAACCATGCAGTATTTATTCTAAAAGATCCAAGATATCGCTCACCTCCTTTATACTTTGCAAATCTGACGGCATAACTTCAGGAACTTTTCCCGCAGGGTTCTCAATCCAAAAAGCATCGATACCCACGTCTTTTGCGGCCATGTAGTCGTAAGAGTAACTGTCACCAATCATAAGAGCATCCTCTTTATTCAAATTTAAAACCTTAAGCACCTCAAGCATAACACCAGCTTTCCCTTTTGGGTCGCTCCCAAGCGATGACCTCACTGAATGGACAAGGCTCACCAAACCAAAATGCTCAAGTCTCTCTTTTATTTCTTTAATAGCAATATCTTCTGCACGAGGGTTTGCAGAAATAACCACGAGACAAATTCCACTTACATTAAGGGCTTCGAGTGTTTCCTTGATTTTTGGCGTGAGTTCTAAATGCTCAAGATAATTATCCTTAGTTTCTAGGTCATGATATATCCAGTGAGGTTTTTCTGTCCTCTTGGTTTTCTTGGGATACCAGAGCGTTCCATCACCGTCTAGGAATATTATTTTCTTTTTCATATGTCTATTTTAATCACTCCCCAAGGTGAGGTCCTGAGAAAATCACAGAGCAGAGCCGAGGACCCTCTGAACAACGGGTAATTCTACTTTTTTAAAAGATTCCATTTGTTCTGTTGAGTCAATCCCTACCGCAGCTCCATTTTGTGTGTAAAGGGAGACGTGCGGAGGCTGCACCGGAAAATCTTTACCGTACTCTGATTTAATCCGATGAAAAAATCCTTCGAGATTCGTTACAACACAACGAGCAGCTATACTCATACGGCCAGGCGAGACAGCGAGGCGGAAATCATTTTCAAAATGAATCATTTCAATCGGCGCGTCGTGCACATATTCCATAAGCATCTTCTGAAGGTTCGTCTCAACTTCAGCAACCATCTTTATATCCTGTCCCCCAATTGCACGCGCGATTCCCCGCGCGTTGGCAACAGTCACATGAAACTCAGATTTCTTAGCAAACACAATATTGTCGACTTCCACAGTCGCAGGCAAAGCTACAAACTTCTCAACTGGAAGCACCCGCCATAAATAGCCTTGAGGTGAGTGGTATGCTTCGGACAACAATGTATTCATCTATATTTGTGCCATATAATCATTAAGTATACCATTTTGTCCCCGAGGTGGGGCCTCGACTAGCCCTAATGATTTTTGTCCCTCCTCAAACAGGTCGAGGAATTCTTGGGAGAGAATCATCGGTATAAATTTATTCTGATCTTCTTTTGAAAGAGTAGAGAGGGAGTCTATCTTCCACGCCTCGAAGCCGATTGCTTTGCCGTCCTCAACTTGTAGATCATCAATATTGCCATCGAACAAATATACATACTGCGTACGAATCGTATTGTTTGTCAGTTTGGTTGTCTCATCAAAACTCTGCTTACGCATCTTTTTAATAACCTTTAATTTTGAAAGATCGAGATCAATGCCGGTTTCTTCTTTACCCTCTTTAATAGCGGTTTCGTCATAGGACATCCCAGGGTCTACGTGGCCGCCAACAGTTGTGTCGAGCTTGTCTGGATATGTGTCCTTATCTTTTGCTCGATGCTGAAAAACAATCTCACGATTTGGAGTCATAAACCAAATATGGATTTCCCGATGAAGCAGTCCTTTTTCGTGAATCGTCTTTCTTGATTCAAGACCAATTACCTCATCATTCTCATTTACTATTTCTAGTTGTTCTTCTTTCATATATTTTCTAAAGGATAGATATCCAAAGCAACTTCATCATATGGATGCACTTCTTTGATTGCTTTGATTACATCTTGAAGTTTTTCTCTCGAACAAATTACCTCTATTCTTTCTTCACCCACTTCTTCAAATTTTCCGACTTCTCCAATATGAGGTTTTGCTCCGTCTTCAGGCCTAAAACGACCCGTCCCTTTTGACGAAAACGAGCAGTAACTGTAATTTCCGATTTTGCCGGCGCCAGCTTTACCCATTGCCTCACGAACAAGGTCGGTGTGTGTCTCGGGGACAAATACGACAATTTTTACATTTATTGACATCTTCTACATTTTAACAAAAAATCACCGATTTGTATAAGTGGTTTTTTGCTCTGAATACTGCTCTCAGCAGGTATGCAATTTACGGAATAGTACCATTGAAGACTTTGACTGAGTCCGTACATTTCTTCACTTTTTTGAGGATTTGCCAAAACTTCGGCTGATTTGTTTTTGAATTCGGATGTCGCAAATGGAAAAGGAGGGGTTTGGGGAGGAATTTTCCATTGCGACCTAATTTTCTTGAGCGAAGCGATTAGAAAATGGAAGTACTCTTGTGGTGCTCCTCTTTTTGTTTTGGGGGAATTCGGGGCGGACAAAAATACAAAATCAATTTTAATATTGTCTCGATCATTTCTCTGCTAGTGTTTGTCCTATGACTACGGAGTCCATTCTCGACATTAGAAGGGCAACCATGGATTATTATGCAATTTTCTTGACGTAAATTCATACAGTTCAACTTAATTTACTGCCCAAATCTATACCATTGTTCTTAGGCTCAATCAGGACCCAACCGTCTCCTGCATTATTCTTAAAACCGAGCGTCAGAACTTCAGAAGTGAACGGGCCAACTTGTTTAGGTGGAAAGTTAACCACACAACATACGAATGAATTTAATAATTCTTCTCTGGTGTGAGCGCCAACGGCCTGAACACTCGAGCGTTTAATGCCAATTTCAGATCCAAAATCAATCTTGAGCTTATATGCAGGTTTACGGGCTTCAGGAAAATCGGACACCTCAATAATCTTTCCAACCCGAATATCTACTTTCTCAAAGTCTTCAAAAGTTATTTGGCTCATATGCTTGAGTTTAAAAAATCCTTTAAAGATTGGATGTCTTTTTTCTCATTATCATAATAATGAGAATTTATTCCAATCGATCGAGCACTTTCCACTGCTTTTGGATTATGTTCAAAATAAATAACATCTCTCTTATCTAAATGGAAATGGGAAAGTAGTGTTTCATAATATTTAGGGTCAGTCTTTTCGGGGTTGTGTTTTAGTGTAAAAACTTCATACGGCATCTTATCGAGGCCGAAAGTCTTGAACTGATCATCGTTTGCTCCAGTAAGAATGATCTTTTTATTCGGGTAAGTTTCAAGCAATGAATGCATTTCTTTAAAAATCTCTCCTGCATCTGAAACAAAGCAATCTACGGCATCTACAAGAATAGTTTTCATATGGTTATATTTTAACAAATTACCCAAGTTATAATGACTGACGTGTCTCAGTCACCTGACTTAGTATATGTTGGCTGCGAGACTTGGATTCGAACCAAGATAACAGCTTTCAGAGAGCTGTGTCCTACCATTAGACGATCTCGCAAATATTTGCGCACGTGTTCCTACACACCCCCAGACGCACTGACGCGCTCGTTGCCAATCTAGGCAACCTGCACCCACAATACGCCAAAACGGGGTTTTTTTCAAGGTGATGGTGGTGGGGAGAGAGAGTAGCCCGGGAATTCAAAGCTCTGCTTTGAATTCCCGGGCTACTCTCGTACAATAACACTATGAAAAAGAATTCTGAATTCCACGACTATGTCCTCTACGACCTCTTGGGCAATGACCCGCGCATCACCTCGCGCAAAATGTTTGGTGGTCACGCGCTCTATCAAGATGGAGCTATCTTTGCACTCATTATCGAGGACACCCTCTATTTCAAAGTCGATGATACCAACCGTGAAGAATTCTCATCGCGCGGAAGCAAACCGTTTCAGTATGACAATGGCACAAAGATTATTACGGTAAATTACTGGGAAGTTCCGGAAGAAATTACCGAAAACCGAGATGCACTTTTCGAATGGGTAAACATCTCCGCAAACATCTCGCGTGCATCAAAGAAAAAATAGTTAGACTTATTTCCCTTTCGACATGTCCATCACATCCAAGACGTGCCAACCGTCAGCGCGCAAACTTTGCACAGCTTTGATAATCGCTTTTTGTGCCGAACCATAGACCTTGAACGTCTGCTTACTACTCCCCACCACAACCACCATTTCAAAAGTCTCATTATTAAGTTTCTTGAGCTTCACGCTCTTTCCTTTTGCTTTCACATTCCCCTCTATCACCCCCGGCGCCACCAAAATCCCAATCTTTTTGAGAAGTTTCAAGACATCTTTCGCGCCCTCTATGACCGTCGTGTGCGACCCCCGTTCGTTGATGTGCATTCCCATAGGGTTAAAGTAATGTTGATAAAATAGGGTGGTTTGGTAAGATGTAAGTAATCACTACGAAAAAGACCCCTGCAAGGTACCGTCCTTGTTGGGGGCTTTTTTACAAAAACTACTTCCCCTCCCCCTTCCTCTGTTTCATCGCCGCCTTGATAAATGCCGTGAAAACTGGATGCGGATTGAGTGGTTGAGCTTTGAATTCGGGGTGAAACTGTGTACCGAGGAAAAAAGGGTGCTCGTCGGCAGGAAGCTCGGCGATCTCCATGAGCGTACCGTCAGGTGAAGTGCCCGAAAATACGAGCCCTGCTTTTTCGAGCGCTTCCACATACGCATTGTTCACCTCGAAGCGGTGACGGTGGCGTTCGTCGATATGCTCCTCGCCATACGCAGTGCGTGCAATCGTGCCTGCTTTGAGTGTTGCGGGAAATGTGCCAAGGCGCATACTTCCGCCCATCTTGCCTTTTTTCACGAGCTCTTTTTGCGCGTCCATGATGTCAATCACGAGATTTTTTGATTTTGGATTGATCTCGCGCGATGTTGCGTCGGCAAGCCCCAAAACATTGCGTGCGTACTCGATCACCGCGAGTTGCATGCCGTAGCAAATGCCAAAGTACGGAATCTTGTGTTCGCGCGCATAGCGAATCACGTTTAGCTTGCCCTCGACTCCGCGTGAACCAAATCCGCCAGGGACGAGGATACCGTCAACCGCCGCGAGTTCCGCGAGCGGCGGGTTCTCTTTTTCAAAATCTGCGGCATTGAGCCACACGAGCGTCGGCTTCCTGCCAAGGTGGTACGTAGAATATTTAAGCGCCTCAATGATGGAGAGGTACGAATCGGAAAGCACAAAATCGCCCGTATCAAAATATTTTCCTACAATGGCAATGCGTACTTCATCTTTGTCTTTTGCATTGTGCACTTTGCGCACAAAACTTTCCCACGCGCCCCAACCTTCGGTCTTGCCCCGACTTTTGAGTTTGAGGCGTTTCAAAATCTTCTCGCCCAATTTGTCCTTTTCAAAATTGCCGGGCACGTCGTACACACTTTCTACATCCGGCGCCGAGATCACACTCTCTGGCAAAACATTACAAAAAAGCGCAAGTTTTTCTTTGCGTTTGGTGTCGAGAGGGACGTCGCTCCGGGCGATAATGAAGTCGGGTTGAATGCCGGCGCTGTTGAGCGCTCGGACGGCGTGTTGTGTTGGCTTGGTTTTCATTTCGCCCACTTTTGCAGGGCATGGAAGGTAGCTCACAATAGCAAAGAGCACGTCGTTGGGCTGGCGGATTTTCATCATGCGCGCTGTTTCCAAGAAAAGAATGTTCTCGTATTCACCCACGGTGCCACCAACTTCAATCACCACAATCTCCGCCTTCTCCGTATCCCCCGCGCGCTCAATACGCTCTATCACCTCGTAGGGAATGTGGGGCACCACCTGCACACATTTACCCTGATATGCGAGCGCGCGCTCTTTTTGAATGACCGAGAGGTACACACGCCCCGTCGTCATGTAGTTATTGCGCGTGAGCTCGGTGCCCAAAAAACGCTCGTAGTTTCCCATGTCCTGGTCGGTCTCGTCGCCGTCGTTCAGCACAAATACTTCACCGTGCTCGGTAGGGTTCATGGTGCCCGCGTCCACATTCACATAGGGATCAATCTTCATTGCCGTCACTGCATAACCATGCGACTGGAGGATTTTACCGAGGGAGGAAACCGTGATGCCCTTTCCTACTCCGGAAATGACCCCACCAACCACAAAGATATATTTGCGCGTCTTTTTTTTCATGTCCGTGAATACTGTGATTGATTAAATCTATATGGATAAATATTTGCGCACCGCAAGGTAGCTGGACACTGCACCCAGTGTTGCCCCTGAGAGCATGAGGATAAAGAATATCTGCACAAAGTTTGCAACAAAATAATGAAGCAGGTCGACACCACCATAAAAACCCTGCGTGGCGCTCTTGAGCCAATACGTAATTGGGTAAAACATAATGACCGTCAGCGTCCCCGCAGCAAGTCCGTAAATAATACCCTCAACAACAAACGGTCCGCGAATGTATCGATTGTTACCTCCCACAAGGCGCATGACACCAATCTCTTCACGTGCAATGAAGATAGCGAGGCGAATGGTGTTGAACGTAATGAGAACAGAAATACCGATCATGATAGCGGTTATAATGCTTCCTAGTTTCTGCACACCACCAATGAGACGCGTGAGGCGCTCGATGGCGACTTTATTGTCATTGTAGTTAACCTTGCCAACAATAGAAAGCGTGTCCGTAGAGAGAGCAGACTTACCCTGCAAAAATTTTGCGATTCCCTCGTATTGAGAAGGTTCTTTTGCTTTCACATTGAGAACACCGGTGAGCGGATTGCCACCAATCTCATCAAGCGCCTGAATAATACGGCTGTCATTCTCGTGTCGAGCACGGAAGTTGGCGAGTGCTTCATCGCGCGAAACGTAGGTTACCGATTTTACTTCACTTTGCGCAGTAAGTTTTTCACGCAATGCTGCAATGTTTTCTTCGCTAGCATTGGCAGTCAGGTAAATATTGATGTCGATTTTGTCTTCGAGCTCTTTGAGTGCGGTGCCAAGAAACGCTGTGAGCAAAAGCGTGGAACCAATCATGAAAAGAGCAACTACCATCACAAAAACCGCCGAGAGCGAAACACTGCCGTTTCGCCAAAAGTTGATAAACCCTGCTTTGATAATTCTTCGTGTGGTAACCCAGATCATATATATGTGATTATGTATCTTATTCTAACATCTCTCCCCGAGAAACTATAATGAGTAGGTTCCGGTTGGATCATCTCGAATGATCTTCCCTTTTTCCATAGTCACAACCCGTCGCCCCAAAGACTCAACCACGCCTTTATTGTGCGTTGTCAGGATTACGGTCGTTCCCAGATCGTTGATCTTCTTTAAAATTTGAATGATTTCGTAGGTGTTGATAGGGTCGAGGTTCCCTGTTGGCTCGTCGGCAATAATAAGGTCAGGATGGTTCACAATGGCACGCGCAATCGCTACACGCTGAAGTTCTCCACCGGACAGTTGTCGAGGAAAGCTCCACATTTTCGCAGTGAGGTCGACGAGTTCGAGTACATGGGGCACATCAGACGCAATTTGTTCGTCAGTTTTGCCCGCCGCTTCCATCGCAAACGCGACATTTTCAAATGCGGTCTTGTTGGGAATGAGGCGGAAGTCCTGAAACACGGCACCAATACGACGACGAAGCTCCGGCATGTGATGCGACTTCACTTTTTGAATATCCACCGACTCAAATGACACAATACCGCCAGTTGCTTTTTCTTCACCAAGAAGAAGCTTGAGGAGCGTCGTCTTCCCTGCCCCCGAATGCCCTACAATTGATATGAACTCTGCTCGCTCGACAGTAAACGTAACCCCCTCAAGGGCAACAGTCTTGTCAGGGTACACTTTTGAAACATTGTCGAAGTAAATCATCCCCTCATTGTAACAAATTTTTCGAGTTGAGGAAAATCCGCCAAAGCGCGACAAAAAAGCCCCCGTTTCGCTTCGCAAAACGGGGGCCATACACACTCAACCACGGATATTTCGGTCGCAACCAAAGGACTTGCGCGACACGATTCCGCAGAATCGAAACAAAAAGAACTACTTTCTACTGACACTGCGTTGTGGGTAACCCACCATTTTGGTTGACCCAATAACTCACACGAGTACTGCGCCATCCGAAACCGGCAGGCCCGGCAAACGGGTCAACGGCAACATCGCTCGACTTCCCCCACGTTTGATTACGAACTTCGAAATGCAGATGAGCTCCATATGCTTCACCTGATTCCCCAATGGTTCCCAAAAGCTGAGAACAAGATACTTGCGAACCTTGCGCTACTACCACACTGCCCCTTCTCATGTGACCATAAACACTCGTTTTTCCATCAGGATCAAGAATGCGGACATGATTACCGAAACGGTTACCGCACTCTAAGCTATAAAGATAATGGCCTTTATCGTAGCAAGTATTCTCGGTGTAAACCACCGTCCCATTTGCTCCCGCGAATACTTGACCGACAGAAAGCCAAAAGTCGATGCCGTAATGGCCATCGTATCTCGCGACAGTACTCCCGTCATACCGCAGAAAACCGGCTCCGGTGTTGCGATCAAACCAATTATTTATCCAAGGAGAAGCGGATGTGAGTGGGTGACGATAACTCGTCGCTGACGCTTCCCCTGAGACCACACCCGCAGAAGCGAGCACAGAACACAAAACTGCCAACTTTGTCATTTTTTTCATACAAGAACCCTCATAATTTAAAATTGAAAGAAAAACTATCAACAACAAACTACCGAGTTTTCATACACACCCCTTTTATGAAAGAACAAATTTACTTACTTACCAATGCGGACACGTCTACTGTTTTCCATTCACCGTCTTTTCCTTTAAATTCGACTGTTTTGTCTTGGACTACCCAGCGAGGGAAACCAGACCTTTCTCCAAGGTCTCCAATAGTATGAACAGACAATGACTTTGAATCATTGGAAATCTTGACAAGTAAAGCCTGACCTTCATCACCAACAGACAAAACAGAACGCCTGTCGGATGACCATTCCGCACTATTGCCACTAAGAGCCGTGACCCCAGGCAAACGAGTTGGCTCGCCTCCTTTTACGATGTCCGCTGACCAAAGAGCATTACCCTCTCTCCCCGACAAAAAGTACACGTACCTTCCGTCAAGAGAAAAAGTAAGCGGGGCGTAATCATGGAAAGAGTTTGTCGCCAAAAAATCCTTCCCTGTGTTGATATTGTATACTGCGATACCATTATTAATTGAAGTGGGATCTTCTCCCATATCTCCTGCAGTATAACTATCGGGAAGCCTATGGTATGCAAGTTTATTTCCATCTGGAGAAAACGCTGCGGAAGAACCCTTAAATCCAACAGTGTTAAGTAAATTTCCACCCCCATCAATGAGGCGCACTTGGGCACTTGCTGTAGACACCGCAATCATATTTCCTTTTGGAGAAATGTTTGCAGACTGGACATCTTGATATATCTTCCTTGCCGTTCCCGTCTCTTTGTCAATAGCCCACAAATCATTTTCTAGCGGTCCATGCATACCTTCGGGTACTTTGACGAGATCCGTGAACAAAACCATTTTATCACTCTGCGCCAGCACCATATGCATTCCCGTAGCCACTTTCTGTCCACGCTCCACCGCAACGCCATCTTTAAGCTTGGTGCGATACAGTACGCCATCTTCTACAGAGAAGAAACCTTCCCCCTGAAGAAGTGTGATGTCTGAAGTAATCCAAAGTGGTTTGAGTGCCGCCTGTATGTCCGCAGAAAAACCGGCTCCTAAAACAACAGGTTCTTCAACTTCCTTCACCACCTCTTTCACTGGTATCACGACAGGTGTTTCTTTCGAAAACAACGAGTTCCAGAAACTTTTTGCTTCTGGCGTCGTAGCTGCAACACCATCAGTGCCATTACTGCTTCCCGGAACAGTCTTTCCGTTCATAACAAAAGCAACAAAAATAACAACCGCAATGATTGCGGTTCCTCCGATAACGAGATTAGATTTTTTTGTAAGTGTTGGAAACATAGTAGTACTCCCTGTGGTAAGTATGATGAGTTAACAATAACACAGGTGCGACAAAAGTCGCACCCAAAAAGATACTAGCATGGATGGCAAAAAAAAACAAAATGGACGTCGTCCACAGCTTTCGCTACATTCAGTATTACAAACACTCCACCTAGTACCCAAAATCTGAATCTGGAAGCAACTTTACAATAATTTCCTCTATCTCGCGGAGAAGTTTGATTGTCTCTTTCCCTGACAAATCACCCTCCCCTTCTTCACCTAAAGGGAAATGACTGACATAGAGTTTATTTTCAGAAAAATAATAACTAAAATTTTTACCCGCATCCTCCAAGAAAGCCATTCGGTCTGGGGTTAGGATCTCCCTGAGTTCTTGCTGTTTCACTTTTTCAATCTTTACAAAAAAATGTTTACTAAAATTTCCTTCAAGCTCAACCAGATCATCCCCAGCTATTCCCAACAAATCCTTGAACTGCGACCATGTATCACCACGGGAGTCTAGGACAAGTTTCGGGAAACTGTTCTTAGATTCAATCATATACATAAGCCTGTTTTTCCCTTGGTTTGACGTGTAATCAAAGATCCGAAACGAGTGATTGCGGAATCTGCCACTCATTACATTTTTCACGGTCGGCATCCTTCCTGCCCGCGGATCTGCAAGCTCTCTTGTGAGAATACTACTGTCAGCCTCTGCACTATAATCATACCCAAGATCATTGGCGAGTTTTTTTAGAGCTTTCTTTACTAAAGCAAACTCGATCTGACCTCTGCGAATCAAAAAAACCCCAGAGTAAAATACACCGCCCGTTATCAGCACCAACAAAGCTATCCAAGAAAAATTATCTGGAAATAAAAAGGTTGCAGGAATCAACATCGAAAAAACTACTAACGTAACTACATATCCACGATAATCCATAAACCTAACGTCACCTGGTTTAGTTACCTGTTCATCAGCAATTATATTTTCGATGCGATCAAATGGTGAAGGTTTCATACATTAAGATAACAATACTACAACTCCCTTTCTGCCTCAATGAACGCACCAAGCTCCCCATCTTCGAGCACCGCGTCGACGTTACTCGTCTCCACGTCGGTGCGATGGTCTTTCACCATTTTGTAGGGATGAAGCACGTACGAGCGAATTTGATTCCCCCACTCGATATCCGTGGTCTTGCTAATGTACATTCCACGCTCCGCCGCCTTGCGCTCGTCTTCTCGTTTTTTGTACAGCTTCCCCTTGAGGAGCTCGAGTGCTCGTTCGCGATTGTGCTCCTGCGAGCGCTCGGTCTCCACGTGCACCGCAATTCCCGTTGGCACATGCACCACCCGCACCGCCGTCTCACGTTTGTTCACATTTTGCCCGCCGGGACCCGACGAACGACTAAACTCAACTTTCAAATCTCTCTCATGAAACAAAACATCCTCATCCCCATGCGACTTGAAATCAGGAATGACCTCCACCATTGAAAACGATGTGTGGCGTAATTTTTTTGAATTAAACGGCGAGATACGCACCAGCCGATGCACTCCGGATTCATTCTTGAGCGTACCATACACATTCTTCCCATGAATCTCGAGCGTGATATTACGATAGCCATTGTGGTCGTTCTTGTTTTCGTGAAGCACCTTCCATTCAAATTTTTGCGCGTCAAAAAATTTCAAATACATGCGGAGCAACATCCCCGAAAAATCCTCTGCATCGTCCCCGCCCGCGCCGGAAAAAATAGTCATCACTGCATGGCCTTTGTCATACTTATTTACACCAGCAATTTTTTCTTTGAGCTCTGCAATTTCCTTGATGATTGCCTGCGCGCGTACTTTGTCGCTCCAAAAATCCGTGGCAACCATTGCCAGTTCGAGTTCCGTGATTTTATTCCCCATCTCTTCCTTAGTCATTTGCATGCAAAAAGTATACCAGAAGACGAGCAAATCGAGAGCTTGACTATTGCTCCTATATTTGTTATAATTGCATTAGACGATTTTTGTTACATTCAACTCAATAAAGAGGAGTAGACCAATGAAACCGACTGACTGGGCTTCGGTTGTGTATGCACGAAACCCCCGCAATGAGGTCGTTTTGATTCTCGACCCCAAAAAACCCCTACCCCACGGCTGGAAGTTCCCCGGTGGCGGAAAGAAGCGATTTGAAACCCCCGAAAAAACTGCCGCAAGGGAACTGGAAGAAGAAACGGGACTCATTATTGATGCGGATGATTTGTTCCCAGTAGGTCATGTGGACAAAAGAACCCACACATTATTCCTTTTTTACGTAGCTGTCCCAGACTTCGGTAGGTTAAAAGAATACGGCAACGAAGGAGAGTGGGTCGATACCTTTGATGCACACAACCTCCTCCACATGAAAGACTTCTTGCCCGATCATCGACCGTTTCTGCATTACATCAAAATGCACGAGACGGAACTGTCTCAGCACACCCCCCCCACAAAAGACGTCAGCATCCCCCTGTGTCCACGCTGAAAACCAACCGCGCCGAACTCACCCGAGTTCGGCGCTTTTTCTTGGAGTATCTTTATGATTTCACCACGCGCTTTGCTTTGCTTTATTGAGCCAACCCCGGGAATTGAACCCGGAACCTACGGTTTACGATACCGTTGCTCTACCAGTTGAGCTAGGTCGGCACACAGCACACAACTTAGACAATCAAACGAGCATCTCTGATCCTCTTGCTCTGAGTCCGATTCTTTCTGCCATTCCCTTTGTTTAATGCAGCATAGGTCGGTGAAAGAGCATCGCAATTGGGACAAATTAAACGCAGATTGCTTTCTGTGTTATCGCGCCAGTTTCCGTCTATATGGTCTGCGACCAAAGGAACTTGCCCTGTCTTCACATTAACTTGCGCCCAATCACAGAGGAGACATTTATTTGCATACTTTTCTCGCAAATATCGTTTAATGTGTGTCGAGACGAGCCCCAAACTCGACAACCCGCTGATTTTCCCCGCTTTCCAGCCCATGATATATGATTCATGTTGATACGCAAGTTGGCAGACATTACTACAATACTTGTATCCCGAACGTGCAGGTTCTTGCCCGCAATGCAAGCACCTCCCCTTTGATATTTTACTTTGGGGCATACATAAATTATATATTGCCTGCAGACCAATAGCAAATATAAAAGAGGTCGCACTTTCAATCAAAGACTGAAGTTACGTTGATGTAAGGGTGCTGCGATTTTAACAAGCGAAGTACCGCTTTAAAAATCGGGAGCCCACGATCAGAATTGAACTGATGACCTTTTCCTTACCATGGAAATGCTCTACCAACTGAGCTACGTGGGCTTATGCTTAATATTAAATTCAAAAGAACTACTACCAGAGACTACCTCATTTTCAGTTTTTTTTCAACCTACTGACAGGCGAGCTTCGCCGGACCTCGGTTCGAGCCCCAACCTGCATTACACAAAATCCCCCCCACGCTTTTAGCGTTGGGGGGGGATTGTTATTTGCGCAGTCGACCGGACTTGAACCGGCAACCTTCCGCGTGACAGGCGGATGCTCTAACCAGTT
>ERZ1292633.1172-Hain-H41-02um-R1-1172-length-28781-cov-6_pt1 | contig 28781 bp, 17 predicted proteins | sample MGYA00564406_ERZ1292633 | MGnify/ENA primary metagenome ERZ1292633 (study PRJEB36523, sample SAMEA6512639) | groundwater metagenome | collected 2019-01-08 | study: AquaDiva: Metagenomics assemblies of 32 groundwater samples | reverse complement strand
CCGTGACGCAATGTTGCACAGTTCGGGAATTCTTCTCCTGGTTTCGAACCGCGATGCCGCTGCCAGTGTAAATGCACCACATCCAACGCACGAGAAACAGCTTGCGGTTGGCGCCGCCAGAAGGTACGGCGAAGGGGTCGTATTCGTCGTGACGGACGGCACCGCGAAATGCCCAATCCCTGAGGTTCCGTTGCGCACGACGTACCCGCCACCGTACGTCAAGTTGTCAATTGGCGTGAAGTATCGTTGCTCAGTACGGTAGGGAAAGACCGAGACGTTGGTCACTTCACCCACGACGAGTGGTCGGGTGATGCCATAGTTCCTGAAAGATGCGGCGGCAGCTGCCGGCCACCAGACCTCCCTGGTGGTGATCGCGGAGGACCCGGTGCTGCTTTCATTAGCAGTCGTCGTAAAATTGTCAACCACAACGCGAAAATCAAAAATGTCAATCGTGTCGTTGACGCGGGCCGCGTTGCGGGCTCCGAATGGAATCGAGCCGGCCACGGCACTCCCATTTACCGCGAGAACAGTCAGGCGGATGCGCTGATAGCGAACGAGCCCCTTGGGAAACGAGTACCTTGCGAGCGCGAGCCACGGCTCTTCTGACGACGTCGCGACCGCGGTGTTATCCCACATTGGCGTGGCGTGGCTCGGACAGTTTAGGACCGCATCGTCCACGACGCTCACGACACGCCCGACGACGTTGGCCGCGACGGCACATTTCATGACCTCCGTCCAGTCACAGTCGCACGAACTACCATCACACGAGATATCGCACGGCGCAAAGATGGTTGCCGCGGATGTCGAGAGCGCGGCCGGACTGCTGGTTGTTTCGTTCCGGGTGGAAAGAAGGCGCGCGTTGGCGGCCTGCTCGATGGCGTTCTGACTGACGGCCGTGACGGCTAGAATGATGTACACCGAGGCGACAAGGACCATGAATCCCGTGAGGTACCTCGATTTAGGGGTCAAGAAAGGGCACCACGGCTCAGAGTCCGCGGCGGGCGCTGCACTAGCCATATCTGATTGGGCCTTTTGCCGTTGGCAGAAAAAAATCTCCCGGGGCGACTACAACCAACCATCATACGGTATGGACATTTCCATGCAGTCACATTGCAACACAAAAATCAACCGCGTTCACCTATGCCGAACGAGAACAGGCGACGACCTCTCCCCGTTAACGTTTCAACAACCGCATGTCGAAAGGCCAATCATGAGGATGCATCCGCGCCGAGAACCGTAAGCGATCGAACACCTCCTTCACCACTTCCATCTGCGCTCGGGTCATCATTTGATAGTTGGGAATGCTCAAATCCCGAGCATGCAAAAACGCAATCAAACTGGTCACCATGTAGTAGGTCAATGCGTGCAGCGACACCTCTAGTATGGGATGTTCGATCGTGCCGCCCAGTTGGGCGGACACTTCCGTGCCGATCCGCACAATGAACCACTCTCGGTGAGGCAGCAGTTCAGCGAGAGGGTCGCACATCGCGTCCTTGTCGGCTACTTCCTGAACGACCTTCTGCGGTGTGTCAGGATGCAGTCCGACCTCAAAATAGAGCAGTTTCGTGACGTCGTCCTCGTTGGTGAACCCGACCATGGCAGTTTTGCGATTGCTGTAGTAGAATTCTTCCAGTGTGCTCAAAAAAAGGTGCACCACTTGGCTTTTCGCGGCCACGGAGCGATAATTCAGGAGCTGCTTTTCCTGCCCGCCTCCAGACGCATGGCCCGCCGATAATCCCGAACCAAGCACCGCGTGACCTGTGGTGGTTTGTGTAACGTTATTGACTCCATCGTCTGCTTCTTCGTGCTGCACCGCGACGACGCCGTAATGATGGTCCATCAGCCTCCACTGAAAGCACAACTGAGTCACGCTTCCGAGCGACCATTTCATCGAGTAACGGTTCAGCTCGTGCGCGAAGCTGCTCCAGGAGTGAAACGGCGGCTTCATCGCGAAGCCTTGGCGATTGACGACGAGCCACGCCTCCTCCTCGGTGTCCTTGGGTGCCTCGAGCCGGGCTTGCGCAAGCTGCACCACTTCCTCCTTCGCGGCTGCGCGTTGCTGCGTTTGGGCCCGGCGACGTTTACCAAAGACAAGGGGCGTCGACGCTGACTCGGCCACGTCGCTGCTCCCTCTCAGCTGCTGCCCCTGAGCACCGACGATTTGCACTCCAAATCGCATTCCGGAATACATTACCGGTTCTGCCGATGCCAGTTCGCGTACCGGCGAGCAGGAGGAGGCCACGACGGCGCCTCGTTGACTCACCATGTTACCTCTGGAGTGGCTCAGGAGCCCGCTGCTTGATGAGTGAGTCCGTAGCGGATGCCGATGGCGGATGCAAATGCCCACCCCCGATGTTGCAGCCACAAGAATCGACGATCCGCCCCGCAGCATTTAATTTTGTGCGACAGCTCCTTTGTGTGTGCGAAAAGAAAATGCGAAAGCCATGGTTCGGCAAACCACACAACAAGAGAGTCGGTCTCCCTATCACCCCCGCTTTCTTTCGGATTGAACTTTAAGCGTCGTGTAATGCGCCTATTAACGCAAATTGTCGCGCGATTGCGGCCCCGGGCGCAAGAGGATCCAGCGAGGGGGGCTGCCAGGAGACGTTCATCATCATGTTACCCATTCACGACCAGGCGCCCCCATGACGGTCACCGCCGCAGCCGTTGGTAGGCCGCTTCAGCCGCGATCCGAACCGCAGGGTTCCGCTTACAGACGGCCGCGAGCCGCTGTGCGAAGAACGAGTTGGACGGAGAGGACCTGGGCGTGGTCAGTTGTGATACCAAGCGTCTAACCGCCAACGTAAACACCAACGGGCTGCCGAGTCGCGCTTTCCGCTTCCGTGCCCGATCATGCTGCTTTTTCCTGCTACCGTCTGTCGTCGATAAGATTGGTCGAGGGTGGTGCTCGATGATGGCCCAGCACAGGCTCGCCTTCGCATCGCCGCCGCGGCCACTCTGGAATTCACCTGCTTGGCTCTTCGCTCGGTTCACTGTCGCCGCCGAACACTGCTTTTTCGTGCCTTCCTGCAACAGCGACAGCCCAGCCGCATTGCACCATGCTACTGCGCGACGGAACGTTTCCCTCTGCACGCGTGAAAGGGCGCGCGGATCGACGTGCGACGCGATCGCGGTGAGCAGCGCAAGCTGCGTGCCAAGGAGTGTACCTACCGCCGCGGTGTGTGCGGAGGATTCACAGAGGAACGGATCGCCTGATCTGCGGACCTCGAGGAAAACACCCTCCACCAACAGTTGCAGCTTGAGCGCTAACAATGCTGCAGACAATTTGGTGGCCGATGGACAGCGCGAGTCCATGCCAACATCCAGGCAACAGGCCACGGCTTCAGAAACAACTTCGACCAACGCGAACGACGATGACATTCGGCCTTGCAAGTTTGTACTGCGCAGCGACGCCAACCGTCCAGTCGCGCGGCTCGAGAATTCGAAGAGCACGTGGATGGCCGCCTCGCCGGACGGCAGGCGTTTGTCCACACCCCGCAATCCCGAATTGTCAAGACCCGAATCGGCGTCCACGATCGTTGCGAGTGCTCGTATCACGTTCACGGCCCTTGTCAGTGACGCGACGCAGGCATCCATGTCGGCGAAGGATGAGGACATCATCGCGCTGCGCGACACCGCGATGGCCGTTGCCGTCCGGCGAGCGATCGGGATCATCGTGGGATCCGCTGCCTTCCCAGGCCGAGTGGCAATGTTGCGAAACACGGCGCTCTTTCCCGTGTCGGTGAGGAAAGCAACGGACAGTAGGGGTCGAACGGCACCACTCCGCTCCTGGCTGGCTTCGCCGCTCGCCACTTCGTCCGTCTCACAGCTCCACTCAGCCAAGTGCTGCTGACAAGCTCCCAGAAGCAGCGCGCCGCTTTGCGATCCTAAACGGTCGGAGACGGTTAGCAACTGAAACCACTCCATGGGCGTCAGCCGCGCGTGCTGCTTGCTCAACGCCATGATAACGCTGTCCAAACAATTCGCCTGAAACTGGGCATCGGCGAAGAGGCAGAGCAGATCGATGAGCATCGACGGCAGCGCCGCTGAAAAATCGACGCGCTGGCCGCACACGGCGTCGATGGATCGCAGCAGGTCCCGGACGCCCGCGAGTAAGCCCGTCCGAACGGCACGAACACGACCACCCCTTCCTCCTGTCCCACCCCCTCGCCCTCGCTGGTTCTGCCCTGCCTCGTCGATGAGGGGCTGATCGAGTGGGACCGATCTCCTAACGTCGCCGCTCTCCGACGATGTTGACGTCCCGCCGCCGCCGCCGCCGAGGACACGCCGGATCAAAGGGATGACGTCTTGAAGGTAGGCGAACACGGCCGTGCCTTCGCCGCGTTGCGTGGATTTAAGCTCGATCGCCAGTCGGCTGATCCACTGTTGACCGAGGGCGTCCACGTTGCGCTTGCCGCCGGCAACGAGGAGCGGAGACGGCGAGTCGTCGATGAGCGACACACCATCGGCGCCGCGAAAATCATCCGATCCGACGGCTCCAACTCTCGTCGTCTTTTCCACCGACCCCAGTTGCTGCTCCAGCCGCTGCAGCGTATGCATGAGTCGGAAGAACCGGGCCGACGAGGGCATCTGTTGGGGGGTGGCGGCTCGGCGATAGCCCTCAAGACTGTAGTGGTAGAGGTACTGATTGGGGACGACGAGCAGCTGCTCCTTGCGGCCTGCAAGGTGCCGGCGCAGAGGCAGAAGAGGGGCGTCGTCGGCGACCGTCATGTCGGCCGTCCCTTCGCCGCCTGCGCGGTCGGATCGCAGCTCTTGGGGACCGTGGGTGATGGCCACGCTGTGTTCCCGCGCGATCGCCGCCATGCGAGACGAGACCTTGTCGATCAACGTCCGGAAATGACGGTGGAGTGCTGCGGCATCAGCCTGCTGCGTGGGGAGGGGCGGTGAAGCGGTGGGTCCACCCATGAAGAAGAACTGCGGATTCGCCCCTGCGATCGTCACCGCCAGTTCCAGGACGTCACAAACGTCCGCGTCGGTCGTATTGTCGAGGGGAGTCATCACGGTGCCCGCGCCACCTAGCATGGCCTTGAAAAGCTTCAACACGATGTCGGCGCGACTGGTGTCCACAATGATGCCCTGATCGTTCGAAAAGCAAAATACGGCGGTCGTTGTCGAGGAGGAGGTGGACGTTCCGAGACTCAAGGCACGCCCTAGTGTCCAGGCGGTACGGGGACGCAGCGCCCCCGTCGCGTCGGTCGCGGACAAGACCGTTACCAGCAGGCCATCTGGGATCGAAACGGGCTCCCGCTGCCACGGCGCGGGATCGGCGAGTTGGAACTGAGCGGATCGCACGGCGTGAGAAGCGATGTTTGAGGCGCGCTCACTTGCGATTTGATCCCGTCGACGTTGCACCGTCAAAGCGAACGTCTCATGCGCGTGGGCGGCGAACGTGAGAGTGCGACCGAGGTAGTTCGCCATGGTGGTCACCAGGCGGGCCACGTACACTGGATCCAGGAAGAGGGCCGTGGACGGCAGCGTCGTCGTCACTGACGAGGTGACATTGTTATCACGAGGGATACCCTCATCGGTGGTCCTATCGTTGGTGGTCGCGAAGTTTTGCCGGATATGACTTTCTTCGTCGATTTCCAAACCGAGACGATTCACCAGTAGATCTTCCAGAAGAACCGCGTACCGATACCGCAGCGACTCCGACGACGCCTTCAGCGGTGTGGACGCCGTGATGGAGGTGGCATTCGAGAACGAGGTCCAAGTCAACAGCCTAGAAACGAACGTTCGTTCGGCGTCCAAATGCTGCAGCGCGACACGAATGGCTTGCGTCAGGCAGAGCGGGCGGTACTCATCTGCCGGACGAGGATCCCATGGCGCGGGTCGGGTGAGCAGCAGGGATCGCGCTTGGGCAGCGTCGAACATTTGTAGGATGTGAAGCTGCATCAACGCGATGGCCGTGCGCATCGCTGAGGCGCCCAGTTCCTCTTCGCGCGGCTCATCCATGTGAGGAGTGGACTTGCCGATCGCCGTCGTCGCGGAAGGGGTAGGCACGTGGCGCAGAAGGAGGTCAGGGAACGTGCTCAGGAAGCGGCGTCGCAGCGAAAACCACTCCACTCGATGCTTTACGGTCATGCCGACGTCCTCATACTCGGGTCCCAAGTTGCGCTCTTTTGTGCGACGCAGTCGAAAATTCGGCTTCGCGGACGTCACGAACCGTTGCAACGCCTCACGGAACGCGCGGAGCTCATGCCACTGGCCGTCGAGCGAAGTGGTGGAGGAGGCGTCACTCGTTCCGACGTTGACGCGTCGGATGGCCTCCACGTCCTGGCCGACCGCAGAGTCAACCTCCAACGTTGTCGCGAACGAGGTGTCGATCGTCGACCAAGGTCGCGCGTTGGGGGGAACCGTGTGTGGGAGCGCGTACGCCGCTTGCGGCACCGCAGGGGACTTACCTTTGTCAGCATTCAAGTACTTGTGACGGGCGGTGACGAAACGGGTTGCGATCACCATTCGGGGCTGCGCCGACATCGACAGGCTGCCACTGCCTCTCACTGGCTGATGACACAGCACCTTCGTGGACGCTGTGAAGGTCCTGCCGTCGTGGAGGGACGTTGATGATGCGCCGGGCGTCGCCAACGGGTTGACCTCGTCCTTCGCCGAAAGAACATTGCGCAGTGTTGCGATTCTTGATGGAATGGAAAATGAGACACGGCGGCCACACCCGCCAAAGAATGTCGAGTTGCAGCCGGGAGTTATCTCCCGCAGCAAGACCGGTTTCATTTTCCCACACCACTTTGGAAAATGAGAGACGTCTCAGACTTGGCGTGCACCGATAACTGCAGGGTCCCCACCCCAACGTGCAAAAAAAGAACAACCTCCCCACAACTGACGAATGCTGTAACCAAACCTCAGGGCCCGTACCGTGTGAGCACCGTCTGCTTTGAACACAACAAAGACAACCATGTGACGTCATCAGAGTTTTTTTTTGCATCCTGGCTTCCTTGTTCGTTCGTTCGACGGTGGGGTGACTACAAAAGTGAATGCTGTGCCTTGAATTTTAAGTACTGGAGGGGCGATCAATCCGACGTTCTCCGGAGGGGATTTTCGGGCGCCACCCGGTGCGGCGGCGGTGCGGCGGGCATCGCAGCAATGGGGACCAGGGATGCGGCGTTGATAGGCACGAGCGGGATATCCAGCAACGCGACCGCAGTGGCTTGATCCGGACGGAGTTCCGCAGAAGCTGCCGCTTTGCGTCTCAGCCTTCGTCTCAGAATCGTCCCTGCGGCACCAACAACGACACCGACGACGCCGAACGCACTCGCGACAAAGGCGGTCTGCGTCGCGTACGTGGCATAGCGCTGCTTCGAGTCCTTGGCTGCGGATGATTCAGCCATTCGAGACAGCTGCACGAATACAGCGACGACAAGCGCGAGGGCGGAGCAGATGCCATGCAGCACCGCCTTGACCGGGTGGGCATGCGGAGCCACGACACAGTCGAAGAGTGCGGCGACGGCGGCGATGGCGACATTGACGGCTAGCGGGTCCTCAGCGACGTTCGTTCCGCAGACCACCGCGTGGCCCCAAGCCTCGTTGACGGCGCTGGCCGCGGTGAAGAACACGCTAGCGGCAGTTCCGAACCGCGCGCAGCGCTCCAGCACCCCTGGTCCTCCCCTCACGCTCGCGATGAAGGGGCGGAAGGCCGCGAAGTAGTGCGTCGATCCAGGCCCCCAACCAACCGCCGGCGATGAAGAAGGCGGAAGCTCCATTGCGGGGGGCAGGGCTGAGGGTACCGCAGGTGGCACCCAGCGACCTCGGCGTCGAACGAGCCATCGGGACACCCCGGTGGCAGCGGCTTCCCATGCCTCGACGCTGCCAAACTGTAACGGGCTGCGAATTTGTACGAACGTTGCCACCACGACGACGGCGGCACTCCAGCCGAGACCGATCACGCCGACGATGACGTCTGCAGAGGTCGACGCGACGCCAGGGCCGTTGCGGAGAAGCAACGATGCGCCCGCGAACGCAGTGCCATCGACCACCATGAGAGTGGCGGACAGAGCGCTCGCCGGAAATCCGCCTTTATTCCACCGCACCCACGGCAGCGACGACGATTCGTCGTGATCAAAAGACGAAGACCGCTTCTTGAACCACGTGCTGTACGCGAAGGACGCGACCGCGACGAGCGTGACGACCGCGATATTGCCAATGACGGCTCCCAGGAAGGGGTTTCCATGCACTCGGAACGGCACGAGCGCCCTCGGGAACGGAAGCCAGTCGTTGGTGGTGACTGCAAAGACAGTTGAAGCGTTTTTCGTGGCGTTGAGATCGGGGGCCGCCACGCTATCGCCTTCGCGGCATGCACCCACGCGCAGGCCACTGAACAGTCGGCTGCCCTGCAGCACGTCGGAGGGTGAAAAGGCCGCAGCGACAGTGGAGACGGTCGCCGTTGCGGTGAAGACATCCGCCGACGCCTGGGCACGGTAGACGATGGCGGCGGCTGATGCTGCTGAAGGCGGCACCGATGGAAGTAGGGTCGTCGACGTCGTCGTCGGCGACGCCATGGCCATGGTAGTGCCGTTGTTCGTTTTGCTGCCGTTGGTCGCAGACGACGATGAGATCGGCAGTGTCGCCGTTACTGACAACACCCCACCCGCCTTGGTCGTGTCGGAGGGCGCCGCGGTCTGCCGTGTCGCACCGTCGCTGGCCGATTCTGTGACGGTTTCCAACACGGACGATGAACCTTCCGTGACCGTTGAGGTCACGACCGTGGAAACCGCCGTAGGTGTCGCGGTGGCGGTGGAGAACATTGTGATGGTTGCTGTTGTCGGCGGTGGCGATGCGAACTGCTGTAAGTAGTCCCGCTGCTCCTTGGAGAGCAAAGAGTCGCAGAAAGGTACGTCGACGACGCCGACGTCCTCGAGCGGCGACGAGGAGGCAGAGGAGCTTATCGTTAGGGTGACGGAAGGGGTGACCGAGGAGGATGCGTTGGCGCGTTGCAGCCAGCTGGCGGATGCAGCCAGGCTTGACAGATTGAGCACCGAATCTTCAACGGGCGGAGTACGCTGTGACCCGGTGATTTTCCAACCAGCGGAAAAACACGTCAAATTCGACCCAAATATTCCCGAAATCGACCGCCGCTGTCCGTCCGTTGTCGACAACAATGCAGGGATGCCGAAGCACGTCGATAACGGTGCGTTGATCGTACTCGTGTGAACACCACTTTCGACCAAAGGCTCGAGGTTTGCGAACGAGCTGCCGTTAGCAAGAATGAACCCACCGCTTCCTTGCGGCCGCGATGTGTCCACGGACCGCAGCGTGACGTTCGACTCGCAGAGAAGCCAGGTGGCATTTGCCAATCGTGCCGTTGTCGCCGCATCCTTTCCGACGCTGCTTCCAAAATACCCCACCGCTCTTTGTCGCAGAAGTACCAAAATGTCGCTGCGAATGAAAGCGAACAACACCCGTCGCATCCATCTAGGAGTTGCCGATGCCGACGCGCCTGTGGCAGCCGCCACGTAAATGGAGCCAATCAGGAGGATGCCGCCATTGCCAGCGTGTTGCGAAAAAACACACTTCGAATCAATGAGCGCCACCGTCACGTTCTCAAAGATGGAATCAGGATGGTCGGACGACTGAAAGGTCATCGCGGTCGAGACCTCGTTGCTCAATGAAATCACCGTGGACCGCACAACGATGACCGCCACGCGGCTCAAAACCGTCCGCCGGGCGAAAATCGGCATTTGCTGACTGCCGTCAGAGTCTATCCCTTGCATCGTCAACGTCGCTACGTAACCGTCGATGGCAGGTTGAAGCAGCGATGTCAACGTCAGGTGGCACCCTCCAGAGACGAGGAGTAGGACATCATCGGCGATCAACTGCTGCAGGTGCTTGCTCGTGTCCTTGATGGTGAGAGCTAAGGCGGAAACAGGGCCGAAACTTGAAAGATCAACCGTCGAATTCTCCGAAAGTTCAATGCGCGTTGTGCGGACTGACAATAGCTGTGACGAGGATCCCCCAGAAGAAATCGCCAATGCCTTTGAAAAGCTCCCGTCGGCCGCCGCCCGCGAGACGCTCACGACGTTGGAATACTGAGTCACTTGCAGAACAGCACGCTCCACGTCGACAGTCGCCGAGTCGGCAACGGTACCGATGCTAAGCACGCGAGCCCCGTTAGACCCGTTGAGCGCAATGGAGGACGCGCCTTGCAGCAACAAGCGAATGTCTGTCGCAACTAGTGTGGAATTGCGCCGCGATTCGACGTGAATACACATCACATGCACATCGGAGGGACGCGCACAAGTCACTCGGACACGACTGGAAGATTGCATCGTGGACGTGAAGTTGGAGAGCTGCACGCTGCGTACGGAAGAGCCATCGTCGCTGCCAACCGCAGACGCGACGCCGAGCATGATCGGTTGCGGTAGAGTGACGCTCGTCGTGACATCAATGGAGCTATTCCTTGAGATGCTGATGGCGATGTGACTTACAATAATTGTGGTGGCTGGCGAGTCGATCCCTGAAGCGACCAAGGACACCGCCATCATGCGAATCCGAGCCCCTGCATTCAACAGGATGAAGACCTGGGCGTCCACAAACACAGACACCGCTACGTGGCGCACGACGACACGAAGACCCTCGCCGAAAAAGCCGACGCCAATAGCGAAAGCGACGGATGAGTCCACGTCCCTTTCAAAAGTAACACTGACGATCGAGGCGCCTGAGAGAGCAATCGTCGTTCCCTCGACACTGGCATCCACTTTCTGCGCATTGGCCCCCAGGACGACCGCCAGTACAAAGGCATCGCACTGGGTCATGGCCAGGGCACGCATGATGCTCCCTCTCGTGGCCGCCAAGGTCACGTTTGCAATATCAAACTGGGACTGGTCGCGGATGCCGCCGCTGGAAGACGCGTCGAGAACAACCGCAGCTACCGTCGAACGGCCAAAAACGGAGTTGTTCATGAAGGCCGACACGGTCGCGGCATTGTCCAGGCTAATGAACACATCCTCGACGGTGGCGGTGGCGCCACGCGAGTTAAGGTACACAAGACTGACACTGTCGCACCACGCCACATTGGGACGCCGCATGGCGGACACGGCGCACATGACGACTGCCCGGTTGGCCACGAGCAACGTGACCCCGTGAAGACGGACAGGGAGGTTGTAACTGTTGGCCCTCGACGACACGACCCACGCACCGGCGACCGCCTGAGGGTCGTCAAAAGGGTCATAACTGAACGCCGTCACATTCGCGTCGTCCGAGATGCGAAGGGTGAGGTCAGTCGCGTTCAAACCGACGCCGGATCGGATATACTGCGTGTGGACAGCGCCTCCAGCTGCGTAGACGGACGCCCCCTCCGCGAGGACGACGCTACCCGACGTCACGCTCATGTCGATCCCGTTGAGCGATGCTGAGAAAGAATTTGCAGTTGTTTCACCTCCACCGAGGACGCAGACTCCCATGGCGAGCGACGGGATGGCGGTGCTCTCCTCCGACCTGCTCACTGGCGACGAAAAACCTCGTACATGGATGGTGCTACTGCCGGCGATCGCGATGATTAAACCCGTTAAAGTCACGTCAGTTTGCACCGCCTTCCCGTTGCCTCGGACGACGACCGCCGCCGCGATCGCGGGGATGGACGCGAGCGGCGCCATGGCCTCCACGAAGCTGCCGCCGGTCACATCGATGGTCACGTCGTAGAGCGCAGCCACAAAGCGCAATTCGGAAACACTTCGCGGCGTCACGATAAACACTGAGGCAGCCGTGGCAATGTCATTCCCTTGGTATAAAGTGGCGAGTCCGAAACTGGATTCGAAGCGCACCTCCGAGCCTCCGCGAACCGATATGGTCGTCCCGACGACGCGAACGGCCACGTCAGTGAAGGTGAATGGATCAGCGTCGGGCCAACCCAGCACAACTGACATGACGGAGCCACGAAGACCGCGAGCCGCAACCACAGAGGCCCCATCCACGATCAACGACACGTTTTCCACCGTCCACGGAACCTTGACAACCGCCAGTGATGAATCCCTGACCACGCAGAGTGCTCTCGCGACGGCTTTGGCGTGAATGTAGGCCGCCGTCGCAGTCACTCGGGACGCATTGCTCACGACAAACGTCACGTTGACCGCTTCAGAGTGACTGCGCAGCACAGCTGCCGCGATGATGCCGCTGCCTGACTGCGCGGATGGACTGATCGCGGATACCTCCGACAGGCCGCCCACGTGCAGGAACAATCCGCCCCCTCCCTTCGTCACGTCGCCCTCAAGAACAAGCGCCGAGCTATTCCCACCGATCGTGAAGACGGTGCTAGACAGGTATGCCTCCGGTCCGATGCTCACGTCGATGCTGCCTAGCTGGTCGAAACCAAGGACAGTTGCGGTGGCTGCAGTTTCGAAACCTGACCCCGTAGCGGATGACGACGCGGTTTGGATGCGCGAATGCGTGAAGGCCATGCGAGCCGACCCGATGACACGTGGCCGGTCTCGCTGACCGAAGGCTTGAATCGCCAGGGCCGTCGAACACTGAGACCTTCCGATTTTTGTGTTTCCAGTGACGTTGATGATCGATGATGACACTACAATCTGGAGATCGCCGATGCCCCCATTTACAAGCGCGGACAGCACGTGACGCCCGCCCGTGGTGGTCACGTTACCCCCACAAAGGGCCGGCAAGACGACGCTAGAAGTATCGGTGGTGCTTGCAGTGGAATGATTGAGCAGTAACTTCGACTGACTGACCACCACACGCAGAAGCGCCAAGGCTCTCGACGACCAGAAAAAAATGTTGGACCGCTCCATCACGGTGGCATCCACGTGAACGGAGATCGTATCCCCTCGCGACGCGGTGATGTTGATGTTGACGTCGGCGATGGAGCAGCCCTGTATGATCACGTCGCCATCCGCAGAATGCTCGTCAACGTCGAGGAGTCGTAGACTGCTACTACTTCCCGCTGCGCCACTAGTCAGTTTGTCGCAGGGCACGACGGCCGGCGGCCCAGCGTCCACGATGGCCATCCCCACCACGAATAGCAACAGCACGACCACTCGCGACATCTTGGCAGTGGTCCTAACCACGGTGGGCATTCGGCTTGTCCTCTCACGGATGCCGATGAAATCGAAGAGGCAACGAAAAAATATCGCCGAATCTGTCTATCTGAAAAGAGGAAGATGGGGCAAGCGCCACCACCGGCGACCCAAAATCGCGTGTGGCGGGCGTTGTTTTGTTTCTTGCCCCCTCCATTTGCGTCCAGCGTCCGGCGGCTGGGATTGTGTCGCAAGGAGGCGCAAAGCATATGATATGTAGGGGCCGTGACGTTACCCGGGAAGGCGACTATACATCGTGGGACGTGGCGACGTGTCGATGGACAAAAGATGGAGTGCAAAAGAGAAGGAAAGAACAAACGAGGTGGATTAAAAAACCACGGTGGAATGGGACGAAAGTCACGCAACGAAAAAAACCGCTGAAAAATGGTCCCCCGAAGGTCACCACTACTCCAAGTTGGAGTACAAGTTGACCACGACGCTGGCGCCGTTGACAACGGGACGACGTCCCGCAGGGGCGACGGTTCGCGCCGGACCGCCTGCCGAGATCACGCGTGCAGGGGGATGTGCAACCCCGCCACGGCTGCCTACGGACGGCCGTGTTCCCGACGAGGGCTGACGCGTGCGCTGCGTTGGCCCAGCAGCAGCGGCGAGCGATGATGGTGATGACGTCGCCGGGGCGCCGGATCGCTGTTCGTCGTCACGACCGACCACATCGAAATGCGTAGTCCAACCGACGCTGACGGCACTAGTCGTGACGGCGCTGTCTTCGGCAGTCTCCCACACCGCACGCAGTTGAAAGGGCGCTCCACTTCGACCGTTGGGAGCCGCAGTATTCCGCCCTCCAGCCAACCCTGCCGCAACTTCCACGAGTAGGTGAGTAGGCGGAGCCCGGCCGGGGCCAGATGGTAGCAAAGGGATATCCAGCGTGATTTGAGTGTAGTTGCAGGCCGCTTTGGTGTCGCCCAAGCAGCCACCCTTCTTGACGCGAGCGGTGCCATCTGCCGGTGGACTGGCTGTGCTTCCTGGCCCATCTCGCGCTACGTTCGCGGCGTCGTGGATCATCATGGAAATGTGGCACGCTCCTTTCGCATATTGACGAATGACCGTCGACCTCGACGGGTCACGGTGATTCGCCGTGGTGGGAGCTGATCGCGGCTCCGGAAGCGTGGGCTGCGAGAGGATCACGGAGATCTTCTGCCGAGCAGTGTGACCGCCTGCGGGCACCGCCAGCAAGACAGTCTGCCGCGCGACCGTCTCGAGTGTTGATGTTGCAAACGAGAAAGCGCCATCGTGAGTCACGGACTTCAAGTGCTCGCTCGCTGGGAATTCGGATGCCAACGGCCTTGAGAGCGACGGAAGCGGCGCCAGTGTCACGACAGACAGCGATGACCAACCCGACAGGTGAAAATCACCCGTGAATGCCGGGTCGAACGTTGACGGAGCCGCCACGATGGTCGCGCCGGCTGGCACCACGACGCGACACGCCACATCGCGCCGGTTCCAAAATCTCGGGGGTCGGTTGCCCCCACCGACTGCTTCGTTCGGATCAGAGATCGAGTCGGTCGCTGACACTGGGTCAAAAGCGTTCGGCGACATGGCATCCGCGCATTCCGGCATCAGGTAGGGCGCGCTTGGGTTTCGCCCAACACCGGAGAGGGAGGATCCGCCATGATGGCGAAGGTACACTACCGCGATTGGCGGGTAGGAAATCGCATTCGTTTCGCTGGCGTCGCAGCGGCGGTCGTGGTGCGACACGGTCAGCCATACGGTGGCTGGCAGCGATGCATGATCGTTCTTCAGGAGAAACAACGACTGCTTCGGGTAGTTCAACGTCGACACCACGGACGGGTTTACTTCGGCGCCACCTTGACGAAACGGCACGTTTCGAAAGGTGGGGAGCCGGGCGACGGGCACATGGCGAAAAGCAGCGTTAGTCGCCTCGTCCTCCTGGCTCCGCTTGGGCCACCCCAGGTGGGCGACCTGCATGCCGGCAAATAATTCTTGGAACAACTCCCACGACATGGCGAACAAATCATCTCGACCGCCCTTCCCACTGCCGGTGACATCCCCCAGGACACTTGGCATCTCCGTGAAAGGCCATTGGCACTTGAGTGCCGACGGAATCGATACCCGAGGGCCGACGTAGGACTTGGAAGAATTGGGGTTCCTCAACACGATGGCGCGACATTCCGGCACGATGGCCATCACGGCGTAGGCGTGAGCGGGCTGCAGTCCCACATCTTTGCTGAACGCGGCGCGAGTGCCAGCGGTGATCGCGACGGATCGCTGCCGAATGCTGTCGGCGAGCGACTTCCACGCCGCCATGGGAACGAGCGTGGCGGAGTCGCTCGCGGAGCCACCTGGCGCGCGGCTCTTGAGCCGCAGCGAGGCGGACTCCGCTCCCGTCGTGACTGAGGCCGCTGGATCGAACAGGATGTTGTCCACTGGGTGACCTGTGAGGTCGAAGAGCGCTTCGACCAGATTGCCGCCCGCGATTGCGTGGCTGCCGGAGTACCTCGCAGCATAGGCTTTTTCAAGAATCACGGGCCACCACTTCTTCGTGGGGCTGCGGATGAAAAGGGGCGCCACCGTGCCTTGGCCATCGTGCAGCGGCTCCACGGGAACGGCGTCGTCCACCGTGATGTCGATCCAGCCGCTGTCCGCCTCTACAGAATGAAGGCGGACGGCAAACTGACGGCGGCGGCCTTCCCCGTCACTCGCGATGCCGCTGGCTGCCACCCTTTCGCCTACGGACACGTCGCCGTCCTCGGCACCGCATAATAACTCCTTGATAAGATCTGGTCTCGCATGAGTCACTGCGATCACGGCAGCCACAAAGAAGCAGTCTGGGTGGCGGCCCTGCTCGGCGTCATCCGGATGCGGTTGGTTTGCGACGAGATGCAAACCACGTCTCTCGGCGTCCAACGTTGAGATGCCGCTGGCGAATAGCTGTGCGACGGGCGAAGTTCCGGAGCCATTTACCGGCAACGGCGGATACACACTCGACAGTGGCGCTTGGTCAGCGTCTTGCGACCCGTCGACCTTTGGTATCGTGGCGGTGTTTCGCAGTGGCGTGCGAGAAGCGGCGGCCACTGCCCGGCGAGCTGCCATCTGAAGGTAGGAACCCTTTCGGGGGAAAATCACCACACAGCGACGACAACACTCGAACCTCGCATAGGACACCGTTCACAGTCGTGATACAGAATGTCGGCATGCCAGACGGCCAGGCGAAGATGACAACTACAATGAAATAAGAACGTGCGAATCACATAACAAGAGATGGGAGACGGAGAGAGAGATTCATGGAAAGGACTTGGGAGAGAAGCACTTTTTGAAGATGCAGCCGTCCATGTCGTACACTTTGAAAAAAAAAGGAGGCCGTCACATCACAACTCCTTCGCGCCCCCCCCCCCCCCCTTCTCTACTCACAACATTCGCGGCAGTGCGCTGCAGTGAACATCTGTGGGCAGGGGGAGGGCGGGGGCCACGACGATGCGAAGTCCACTTTCGCTTCATCCTTTGCCTGACTGAAGTATCTCGCGCAGCGGGAGGAAGGAAATGGAGAAAAAAAAGAGTACACCACACGGCAACCATACGAGCAGGTGAAAACCCCAGTGTACTCTCCGCGAGAGAGAGAGAGAGAGAGAGAGCGGCAGCAGCGCTCTCATCACCGTCGCACGATGTCGCTCGTGTCGTTGGTCGTGTGCCATCCTCGCCTCACTTTGGGATAGGGAATGCTATTGCCCGGGGACGCCCCGTCGATGTCCTTCGACGTCAGCGAGAACATGGGAGCGGATTGCCGCGCAGGTGGCAAACCCTTGGGCTTGGACCCTTCCACTTGGCCGATGCTGACCGCGGCCGTGCTACCTCCGGTGAGCCAGGACGACGAGCCGGACACCTTGTACACCGGGTCCAATGGGTTGATGGGGTCCGTGCGGGTGATGCCGCGATGTTCGGTAGGGGCGTGGTTGATGTCGTGCGTCTCCAGGGACTGGCTCGTGGTCGTCCGTTTGCGCGGGCCAGGGAGCGACACGTCGCTGTAGTCCAAGATGTTGCGCTCGCTCTGAATCGTGATCCGCGCTGGCTTGGCGCGCGTCCCAGGAATATCGGAAATCTTCATGGTTTCATGCCGCTGCTGCACCGGAGTGGGGATACGGTGCCTCACCGCGGGCAGGGGATACACAGGGTCCAGCGGGTTCACGACGCGCGGCGTCGAAAACAGCTTGCTTTCAGGATAGCTATGCTCAATATCGCTATTCCGTAGGTTGCGGGTGTTGTCTTTGTTGACCTGCGTCGGGATGCTACGGGTCGGACTCGACCCTTCGATGTCGCTGTTGCTAAAAAGGTTCGGCTTGCCTTCAAACTTCTTCGAACGGAATAGCGCCGTCGTGCCCGCTTGGGCGCCGTCGATGTCGTTCACCTGATTGACAGGGCGCGGCGGAGGCAACGAGGCGCGCGTGCGGCTACGTTCATCCTTGCTCAGCGTCCAATTGGTTTCACGCTTGGGAAACGGATGATCGAAGTCGTCGTCGCGCAGCATAGCAACACACCCGTACCGAGTAGTATTGATGTGTGTGTGGGGTGGTGACCTCCTGCTGCTGCCGCATGTTGATTGGGGTTTCAGCCACACAAATCACACGGATTTCAACTCTACAGTGAGGCGCTGGTGAGAAAGGAACCCCTCCACCCGAAGAAAAACTACGAAACAAAAGGAAAGACCGCGACGAAGAAACGTAGGCGACGCTTGATGTCCAGGGGGCTGCCAGTCGATTATGGAACACCAACGTTCTCACCTTGCAGTCAGGCAGTACAGGAACGTGCCGATGCCCAGGGCGGAGCAATGTGATGGCGACCTAGACGCTACCGCCGCCGTGGGGTAGATGCTTCCGGGAGGCCGCGATAGGACGAGGGCGCTTTGCTGCTCACCGGTCGCCGCATCGAAGGTTCGCACGTCAAACGAAGACTGCTCGGAGGTGTGCGCGGCAGGTAGATGCCGTCACCTCCTGTCAACGTCGCCGCCACCGCGGCGGTTTGACTGGTGTTCAACGGCGTTTGCCAGAGCACCGAGCCATCTTGAAGGCGAATCGACAGCAGCGAAGTATTTTGATGCCTTTGATTGCTTGCCGCGAATCAGGCTTCCTTGACTACCTGGTGAGCGAACCGCTTCCAACACGGTGTTTTCCCAGGTTGCGAAAAGCGAACTGTTGAACTGCTGCCTGTGAACTTGAGTCGAACACCACCCACAGCGTGCCAAACACGTCAGCACCGGTGCCAATGACGAAGAGATAACTTGGCGCCACGAACCAAAGGGCGGCGGGCTGAAACACCTCGGTGGCGATGCTGCAAAAGAGATCACCGGTTTCGAATGACAAGACGAGCATGCCTAGCTGGTCGAAGGCGAGTGTGGCCGATTGAAGGGAAGCCGAACTTTTTTAGCAACAGCGGCATCGAAGGGTCGAGTCCGACCCGTAGCGTGATCGAAGTCCGTCGTCGCGCAGCATAGCAACACACCCGTACCGAGTAGTATTGATGTGTGTGTGGGTTGTGGGGTGGTGACCTCCTGCTGCTGCCGCATGTTGATAGGGGTTTCAGCCACACAAAACTACACGGGTTTCAACTGTACAGTGTATCCCATAAGGCACAGTAGTGAAGGGTGTGGTCGCAGGGTGGACCCCTTTCTCTCAAACTCGTCCCATCGTGAATCATCGACTTCACCGCCCCCCACACCAACAACATACAGTACCACTGGTGGACCGTACCGTACGCCGCAGTCTGCGCGCGCGAGACACAAACGCACTCACCTGTGATCTGCCGTCGTCACGAAGACTAACAATTCGTCGTTCCGTTTCAGCGAAAGATATTCTTTGACGCACGTGACTTCGTGCCGACCGGACCAATCCCTCGTCACCTCCTGCCAGCATGAATTCGCCTCGAACTGCGATGTCGTCCACGAGCCAGCCAACACGCTGCTGACTGTGTAGAGCACGTAAGTATCGCCCATGCAGTTCTCGAATGTGAGGGAAAACGATAGCCATTCGGCCTGCGACATTTCCCACACAACGCCGGGAGCTCCGTGCCCAACGCACGTGTATCGCGGTGCACCACCGGCCGTCAGCCATTCTGCCTTCCGTTCGAGTGCCGCGAGCGCAAGCATGGCTGGAAGTCGTACCACGCCGAGTCGATCCTCAATATTGCCGTCAACCCCGGCCGCCGTTGCTGCATCGGGAGGCAGGTCGGCGTCCTCGATGGGAGGATCGTCATCATCATACAACCTTGTGGTGGTGGTTGCGGACGACGATGACGAAGATGGGTGGCGACCTGTTGCCACGGTTAAGTCCAAGTGTGTCGAGGCGGCGGCTCCAAGCGACGTCGTGTTCTTCTCCCATGGAGCGGCGAGTACGACGCATTGCAGGGCGGCGGAATACAAATGACAGCGGCTCGCGGAGATGACATCGCGGAAGGCATGTCGACAGACGCGGTTGAGTCCTGAAAGAGCGCGCATGCACGCCGTGACGCTGAAACACGGAAAGATGTAGGTGAGCCAGATATCGAGCGGCAGAGATGCCACCTGGGCGAAGCAAGCCGATGATGAGGTCGCGCGGCGAGTGCAGCGCAGTTGTGCGACGACGGCGCCAAAGTCGGCACTGATGATCGGGCGGCTGCGCGTTGCCCTCTCGCCCTTGGAACCCACCTCCGGCGCCATGGCGACACCTAGTTCACCATCCGCAGAAAAGGAACGGCGACGCAGCGCCGCCGACGAAAAGGTGTCCGAGTCGATGATCGCCAAGGTGTGACACACGCTCATGGTCAGCCATCGACGCGAGCCCCCGAACGTCCGCCAAATTTTCCTTGTGGTCGCTCCATCAGGCAGGGTTCGCGTGGACGGCGCATAGACAATGCCCTTCCACTTTGATGCCTTGATCCACCACGTCCATGTTTGCCGTTGACCGACGGGGCGTCCGGCCGCCCCCGCGGCGTGATTCAGACGCGCGCGCTCCCAGTCGTAGATGTGGACCTGCCGAGCCCCAATAGCCTTGAGCCAATGCACTGCCGCGTCCATCAGGTAGAGCGGCTGATACTTCCGGCTATTACGCAAATTGTGGGCCCCAGCCTTTGCTTCGGCTTCGGCCTCAAGCCGCGAATTCGTCGTGACGTCATCGTAGCCTCCAGCACGCATCGAGATCACCATGGCGAAATGCGACGGTTGCGACATGGCACAGGGATGTACGATGACGAAGCGGGCGACGACACTGGGAATAGGGGGCCGCTCGTGGACTGCAGCGGTGGAGCCACTGCTGAAGCTGGTGGACCCGTCGTTCGCTTCGTCCACGCCCACGGACCACAGTGCCCACGTGATTCGCTCCGCCAAGGCCTTCAGCGCCGCGTGTTCCTCTGCCAGGGCGGCATCATCGAGCCGAATGATGGTGAGCGTTCGCACCGCGTCGCAGTTTGAAGGCAGACCGCCAACGCTGTCGGTGCCAAAGTCAAGAGGGCCCAAGCCGCGCACACCCCCGTCGCACAACCGCACGAGACATGGCGGATCCCGGGCGTGTTGGCTCGCGAACGGCCACATCGGATGGGGGACGCCCATCGCATCAGCCGCAGCGGCGGCGGCGGTCACCGAAGCCGCCTGGCGTTCGTACCACGCGTCGCCCTTGACGCGGTCCTCGAAGCGTCCCGGCGGCCGACGCCACGCGCCAAGGCACGCTTCGTAGCGCCGCGAGGAGGCGGCACCTTCGTCCAGGCAACAGGAAGACGCTGCTGCACCACCACGCAGCGCGGGGCGACTCCCAATGAAGCAAGGAGGCAGTGGAGGTGGAATGGATGACGTGGCGGCCTCACCGCCGGAAGCGGACGACTCCACTGATGTCGTCACCGGGTCGACGTCAAGGGGCCGCCCGGCATGGTGGTGTACCTCAAAGCTGGGATGCAACACGCGGCGGGCCGTGGCCAGCGAAAGCGGATGGCGAAGATCCGTGGCTACAATGGGGAAGGCGGCGCTAACGCTCCCGTCACTGTGGAAATGATGAATGATCGTGAGAACCTGACGCCATGCGAAGGCGTAGTGACAAAAATCCAACAACGTCGGTTGCCACGACGGCGAAGTGCGCAACAATGCGGGAAGCAGCCCCACCGCACTCCCCCTTTGCTGTTCATCGGCTCGGTCGTTCGCCAAACCTTTGTTGTGCGCTGCTTGGACCGACGGCTCGGCCACATCGCCCGTAGAAACCGACGCAGATGATGATGCGCCCGGCAGCAACTCGTCCAGACGTCGCCAGTGTTGCTGCTCAACTCCATCGAGGTGGGAACCCCCACAAGCATCAAACCGCAAAATGTACCGATCGCACACGACAAAACGAGACGACGTCGGCGGCTGTGGGTGATGCACCACCCCCCCGCCCGCCGCCGCCGTCGCCGTGTGGTCAGCAGCGGGCACGTGCCGGGCGTCCGTATCTCCCCCGTGCACATCCACGGACGATACACCGCATACTGGCTTGTCCACGTGCCTGACACACCAGGAGGAATGCCACGCAGCCTGCATGAAGGATTCTGCAGGGCTGGGTCGGACAATGGGGGGCGAGTCCGCTGCGCCGATGCGGGCAACGTGAACCCTCCCTTCGCTCAGCGTCATTTCTTTTTTTTGCGATCGCGGTCCGATATGATGTGGGAAGGCTAAAGACCGCAAGGGGAAAACTGAGGGCGCAACGAGACCAACGCCCGGATGCACACGCCCTTGCGGCTAAGAGCAGCAGGGAAGGACCCTGCCTGGCCAAGGAAGGACGGTTGCCAATCGTGGGCAACCGCAACACGCGTTGGTGACTGGACAACGTTTCCTCGCCTAACACGTCGCGGCACCATCCACAGGCACGGCTGTTCCGTTGATCGTCTCCCAGTGTAGTCTCCTATCGGGCGCGGCGAGCGACTCCACCCAGGCGCACTCGTACAGCTCGATGCCATCGACGACCGGCGGCGGGTAGCCCTTCATCCCCAGGCCACTGCAGCCGCTGGCACAAATGGCCTCCTCTTCCGTTCGTCGAGTCCGCTTTTCGCCAACGGCCGGCGACGACGACAACCCTTCGGCGCCCCCCGCACCACCGCTGTCGCTGCGGCAGTAGGTCGCCACGAGGACGGTCTTCCCCACGCTCCTCGAGAGTCTCATGCCGGCCATCCAGCGCTGCAAGGAGGACCCCAGCCGATCCACCCCAGCCGCATCGGCTGACAAGGCTCCAAGGTCGTCGCAAGGGCGAGATGATAATGCATCGACCCTGGCCTGAGGCCGCGGGAGGAGCTCTGGTTGACATTGCACGAGCGATAAACTGTGCCCTCCCCGACGTCCACCTGGAACGCTTGCCGCCGCGGCCACCGAAGACGGCTTCGGTGCCGTTGCCGCCGCTATGGTCGTTGTGGCGTACACGGCCCCGTCCATGCCATAGCAGTCACCGGGATCGCCCTGGGCACCGTCATCGCCGCTCACCGGCGCATCACGCGCGCCATTGGTACCACCGCCAGCGCCGCGACGAACACCGCCGCTCGCCTCCGTCGCGAGGGTTGCCGACTCGTCGCGGCGCGCGAACTGAACTTCCGGGAGCAGGTCGGTTGTGTCGCCACGGACGCGCAAGCGTCGCTCGATCGCCCGCTTGATCGCCGTGATCGCGGAGGCGTCATCGTGGAGACTCATTTGACCGACCGGAGGGTTGCGCAAACGGAGAACTAGCCGCACACCAGCAAACGATTCGAGAATAATCGCGAGCACGCACACGATTTGTTCGTCGAGCGCTTTGGCGAGGGAAAATGAATTCGCTTCTGGGGGAAGGAACACATTCGACCCGTTTTTCGATGCAAGCGATAAAGGAAGAGAGCAAGGCGATGGGGACATCAACAAACCGACAAGCGGCGGCCAAAATATCCGAGCCAAACATCTGATGCGCCCGAAAGGCCCGTTGCTTGTGTGTTTGCAGCATCGCCCCCTCCCTCCCCCCCCAGCGGTACTTAACGGGGTACCACTCAACGCATCGCTGCTGATGTTGTGCCCACAGGAAAGCCAAAGTGCGCCTTCATCGCCCTTCGCTCCGCGTCCTCCGCGAGATCCTCGATGGTTCTCACCACAGGTGCGGTGGCGGACCACCAGGACGCCCACCACCGCATGAACCACGTCAACCATACGTGGTAGTAGTGCACGACGTTGATGAGCGCAATTGTGAGCTCGAATGTCAGCTCGTAGCGTTTCGCTCTGACCCAGCGCACAGGCACCCCAAGCAAGGAAGCGTCTTTCGCTGACGATGGGAGACCCTCTTGCGCCAAGCCGAAGCCGCAGTCGGGGACTTCCCCGGAAGCGGCCTCTTTGGCGATGGCGGCGACCGCCCGTCTCGCGAAAATCGCAGCGCGGTTCACCGGCACGCCCAGGCTACGGTTGAGTGACCGTAAGATGTTCATGCTGCGTCCCACGAGGACCAACTCACGCGGCACTTTTTCCTCGTCCCGGAGCAGCGTCGTGATCCGATGCTTCAGACGCGTTTGGAAGGCGATCATTTCGTCGCGAGAGATGCGCTGCGACGTCGACAAGTTGACTGGGACGGAGAAGGCGTTTCCCGGCGAAGGCGGCGTTGACCCCCCACCTGAGGACGCCGCCGTCCCTTTCGCTCCCGCAGTTGGGGACGACGAAAACGGCTTCATCAGCTGCATAGAGGCGAAGAGATCCGCATCGGCGATTCCCCACGACGACACGATACTCTCAAGAGTGGCGAAGTCTTGCGTGAAAAGAGCCCGGAACAAGCGGGCGTAGTTGCGGCGAAACGTGTTCGGTTCCGTAATGCTCAGACCAAAGTCAAGTAATACGACTTGCTGCTCGTCTGCTAAACACCGACACTCTGACACCGACGCATCAACCGCTGCGGTCGTCATTGCTGCGCCGTACTTCGCCGGCCGGCGGCGCAGCAATACATTGGCGGGATGAGGATCACAGTGTACAATGCCCAGGTCAAATATCATGTCGGAAAACACCTCCATGATCGTTGTCATGGCCGATTTGACGTCGTACCGCGCGTCGATCCTTTCCACGTTGACCAACTTATCGGCTTCGATCCACTCGGTGACCATCACGCGCGGTCGCAGTAGATCCATCACGACCTCAGGGATGTAAACGTCCTGGCGCTTCTGCTCCTCCAGAAGATACGAACGCACGGCGGACATGACCTGCGCTTCGAGCCGAAAGTCTTGCTCGCGAATGAACCCATCCGCGATATATTCGGCCGAGAACGTCAGCGGCAAGCCGAACAGGGTCTCGAGAGCCTGACAGATAATGCGATAGCACCACAAGTCCCACCAAACTTGCTTCCGGATGAGAGGTTTTTGCACTTTGACGGCCACATCGCGACAGGTGCCATCCGCCGCGCGTATCCGCCCTCTGTGCACCTGCGCGATGGACGCGGACGCGATGGCAACAGGGTCAAAGAAATCAAAAATGTCCTCGGGATCCGCTCCGAGTTCTTCCCGAATGGTCCGACGAATTTCGTCCAGGGGCACGGGTGGCGCGTTGTCGAGAAGCGCCTTTAGCGTTTCCGTGTACTGTGGCGGCAGCACTTGGTTCAGCGATGACAGTCCTTGCCCCATTTTCACAAACAACCCCTCATTTCGCTGGCAAACGCGCAACAGAATGTCGGCCGCTCGCTGATTCATCGCGTCGAACTCCTCCATATTCGCCGGGGTGGTGGTCTTGTACATATACGCTACTTGCACGCCACCCCAGAGCGCCCTCAGGCCTCGCCGAATGACACTGCCATTGAAATGGTCGTAGACCATCGTGGCTGAGAAGGCCGTACCTAGCGTGCCACCGGCGATGCGGATCATCCGTCGCGTAGGCCGCAGCGACCACCGGGGTGGGAGCATCCCCATGGCTAGAAAGACGGAGAGAGAGAGAGAGAGAGGGAAGAAAATCGACTAAGTATACAGCCTTGTGATTCTATGCATTTTCCTTCATGGCAACGCCATGAACTCACATATACGCGAGGGCCTGCGTCACTCCCGCGCTCTCTTCACGTTGTGACGGTGTAGCCGCCCTTCATAGTTTGGACGGAGACCCCAGGGCGGGGTCAGGAGGACGACACAGAAGCAGAAGAAGAAGAAGAAGAAGAAGACGAAGAAGAGGAAGAAGATGAAGATAATGATGATGATGATGAAGAAGTGAAAACGAAGTGAGCGAAGACGCAGCGACAGAGAATGGTATTTGTGAGGCCGCCTCTCTTTTCACTCGGAAAAGCGAACGTTGTAGCTGACGCGACGAACATCCGGGCACTGATAGTCCTCGGGAAGGCGCCACGACATGCCGAGGCGGAGGAGCGTGAAATAGCGGCCCACACCACGACTCCACCTTTCTGGCCACCGCAACCAGTGGTCCACGATGCGTCTCACAAGAGTCGTCAACCGTGCAAGGCGGGACGTTGCGGCGGGGAAACGACAGAGACGTCTTGTACCGATCCAGGAGCCGCGCGGTGGCGTCGGTGCGTCGAACCCCATGCCGCTTCCTCCATCGTCGTGTTCGTTGCGACCTACTGTCGTTTCCGAAAACAGCGACGACCTCACGAAGGCACGCATGGGCAACGCGACGACGTAACCTCCGTCATCATGAGCGCCGTCGTGGAGAGAATCACCTCCCCCGGAACGATCACCGTTTGATCCGGACGTGCTTGAAGGGGAAGGTGACAGCCAATCGTCGTCGTTGGCGAATGGTGGGACGGACGTGTGCAGCCGCGGCGGATCACGTAGAGTGCGACGTTGTGCTTCGCAACCCCACGAAGGGAGGGCAGCCGTCGCAGCCGCTGTGCGAGAGCCGCGCTGGTCGACGAGGGAATCCCGATGACAACCTAAATAGGACGCCACGACGTAGTGATCTAAGCTTTGCTCGACGAGGGGTCCGCGAAACAGCGCTGGCTGAGGCGGGGAGAGGCCCCAGTGACCACCTTGGGCCGGTCCTCGTTGCCAATAATCTTGCACGGCGACGTGGCAAGATCGTCGCAGGTCAGTGGACACCACTGTGACACTACGGCTGCATCGCGCCGCATGCAGAGGCGAATCCGAAGACCCTTCTGCATCACGGAAGAAGAGCGGCGGGATGGCGCCAGCCACTGACTTCAGCGGACAGACTCCGCACCGGATCAGCGTCGCGATGGCGACGTCGACGTCCATCTCAAGCTGGCATGGCCGCGCAGGTTCCTGGTCCGTTGGTCGTTCGACGGCGTCGCTATGACGAGGCAAGACTCCAGGGGGGACGAGCGCGTCGGCTAATACACAAAGTACGAACAGTGCATCACCTGACTGGTCGCCATTCGCTGCGGATCGACGGCGGCGAAACCCGCCGTTCCATTGCATCGCCAGCGAATGTGTCGTGACCCAGGAGATATCGACCCCACCTCCATCGACAACGAACAGTGGCGTTGATGATGAAGGGGCCGCCTCGTCGTCGTTGCTGCCTTGCCGCGAGGAGGTGGAGGGTTCATCTGCTGGATGCCACGAGGGCGGCGGCGCTACTCGGCGGGACGACAGAAGTGGATGAGAGGAGGCGATGAAGGAGGACACTGCCCAGAGCAGCGCGGCGCTCCACGTCACGGCCGTCGCGAGCGGCCAGCGCGAAGCAGCGCATAAGATGATGGTGATGAGGAGCAGGAAGCCTGCGAGAGTGAGGACGGACATGGTGTCGAAGGCTGCGGCGAAAGGAGCAAGTTGTGACAACCCAGAGTTGACAATCAACGAATTGAACCCATCCGTTCTATTTCAACTTTCCATGTAACCATATCACGTTGACCAACCAATTACGCGACTAAAACGTCTGCCCAACACACTACATGCCGTGAGCCACGAACAAGCCAGAGGCGAACAGACACAGATTCCTTAGTTTTGATTTTAATTAAGGGCCTCCACCGATACGTGTCACGACACAGTTTGAGCGACCCTGCACATCCATGTGTCACACCCCGAGTAGGCGACGGTTGGACAAAACGTCCGAATGTCATCGTGGCTGACGCACACTTCGAGGCACCATGACTCCTCCTCGGTGGGAGAAAACGCCAAGCCTCCTCCTTCACCGTAGGCAACGAGAACGAGCACGAAATGATGCGAGGCGAGAAACCGGGCGAAGGGATCGCCCCCCTCGACCATCGATTCACTTCTGAGGGATCGGAACTTGGCAACGACCGCATCGGCTGGACTGAAGATTTCATTGCTGCTCTGAAATACGAGACAAATTGCCCCCTTTTCACAGGTGTGATTAAGGTGTTGCCTCCTGACTCGCAGAACGATGGCGGAGCCCAGTACGTGGTTGCCGCGGTGAAGAGGCGCAAAACAAGCCCAAGGTGCGTCACACGCGTCGAACGGCCGTGCGACTTCCATGATTGATATCCCGCCCCGCCATGACGTACGCTTCCGAATCCCGCAGCGGCAAAGGAGGCAGCGGGAAGAGAGTCACCGGCCGGCCTGACAAGGTCGCCACGGCGATGGGATCGTGGACAGCTAGCGCGGAGCCGATGACAACGATGGGGGGCATGGCACTCCGCCGACGGGCGGGATCGGCCGCGACGGCCCGAAAAGTCTCGAATGAACGCTGGCTTAACGACGCCAAGATGTGAAAAGCGTCGCAAGCGGCGCCTGACTTAGCGACGATTGACACGCCACCACTTTGCACACCAAACATTCGCAACTCGGCGACAAGCAACCGTAGTGGTTTTCCCCCCAGGGGAAAACGACGGCTTAGGATTTGACATAGAAAGTCTGGATTGCTCGACGCGACGCGGACGCCCAACAGACGGTGATCTCCAATCGCACGTTCGAACTTCAGAAGGAACTCGTCATACGGAAGACTTGTCGTGGCATGCAGAATTCGCCACGCTAGGCGAAGATCCACCCGAGGCATGAGTCCGGAAGGCCGGTGACAGTACCGAAGCGCGCCACTCGCCGTACGGTGACGTCGCTGTGTTGGAACTGGCAGTTGTTTCCGTAAAACGTGACGAAGAGCGTATTCATACCCGACCAGCCAGATGGCGAATTCAGGGACGGTGATTTGGTAGTGCTCGGCCTTCGAACCCAAATAGAGGAGCCGAGTCGTTTTGCCGCTGCCACGCGTGCCGCACCGTTGGCACCGATCGGGGCGACCGGGGAAGGCCGGGACTTGCACCGCGTCCAATACGAACGCATGAAAGACGCCCATCCATTCCCTGGCTGGGTAGAACCTAGCATCCTGAGGATGACTTTGCTTCAACAGCGTTGAAACGTGTTGACCTCGACCCATTGGTTGGAGGATGCTGAGAGCCAGTTCGGACAGTTCGCTCGCCGCTGTCTGGGTCTGCGGGTGGTCGGAAACCGGGGAACTGGCGTCGAGCGGATGTTCCGCGTTCGCGAGGGACATAGTGGCTGGCTAGGGAGACAAAAACAAAAATCGATGACGATGTTTACGAGCGTTGAACTGTGAAGGACATGTTTTTACTCGCTCGCACGGCCCATTCAACAAGTTCACGGCAAATCGAAAAAATCGGCTTAACCTGAAATAAAAAATCATCACCGATCCGACCGAGTGAGGAAGAACCCAACCAGCTTCCCACAAAGCCAAAAAATCGCCTTGCTCGGAGCGGTTTGTGCCTCCTGAGAGGCGGAGCTCCGAATGCGAGGAGAGAGTGCATTGAGGAACAGGAGATAGAGTGTGGGACTCAAAACAAGAGTCTGGACGACGCCCTACGATGCCCAGTACGTAATTCAACCTCATGCAGAAGAAACGATCTT
>ERZ1292633.1171-Hain-H41-02um-R1-1171-length-28783-cov-7_pt1 | contig 28783 bp, 23 predicted proteins | sample MGYA00564406_ERZ1292633 | MGnify/ENA primary metagenome ERZ1292633 (study PRJEB36523, sample SAMEA6512639) | groundwater metagenome | collected 2019-01-08 | study: AquaDiva: Metagenomics assemblies of 32 groundwater samples | reverse complement strand
TATCGGTGCTCGAAGCCCAACAGCAACTCCTGGCAACGCGCGCAAAACATGTTCAAGCCTTACGTGCCGCGGCCGTAGTGGTTGTCGAACTCGAAAAAGCCATCGGACAGCCCATGGGCAAGATTCTCGCGGACGAGCCGCGCCCGGACGCGCCGAAGTCGGACAACGGACCCTGATATGCCCGCTGCGACCTTCCAAGTTCATGGTCTCGACTGTGCTGAGGAAGTGAATGCCCTTCGCTCAGAGCTTCCAGCCTTGCGCGGGATCCGCGATCTTCGCTTCGATCTGCTCAACGCAAGGATGACGGCCGATTTTCAAGTTGACGAGATCAGACCGGATGAGTTGGTCGCCGCGGTCGCGCGAACGGGTATGCGCGCAGAGCCCATCGAATCTCCGGTTGCTTCAAGGCGGTACTGCGCCGGCGGCGATCGCAACCGCTCCCCGACCAAACTCGCTTACCTACGTGGAGTCTACACGATGAGTACCTTGAAAAAAGTATTCGTGATCTTCGGCGTTTTTCTCTCGGCTGGCGGCTGTCGCCAGAAAGACGCGCCCGAGCAACCCGTGGACACGCACGATCATGGTGCTTCCGGACATGGAGAACAACACGACGGGGATGCCCACGCCGGCCACGGTGAACACGAAGGACGTGGCGAACACGAGGAAGGCGTCGTGAAGCTCTCTGCCGAGGCCATACGGAGGTCCGGCGTCGAAACAGCGGAAACAGACGGCGGGGTATTGACCCGAACCGTCATTTTGCCGGGGGAAGTGACCGCGAACGCGGACCGGGTCGCACACATCGTGCCTCGCGTCACCGGCATCGTCCAGGAAGTGCGCAAGAATCTGGGTGATCGTGTCGAGCCGGGCGAGATCATGGCCGTGCTCGACAGCCGGGAACTGGCTGAGGCCAAAGCTGCTTGCCTGGCGGCTGCGGCGAGGGAGACGCTCGCCCAAACCACGCGCTCTCGCGCGCAAGCCCTCTTCGAGAAGAAGATCACTCCCGAAGAGGAGCTGCTCAAGGCGCGGCAGCAGGCTGCGGAGGCCGGCATCGAACATCGTACCGCCGAGGCCAGGCTGCACGCCTTGGGGGTCACGGAGGACCAGGTTGCGGCGCTGCATGCCGATGAGGAGAAGGACATCGATTTCCCCCGGTATGAGATCAAAGCTCCGTTTGCGGGAACCGTGATCGAGAAGCACATTACCCTGGGTGAACTCGTCGACACGGAACACAACATATTCACCGTCGCCGACCTTTCATCGGTGTGGGTGGACGTCACTCTCTACACGCACGACCTTCCGCACCTGCGCGTGGGGAAGGAAATTGTGCTTACGGCGGACGGCATTGACGGTCAGACACGAGGGACCATCGCTTATGTAAGCCCTACGGTCAGCGAGGCGACGCGCACCGGTTTCGCCCGCGCCGTCGTCCCCAATCCGGACCTGATGTGGCGACCGGGACTGTTCTGTACCGCATCGATTGTGATCGGCGAGGACCGCGTGGATGTGCTCGTGCCCAATTCGGCGCTGCAAACCATCGCCAACCAGACCGTTGTGTTCGTTGAGGACGGTGACGGCTTCAGAAAACAACCCGTCATCCTGGGTCGAACGAACGGCAGCCATTCGGAGATTCTGTCAGGCCTGGTGCCCGGCGATCGGTACGTGGTTAAGGGCGCGTTCCTTCTGAAATCTGAGTTGGGCAAGAGCGAAATGGGGCACGACCATTGACCGGAGGCTTTCCGTTCGGAGATCAGCAATGAAAGAGATCAAAGCCGTCATCCAGCCGCACATATTCACGAAGGTGATGGAGGCGCTCCATGCGATTCCCCATTTTCCGGGTGTGACCGTCAGCGAGTGCGAAGGGCAGGGCCGCGGCCGCGGACGGGGCGGGAAGTATGTTCCCACGGTGCAAAGCATCTTCTTGAACAAAATGACCAAGCTGGAAGTCATCTGCTCGGATGATATCTGCGACGAACTCGCGCGGGCCATCCAGCACGCAGCCCACACGGGCAATCCCGGAGATGGGCTGGTCGTGGTCTTGGACGTGCCGCGCGTCGTTCGCATCCGTACTGGTCAAGAGCAGGACGAAGCGGTCTGATGCCCACGGTCACGGATAAAGTTCAGGGTTTAGATTGCACCAGGGAGGCCGCTACGGTTATCACTGAGGAGTCTTCCCTTTACCATCCGCCGAATGCCAGGGAGTATATTAGATGATCCTGATTGAATACATTCTGAAATTCGCGATTCAGCAACGCTGGCTCATTGTGTTGCTGACGATCACCGGGGCGGCACTGGGCATCTACAACTTCACCCGCCTCCCGATCGACGCCGTCCCTGACATTACCAACGTCCAGGTGCAGATCAATACGAATGTGACCGGGCTATCCCCCGTGGAGATTGAGAAACGGATCACGTTCCCCATTGAATGGGCCATGGGCGGCCTTCCGAACGTGGAACAAGTGCGATCCATCTCGCGGTATGGTCTATCGCAGGTCACGCTGATCTTCAAGGACGGAACCAACATCTATTGGGCAAGGCAACTTGTCAACGAACGGCTCGCCAAGGCCAAGGACAACCTTCCCGAAGGACTCGGCGAACCCGCGATGGGACCGATTTCGACCGGCCTCGGTGAAATCTACCTGTGGGCGGTCGAAGCGACCGGCCCCAAGCCCGATGGGACCGAGTACACCCCCATGGACCTGCGAGTCGTGCAGGACTGGATCATTCGCCCGCAACTGCTCACCGCGCCGGGTGTGACGGAGGTGAATGCCATTGGAGGATACGAGAAGCAATACCACGTCACACCCGCACCCGCCAAGCTGATCGCGTACGGCCTGTCGTTTCGTGACCTGTTTGAGCGGCTGGCGGAGAACAATTCCAGCGTGGGCGGCGGATACATCGAACACTTCGATGAGCAATACCTGATTCGCTCAACGGGCTTGGTCAAAAAAATGGAGGACATCGAGACCATCGTCCTTGGATCGCACGATGGGGTACCAATCTATGTAAGGGATGTCGCAACGGTACAACTCGGCAAGGAACTCCGAACAGGTGCCGCCACTTTGAATGGCGAGGAAACGGTGATCGGCACGGCCATCATGCTCCTCGGCGAAAACAGCCGGACGGTGTCCCGGGCCGTCGATGAGCGCATGCAGAAGATCAATAAGACGCTCCCGCCCAATGTAACCGCGCGCACCCTGTATGACCGAACCTACCTGGTCGACGCGACGCTTCGGACAGTGGAAAAGAATCTTGTCGAAGGGGCGCTCCTGGTCATCGTCATTCTCTTCCTCATGCTGGGCAACATCCGCGCGGCCCTGCTCTGCGCGTTGACGATCCCGGTCTGCATGCTCATGACCGTGACGGGCATGGTCCAATCGAAGATCAGCGGAAACCTTATGAGCCTTGGAGCAATCGATTTCGGCATCATCGTGGACGGCGCCGTCATCATCGTCGAGAACTGCGTACGTCGCCTCGCGGAGAAGCAGCATGAAGTTGGGCGGCGACTGAACCTGGCGGAGCGGCTGGAAACCGTCTTCGATGCGAGCCAGGAAGTGCGCAGGGCCACGGTCTTCGGTGAGGCCATCATTATTATCGTCTACTTCCCGATCCTGACGCTTACCGGGATCGAAGGCAAGATGTTCTACCCCATGGCCATGACGGTCATTTTCGCGCTCATGGCTGCGTTCGTGTTGTCCCTTACCTTCGTGCCTGCCGCCGTGGCGATCCTACTGACCGGCAAGATCCGCGAGACGGAGAACCCGATCATCCGGCTGGCCAAGTTCGTGTATCGTCCGGTGCTGGAATTCGCGCTGCGGCGCCGAGTCCCGGTCGTGTTAGGTGCCGTTGCCTTCCTGGGTGTGACAGGGCTGGTAGCTTCCCGGCTGGGCAGTGAATTCGTCCCGCAACTACGCGAAGGGGCGCTCGCCCTGCAAGCCCTGCGCATCCCGAGCATCAGCCTCACCGCGAGCGTGGAGATGCAAAAGCAGATCGAGCGCAGCCTTAAGGAGCGCTTTCCCGACGAGATTGCCGCGATCTTTGCCCGCATCGGCACAGCCGAGGTTGCCGTGGACCCGGCCGGGCCGAACCACGGCGACACTTTCATGACGCTGAAGCCCCAAGAGCAATGGCGGAAAGCACAAACGCAAGACGAACTGGCCGAGGAGATCGAGAAGCTCTTTGTCGATTTGCCCGGCCAGAATTTTGAGTTCAGTCAGCCCATCGAGCTGCGCTTCAACGAACTCATCGCCGGCGTGCGTGCGGAGCTGGCCGTGAAGGTCTTCGGCGATGAACTGGACGAGATGCTCGACGCGGCGAACCGCATCGCCGGGGTGCTCAAGAGCGTGAGGGGCGCCGCGGATGTCAAAGTCGAGCAGGTGACCGGTCTGCCCGTGTTGACGATCGACATTGATCGAACCGCGATCGCCCGCTACGGCCTGAATGTGTCCGACGTACAAACCGTCATCGAGATTGCGATGGCGGGCAAGTCCACGGGTGAGGTGTTCGAAGGCGACCGCCGCTTCGAGCTGGTGGTTCGCATTCCCGACGCGATTCGACAGGACGTGGAGCAACTGAACCGCCTGTTGATCCCCCTGCCGGCGCAGGACTCAACGCCGAGTAACGCACGGTTAGCATCTTTCGCTCCCTCCGAACCCAAGCCGGGATATATCCCGCTTTCGAGGCTCGCCCGTATCGAACTCCAAGAGGGCCCCAATCAGATCAGCCGCGAGAACGGCAAACGTCGCGTCGTGGTTTCCGCCAACGTCCGCGAGCGAGACATCGGGTCGTTTGTCGCCGAAGCGCAGCAGAGGATCGACGATGCGATCAAGCTGCCCGAAGGATACTGGATCACCTGGGGCGGTCAGTTTGAGAACCTCATCGCCGCAAGGCAACGCTTGATGGTCGTTGTGCCGCTCGCCTTGTTCCTGATCTTCATGCTGCTCTTTGTGAGCTTCAACTCGGTTCGCTACGCCCTCCTGATATTCACCGGCGTACCGCTCGCGCTCACCGGGGGCGTCTTCTCGCTCTGGCTTCGTGATCTGCCGTTCACGATATCCGCCGGCGTGGGTTTCATTGCCCTTTCGGGAGTGGCCGTGCTCAACGGTCTTGTGCTCGTAACCTTCATCCGTCAACTGCGGCAGCAAGGCTTCTCCACGCATGACGCGGTCATCGAGGGCTGCCTGATCCGGATTCGCCCCGTGCTCATGACCGCGCTGGTCGCGTCACTGGGTTTCGTGCCCATGGCGCTAGCCACCAGCATGGGCGCCGAGGTTCAACGCCCGCTTGCGACCGTGGTCATCGGCGGGATCATAAGCAGTACCCTGCTTACGCTCGTTGTTCTGCCGGCGATCTACGCCTGGTTCGAAGATGCGGGTTCCGAAAAGTCTGACCACTTCCTTTCCTGAAATTATGGCCGCTTTGGGGACGGTGATTTCCGGTAGCCCAACCTTCGCGGATTTCTGAAATCTTCGGGATTTTGAGCGGCTGAAACCGCGTTGGCGTTGGCGGCGGGCGAGCCGGGCAGCGAACTGCTGGCTCCGCTGGCCGTCGTCGTTCTTGGCGGTTTGATTTCATCAACCTTCCTGAACCTGATCGTCGTCCCGGCGGGGTATTCACTTGTATTCGGCGTCAAAGTTGCACGATCGAACGTGGCGCCCGCCAACCTCTTCATCCGCGTGTTGGCGTTCGTTCGCCGCACTCCCGCAAACAAAGGAGCATAAGACATGAAAGTTACTCTCCTCACCTGTGTGACCGCGACGCTGTTACTCGCTGTTGGATGTAAGGAACCGCCGACTCCATCGAAAGACCACACGACCTCGGCTGCGAAGAAGGACGACTCCGGCCAAGCCAAAAGCGCGAAGCATGATGATCACGACGATCATGCCGATCACAAGCATGGCGAAGGCGCTCATGGTGCGGACGCCGAGCACGCTCATCATGACCCGGGCAAGCAAAAATGCCTCGGAACGGTCAAGATCGGCGTTTTTGACGTAAAGGTGATCCAAGAGACGCCCGTCGCTGCCGGAAAGGAAGGTTCGTTCCACATCGAGCTATCGGGAGGCCGCGTAAAAGCCGTGCGAACGTGGATCGGCGCCGGCGACGCCAAGGGATCGGTAAAAGCAAAGGCCGAAAAGGAGGGCGATGCCTTCCACGCCCACCCCGAAACGCCTGATCCTCTCCCCGCGGGTTCCGCGCTGTGGATCGAACTCGATACCGAGACTGGCGAGACGCTGAAAGGGTCGATCAAGTTCTGAATGCCTTCCCTCGCCATCGAGCAACGCGTGAGGGCGCCTGCGTTTGGGTGCAGGCCCGGAGCCTGCCGACCGTCGCCCGACGCCTCCTGTATCAAGCCGCCGCGGAACGGATCGCCTACCATCAACATCGCAACCAACAAGCCCGCTCCTCTCACACTCGGACCACGCGCCAACGCCTTCGCAATCCGGGCATCCAACTCGATCAACTGCCCTCGTGCATTCCGGATGATTCATGACTATGTGGCGCTGTAGTGCTAGAATAGTTTGTTCAATCGCGTCCGACGTGTTCGTGTCACCCGCCATCCGCTTTCGGTCCTTGCCCTGTGCTACGTCGAAACCGGTCGAACGTCGTCTCCGGGATAGAATCGCCTGCCCAGGCAGTTATCGCAGCGATCGCACGGCGCATCGGTGGCTTGCGGTTCGGGAAACGCCGACGCGAAGTGACGAATCAAGAACCGGTGCCGACAAGTTTTCGTTTGAAGAAAGGCCATGACGCTGTCAAGGTCGGGGGGACGGCTAGCGCCGCCGATGGCCTCTCCGTACGGATTGTCGCGACGGCTCGCGTCGTCCGGCTGGTGGAAAACCACGCTGGTGGTAACGATTCGGGAACCCCCCGCGGCACGAAGGTCGTCCCAGAAGTCTTCAAGGGACGCCGGCGAGAACATGTGGACAATGAAGTCCAGTTCCCGGCTGACGTATTCGCCGCGTCGACCCGATGTCAGCACGGTGATCGGTTTCTCTGGACCGGAAAAGACTTTCGCCGCCAGACCGATGGCCGACAACCGATCGGCGAGGATCAAGCCTGTCGCGCCGTTCGGCGCGTAGACGATGCCCATCCGACTTCGTCTTTCGTACAACCATGCAATCAGCTGGGCCCACGGTTGCGGTGCGCGAGGTTCAACCGTCAGAATAACCGGCAATCGTTCAATCGGACCGACGGCGATCACGTCGTTCGGGGGTCGAATTGAGCCGAAGTCTTTCACGCTTTTCCTCAGTCAGTGAACGCCTTGTACACGGCGACCGACGCATTTGGGCACAGCCGACGCACCTTTTCCGTCCACTGTTGGCGTTGGCGCGCCGCGTCCCCGCCCGGTGGATGGCCGATCGCGGATTCGTCGATGATGACCTGGCGAATCCGTCGGCAACACCCCATCCCGTGATTCAGCGCCAAGTCCCATTGGCGAGGCGAAAAAACAAGCAACGGGTAATGCCGAGCCCGGTCCCCGGCGATCGTGAAGGGATCGGCGCCGGTTCCCAAACAACGCGCATCCATATCAAATAGCCGCCTCGGATTATTACCCTCTGAGGCCTGGTCGCCTCGCTCCTTCCCGGGTTTTCCGATCAAAAAAGCCGGTTCCGCAGCGGTCGTCACCTCCATCCGGCAGCGCGCCGTGAGGCCCATTTTCTCCGGTCGAACCCCAATGAACCGCCACCGGGGCCCGGACACAGCCGAGGTGAGGATCCCGGATGGCGGCCCAAGGGGGAGGGAATGGCGCGCAAGGCACGTCCGATCGGGTGTTGCTCGAAGCACGTCTGTCATGGTATATTCTCTAACGCTATCTGAGGCCGTAGCGCTCGCGGAATCTTGAGAATTTTTCTTTTTGGGTGCGATTGCACGGTTGTGCGGTCGGGGACCCTTTCGCGGCGAATTCGGAGTGGGGACGTGACGGAGTCCGAGTTGCAAATTCGTCTGATGGAGCGTGCGGATGGGCTGCACACCTACGTGGAGCGTCGCATCCCCTCCCGGCTGCGGCGGGTCATCACGCCGGAGGACGTGCTGCAGGAGGTTTGGATCGCTGCGTTTCGCACCGTGTCAGCGTTCAAGACCGACTCACCGGACGCCGTCGATCGCTGGCTGGTGACGATCGCCCGCAGCAAATTGATCTCGGCCGTTCGTCACGCCCGTTGTCTGCGTCGCGACGGCGGACGGGAGGTCGGCCCATCGGTTCCCGATCACTCCGGTTCGTATCTTGCTCTTTTCTCGCGGCTGACGGTTGCGGGACGGACGCCCAGCAGCGAGGAGGCGGCGTGCGATGCGGTCCGAGCGGTGCAAATCGCCTTGAGCGCCATGCAGCCAGACTACCAGCAGGCCATCACCCTGCGGCACATCGAGGGCCGCACCCACGGCGAGGTGGCGACGGTGATGAATCGGACGACGGGCGCCGTGAACAGTCTGCTGCACCGCGGGATGTTGGAATTGCGTGAACGTCTGGGATCACCCGGCCGGTTTTTCAACGACGCCGATTCGTCGGCGCCGTAGTGAGTGTCCGGTGAGCATTAAGTCCCGATCGTGACCTATTCCGTGAGGATGCTCCGTGTTCGGCGGAAAAGACAAACTGGCCCGGATTGATCGAATTGTCGGGGAAGTCATCCACCAGCGACGTGACGGTCGGCCGGTCGAATACTCAGCCGTCGCGCATCGGTATCCAGATCTGATGCCGGAGCTGGGACAGCACTTGCGTCGTCTGCAAGCGATCGAGTGCGCCGCCCTGCAGGCCAAAACCGACGCCGCGGAGCGGCCCAACCCCGCTGAGCCGGACACCCATCTCACCTTTCTTCGACAGGCCTTTCGGGAATATGACGCCCTGGAGCGTATCGACTACGGCGGCCAGGGCATCGTCTACAAGGCGGTGCATCGGCCCACCAAACGATCAATCGCCATCAAGATTCTGCTTGACGGCGCCATGGCGACGAATCATCAGCGGCATCGCTTCGCCCGAGAGGTGGAGCTGGTGGCTCGTCTCCGCCATCCGAACATCGTGGCCGTCTACGACAGCGGAGAGATCGAGGAGCGACCGTTCCTCGTCATGGAGTACGTCGACGGGCTGCCCATCGACGATCACATTGTAGTCCACGAGCTACCTGCACGTCAGATCGTGCGTATGTTTTTGGTGGTCTGTCAGGCGGTCAGCGTCGCTCACCAGAACGGCGTGATTCACCGCGACCTCAAGCCCGCCAATATCCTGGTCGACCAGGAAGGTCAGCCCCATATCCTCGACTTCGGACTGGCCAAAGACCTTTCCTCGACTCCCGGGGCGCCGGAGATTTCGCTCACCGGTCAGGTGGTGGGCACGTTGCCGTACCTCAGTCCGGAACAGGCGAACGGAAGCGCCAAGCCGGTCGACGTCCGGTCCGACATCTACTCGCTGGGCGTCGTGCTCTATGAACTTCTCGTCGGCGAACGGCCCTACCCGGTCGACGGCGATCGCTTAAGCGCCCTGGCCAACATTGTGGCGCGCGAGCCGGTCGGTGTGCGCAAGGCGCTTGCACAAAAGGAAGATGCCGACCGGTCCGTTGAAACCGGCGACATCAACGACGATCTGGAGAAGATTGTTCTCAAGGCCCTGGAGAAAGAACCCGCTCGCCGCTATCAGTCCGCCGGCGCTCTCGCCGACGACCTCGGTCGCTATCTGTCCGGCGAGGCCGTCCTCGCCAAGTCCGCCAGCCGCGTGTATCTTCTGCGCAAGACCGTCCGCAAGTTCCGCGTCTCCATCGCCGTCGCATCGGCCTTCATCCTGCTCCTCGTCGTCGCCCTGGTCGGCGTCACCGCCGCCTGGCGTCGTGCCGAGCGCGTCGCGCAGATCGCGATGGCCGGCCTGGACATGGGATCGCTGCTCAAGCTCGGCAGCGTCGAGCGCGACGCGGGGCGGATTGACCAGTCAATCGCGATGTTCGAGAAGGTGGTGGAAATCGGCGCGGCCGTTCGATCAAACGATCCGATGGTCCTTCGCCAGTTATTCGATGCTCAACAACGTCTTGGCGAGCTGCTGTTCGAAACCAAGAGGCCGGCGCAGGCCGAATCCCACGCGTTAGCCGCGATCCGCCTCGCCGAGGCGATGGCGCCGCGCGATCCGGACCATTTGGAATGGCGGAGTCAGTTGAGCTTCGCCTATGTGCTGCGCGGTCGCCTGGCCTTCAGCCGCGAAGCCTATGATGAAGCGTTGACATCCTTCTCGCGCGCCGCGGAAATCCAACAACAGTTGATGAACCGGGAACCGGACAATGATTCCTTCCAGACCTACCTGGCCTTTACCCTCGGCTGGCAGGGCTGGTGCGCGCGCAAGCTGGACCGGCTGGAGGAGTCCGGCGTCTACTACCAGAGATCCTTCGACATTTACCGGAGTCTCGTGGACCGTGACCAGGCCAGTGTCAGCCGGGCGGTCGATCTTTGCCGCGCGGAGTCTAAGCTGGCGGTGTGGCATCTCTCCTACAAGTCGCCCGAGCACGATAACGAAGCCCGCGGATGGCTTGACAAGGCCAAGGTGCAGATTGCGGAGCTTCGACTACGGTCGAATAGCGCAGACCGACATTGGGACATCGATGCGCTAACCAAGGAAATCGATGCCAATGAACAACTGGTGAACCAGCGCGCAGCGCGGCGCGAGACTCCCAGTCCCTGATTCTACTCGATCACCCCCGCGGACTCGACCGGTTCGTCGGTGCCGTCCTTCACCGGCCACTGCGTGTCGGCCAAGGCCAGCGTATAGGTGAGCGCCGCGGTTTGAAGAAACGGCGCTCCCGTCGGCGGCGGGGAATAGGGGCGACCCTGGAAGGAGTAGTTGAGATTCTCCGTCGCCGCGCTTTGCACCACCGCCGTCCCCCCGAGACGCGGCGGTTGGCTGAATTCAGAAAGTTGCGGTGCGAACGGGTCCACGTGCTCCACCCACCATAGGCCGTCGATGGTCGGCAGGATCGGGTAGGCCGCGATCCACGTTTGATCGGGTGCGCTCCCGGCCCCGGGTTGGCGGAACTCGATGCTGGTCACCATCCATCCCACGACGTTTCCGCTCCCATCCGAGGCCGCAAGGTTCATGGTGATGACAAATGCGACAGGACTGAGCGGATCTGTGGGTGACGCATGGATCTTGAATCGAACGACCTGGTTGGGGGGAACCTGACCAAAGCTCATCTGCGTGAGCACGGTCGACAACAAAACCACCAAAACCGGAATCTTCCACGAACTGCGCATGTGTCGTCCCTCCGTTCCGGCGGGCGCTGCGCGCAACCATGCGTGGGCGCACCAAGGGCGCGGTCACCGCGCGGTGAGCGTCACGTCATGGCACTGCGGCCGTACCCGCCTTGAAATGCTCAGGGTCGCAAGGCGCCGACCCTGTGGCGATGGGTGGAGCGAACCGTCGGCTTCGACAACGAAGCGTGAACCCGGACGCTCCTGGTAGGATTAACGCTAAACGCTCGGCGAGCGCTCGCGAATTCCTAGCGACGCGGTGCGCTCACCCTGTGGTAGACGATGGTAGGCGCGAGAACGCACGATTTCTGCTGTAATTTCTGGACCGATATTTTAGTCGAGATTTCGATCGGACGGCGGTTTCGCAGCCCTCGCTGCGGGGCGAGTACAACGTAACCTTGCTAACGCTTCGCCGCTTCACGCACGCCATCGGAATCGGCCTGCACGATGCGATCCGGGGTATCGCTTGACCTGGCCAGACCGCTCGCACGGGTTGGGTTCCCGTCCCATCCACGATAAACTGATTCCAAACGCAAGCAGTTCGTTTTGTCTGGGCGGACTCCGCCGTTGGCGTTGGATCGGGCGGGACCATGACCGGCAACCCGGAAGCCGAAGCACGAAAAAACATCGACCGGCAACTCGGAGCATGCGGTTGGACCGTGCAGGACCGTCGCCGAGCGGACATCACCGCGTCGTGAGGTCGTGATGGAGGCGGACGGCAAGCCTGTACTGGTCGGTAAGGGTGACGGACCGCGGCCTAAGACCCGAATCGTGACCGAGGACGATGAGGAGCGTGTGATCGACCTGCACGCCCTGCGGACGACACTCGGCACCCAGCTCGCCCGCTCAGGCATCGCTCCGCAGATTGCCCAGCGAATCATGCGACACGCCGAGTACAAGACGACGTTGAAGCACTACACCATCCTGGGGCTGACGGACACGGCGGGTGCGATTCGGAAGCTGCCGGGAATTGATTTTGCCGCGTCGCAGGAGCGAGCGAGCCGTCGCAACCGGAACATACGACGCCGATCCACACGAAAAAACGCGAGGTGGACGCCCCCAGCAGAATCTCCGGCAGTCAGAGCGCTTTTCACAGCTTTCGGGTGCGAGAGGGTGCGAAGAAGACGATGGGCGACGCGCAGCAGCACGTGAAACGCAAGTCGTTGCGTCTGCGAGAGTTAGCAAAGCATTGCGACGTGAAACGAAGTCACACGAAACAGCGGGCGAACGGACTCGAACCGTCAACGTTCAGCTTGGAAGGCTGATGCTCTACCATTGAGCTACGCCCGCAAGACATTGTCAGAACAGCACTTAGTTATCATACGCCGAAGCGTTAAGTTGCCATGTAGCTGATGCGGCAAAGGCCAACATCCGATTACCCTCGGTGCATGGCAACAAATGGAAGACTCGCAACCATGCACTGCATTCCAAAGCTCTCCGAGAAGCTGGCGCCAAGGACGGAAAGATACTACACCTCGTTCGGTGGCCCCAACGGAAGCGCTCGGCGGCAGCGCTTCACCAAGGACCACAAAGAGTCCGAACAACTCTACCGCCGCTGGGTCGTCGAGACCTACGACGACTCGGCTGATATCGTAATCCGGGATGGGTCGGGGTTCAAGGGCGATCTGGAGCGAACACTCCCGTTGGGTCCGTGACGACCGATGGTTTGCCGCTGGCGTATGAGGTGTTTCCCGGCAACACCGTGGACAAGACGACGCTCAAGCCCTTTCTGGCCAAGATCGAGACGTTGTACGGCAGACGCCCGTGCTGTGGGCGTGATACATACAACTGGTCCAGGTGGAGGAGGCGTTCAAGACGCTCAAGGGTGATCTGAGCCTGCGCCCGATCTATCATCAGATCGAGCAACGCGTCGAGTCGTCGGAGTTAGCGTGTACAGAACTAACCCTCCACATCCGATAATGAGGAATATGCAAAACGAAGTCATGGGTGGGGTACGATCGAAGCCGAGCGATCTCGCACCGTCGCCGCGTTGTCTCGTCGTCATGTACCATTACGTTCGTAATCCGGAGTCCGGTCATCCTTCCGCCGGCGGGTTCTATCCGGGGATCAACGCGCTGATGCCGGCCGCGTTCGAGCGTCAGCTCGACCAACTCTGCGCCGCCATGGAGCCGATCGACTGGCCGTCGCTGTACGCGTGGACCTGCGGACGCTGCCACATTCCCGATCGCTGCTTCCTGTTGACCTTTGACGACGGACTGGCCGACCACGCCGAGACGGTCGCGCCGATTCTCCAGGATCGCGGATTGCGCGGCGCCTTCTTCGTGTCCGGCGCGGTCCTTTCGGAACACCGCATGCTTTCGGCTCATGCCGTGCACCTGTTGCTTTCGGTCCTCGGCGGGGAGGTGCTCGCACCGGAAATCGAGCGGAGTCTGCGCGACAGGAACTGCGGAGATGCGACGCTCACGGATGCCGAGTCCGCCGCGGCGGATTCGATGTACCATTACGAAACACAGGCCGTCGGCCGTCTCAAGTATACGCTCACGATGAAGCTGCCGCCGGAAGTCCGGTCCGCCATCGTCGACGAGCTTTTCGAGCGGCATATCGGCTCGACTGCACAATGGGCGCGACACTGGTATATCGGCTGGGACGACCTCGCCAGGATGCAGTCCTTCGGCCACACCATCGGCGGGCATGGTTATCTTCACGAACCCTACCAGCGCTTCGGCGCCGCTCAAGTCCAGCGAGATATTCGAAATGCAGCCGCCGTTCTCCGCGAAGGGCTAGGCCCCGAAATCCGCCCGTTCTCGTATCCTTTCGGAAGCGTGCCCACGCAGGCGGGCGAATTCTGCACGGCTGCGGGCTTCGTTCATGGTTTCACCACAAGGCAGGCCTGGCTGCGATCCGGAGACGATCCGTGCTGTTTGCCACGATTCGACGCCATCGCCGTCGATGCGGCGCTTGAAGAGGAAATCGAATGCCCGCAAGTCTGCTCGACATGAATCCCGCGGCAACGTCCGACGCGCGAACGGACGGGACATCGCTGCTGCGGCGCTTCCTGGAGTCGTATTGGCTCCGCCCCGAAAACGCGCTCTGGATGACGCTGCGCAGCGAGGCACTAGCCAGGGTCGCCTTCACGCATCCGTCGATCGACCTCGGTTGCGGCGACGGCGTGTTCAGCTTCCTTCATTTCGGCGGCGTATTTGACCCGGCATTCGACGTATTCACCGCCGTTGAGAAGCTCGATCGTGTGCGCGACGGCCATGCCGACATGTTCGACGGCGGCGTTGATTGCTACCAACCACTGATCCGGTTCAGGCCGAACGAAACGATCAGCCTCGGCGCCGATTGCAAACCGGCGATGCTGGCGAAGGCCGCCAAACTGGACTTCTACGCCCGCCTCGTCGAACATGACAACAACCATTCGCTTCCCTTCGGCGACGGCGCCTTCGCGACGATCTACTGCAACGCCGCATACTGGGTCCGCGAGATCGATCTGTTCCTGGCCGAACTTGCGCGCATTGCGCGACCCGGCGGGCGCGTCGCCCTACAGGTCAAGCTCGACAGCATGCGCCGCTACACGTTGGAGGCGCATCGTGCGCCGTTGGGTAATCGCTTTTTGGAAATCATCGGGCGAGGCCGGATAGACTGCTGGCCGACCCTCGCCGACCGCTCAACGTGGGAGGATCGCTTCGCCCGGGCCGGTTTCTCGATCCTCGAAGTGACGCCGTTTGTCACTCGGACCCACGCACACCTCTGGGACATCGGATTGCGACCGATCGCGCCGCAACTCGTCCGCATGGCCAACTCGCTCGCGCCTGCCACCCGGGCCGACATCAAGCGCGACTGGGTCGATCTGTTGTGCGAGCTGCTTGCGCCGCTGTGCAAACCAATGTTCGATCTCATCGCCGGCGACGACGAACCAGCCGAAATCCAATACGTCCTGTGCCCGCGATAGCTTCGCCTTCCCTTCGCGCCTACGCGCCCTGACGATTTTGCGATAAGCTCTTCAATCATCGTCTGGCAACCCCCCGGGCGATAACTCGGAACACGATGCATCGCGCATGGCGACACCTTGGCTGAACGACTTAAACCCCGCGCAGCGCCGCGCCGTCATGCACAGCGACGGTCGCTGCACAGTCCGCATCGGCGGACACGCCGTCACCGCCGTTCGCGGATCGTTGATGATCTGATCCGATGATGCGCGCGACGTGGAGCGCCCAAAACAATGACGCGGCAGTTTCAGGCCATTCTCAACCCGATCTCCGGACGACGGAACATGCTGCCAGTCGTGCGCCGCATCCAGAGCTTGCTCGGTCGGGCGGGCGCACAACTGGAAATAGCCGTCACCGAACACGCCGGACACGCGTCCGAAATCGCCGCCCAAACCGATCACCAGGTCGAAGCCGTTCTCGTCGGCGGCGGCGACGGCACCGTTTGCGAAGTCATTAACGGTCTTGCCGATCGCCGCCTGCCGCTTGCGATTCTCCGCACCGGCACCGAAAACCTTCTCGCCCGCGAACTCGGCATGCCCGTGGACCCGGAACGTGTTGCGGAGACGCTGTTGCACGGCCGGTGTTTCCTCGGCGACCTGGGCCTCATCAACAATCGCATACGCTTCCTGGCCGTCGCAGGAGTCGGCTTCGACGCCGAATGCGTCCTGCGCATGACGCAGGTTCGTCGCGGCCACATCACTCACGGGGACTATTTCTGGCCGATCTGGCGCACCTTTTGGGCGCACCGCTTTCCCGAACTCGATATCCAGGTCGACGGCGATCGCATCTTCGCCGGTCGTGGCTTCGCGATCATCGGCGTGATTCCGCGCTACTCGGTCGGCATGCGCATCCTCGAACGCGCCCAATTCGACGACGGCGTTCTCGATCTGGCCGTCTTCCCCTGTACGTCTCGCAGGCAACTTCTCATGCACGCCTCCCACATATTCCTTCGCCGCCACGTCGGCCGCGGCGGTGTGATCTACCACCAGTTCCGCGAATTGCGCATCGACTCGCCCGACCGCGTCCCGTTCGAGTTGGACGGCGAATTCGGCGGATTCCTGCCCATCCACTGCCGCGTCCAACCCGCCGCCGTAACCTTTCTTGGTCCACCTCAATAAGCGACATGCGTCCCGTAGGGACGCCCGAAATTAGCCCAGCGTTTCAACGCTGGGAACACGATGCGCCCTTTTCTCGAAAGTCCCGTAGGGACGGGCGATCGTTCATTCGTCCCTACGGGACTTAGATCGTTTGGCGGCTTCGCACCCAGCGATGAATCGCTGGGCTATTCTCACGGCGTCCCGCCGGGACGCACAGGTTTGCGCTTCGCTTGCCGCCGGCTACATCAGAACAGGACTCCAGCCTGTGGAAACAACAGCGTCCGGAAGGAAAAACCTATCCACATTCCTGACGCCGACCTCAGTGTATGTGCCGGGTCGCCCCGGTTTGCGTTTCGATGCGCGGGTGGCCCAGGTCGCCGGACCTGGGGGACTGATTCCCTTCGAGCACCCGCCTTCGCCGCCTGCGAGCCGTTCGGGATCTCAATTCTCCGTGCTCTCTGTGCCCTCTGTGGTTCACCCTACGTGTCCCCTCCGACCCCCCGCGCAGGCGGAGGTGATCGCTCTCCCAACCGAAAACTGCGCGCGCCCGCGATGTTATTATGGTGTGGAGGCGAAATGCGGCGCGACGACTTGCGCCCCGCCTCGGCGAGTCGGAGTCCGCCATGCGACGGTCACAACAACTCGTGCAGTTTGCGTTTGAGGATCTTCCCGGTCGGACCCGTGGGGAGATCGTCGCGGATGATGATGCGCCTGGGAGTCTTGAAACCCGCCAGACGCTGCCGCGCAAACGCCCGCAATGCCTCTTCCGTTGTTTGCATATCTTTTTTGGGAATGACGAACGCGATGGGCGCTTCGCCGCGAAGTTCGCTCGGAACGCCGATGACCGCCGCCTGCAGCACGGCCTCATGCGCTTCCAGGACCGCCTCAATCTCCCTCGGAAAAACGTTCTCGCCGCCGATGATGAGCATTTCCTTCGCCCGGCCCGTAATCGAGAGAAACCCGTCCGCGTCCAAATGGCCGATGTCGCCGGTGTGAAACCAGCCGTTCTCGTCGATGACCCGCCGCGTTTCTTCCGCCTTGCGATAATAGCCCTTCATCAGGTTGGGCCCGCGAACGAGGATTTCACCGTCCTGTCCGGTCGAAAGATCGCGACCCTGCGGATCGACAATGCGGAGTTCCACATGGCGGATCGGCTGACCGACGGTACCCTGCTTGTACGCCTTTACCGAGCAGGCCGACACCACCGGAGAAGTCTCCGTCAATCCATACCCTTGTCGAATGAGGACGCCATAGCGCTCTTCAAATGCGTCGCGCACGCTGTCCGGCAGAGGCTCTCCCCCGCTGATCGCCAGTCGGATCGACTGCAAGGACTCACGCGACGCCGATTTCACGCGCAGCATGGCCGCGTACATGCTTGGTATGGCAAGGATCATCGTGCTGTGTTGTTGCTCGATCGCGCGAACGGCTGCAATGGGACTGAATCGTGGAATGGCATAAACCGAGGCGCGCAGGCCTATGGGAACGAGCACATTGGCGGTCAATCCGAAGACGTGAAACGGCGGGAGGACGTTGAGGAACTTCTGACGCGGATCAATATCCAGCGAATGAATGCAATCCACGCAGTTGCTGTGCAGATTGCCATAGGTCAATTCCACTCCCTTGGGTTCGGCCGTCGTACCCGAGGTGTAGAGAATGACGGCGGTGTCATCGGCATCGACGGGCGGCGGCGGCGGAAGGCGGCGGAGCGACGCGAAGAACATCCCGCGTTTCAGCGGCAGGTCTTCCACGAACACGGTGCGGCACGGCAGAGACGCGGCGAGTTCGGCGAACGCCCGCACGGCGATGATTCGATCGATCTGCGCGTCCTCGATGATTCGCTTCAGCTCATCGGGCCGCAAGAGAAAATTGAGGGGTATGGCGATCCTCTCGGCCCACAGCGTGCCCATCAGCGCCGCCGGAAACACCGCCGACGCGGGCAGCATGAGACCGATGCGTTCACACGTCGTCTCCCGCATGACGAGTCGTCGAAACACGGAGGACAAGCGCGCCAAGAGCTTGTAGCTGAACGTCAGGTGTTGGTCCGCGACGGCCGGTGCGTTCGGCACGGAACGAGCGGCATCGAGCAACGCATCAACAAGCATTCGGCGAACTCCCGCCTCACCGCGCCACCCGCACCCGGAGGACCTTCCGACGCGAGGAGTTGGCGGGCAGCGTAAAGACCCCCGTCGGGACTGTCCAGACGACGAGGACAACGCCCCCCTGGGGGTCCGTGACCGCTCCGGCGGAGGAGGGTCGCGGGTTCAGAACCGCGAGTGTCAACGAGCGGTCCGGTCTCGACCGCTCCATTCTGTCGCGGTTCTGATCGTTTTGGCCCACCTCGCGGCTCGGGGCGAACGGAGAAGGCCGAAAAGCGGGGCACGTCTTGCGTTGCGGAGGTTACATCTCGGCAGGCAGGTTTTGCGCGGCATTCTTGTAAGACTAAAGGAACAGACGACCGATATACCCGCGACCGACCGCGGCTTGCTCGCCGGAGGCTCGCCCTCCCTGGTCGGTTAAGTGGGGACGCTATGGCTCAGAGCACAAAGCAAACCGGTCGCGCTAAGCGCGTACGGATGTCGTCGGAGCAGCTCGCGACTCGGATTCGATCGCGTTTCGAGGCGGCCGATCGCGTCCGGCGCGGCGTGTGCCTGTTGAACGCGGGTCGATACGATGAGGCTGCGGCCGAGTTCACCGTAGCAAGCGAGCTCGGGTCTGCGGACCAATCGCTGCCGGCCTACCTCGCGGCGTGTCTCATCGGAAAGGGTGATCCGTCGGCGGCGGCGGAACGATTTGCCGACGCCGATGAGCAGCGCGGAGGCGGATCGGTCCACGCGATCCGCGAGGCGCTTGCGCTGCGTGAGGCCGGCCGCAAGGCGGATGCCACCAACGTATTGCGATCGGCGATACGCGATAACGCCGAGAATCCGGAACTGCACTTCCAACTGGGGATTCTGCTTGCGGAGTCCGAGCGCTTCGAGGAGGCCGAGCTTCGCTTCACGCAGGTTCTCAGTATCACGCGGGACCACGCCGAAGCGCTGCTGAACCTGGGGCTGTGCTGCGGTGCTCGTTCCGCGCCGGGTACGGCTGTCCAGCATCTGCTTCGCGCTCAAGCCTTGAGGCCGCACGACGCTCGAATCGGCCTGCTTCTGACGCAGGCGGTGAAGGCGGCGCAGCAGCAGGGACTGGCCGTCCGCGTGCGCGCCGCCGTGTCGGAGGACGATCCGGTCGTCGATCCTCATGGAATCGAGGAGCTTTCGCGAATCGTCGAAATCGAGCCGGATTTTGTCGACGCGTTTCTCTCGATACCGTTGGGAACGATTGATGAGCGCGTGTTTGCGATGCTTGCCAAAACGCTGGAGGTCACGTTGGAGCGGCAACCCGAACACGCCGAGCTGCACTACCATTGCGGACGACTCCTGGATCGTCTGGGGCGGCGTGAGGACGCCATCGCCGAGAACGAACGGGCCGTTCAAATCGACCCGACTTTTGTCCGTGCCCTGATCGAACTGGGCAGGTTGTATCAGCAGACCGATCGAGCGAAAGACGCAACCACGCGTTTGGAGCAGGCGATTCGCGCCGGGGCCGAGTACGCCGACGTCTATTTCCTGCTCGGCAACGTGTATCGTGACCAGGGAAACCTCCTTCGAGCGCGGAGCGCCTATCGCCGGGCCTTGGCGCTGAATGAACGATATGAGGCCGCCCAGCAGGCTCTGGCGGCACTGCCTGTCTGACATGGGGATTCGATTCTACGATGTCCTATCTGCTGGAAATCCTCGGTCAGGGGTTGCTCGCCGAGCTATCCGCCGCGTTCTGCAACCTGCTCCGCGATGACGGCGTGGCGGCGACCCGCGAACTGGAGACGCTGGCTCAAAGCGAACCGAAGGTCGGCGCACACCATCAAAGGTTCGGCGTCCGCATGCTGCACGACGCACAGTGGGCGCGGGGGCGTGACGCGTTTCTCGCGGCGCTGGCGCTGGAGCCGTCCGATCGCATCGCCCGCATCGGACTGGCGTGTACGCTCGATGAACTGGGCCTGATTCGCCCGGCGATCGAACAGTTGCATTTTTGTCTCGACCAACACCCGGACGACGGTCCGACGCACTTTGCCCTGGGATTCTGCCAGGAAAAACTCGGCGAAACGCAGGAAGCGATCTGCGCTTACGAGAACGCCATTGACATCGCCCCGCAGCTTCGCAACGCCCATGAGCGCCTGGCGGCGATCTATTTGAAAATCGACAACGTTTCGATGGCGATCGCCCATTACGAGCACCTCTGCTGGTGTACGCCGGACGACACGTCGGCGGCGTTGATGCTCGCCAATCTCTACGTCCGGGCCGAGCGATTCGAGGATGCGATTCAGCGATTCCAGTTTGCGATCACGATCAATCCGGACAACTGGGAGGCGCACAACGATCTGGTTGCCGCGTTCACGCAAGTGGGGCGATTCGAGGAGGCCATTCAAACGGTCACGGAATTGATCCGCGAGCGCCCGGAATGCGCCGACCACTATCTGCGTCTCGGCGATCTGTACACAAAAGTCGGGCGCGACGAGGATTCGCTGGAGGCCTACTCCCGCGCCGCCGCCGTCAACCCGGAATACCTCGAGGCGACGATCAAGCTGGGGACGGCCTGTCTGCGTCGCGGTCGGGTTGAGGACGCCGCCGCGTCCTTCAGTCGCGCGATCGAAATCAACGACCGGATCGTCACCGCCTACCTCGGCATCGGCGTTTGCGCCCAGGCCCTGGGACGCTGCGAGGAGGCGGAATCGAGCTTGGAAGCGGCCGCCGCCATCGAACCCAACAGCACGCTGCTATTCGGCGAGCTGGCCCGATTGCAGTTGAAACTGTCGGCGGCGCAACAGACCGCCAGGTACCTGACGCCGCAGACGATCGCCGCCTTTCCCGAGGACATGGCGGCCGCGCCCGTCACGGCGATGATCGAGCGGCAGATCGACAATCTTCGGGCAGCCGTCGATGCCCACCCGCAGCACGCCGATCTTCACTATCGTCTCGGTCTGCTTCTGCGTCACAACGGCGACCTGAAGGGTGCGATTCAGTCCTTCACGGCGGCCGTCGGCATCAACCCCGGTTACCTCAAGGCGTTCGTTCGTCTCGCCGTCGCATTGCGGGAAGCCGGGGATTTCCGCGCCGCCATGGACGCCGCCCGACGTGCGCTGTCCATCGATCCGGAATCGATCAAACTGCATTATGAGTTGGGCCTGATTTACGCCGATCAGCGCGAATTCTCGCTGGCCCTCGAACGGTTCGAGTACACGCTCGCGGCCGCGCCGGGCAGCGTCGATTGCATCGCCAACATCGCGCTGGCCCTTCAAAACATGGGGTTGCTCGATCGCGCAACGGAGACGTGGCGTGTGCTGTGCGACCTGGCCGAGTCCGCCCCGGAATCCCATCCGATGTTTCACGATCTCGGGCGGATGACCGCGTCGCCGTCCTGAACGAATCTTTCGTTTTGTTCCGCCCGCCCCGCATGGGAATCACCGCGGCTACAAATGAACTACACTCGCCTCGCCGGCAGGGCATTCTTCCAGCCGAACCTCGCGGCCCGGCGCGCGTTGCCCCTCGCGACTTCCGGTCGTATGCTCGCGGCCCTTCCGCCGCTGTGGCGGAGGATCAGAAGAACTGAAACCGAAGGAGAATGCGCATGGTCCGTCGCTCAATCTTGTCGATCCTCGCCGTGGTCGTGGCCGTGTCGCTCGGCGCGTGTGCGAGCAACCACGCCGCCGACGATGCAAAGCCCCGTTGCAAGCAGCCCAAGGGGGGCACAATCATCACCGTCAACGAGTATTGCGCCGTGGTCAACGATGACCCGGTTGATCCGGCCGTGCCCTTCGCAGAGTGGAAGGGGCAAAAGATAGGCTTCTGCTGCAAGGGTTGCCTGCCCAAGTGGAACAAGATGACCGACGCCGAGAAGGACTCGGCCGTGTCCGTGGCAATCGCGAAGGGCAAAGTGCGTCCGAAGTAGCCCTTGGGCGGGTTTCCACGCCCCCGGCGCGGACTGCGCGCCGCCGAGGCGGCGTGGGCATTTACATTGCAGCGTGGCGCAACGTGCCTTTAGTGCATCAACGCGGGCGCTAATTGGGCTGAAAAACTCGCTGGAAGACGGCGAAGTCTCTCAGATCCAGATCGGAATCCGGTTCGGCATCGCCGTCTCCGCAATGCGGAGGCACGAGTATCCCGGGACCGAGCATGCAAAACGAAACTTGCCGGAAGTCGTCGAGGTCCACGGAAGCGTCACAATCCATGTCCCCGTTTGCGCATCCGTACTCCCAGGTGTCGTTGGATATGCCGGCATTGAGGACTATGCCTCCGAAGAGCACGGTGACGCTACGTTCCGCATCGAAGGCCATGGCGTGCTCGTTGCGCGGCGGAGGGCCGGTGTCGGCGAGCAAGGACCAAGCGGCGCCGGTCCACTCCCAGGTTTCGCCGGAGACCTCTCCATAGGGTAATTCGCCTCCAAAGAGCAGAACGGATTGTCGCGAGCCATCGTAGGTCATTGCGTGGTCCCACCGATGCGAGGGAGCCAATTGGGGTGTGGCGAGCGCCCAGCTCCCCCCGTTCCACATCCACGTGCCGACGACTGTGCCGCCCGAGCTGCCGCCGAAAAGGAGGGTCATGCCGCGCGCGGCGTCGAAGGCCAACGCGTGCTGGGAGGTCGCCGGGGGGCCCGAAGTGCTCCGCAGGACCCAACTCGAGCCGTTCCATTCCCAGGTTTCGCCGGAGTTGCCGGCGTTCCGCCCACGGTATCCTCCGAACAAGACACTGACGCGGCGGTTGAGATCATAGGCCATACCCGCGTGGGTGCGCGGGGATGGTTTGGTGTTGACGTCGCGCAAGGTCCAGGTCGTACCGTTCCATTCCCAAGTGTCCTGGGCAAAGCCGATATTGGCATCATACCCGCCGAAGAGCACGGTGACGCCGCGATGGGCATCGTAAGTCATCACGTGAGCGCTGCGGGCGGGCGGACCGGTGCTCGAAACTTGCGTCCACGTTCGACCGTCCCACTCCCACGTGTCGCCGAGTAACCCGCCGGTCCAGCCTACGTTGGTGCCCCCGAAGAGCACGACAACGCCGCGGCGACTGTCATAGGCCATCGCGTGATCGCGACGGATACCGGGACCGGTCACCAGGCGGGCGTGCCAGATCGGCTCCGCGGCCAAGACGGGACCGGCTAAGAGCACTCCCACGAAGGTGCCGATGAGTGTGGCCGATCGCGTTGACCATGCGAAGCGCAGAGACAAGCGGTTTATCCTTCCGTCGGGGACTTTCGCCCCGTTTCGATGGAGACTCGCCCAAGAGATCATCCTATCGGCCTGAGGCCTGTGCGCCAAGGCGTACCCCAGGCTTGGTCCGGTGAGGTGTTTGATGTCGTGAAGCCGCTGCCGGGCCCAGGCACGACCCTCCTCGATGTCGCCCCAGCAGGCCTTGGCCGTGTCCGCGGCGATCGCCAAGGGCAAGGTTGGCGCGAAGTAGCCCTTGGGCGGGTTTCCTCAACGCGGCGTGATCGCATGGCCGATGCGCAAAGCCGGTGGATTGTGTAAAGCGCGATCCGTGAGTACAGCGCGCGGCGGCTGAGATTCTTCGTCCGGCCTGCTTGTCTACAAGTGGATGACAAGCCCCTCGCCTGCGGCGAATTCTTCCAGCCGCCCCGCGTCGACTCGGACGCCCCAACCGGCGCCGTCGTGCCGCGGCGGGCGGCCGCCGTAGCCGAATCCCAGTCCCTTGCTCGCGATATCGCCACGGAGGAGAAAACGGCCGAAGCAGCCTTCGGCCCAGGAGACGAACGGGCAAACTTCGATAAATCGCAGGCCGGCGGCGGAAAGAACGCTGGTCTCTCCCACCATGCAGCCGAGCTGGATGCGCACGTGGTGCCTGCGTGCGAGGGCCGCGATGCGTAGCGACGGCAGGAACCCGCCGCACTTGCCGATGCGGATGTTGAAGAAATCGGCGACGCCCAGGCCGATCAGGCGCCGCGCGTCGTCTTCGGTGATGAGCGATTCGTCGTGTACGAAGGGCACGGAGAAACGTTCGCGCAGTTCGACGAGTTTCAATTCGTCGCCGCGCGGCAGCGGTTGCTCGACGGCCGCAATCGGGAGGTCCGAGGTCGCGGCCAGCCATTCGGCGGCCTGATCGACGGACCACGCCCCGTTCGCGTCGACGCGAAGTGTCGCGCGGTCTTTGGCGATTGGACGGGACAAGTAGGCCGCTACGCGGCGCGTACGTTCCAAATCGCCGGGCGTGCCGACCTTGAGCTTGAATTCTCGCAGGCCGCCCCAGTACATCAATCGAAGTTGCCGCATCACCGCCGAAAGATCGTCCGACGCCAGCACCCCGCTGAAGCGGACCTGCCGGATGCAACCCGGGCTTCCGAATCCGGCTAAGCCCATCCATTGAACGATGTCGTCCGCAGTCCGCCCGAAATGCCGCATCGCGGCGTCCAGCACGGCGAGTTCGATGCCGGCCCTCGCGGCGGGAATCGGCTTTTCGCCGTCGTCTTTCCGGGGCAAAGAGTCGATTGCCTCCAGCGCTTCCGGAAACGATTCCGGATGAAAGCCGAGCAAAGCCGGGGCGAAGACATGTCGGACGGCCTCCATGACCGACTCGGCGGTCTCCCCGGTTACGTACGGGCGGGCCAAAGTCTCGCCGAAACCGCAAGTGCCGTTGGTCAACTCGACTTCGACGATGATGGGATCGGCGACGGTGCGATCCGACGCGGCGTGTTGTACGCCGACGCGAAGCGGGATCGCCAATTGGCGAACAGTGATTCGATGAACGACGGCCACGCTCACGGCGTAATCGTAGCGGGTTGGCGGTATCTGTTGTAGCGTCGCCCCTCGCCCCTCGTGGGCGACGCAGAATCGGTTCGGAGGCTACGGCGAGATTGATGTGGCCGGCGCGACGGATCGGGCTTGCATTTGCCTCGTTCGGACCTGGTTCAGCACACCGGAAACGAGCACGATGAACGCCCCCAGCGCGATCAGCACGGTCAACCATTTGGCCCGCTCGGCGCGCATCTTCGCCAACCCCCGGCCTCTACCGACAAGCACACTGGCGATGAAGAACACGCCCATCGCGGCGAAGAATTTGACTCCGAAAATGGCGTGGTACGGCATCGGCTTGATCTTCGGCGGCAACGCCATCAGCAAGAAGTTCAACGCGCCGGTGAGGAACAGGATGGCGATGCTGGCGTGGACGAACATAGCCCAGCGTTTGCGCATGGCTTCACGAAGCCGTTCGTGCGTCGCGTCGTCGAGCGTTTCCGACGCCGCCGGCATCAGCGCGAAGCGCATAAAGACCGTCCCGCCGATCGCGACGATCGCCGATCCGAGGTGCAACCAGCGAGAGATGAGAAGAACGTAGTCGATTCCGTCCAAGCGTTTCGTCCAGGGAGGATCACGGTCGTAGCCGGGCCACACCACCCGCGTTACGAATTGTACGGATGATAAGACGATGCACCAGTAGCGGAAGTGGATAAAACGCGGCGCGGGGTTCCTATTCAATTCGCCCTTCGCGCAGGTCCTGCTGATCCAACACCTCGAAGTTGCGTTCGCGCAGAATCCGGATCGCATTTTCGATATTGTCCGGCAAAACCGCGATGGCCGCGCAGCCTTTGGGCTGAGTGAGGAGCGGATAGGTGTAGTGGATGTTGATCTCGCCGCCGAGCAGCGCGGCCCAGGTGTGCAGCAGCGCCCGTTTGCCGTGCGGCAGGCTGACCACGATCATTTCAGTTTCGCTGACCTGGAAACCTGCGTCGGTCAGGACTTCGTATCCGCGGTCCGGGTCGTCGAGGATCATACGAACGATCGCACAATCCACGGAGTAAACGACGGAAACGGCGAGGATACGGATGTCGGTCTGGTCGAATAACCGAGTAAGCCGGAGTAACTGTCCGACCCGGTTTTCGATAAACACAGACTGCTGCCGCACGGTCGGAGACGAATTCGCTTCGGCCGTCTCAAATGGTTGAATCTCCATATGCTCGATTTTATCGGCCATTGGCGCGGAGAGTTACATCTTTTTGGTGGAATCGGCGCCGGCTCCGGAAAGTGCCATTTTCGCAGTGGCCCGATCTGTCACGTTGGCAGGCTCTTCGACTGCCGCGTCCGAGATATATTATAAGTATCTGTGCATAAAGATGTTACGGTGCTTCTCCAGCCGCCGCCCCTGGCATGATCCATGCATTGGGTCTCTGGAAGTAATAAGGCTGGTTTGTCAACGTATCAACCATTGGGAGGTAGTAAACGTGTCTAAAATAATCGGAATCGACCTTGGCACCACTAATTCCGTTGTCGCTGTCATGGAAGGCGACACGGTCAAGGTCTTAACCAACGCACAGGGTTCGCGACTGACGCCCTCGGTTGTGGCCTTTACCGACAAGGGCGAACGGCTGGTCGGGCAGATCGCCCGGCACCAGCAGGTGACCAATCCGGAGAATACCGTCTTCTCGATCAAGCGGTTTATGGGCCGCCGACACAACGAGGTCGCCAGCGAGGAGAAGATGGTGCCGTATGGGATCGTCGGCGGCTCGGAGGAGCTGGTCAAAGTCGACATCCGCAGCAAGCAGTACACCCCGCCAGAAATCAGCGCAATGATCCTCCAGGACCTCAAGAAGACGGCAGAGGACTATCTGGGGACGAAGGTCGATCGCGCGGTGATCACCGTTCCGGCGTATTTCAACGACTCGCAGCGCAAAGCCACCAAAGACGCCGGCGAAATCGCGGGACTCAAAGTCGAACGGATCATTAACGAACCGACGGCGGCGGCGCTGGCCTACGGACTCGATAAGAAGAAAGAGCAGACCATCGCCGTGTTCGACCTCGGCGGCGGCACCTTCGACATCTCCGTCCTCGAAATCGACCCGGAGATCGGGACCTTCGAGGTGAAATCGGTCAGCGGGGACGGGCATCTCGGCGGCGACGACTACGACGAGGTTTTGATCCACTTCCTCGCCGAGGACTTCCGTAAAAAGGAAGGCATCGATCTTCGCAAGGATCCCATGGCGCTCCAACGTCTCAAAGAGGCCGGTGAGAAGGCCAAGTGCGAACTCTCCACGGTCATGGAGACGACGATCAACCTGCCGTACATCACGGCCACCGCGAGCGGCCCGAAGCACTTGCAGGTCACGCTGACGCGCACCCAATTCGAGCAACTGACCAAGCACCTCACCGAGCGGTGCCGCAAGCCGGTGATGGAGGCGCTGGAGAGCGCCAAGATGACCTCCAAGAATATCGACGAAGTCGTGCTCGTCGGCGGCTCGACGCGCATGCCTTCCGTGCAGCAACTCGCCCGCGACATCTTCGGCAAGGAGCCGAACAAGAGTCTCAACCCCGACGAAGTCGTCGCCATCGGCGCGGCCATTCAAGGGGCCGTGCTCGCCGGCCACAAGGAGGACATCGTCCTGCTCGATGTCACGCCGCTGACACTCGGCGTCGAAACGCTCGGCGGGGTGGCCACGCCGCTCATCGAAGCCAACGCCACGATTCCGACCTCGAAGACCGAAACCTTCTCGACCGCCGCGGACAACCAGACGGAGGTCACGATCCACGTTTTGCAGGGCAATCGCCCGATGGCCGTCGATAACCGCACGCTGGGACGCTTCAACCTCGCGGGCATCGCCCCCGCGCCGCGCGGTCTGCCGCAGATCGAAGTCGCCTTCGACATCGACCGCAACGGCATCCTCAGCGTGTCGGCCAAGGACAAGGCCACCGGCCGCGAACAGTCCATCCGCATCGAGGGCAGCGGCGGACTCTCCAAGGAAGAAATCGAGCGGATGAAGAAGGACGCCGAAGCCCACGCCGCGGAGGACCTCAAGAAAGCCGAGCGCGTCACGCTCCGCAACGCGGCGGAGAACACCGCGTTTCAGATCGAGCAGCAGCTTGCCGAGCACGGCGACAAGATTCCGGCGGCGGACCGGTCGAACATCGAGGCCTCGGTCAACAACCTCAAGAGCGTGCTCAAGGGCGACGACACGGACGCGATCAAGAAGGCCCACGATAAGCTGATGAAGGACGCGCAGATGATCGGGAAGGTCATCTACGAACAGGCCGCGAAACAGGCGCAGGCCGCGGGTGGTCCGGCAGGCGGCGGTCCGGGCGGTCATGGTCCGGGGTCATCGGGCGCCGGCACGGGCGGCGACGGCAAGGACGACGTGATCGACGCGGAATTTGAGGTGAAAGACGCGAAATAGGTTTGAGGCAGGACAGTGGTGCATCAAGACGCACCCTACTTGGCTCGTTGAGCGTAACGGCTCCCCACCAAGCCGAGTACCGCTCCAAACCCCATTTTCCACGTGGTCGCAAACGTCTCAATCAGCGGGGTTAGAGCGGGATTGGTACCGCAAAGCAACGCGAGAGCAACGCAAGCAAGGTACGACAAAAGAGTCAACAAAATCGCACAAGCGAATACAGTCCTTATCGGCATGTTAATACAAATCCTTAGTTTGCGGAGGGAGGTTGTCCCGACTGTAGTTGAATTTGAGCGGTCCATCCTTTTCGCATCT
>ERZ1292633.1170-Hain-H41-02um-R1-1170-length-28787-cov-6_pt1 | contig 28787 bp, 24 predicted proteins | sample MGYA00564406_ERZ1292633 | MGnify/ENA primary metagenome ERZ1292633 (study PRJEB36523, sample SAMEA6512639) | groundwater metagenome | collected 2019-01-08 | study: AquaDiva: Metagenomics assemblies of 32 groundwater samples | reverse complement strand
GGTTTGGTTGACACTAAACAGGGGGTGAAACAACGGCCGCCTGCGCCTTACAGAGCTGTGGTGTCAACGATACACAGTCGTATGACACACATAATACACTTCGTCATTGCGAGCGGAGCGAAGCAATCCAGAAGCGGTGCCATAGTCTGGATTGCCGCGTCGGGCTAATGCCCTCCTCGCAATGACGCAGAATAGATTTCGCGCAAAGACGCAGAGGCGCGAAGAGAGATATTGTGCTCCGGCCCTTCGACTGCCCGCAGGGCGGGCGCTCAGGATAAACTTCAGGAGGCCGGAGCGGTGGCCACAAGCGATGTCCCTGATTGCCAGCGCTCCTGCCTTCGCAGGAGCACAAGTGGGGTTGGGGGATCAACGATATCAAAGAGCCGGAGTCGCGAAACAGCATGCATATTACCATGGCCGAATGGCTGTAGGAAAGCGCGCACACTCACCTCTCCTCTTGACCACTCGCGCCCACAAGTGCACCGCTTGCCGCAACAATGTTACACAGAGTTTGCGACATGACCGATCAATTTTGCCTGACCGATGACCAGCTGGCTATTCAAGAGATGGCGCGGCGGTTCACCGCCGATGCCATCACGCCGCATGCTGCCGCGTGGGACGAGCAGCATTTTTTCCCGCGCGAAACGATCAAGGCCGCCGCAGAACTTGGCTTTGCGGCGATTTATGTGTCGGAGGAAAGCGGCGGGATCGGGCTTGGGCGGTTGGAAGCGGCGCTGATTATGGAGGCGATGGCCTATGGTTGTCCCGCAACATCGGCGTTTATCTCCATCCACAATATGGCGAGCTGGATGATCGACAGCTTTGGCTCTGTGGAGTTGAAGGTGCGCACCCTGCCCGCGCTGGTCGGGGTGGAAAAATTGGCGGGATATTGCCTGACCGAGCCGGGGTCGGGGTCCGACGCGGCGGCGCTCAAAACGACAGCGCGGCTGGACGGCAACGACTATATCGTCAACGGCACCAAGCAGTTCATCTCTGGCGCGGGCGTCAGCGACGTCTATGTCACGATGGTTCGCACAGGGGTTGATGGACCAAAGGGCATCAGCGCGCTGGTCATCGACAAAGATATGCCCGGCGTCAGTTTCGGTGCGCCCGAACGCAAGCTAGGGTGGAACGCATCGCCCACCGCGCAAGTGATATTCGACAATGTCCGCGTTCCGGTCGCCAACCGGATCGGCGCGGAGGGCGATGGCTTTCGCTTTGCGATGGCGGGGTTGGACGGTGGGCGGATCAACATCGGCGCGTGCAGCCTAGGTGGGGCGCAGCGGTGCCTAGACGAAGCGATTAAATATACCAAAGAACGCCAACAGTTCGGCCAGCCAATCGCCGATTTTCAAAACACACAATTCATGCTGGCCGACATGGCGACCGATTTGGAGGCGGCGCGGGCCTTGCTCTATATAGCGGCGGCGAAAGTGAGCGCGAACGCGCCAGACAAGTCGCGTTTTTCGGCGATGGCCAAACGACTGGCGACCGACAATGGCAGTTCCATTGTTGACCGCGCGCTGCAACTCCATGGTGGTTATGGTTACCTCAAAGACTATCCGATCGAGCGGTTCTGGCGCGACCTGCGCGTCCATTCGATATTGGAAGGGACAAACCAGGTGATGCGGATGATCGTCGGCCGGGACTTGCTGCGGCAATGAGTTATACCTCTCTCACGCTGTTTCAAGAACCCTCTTCCGTTTGCCCTGAGCCTGTCGAAGGGTTGTCTTTTCTTGGTTGTGAAGCGGTGAGTAAATACAGTGCTTCGACAAGCTCAGCACGAACGGTTTTGAGTATGGGGGTCAGTGAAAATTGAGCGAAATCCTAACTCAAATTATTGACCAAGCCGCGCGCATCCGGCTCAACCGGCCAGCGGCGCTCCATGCGCTGAACCTCGGCATGTGCACAGACATGCTGGCGGCGCTTAATGCGTGGGCAGATGACGATGCAGTTGCCGCTGTGATGATCGACCATGCAGAAGGTAGAGGATTTTGCGCGGGCGGCGACATCCGCATGTTGGCGGAAAGTGGGGCGAAGGACGGAGTCGAAGCACGTGCGTTTTTCCACACCGAATATCGCCTCAACCACCGACTGTTCACTTATCCCAAGCCAGTGGTCGCGTTCATGGACGGGATTGCGATGGGCGGCGGGGTCGGCCTGTCGCTGCCGTGCGATTATCGCGTGGCGACAGAGAACACGCGGTTCGCGATGCCCGAAACGGGGATCGGCCTGTTCCCCGATGTTGGTGGTGGCTGGTATCTGTCGCGGCTTGCCGATCGAACGGGGCAATATCTGGCGCTGACCGGGGCGCGGATCGACGGCGCGGACTGTTTGGCGCTGGGGCTGGCGACGCATTATCTATCCGCCGACGCATTGGATGAGGCCAAGGCGCGCATATCAGTGGAGCCAGCAGACATTGCCGCCATCCTCGATGCCCTGTCCGCCCTGCCACCGCCCGCCAAGATCGAGGCACAGCGTGACACCATCGCGCGCATATTCGCCTCGGACCGTTATGAAGACATCCTCGCCGCGCTTGACGCCGATGGCGGAGAATGGGCGGCGCAACAGCTCGCCACGCTTCGCGCCAAATCGCCGCAGACATGTAAGGTCGCGTTGCGCCAACTCGCCGAAGGTGCGACAATGCCCGACTTTGCGGCAGAGATGAAACAGGAATATGCCATCGGCGCGCGGGTGGTTCAGATGCACGACTTTCTTGAGGGAGTGCGCGCGGTGATCGTGGACAAGGACAATGCGCCGCGCTGGAACCCCGCAACGCCAGACGCTATGACCGATGCACTGCTCGACACGATTTTTGCGCCACTGCCGGAAGATGAAGAATGGAGCCCACAATGACCTTTGAAACCATCCTTGCTGAACAGCGCGGCGCGGTGACGCTGGTGACGCTTAATCGACCGCAAGCGCTTAACGCGCTGAACAGTCAGGTGCTGGCCGATTTGATCGCGGCGTTCGCGGCCTATGACGCCGATGCGAACCAGCGCTGCCTTGTCCTGACGGGCAGTGAAAAGGCGTTTGCGGCCGGAGCAGACATCAAGGAAATGTCCGACCAAGGCTTTGCCGCCATGTATGCGGGCAATTATTTCGCGGGTTACGAGCGCATTACCGCGACACGCAAGCCGTGGATCGCGGCGGTCGCTGGCTATGCGCTGGGCGGCGGCTGCGAGCTGGCGATGATGGCCGATTTCATCATCGCGGCGGACAGCGCAAAGTTCGGCCAGCCCGAGATTAAGCTGGCGGTCACGCCGGGCATGGGTGGGTCACAGCGGCTGACCCGCGCGGTCGGCAAGGCCAAGGCCATGGACATGTGCCTGACCGGTCGGATGATGGATGCGGCGGAAGCCGAGAGCGCCGGTTTAGTGGCGCGCATCGTCCCCGCCGCTGATCTGGAGGCTGAGGCGATGAAAGCCGCAGAGGTCATTGCCGGCATGGCCCCGCTCGCAGCGCTGGCAGCCAAGGAAATGGTGGGAGCCGCTTTTGAGACCATGCTGGGCCAAGGGATCAATTTTGAACGCCGCCTGTTCCACGGCCTGTTCGGTACCGCTGACCAGAAAGAGGGCATGGCCGCCTTCGTCGAAAAACGCCCCGGCAATTGGACGGGGACTTAAGCTCGCTCGCTTAACCCTTCACCCGCATTTGGAGTGGCCGCAATCGAGGCAGCTATCGCAGCCTTCCTTGCGCACAACCGATGCGCCGCCGCATTGGGCGCAAAAGATGAGCCGCTGGGCCGCCGCGCGGAGCGGTTCTTCGGTTTTTTTGTCATTGGGCATCGCAAAGGCATCATCGGCGGATGCTTTTACGCGGCCTGTCCCGTGCGATCCGTCCATATGCCGTTCGATGACGCCGCCGATTGCCGCCAACAGTGACGGCACATAACGGCCCTGCATCCACGCGCCGCCGCTGGGGTCAAACACCGCCTTAAGCTCTTCGGACACAAAGCTTACATCGCCGCCGCGCCGGAACACCGCCGAAATCATCCGCGTGAGACCAAGCGTCCAGGCATAATGCTCCATATTCTTGGAGTTGATGAAAATCTCGAACGGGCGCGGGCCGCCGTCCGCCTCCATATCATTGATCGTCACATAGACGGCATGTGCGTTGTGCGGCCATTTCAGTTTGTAGGTGGCCCCAGCCATGCGTTCATTGCGCGCGGCGAGCATCGGGGCTGGTGGCGGGGGCGCAGCGCTGGACACGCTCAATATCGAACCGGTTATCGCATTGGGGCGATAGGTGGTCAGCCCCTTGCACCCCAGATGATAGCCATCGACATAGACGTCGGCAAAAGCATTGAAGTCAATATCCTCAGGGCAGTTGATCGTCTTTGAAATCGAGCTGTCGATCAATCCTTGCGCGGCGGCCAGCATAGTTAGATGGTCACACGGGGACAGGCTCTGCGCGCTGACAAATATGTCGGCGGGGGGCGGCGCATCACCATTCGCTTCGCGCCACATCTGCATGGCATGATCCTCGACCCGCTGCTCGCGCTTGGTGCCATCGGCGTTCAAAATCTGCCGACTATATTCATAGGCAAACACAGGTTCGATACCCGACGATATGTTGCCCGCGAGCAGCGAGGTCGTCCCCGTCGGCGCTATCGAGGTCAGGCAACCATTGCGCAGGCCGTGCGCGGTGATAAGCGCACGCGTCTCTTCGTCCAAATCGGCAAGCCCGGGGCGGTCCAATATCTGCTTGTCATAGAGCGGAAAGGCGCCCTTTTCTGCCGCCAACTGTGCTGACGCGCGATAGGCTGACCGTTTGATGACACCCAGCCAGTGCTGCGTCAGCTCCACCGCCGCGCCCGTCCCATAGGCGCGACCGCAAAACACCAGCGCGTCGGCAAGTCCGGTGATGCCAAGGCCAATTCGCCGCTTTGCCTTGGCCTCTGCCGCTTGGGCCGCCAGCGGAAATTGCGACAGGTCGATGACATTATCGAGGAAGCGCACCGCTGTGGTGACGAGGCGAGCCAGTTCGTCATCGACAATCTGCGCCGTGTCGGTGAACTTGCCGTCCACCAGCGCGGCAAGGTTGATCGAGCCGAGCAAACAGGCGCCATAGGGCGGCAGCATCTGTTCGCCGCACGGGTTGCTGGCGCTAATCGTTTCGCAATAGGCCAAATTATTGAGCGCATTGACGCGGTCGACAAAAATGACGCCCGGTTCGGCCATATCATAGGTTGAACGCATCAACCGGTCCCACAGGTCGCTCGCGGCTATGGTGCGATAGGTTTTGCCGCCAAAGCATAAAGGCCAATCACCCTTGTTCGCGAGGCACTGCATGAACGCATCGGGGACCAATACCGACAGGTTGAAATTGCGCAGCCGCGCAGGATCACGCTTGGCGTCAATGAAACCCTCGATGTCGGGATGGGCGATGGAGAGGCACCCCATCATCGCCCCGCGCCGCTGACCTGCCGACATGACGGTGCGGCACATCGCGTCCCAGCAATCCATAAAGCTCAAGGGGCCAGACGCATCGGCGGCGACGCCCGACACCAAAGCCCCTTTTGGTCGGATCGTCGAAAAATCCATGCCGACCCCGCCGCCCTGTTGCATTGTGCGTGCCGCTTCGCCCAAATGCGCAAAAATGCCGTCGAGCGTGTCGGGGATTGCCCCCATGACGAAGCAGTTGAACAGCGTGACTTTGCGTTTCGTTCCCGCCCCCGCCAAAATACGCCCGCCGGGGATGAAGCGAAAATCGCATAACGCTTCGGCAAACTGCTCTGCCCAATGCTCGCGAGCTTCGGGCAATTCTACCTGAGCAATCGCCCCCGCAACACGGGCAATCATGTCGTCAACCGTCTTGTCGCCTTCGCGGTCATCAATGGGTCGGAAACGATACTTCGCATCCCAAATATCGTGCGCTAGCGCATTGCCAAGTTGCATGTTTTTTCCATCCATCGCCAAATCAAGGGACGTGAGAATGGATGACGGCTGCTCGCCGCACCTTGATAAATATCAATGACAGGGAGCAAAGATGAAAAATAACGGCTAATCTTTTACGCCGCGCATCAACACACCAAGCACGATAGCAACGAGCACCAACGCGGGGACATCACCCAGCAAATGCCCCTGGTGCATCGGGTTGTTCATCGATTGAGCCGTCATGATGCCTGCGTGAACAACGCTCGACCAAATCGTAAAGCCGATCAATGATCGATGCGCCGACGGGTTTCCTGCTGCTCGGATGAGGAATACCCCCAATGTCGCATAGACACCCACAATCATCATGAAATAGTGCGAGCTGGCGGGCGATCCTTCGTGCCACGCCCACCCCAACGGCCAGATTATGGCCAGCGGATAAACCAGGCAAAAGACACTGCCAAACGCGATGAGCGCAATTTTCAATAAGCCATTGTGCTGAAACATATTTATATCCTCCACTTCTTCCCAAAAGCTTATAGCGTTTCAAAATGAAATCAATATGCTCATGTCCGCATAGCATGCATTGCACTTCGCATCGCATCTGCTAGCTTCGCTTCCCACAGTGATGCAGCGCCCAGCATAGGGCGCACGCGGTGGGAGAGCGACGATATGGAGCAACTACAGGGGATGGATGCATCGTTCGTTGCGCTCGAACAGCGCAATGCTCCGATGCATATTGGCTCGATCCTGATTTATGATCCCGCGACCGCGCCCGGCGGATTTGTGCGGTTCAAGGACATATTGGCGTTCTTCGCCTCAAGGATGCAATTGTCGAAAACGATGCGGCAAAGGCTGGTCAAGGTGCCACTTTCCATCGACTATCCCTATTGGATAGAGGATCCCGATTTCGACCTTGAATATCATGTCCGCCACGTCGCGCTACCCAAACCCGGCGACCGCCGGCAATTATGCATTCAGGCCGCGCGCATCTTTGCCCGTCCGCTCGATTTGAATCGTCCGCCGTGGGAATTTACGGTTGTTGAGGGATTGGACAATATCCCCGACATCCCCAAGGGCAGCTTTGCGATGATTTCCAAGGTCCACCATGCCGCAATTGACGGCATGTCGGGCATAGACCTGATGCAGGCGCTGCACACGCTTACCCCCGACGCGCCACCGCCATCGACACCAGATTTATGGAAACCCGACGCGATCCCCGACCCGTTCGGATTGTTCTTCAAAGGCTATGTTCGCGCATGGACCAACCCTGTGCGGCAAATTGGCGTCGTTGCGCGCGCCGCACCTGGCCTGTTCAAAGCGGCAAAGGGCTTCATCAACAAGGATTTCGACATCAAACCTGCGGTGAACACCCCGCGCACACGTTTCAATACAAAAGTCTCGCCGAACCGCGTAGTCGAAGGGCGTGCTTTTGCACTCGACGACATAAAGGCGCTGCGTGTGCTTTCACCGGGGTGCAAGATTAACGATATTTTCCTGACCATCATCGGCGGAGCAATGCGCCAATATCTTGAGAACAAAGGGGAATTGCCAGAGGCTTCGCTGACCGCGATGGCTCCCATTTCGGTTCGCGATAGTGGCGAAAAAAACAGCATGGGCAATCAGGTATCCGCGATGTTGGTACCGCTGGGCTCGCACATTGCCGACCCGCTCGCCCGGCTATCCTATGTCCATAGCCAGACGATAAACAGCAAGGCGATGACCGAAGCCATGGGCGCCCGCCAGATGACCGAAATGAGCAAGGCATCACCCGCTTTATTCCTCGCGCTCGGGGCACAGCTATATACGCGGCTCGGTATTGTCGATGTGATGAAACCGATGTTTAACACCGTCGTCACCAATGTTCCGGGGCCGCCGATTCCGATCTACTCAACCGGGGCGCAGTTGGTCAGTATGCACGGCCTGTTGTGCCTGACCGACGGCCTTGCACTAGGGCATGTTGTGCAAAGCTATTGCGCGCAGGCAACGATCACCTTCACCGCGTGCCGCAAGGCGATGCCCGACCCTGAGTTTTACTCGCAATGCCTGCAAGACAGTTTCGATGCGATGATGGCGGCGCTAGCAAAGGCTGGGGCTGATGCGCCTGCGGTCAAGGCGGCACCCGCTATTAAACCGGCAAAAGCCAAATCTGCCGCTGCGAAGGCAGTCAAACCCAAACCGCTCAAGCGCAAGCCCGCAGCATCAAAGCACGCAAAAGCCGCTTAACCCCATTCCATGCCCAAGAGGAAAACAGCCCCTATGCAAGCCCAAACGCAAGCCGCCCCCGCCCACGCGCGCACCGCTAAACCACCCCATCCGCTGCTGACCTTGACCGAAGGGCGTGCGATATTCGAACTTGGCTCATTCTACGCATTGCGCCCACTGCTTGGTGCCTTGCCGCGCGGCGACGGCCATCCGGTGCTGGTGCTGCCGGGCTTTATGGCGGGCGACACCTCGACGCGGCCGATGCGCGGACTATTGAACAGCCTTGGCTATGAAGCGCATGGCTGGGGGCTGGGGCGCAACATACGGATCGACAATGACCGCGAGGCCGCGATGCACGATCTGGTGGAGCGGATTGCCGACGAGGCTGGCCGCAAAGTTTCGATCATCGGATGGAGCCTTGGCGGCGTGTTTGCGCGTGAAATTGCCAAAGCGATGCCTGACAAGGTGCGACTGGTCATCTCGCTAGGTAGTCCAATTTCGAACGACCGTAACCACAGCAACGCTAGGGGGCTGTTTGAATATCTCAATGGCAAAAATCCCGAGCCGATCAAGGCGGGACGTTACAGCGACCTTGGTGAAGCGCCGCCAGTGCCGACCACGTCGATCCTGACCAAGAGCGACGGCGTCGTCGCGTGGCGCGGGTCGGTGCAAAAACCGGGGCCGCATGCGCAAACAGAGAATATCGAGATTCACGCCAGCCATATCGGCCTTGGCGTCAACCCGCTCGCCATGGTCGCCATCGCCGACCGTCTGGCGCAGACCGAAGGGCAGTGGCAACCGTTCGATCGATCTGGGCTGCGGCGGTTGTTTTTCAGGGGCGTGACGACGCATTAAGGCCATCACACCGCCACTCCTGCAATTCCTGATTAGCCGTCGCCTCCGAGCGCCGCTATTAATAATGGCTCGATCTCGCGCCAGCACAGGGCGATTGCGAGCAACATGGTTGCGACACCGAGAACCAGCCAAGTTGCAGACTTGGTCCGTCTGCCCGTCACGCGCGACTTTCGCCACACCATGATCCATGCCATGGCGACAAAAACTAGACTGATAATGATGAGCCAAGGCTGAGACGTTTCGAGCATACCAATGGCGGTACCCGAAAGCACCAACCCAACTGCAGGCCATGCCAGTGGGAGGACACAACAGGCTGCGCACGCCGCGACTGTTGCCCCTGTGGCTCCGAGTGCTATTTTAGAAACGCCCGCCACACCCGTGTCATTTACCCGACCAGTTGCAGCACATTCTGGTTCACAATTGACGTCGCATTCGCACGCCCCCGCCGCTCGATTGTCATTCATGCCGAATTCTCCATGTTGTGGCTTAGGAGAAATACCCTTACACCCTCAAGTAACTTGAGATACAAGAGCTATTATGCGCATCGGTGAAATCGCTCGTAGAACATTATGTTCAGTACCAACAATCCGCTACTATGAGGCGTTAGGGCTGTTGCCTATGGCTGACCGCTCCGAGAGTGGTCAACGGATTTTTAGCCAAAAGGATGTAGTGCGCTTGCAATTCATCCGCCGGGCACGAGACTTTGGTATGCCAATCGACTTGGTGCGCCAGTTGCTCGCAGCCTCCGTCGAAACCAAAACAGCCTGTGCTTCAGCACGCGACATTGTACGCCAGCAATTGTCCGAAATACGCTCTAAGCGGCATGAACTAACCCGGCTTGAAGCCTCGCTGCAGATGATGGCGCAGCGCTGTGATGATAGTTGCGGCAGCGGGGCGGAGCAGCCGTGCACGATCTTCGAAGATATTGGAACGGCAAACCAATGAAGGTCCGTTGACTATTTGTGCCGTTCCTAAACCCCACAGCCAAAACATTGTTGATGCAAATGTTCCTTAAGCCGCGACCCGCCGCCGCTCCTGCAATTCTTGATTGAGCATTTCGGCCAGTAGGAACGCCAGTTCGATGCTCTGCGCCGCGTTCAAACGCGGGTCGCAATGCGTGTGGTAACGGTCGGCCAGGTCCATCTGCGTCACATCAACCGCGCCGCCCGTGCATTCTGTGACATTCTGTCCGGTCATTTCGATATGGATGCCGCCGCCGTAAGTCCCCTCGGCACGGTGAACCGCGAAAAAGCCCTTCACCTCGGCCAAAATCCGTTCAAACGGCCGCGTCTTATAGCCATTGTCGGTCTTGATGACATTGCCGTGCATCGGGTCACAGCTCCACACTAGCGGATGCCCTTCGCGCTCGACCGCGCGGACCAGTGTCGGCAATCCGCGCTCAATCTTGTCATAACCAAAGCGCGTAATCAGTGTCATCCGCCCCGCCTCGCGCGCCGGGTTGAGCGTATCGAGCAGCCGCAGCAAGCTATCCGCCTCGGTCGTCGGGCCAACCTTCATCCCCAACGGATTGCCAACGCCGCGCAGATATTCGACATGCGCGCTGCCCTCAAAACGGGTGCGATCACCGATCCACAACATGTGCGCTGATGTGTCATACCATTGCCCGGTCAGGCTGTCCTGCCGCGTGAAAGCCTGTTCGTAGGGCAGCAGAAGCGCCTCATGGCTGGTGTAAAAGCTCGCGGTCTTGATCTGCGGTACGCTGTCGGCGTCGATGCCGCACGCCGCCATAAACTCCAGCGCCTCACCGATGCGGTTGGCGACATCGCGATATTGCTCGGCCCACGGGCTGCGCCCCATGAAGTCGTGGGTCCATGCATTGACCTGATGCAGGTTGGCATAGCCGCCGCTGGCAAAGGCGCGCAGCAGGTTGAGCGTCGCCGCCGACTGCGAATAGGCCTTTATCATCCGCTGCGGGTCGGGGATGCGCCCCTCCGGCGTGAAAGCGATGTCGTTAACAATATCGCCGCGATAGCTGGGCAGCTCAACGCCGTCGATGACCTCGGTGTCGGTCGAGCGCGGCTTGGCGAATTGTCCCGCCATCCGGCCCAGTTTCACCACCGGCAGTTTCGACGCGAACGTCAGCACCACCGCCATTTGCAACAGGACGCGGAACGTATCGCGGATATTGTTGGGGTGAAACTCGGCAAAGCTTTCGGCGCAATCACCGCCCTGCAACAGGAACGCCTTGCCCGAAGCGACCTTGGCAAGGTCAGCGGTCAAATTGCGCGCTTCACCCGCGAACACTAGCGGCGGATAGTTGGACAGCTCGCCCGTCACCCGCGCCAATGCATCGGCGTCGGGCCAATGCGGCATTTGCCGTGCATCGGCGGCTTTCCAGCTATCGGGCGTCCATTTCGCCGGCAAGGGGCGTTCCTTTCGTCAATATGCGCAGCCTGCACTGCTGCGGAGGCAGCGCATAGCGGCAAAGCCGCCGCAATGCTATGAGTCATGTAATGTAGATGGCAACAATGCAATCCGGTTGCTCGTGACGCAATTTTGCGACAAAGGCGGGGTAAGCAGCTAATCCGTAAGCCGTTACCAAAAGGCCAAAATTGCTCTCTCCCCACGCCTTAGCCCTTGCTCTTGCCGCCGCGATGATCGGCCAGAGCGCGTTTGCGCAAGCCACGCCCGCCGAGTCTACATCCACCCCAGCCCCTGCCCCCACGGGCGAAGACATTGTCGTGGTGGCGGAGCGCGGGCCGGGCAGCGTCATCACCGACGTTCCGGTCGATGAGGTGCTCGATGCGTCTGAAATCGCCAGTTACGGCGCATCGAACTTTGCCGACCTGATCGGGCAACTGGCGGTGCGCACCCGGTCGGGCGGCGGTCGCGGCGGCGGCATGCCCGTCATTTTGCTCAACGGGCGGCGTATTTCCGGCTTTGGCGAGCTGCGCAACATGGTGCCCGAAGCGATTGAGCGGGTCGAGATTTTCCCGCCCGAAGTCGCGTTGCAATTTGGCTATGCCGCCGACCAGCGTGTCGTCAACATCATCTTGAAGCGCGATTTTTCTGCTCTGACCACCAACGTGGAATTGGGAGCGGCGACGGCGGCGGAGCGCTGGTCACAAGAAATCGAAGCGTCGTTGCTGCGGCTGTCGGGCAAGGCGCGGATCAACCTGACCGCCAATGCATCTCACCAAGGCGCGATGCGTGAGTTTGACCGGGGTATCATCCAATCCAGCGGCAATGTAGATGACGGGCGGCGGCGCACGCTGCTCCCTGAAACCACCAACCTAACCCTCGACGGCACCATCGCCCGCCCGATCAATGATGTTATCGGTGCGTCGCTCAACCTGACCTATGGCCGGGGGGTATCGCGTTCTTTGCTCGGGCCATCTCTGGCCAATCCCGGCGCGGCACTGCGCGCGCAGAGCAACAGCAGCAGCTTTCATAGCGGGCTGAGTAGCGATGGCCGTATTGGTGAATGGCGGTGGAGCCTGACGGGCAATTATGACCGGGGCGACCGCCGCGCGGTCAGCGACACTATTGCCAACCCCGCCACCCCCAACCGGACCAGAACCCTGACCAATACCGCAGAGACGGAGGCCGTGCTGTCAGGCGGCCTGTTCGCACTGCCCGCCGGTCAAGTGCGTGCAACGATGCAAGGCGGGTGGAAATATATCACCCTCGCCGGGCGATCTAACCAGGCAAGCACGGTTACGCTGACCGATCTCAGCCGCACCGCATATTCGGCCAGCACCAATGTGGATGTGCCGATTGCCAGACGCGATGATGATGTTCTGGCCCTGCTTGGTGATTTGTCGGTCAACGGTCGTTACGCGCTGCGCGATGTCAGCGATTTCATCTTGCTGAAAAGTTCGACTGTGGGGCTCAACTGGAGCCCGGTCGAACGGCTCGACCTGATTGCGACGTGGGTCGGGGAACAGACTGCGCCCAGCGTCGGCCAGCTTGGCGCGCCATTGCTAACCACGTCGCTGCGCAGCATATATGACTTTGCTCGCGGCGAGACGGTGCTGGCCGACGTGGTAAGCGGCGGCAATGCCAACTTGCGCGCGGAAACCCGGCGTGACTTTCGCGCGCAGGCCAATTGGCGGCCGATTGCCGAAACCGAATTGCTGCTGACCGCCAGCTATGCGCGCGTCCTCTCGCGCAACACCACTGCTGAATTTCCATTGCTGACGCCGGAGATCGAGGCGGCGTTCCCGGGCCGCGTCACACGCGACAGCACTGGCCGGATCATCAGTGTCGATCAACGCCCCGTCAATTTCGAAGCCACGCGCGGGCGGCAAATCCGCTATGGCATCAGCTTCTCGCGCCAGTTCGGTGTGCCACAGGGGGGCGCTGGTGGTGGCAGGCCGCCCGGCGCTGGTGGCGGCGGCTCTGGTGGCGTTGGGGCGCGACGGGGCGGATTTGGCGTCATGTTCGGCGGGCCAGGCGCTGGTGGCCGCTGGTCGATCGCCGCCTATCACACCGTCCGGTTCGAGGATGAAGTTTTGATCCGCGCCGGTGTGCCCTTACTCGACCTGCTGAACGGGTCGGCGACAGGGTCCAGCGGCGGCTCTGCGCGTCATGAGGTGGAGTTTGACGGCGGCTGGTTTTTCAAGGGCGTCGGCCTTCGCGCCAATGGCAGCTGGCGGGCGGGAACGCGCGTCATAGGCGGGCCGATACCCGGCGGCACCGCATCCGACCTGAACTTCTCACCCGTGATGACCATCAATGTGCGCGGCTTCATCGATATCAATCAACAGGCCGCTTTCGTCGCGGCGCACCCGGTATTCCGCAACACGCGGATCCGTATCGCCATCGACAATCTGTTCGCCGACACACAAGAGGTGCGCGACGGCGTGGGCCTCGTGCCGTTGCGCTACCAAGCGGGCTATCTCAACCCGCAAGGCCGCACGATAGAGCTGTCATTGCGCAAACAATTTTAGGGGATTGGGGTGAAGTCAGGCAGCTTCAGCAGCCCATTGGTCAAGCAATCGCCGAGCCTCGTTCTGCACATCAGGCGATCGGTCAACAAGATGATGTAACCGATAGCCGCTTAGCTTCTGGGCAAGGGCCGTCCGATCTTTGTCGTCAAACTCGTCAAGTGCCTTGCCTTCAGTAGCAACAAACCAGCCGATTATCTCCCCGGCCAGTGCAATCGCCGCCTGCGCAGCATCAGAATCCAGAGCCTTGTTCTGAAGAACAGAATTGACATCCAAGCGCGTGCTGCAAGTCAGTTCATGGCTGGCAAGATACATTGCCTCAAGCACAATATGCCGAGGTTTATCTGCCAATAGGGTGTTGAGACTCGCCATAATCGCTAGCTCCATACCTCAAAATCGTCGCGCGGCAAATTGCGAATGATATATTCGTCTGATGTGACGCGGGCACGCACGCCAATGTCCGCTTTTTCTACCAGCTGCTTTGATACAGCCCGGTCATATGGAATAACCATGAATAAAGGCTGAAACTCGTCGAGCGACGCTTCCGCAGCCATCGACTGTATGATTTTGTGCTGGTTAGTATCTATCACACCATCAGCCAACTTGCTCTCCGCACCACGGAGAATGCCCGCACGATTGCGGTCAATCACAGCGCTGCCTTTGTCGTTCTCTCTAATATCCAGCGCATAAGTGCCGAACAGCCGCCATGGATCCGATGACGGCGGGTTACGCCCGATAAGCGTGTCAACTGCAGGAGCAGGAGCGCACCACACGAAATGAATCCCTCCATAGAAACGTTCATTCACAGTATAGGCCAGTTTCGTAACCGTCGAATATAATGCTAACAAATTACTATCTGCCCCAGTTCAGTGACTGCTATCACTTTTGTCCCGTGTAGGACATAGTGTGCGCAATAATTGGCGTCAAATCCGCCGGATCACCAGATTGCGAATCTCGCTCATATCCTCCATCGCAAAGCGCACCCCTTCGCGGCCCAGACCTGAGTCCTTGACCCCGCCATAGGGCATATTATCGACACGGTAGGACGATACATCGTTGACGACGACGCCGCCGACGTCGAGCTTGTCCCACGCGGCCAGCACCTGGTGGATGTCACGGGTGAACAGCCCGGCTTGCAGCCCGAACTTGCTGTCGTTGACCTCCGCCATCGCGGCCGTCCAGTCGGTAAAGGAGGAGATGATGGCGAGCGGGCCGAACGCTTCTTCGCGGTAGGCGGCGGCGCTGCGATCGACATTCTCCAACAGGGTCGCCTCCAGCATCGCGCCGTCGCAGCCACCGCCGCACAGCAGCCGCGCCCCGCCCGCGACCGCCGCGTCGATCCAGCCTTTCAGCCGCGACGCCTCCTTGATCGAGATCATCGGGCCGATGAAGGTCGCGCGGTCTTTGGGGTCGCCCGCGATTAACGTCCGCGTGCGCGCCACCAACATATCGCGGAAGTGATCGTAAATATCGGCGTGGATGATGATCCGCTGGACCCCGATGCACGACTGCCCCGATTGATAGAATGCGCCAAAGATGATGCGCTCCAGCGCATGATCGAGGTCGGCATCCTTATCGACGATAACCGCCGCGTTACCGCCCAGTTCGAGCACAACCTTTTTCTTGCCCGCCTTGGCCTTCAGTTCCCAACCTACGCCGGGCGAGCCGGTGAAGCTGAGCAGTTTTAGGCGCGGGTCGGTGGTGAATAAATCGGCCCCGTCGCGCGTCGCGGGCAATATGCTGAACGCGCCCTCTGGCAGGTCGGTCTCACTGAGCACTTCGCCCATGATGATCGCGCCGAGCGGGGTTAGCGACGCAGGCTTCATTACGAACGGACAGCCGATGGCGATAGCGGGCGCGATTTTGTGTGCAGCAAGGTTGAGCGGAAAATTGAACGGCGAGATGAAGCTGCACGGGCCAATCGGCACCCGTTTCCACATGCCCATATAACCCTTGGCACGCGGGCTGATGTCGAGCGGCTGGACCTCGCCATAGTTGCGCGTCGATTCCTCTGCGGCGATGCGGAACGTGTCGATCAACCGGCCGACCTCGCCCTCGGCATCGTTGATCGGCTTGCCCGCCTCTACGCACAGCGCATAGGCCAGCTCTTCGCGCCGCTCACGGAACCGCTGCACGCAATGGTCGAGCACCGCTTGGCGTTCATAGCTTGCCATCTCCGCCATCGGCTCGGCGGCGCGAACCGCGCCCGCAATCGCTTCGTCGATGATGTCCGGTGTCGCCAGCGCGGTGTGGAACGCGACTTCGCCGGTGAACTTGTCGGTCACCGCAAGGTCAGCGTTCGGCTGCGCCGCCTTGTTATTGAGATAGAGCGGATAGGTGGATTTGAGCTTCATATCATACTCCGTTCGGGCTGAGCCTGTCGAAGCCCTGTCCTTTTCGAAAGACAAAAACGGCCCTTCGACAAGCTCAGGGCGAACGGTTCAGATTAGTCACAAAGCCTTTGACAGGTCTTTGATATCCTTGTTCAAAATCTGGTCATTCTCGCTATAGTCGACCGGACAGTCGATCAAATGGACGCCCGGTGTATCGCGGCAATGCGCGATCAATTCGGCCAGATGCGCAGCACTGGTCACGCGGTGGCCATGCGCGCCATAGCTTTCGGCATATTTGACAAAATCGGGGTTGCCATAGGTCAGCCCGAAATCGACAAAGCCCATATTTGCCTGTTTCCAGCGGATCATGCCATAGGCATCGTCGCGCAGGATCAGCACGGTGAGGTTGAGTTTCAGGCGGACGGCCGTCTCCATTTCCTGGCTGTTCATCATGAAACCGCCGTCGCCGCAGATCGCCATCACCTTGCGCGTCGGATAGAGCATCGCGGACATCATCGCCGAGGGCAGCCCCGCACCCATGGTGGCCAGCGCATTGTCGAGCAGCACAGTGTTCGGGCGATAGGCGGTATAGCCGCGTGCAAACCAGATTTTGTAAACGCCATTGTCGAGGCAGATGATGCCATCGTCGGGCATGGCGGCGCGGACTTGCGCGACCAGATGCGGCGGGAATATCGGGAAGCGTGTGTCAACTGACAGGCGTTGAGTATGCGCGACCTCAGCGGCGCGATAGGCCAGCATATGGTCGAAGCGCCATGATCCGCTGGGGACAATATCTTCCTTCATCTGCCAGATCGCATTGGCGATGTCGCCAATCACCTCGATGCCCGGAAAATAGACGGGATCAACCTCCGCCGTGCGGGTCGACAGGTGGATAACCGTCGGTCCGCCGTTTCGCATGAAGAAGGGCGGTTTTTCGATAACATCATGGCCAATGTTGACGATGCAGTCGCTATCCTCAACCGCACGGTGGACAAAATCGCCCGCTGATAGCGCGGCGCAGCCAAGGAACTTGGGGTGACGTTCATCGATCACACCCTTGCCCAGCTGTGTCGTCAGGAAGGGTATGCCGGTTTTCTCGATGAACTGAAGCAGCATCCGGCTGGTGCTCGTGCGATTGGCCCCGGCGCCGATGACGAGGATCGGTGCCTTGGCCGCCTCTAGCGCCTCCACCGCCGCGCGGACAGCCTTGGGATCCGCGCTGGGGCGGCGCGAGATGCTACGCGGTATCGGCACACTATCAGTATGTTCGTCGGCAATGTCTTCGGGCAGCTCGATATGCGTCGCGCCGGGCTTTTCCTCCTCGGCCAAGCGGATCGCTTCGCGCACGCGGCTGGGGATATTGTCCGACGACTGCATCTGATGGGTATATTTGGTGATCGGCCCCATCATCGTCACGACATCGAGGATCTGGAAACGCCCCTGCTTGGATTTCTTGATCGGTTTTTGTCCGGTAATCATCATCATCGGCATGCCGCCGAGCGTCGCATAGGCAGCGGCGGTGACGAAATTGGTCGCGCCTGGGCCGAGTGTGGCGATGCACACGCCGGTCTTGCCCGTATGGCGGCCATAAGTGGCGGCCATGAAGCCCGCGCCTTGCTCATGCCGAGTCAGGATGAGGCGTATCTGTTTGGAGCGCGACAGGCTGTCGAGAAAGTCGAGATTCTCCTCGCCTGGCACACCGAATATATATTCGACGCCCTCACGCTCTAGACATTCAACAAACAGGTCAGACGCTTTTTTGCCGCTTGTCGCCATGGGTCGCTCCTCTTGATGCCGCAGAGTCATCTCTCACGTGCAATTTGTGGTGCGACCCCATGCATCGGATGCGGGAAAGGATGCGCGTCCCCCCGTCTGTCCCTTTGCTAGACCACCCTATCGAAAGCCAATCCCCCTGTCACGGGGGGAGTCGCCCACTACGGCTAATTGGAAAAGAAAAGGGTGCGCCTATCCAACGCAGACGCACCCTCACAAATTGCCATGGAGATGGTCAGCCAGTCGGCGCTGCCGCAGCAGGCGGCCCAGCAGCGCCCGGATCGGGCATGACGGCAGCCGAATGATCGTCAGAATTGACATATTCAAGGTCAGCGCGCTTTTCGTTAAAAGCGGCGGCATCTGACGGCGCGAGATTGGGGCGACCCATCATGAATCCCATGCGTATCGTGCAACGCACATAATAGGTCTCGTCTGATTCGGTTTCGAGCGTCAAAGCATCTCGTGCTTCGCTACGCGCATTGAATTCATGTGTGCCGGGAGCAAGGTTTACAACAAAATATTTTCCTGAACCGAGCGAACTAATGCGTTCCATGCCCATATTTACGCCGCAACCCATCGCACCGCCGATCATTGTTCCAGGGCGCCAGAAAATTACTTGGCTCTGCCCAGGTGGTGGCCCCGGAATCACTGCCGGTGCCTCAGTGCCGTCTGCGGCAAAGGCTGGTGTATATGATGGGGCTAGAGTCGCGCCCGCCAGTGCAAATGCTAGTAATAATTTCTTCACTGCTTCCCTCCTTGTTGAAAATCATTTTCTGCTGCGGCAGGCGCTGCTTCGGCTCCAGCTTGTGACGTACTATCCGATGGCAGTGGTACCGGGGGCTGAACAGGCACATCCTCTGCAAATCGGGCAATGGCGATCTGCCCCAAGGGCAAGTCAACGCTAGTGCCAGTCACAAGAAAACCGGCCAGTGGAATTACTGAGCTGACTGCCAAGGCTTCAGCCGTATTATTCCGACCGGCTAAACTAATCCGCATACTCCTCAATGGAATGCGTCTGTTGCCCCACATTATATAACGCGCAGCAACAATCAGCTCTCCTGCACGGCCACCTAAGCCTCGCCCCTGTGCATGCACAACCTGACCTTCTCCAGAAACTCCAACAGGGATAATCTCGACACCGTTCACACTCACTGGCTCGGCAAGTGAAATAGGAAACATATCGCCTCGCACCGCAGTCCGTGACGAAACGGGCGCATCAAGTTGAATCATTACAGCAGTTCCAAAAGGAATGAATGAGAGCGATGGCGCAATGGTAGCCGTGCCAACTCCCTCGCTGTCCGCGCCTTGAGAATCACCTGTCTCTACCGTCACGGGATCGGGCACAAGCTGTGCCTCCTGCGCAAAAACACCAATGCTCAAAAGACCAAAAGAAAAAAATATGGGTGAGAGGCAAGATATTCGCGCGACTATATTATGCTCTTTGCTCATAGTGAAATGGTATCGATTGCAAAGTGAAAGTAAATAATAATTTGCGCTGAATCGGATATTTTCACCCATCCCCGTCGAACAGCCCGGCCAGTTGGTCGATGATCGCCCCGCCCAATTGTTCGGCGTCCATGATCGTCACCGCCTTGCTATACCAGCGCGTCACATCATGGCCAATGCCGATGGCGATGAGTTCGATGGGCGATTTACTTTCGATCCACGCGATGACTTGGCGCAAATGCTGGTCGAGATAGCCACCCGAATTGACGCTGAGCGTCGAATCATCAACCGGTGATCCATCCGAAATCACCATCAGGATGCGGCGATCCTCAGGCCGCCCGATGATTCGGCTGTGCGCCCAGATCAAGGCCTCGCCGTCGATATTTTCCTTGAGCAGCCCTTCGCGCATCATCAGGCCGAGCGCATTGCGCGCGCGGCGATAGGGTTCGTCAGCGGGTTTATAGACGATATGGCGCACGTCGTTGAGCCGCCCGGGCTGGGGCGGGCGACCAGCGCTGAGCCAATCCTCGCGCGTTTGGCCACCCTTCCATGTCCGTGTGGTAAAACCCAGTATCTCGGTCTTGACCCCGACGCGTTCGAGCGTGCGTGCCAGTATATCGGCGCTGATTGCCGCGATGCTGATCGGGCGGCCACGCATCGATCCCGAATTGTCGATCAGCAGCGTGACAACGGTATCGCGAAAATCGGTGTCGCGCTCGACCTTATACGACAGCGACAGCGTCGGGTTGGCAACGACGCGGGCGAGCCGTGCTGCGTCAAGGATACCTTCCTCCTGATCGAAATCCCACGCGCGGTTTTGCTGCGCCATAAGGCGACGTTGCAGGCGGTTGGCAAGCCGCGTCACCGCCGATTGCAGCGGCACCAATTGCTGGTCGAGATAGCCGCGCAGCCGCGCCAGTTCATCGGCATCGCACAGGTCGAGCGCGGCGACCACCTCGTCATGTTTGGTCGAGAATATTTTGTAGTTGAAATTGGGGATGTCGTGATGCTGGCGGTTGGGGCGGACGGGCATCGGTGCATCGTCGCCCATTTCGCCCATATCGCCGTCGTCACCCTCTTCGAAATCCTCGGCCTCGGCCTCGCCCTCCTCACCCTCGTCGCTTGTCCCATCGCGCAGTTCGGCGCGCGCCTGCGCCTCGGCCGATCCACCCTCCTGATCTTCGTCGCCCGCTTCGCTATCGTCTGGCTGATCTTGTGGTTCGTCGCCCCCCTCAATATCGTCGCCCGCCAGGTCAGACACGATCAGATCCAGATTACGCAGCATCTGTGTCGAAGCTTCGGCATAGGCGCGCTGATCGTCGATCAGCAGGCCAAGCGCCTCCATGTCGGCACCTGCGCGCCCTTCGATCATCGGTTCGACATAGGCGAGTCCCGGCTGCGCACTATCGGGGACGGGCAGGCCAGCCAGCCGTTGCCGCACCAGTAATTCGACTGCGCTCGCCATTGGCACATCTTCGAGCCGCAACGCCCGCGTTATCGGGTCGCTGGCAAAGCGCGCCTCAGCCTCTGCCGTCAGATTGGCACGCAGCCCCGCCATCGAACGCGCACCAAGCGCGGCAATCCGCGCTTCCTCCATGCTGTCAAACACCGCCCCGGCTATAGGGTCGGCGGGGCGCATTTTGGCGTGAACCGCCGCGCGGTGATGTTTGAGCCGCAGCGCCTGTGCATCCGCCTGTCCGCGCGCAACGCCCACATCGCCGCGTGGCAATGTTCGCGCGGGCGCGGTAACTTTGATCGTCTTGCCTACGCTGTGTGGGGCATCGGCGGTAAAGCCCAGATCAACCTCCGCCTCACCCGACAGCGCGCGCGCCGCACCGGCAAGAACGGTCTTTAGATCATCAAGGGCGGTGGTTGTGGCCATCGCGCATCCATAGGGAGCGACGGCGGTTAGGTGAAGCCTATAAAATTATGACCTAACCTGCTTTGGCCCAGGCATTGATATGCTGGTGCCCACCATAGACCGCGTCGGGCAAGCTCGCGGCGAGCGCATCGTCGTCATCGGCGCGCTCACCAAGCGCGCCTAGCGCCTTATCGAGCAACGCATCAAGCGTGACGCCATCTTGATTCAAATGGCTGTGCGCCGCCAGATCATTGACCCAACCGACAAAGCTTTGCGCGTCGTCGCCCAATAACGGCTGGCTCGGCAACAGATCGGACGCGATGGCGAGCCATGCCTCAGCTTCTGGCAGGAAATCGCCGCCCGCCCCAACAGGATAGCTGTCAATAACTGCGCTCGCTATTTCGGCAATCGTCGCGGCAACCCACGGAAACCCAGTGTCTGCGGCGAGGCGAAGCTGGTGCTGCGCACCATCCACCTTTAACCAATTCCATTGGCCTTGCGAGACGCTCTCGGTTGAAGGTTCAATGTCGGTTGCAGGTTCAGCATCGTAGGATGGTTCAACTTCAGGCGCGATGAACGATTCTGGCTCAGCCTCTGCTTCAGGCTCGCATTCGTCCTCAATCACTTCGGCTGGCCCGGCTTCAAAATCAGCTTCTTCGGCAGTCCGCACAACGCGCCGCAAGCGCGACGCCGCGCTATCATCCATCACTGTCTGTGCGACATGCGCCTCGGCGCGTTCCTGCTTGGCTTCGGCGCGCTGTTCGCTGCCCGATTTCAGCGCCGCCAATGCACGTGGTGTGAGCCAAAGCGCGATGATAGCCAATATCACCAACGGCAGCGTCGCCATCACCCAAGTGACGGGCGATGCCGCGTCAGCCGTAGCAACGGTCATCCACGCACTGCCGGACAAGGAGCCGAATATCAGCACATTGACCGCGAAGAGGAAGGCGTATTTTTTCATAACTACCCAATTGTCACCATGAACAATTAGATGAATAGCAGTTGAATCCTCAACAATTGGCAAACGCCGTGTTAACGAAGCCAAGTCAATATGTTATGCGGATTTCCCGACCACGCTTTCGGGCAAATCCTTGCCAAACACGCGCTGATAATATTCGGCGACCAGCATCCGTTCGGCCTCGTCGCATTTATTGAGGAAGGTCAGGCGGAACGCAAAGCCGACATCCTTGAATATCGTCATATTCTGGGCCCAGCTGATGACCGTGCGCGGGCTCATCACCGTCGAAATGTCACCGTTCATAAATCCTGCGCGCGTCAACTCCGCCACCTTGACCATATTATCGACCATCGCCTTGCCATCGGGGTGATCATATTCGCCAGACTTCGCCAGCACGATCCGCGCCTCTACCTCTGCCGGCAGATAGTTGAGCGTGACAACAATGTTCCAACGGTCCATCTGGCCCTGGTTGATTTGCTGCGTGCCATGATACAGCCCCGTCGTATCGCCAAGGCCGACGGTGTTGGCGGTCGCAAACAGGCGGAAATAGGGGTTGGCACGGATGACACGGTTCTGGTCGAGCAGCGTCAACTTACCGTCGCTTTCCAGCACGCGCTGGATGACGAACATCACGTCGGGACGCCCCGCATCATATTCGTCAAACACCAATGCGGTCGGGGTTTGCAGCGCCCAGGGGAGCAACCCTTCGCGAAACTCGGTCACTTGCTGGCCATCGCGCAGGACAATCGCGTCGCGGCCGATCAGGTCGATACGGCTGATATGCGCATCCAAATTGATGCGTATGCACGGCCAGTTGAGGCGGCTCGCCACCTGTTCGATATGCGTCGATTTGCCGGTGCCGTGATAGCCCTGCACCATCACGCGGCGGTTATGCGCAAAGCCCGCACAGATGGCGAGCGTGGTGTCGGCGTCGAACACATAGGCGGGGTCGAAATCGGGGACACGCTCATCCGCCTCGCTGAACGCGGGGATTTGCATATCGACGTCGATGCCGAACAGATCGCGGACGCTGACCATCTTATCCGGCGCATCGAGCACGGTTGTGCCGCGCGCATCGGGCTGAATATTGGGGATGTCGGTCATGGGGTATGCTTTCCGTTCGCGTGAACTCACGCCTTTAGAGCCGAGAGGCAAGCAAAGGCAAGCTATGGTGCCTTGCGGTTTATGGCCCTTTACGCGTTTTCCTTAGCCTGTAGCCAGCTTGCGACGTGTGCCGCACGGCGAATATCGATCTTTACATCATCGCTCTGGCGTTCAAATAGCATTTGACCCGCTCGGGCAATTAGCCATTTTGGATAGTGAACCAATATCCACCATGAAGCAGAAGGTGACCCTGCAAATGCGGCGAGCACATGACGCGCCGGGAATGCGCGCCGCCAAAGCAATGCGGTTCGCCTAAGCAATGAAGGCGCGACCGCCAACTCCGCACGGAAACTGACGATTGCGCGTTGATCGAAATCTTGCAGGGTCAGGAGTAAAGCACAGTCCAAATGGTGCGTTGACGGCGGTGGCGTCGTGCCAGCCGGATAGGGCAAAACGACCTGATCATGATAGCGCCGAACCATTGCAAACAATAACGAACAGCCGCGCGCCCAGTTTCCAATTTTCGCCATCTCCCAAAATCGCTCCCAGTCAATCTCTGACGAACGCACAAGAGACGCAATATCGTTGAGGGTCAGCGGGCCATTGTCGAAATGATGGTCATAAACGGCATGAACGATTAAATGGAGCAATGTGTCGGTCGGCGGGAGAAATGCGATGCCGCCATGACGCTCGATCCGCTCCAACAGCGCGCTCGTATCGCCAATAGTGCCGCTCTTTTCTGTAACCGTAATATGCTCCATCAATCGGGTATGCACTTCGACGGATATTCCCGATTTCTGGCACCGAAGCGGCGGAAGATGCTTTGTGTATTCGAGTGCATGCTCAGGCGGCTTTGCGTATTCGTCGCGCCGCTTAAATCCATTTCTTTCAAGGATATCGAGCACTTTGAGAGCATTTTCAGGTGCAACGATAATATCGATATCTCTCATCGGCCTCAACGCCGGTTGCGTATAGGCATGCAGGAATAGCCATGCTCCCTTTAGTGCAGCGTAGGGGATCAAAGCGGCGTTCAATATGGCGTCAAGTCTGTGCAGGGAATGTCGGACGCGCAATGAGCGCAGAGCCGATTGCCGGTATGACTCGGCCCATATATTTGCAACATCTTCGGGAACAGCCCATTCCTGTGCGTGCATTTTGCGGTGGTGGTGCAAGATCGGGCCAAGTCGATGCTGCGCCGCCATCTTGCAAAGCGTCTGCCAGTCGCTGGCGCCCAGTCCGACCGTTTTTTTCGTGTCCACGAGACGCGTCGTCGAAATCATATCGAGGAGTAGATATTTGAGATCACGTCGAGCCACGCTCTTCATGCCGCTCATGCCGCCACTACCGATCCCGTGAAGAGGTCTGCCGATGACCCTTGGCGCAATATCCGACCTTCATGTAGTTCGATCACCTGATCAGCCTGATCCAACATGGCGAGGCGGTGACCGATGAGGATGATCGTCATGTTACCGTGGAGGTTGGCAATCGCGCGGCGGATAGCGGTTTCGTTGGCTGGATCGAGTGCGCTGGTTGCTTCGTCGAGAATAAGCAAAGTTGGGGCGCAGAGCAGCGCCCTAGCGAGCGCTATCCGTTGGCGTTCGCCGCCTGATAATCGAACCCCGCCGTCGCCAACGATAGTGTTTAAGCCGTCAGGCAAAACGAAAACGAAATCAGCAGCAGCCGCGCTCAACGCGACGTTCAGATCGGCCTCGCTAGAATGCGGGCCGGCCCAAAGCAAATTATCGCGAACCGAAGCATGAAACAAAAAGGCATCTTGTTGAACATAGGATAGGGATCGCCGCCACTGCCGGCGTTTGGCCCCGACGATGGGGGTGTCATCCACGGCAAATATCCCCTGATCTGGTTCGAGGATACCCGTCACAATATCAGCCAGACTGCTTTTTCCAGACCCAGATGCACCGATGATGGCGGTTGTCTGTTTGGCTGGGATGATGAGTGAAATAGCGTCCAATGCGGGGGCGGTTCGGCCAGCATAAGTCAGCGACACACCATTGAGCGTAATCGCCTGAATTAGCTCTAGTCGCTCAAAGTTTGCATCTATTGGCTCGGCGTTTTGCTCCAGTTCAACAAGCAGATCCCGTATCTCATCAAGCGCTGGAACCGCATGGAGCCAATAATGCCACCCCTGCTGAAGCGCACCCAGAATCGGAACCAACCGGATTGATACCAGCAACAACGGGAGCAATATCGGTATAGGCACATGCCAGAATTCCAACCCGATATATACGATTATAGAGAGCAGCGCCGCGCCACCAATTTGCAATGCCGCCTGCCCGAGCATGGATTGCCGAGAATAGGCCATTTGCTGCTTGCGAACCGAGTCAATGACCTTTGCAAAAGCAGTCGTTTGCGGGCCTTCATTGCTGGTTAGCTTGGTCATGCGGATCGCGGCAACGCCCTCCTGCACCTGCTGATGCATGGCCTTATTCGCACGGCCATAATCATGGCCAAGCTCAGCAACGCGCCGCCGCAACCCAGTAAAGCCGATGATCACTGCCGCCCCCCCTGCCGCAACGACAAGCGCCGTTTGCCATGACAGGATAAGTGCCGTGGCAAAGTAAGCGATGGCTACGAGCGACGTTGCAATAAGTTGCATGGCGCTGGTCAAGCCCGACCCCACCCGGGCGATATTGGTGATCAGGAGCGCGCTGAAATCCGATGCGCGTTCCTGCGCCATCCAGCGCCATTCGACGTTCACTAAGCGGTTGAAACAATTTGCTCTCAGGCCGTCAACGGCGCTGAACTCAAGCCTGTTTCTTGCTTCTTGAAGGAAATATTGAAGCGACGCGCGCAACGCTATCAGCACGACAAACAGGCACAGTAGAATGCCAAGGGGATGGTGCAGGCCAAGCCCGTCAAGCAATCCGCCTAGCCGGGAAGTCGATGGTTCGGTCTGTCCAGCAACCATCAAAATGGGAACAAGAAGTATGATCCCAACACCTTCGGTGAGGGCGGCGGTGAGCATCAGTGTAAAGACCAGCACGACGTTTCTTCTAGGAGCCTCGCGCAACAGCCCAGCAAGCGCCACTACCGCCAATTTGTCGATTTTCCGTGATGAGATCGAACGGTACAGTGACACCATTTCATTCCAAAGAAAGCGGGCCGCCGTGAAGGACGCTGGCCCCGATCAGGACATAGTGCAAAAAATCAGACTATGGCAATCCACTTGACTGAACAGATAAACCGAACCATTTCTCTTTGTAGTTCGGTCGCGTTGGTATATCGTCCACACCCATTAACTTTACTAGGGCAGAAAACATGATCAGCCAAGTTTGGCAGCGCAATGAAAACTGGGTTGGCTCGCAGATTGAAGACAATTTCGTGATGGTGAACATCGATACTGGTAAATATGTTTCGCTCAATTCCTCGGCCGGTGCCGTTTGGCAGGCGCTGGAGCAGCCGCGCACACAAGCAGAGTTAGAGAGCGGCTTGTTAACAGACTATGTGGTTGATGCGGCAACCTGCGCCCACTCAATATCTGGCCTGCTTGAGCAGATGCGCGAATTGCAGCTCGCGGCACCGAATTGAGCGAGCTGCCCTTCAGGGCACGCGCATTCGGACAGGATTGGGCGGCCGACCTTCCGCTCACCCGTTTTGATGCCATGAATGGCGCGGTAACCCATAGGGGTTTCGAAGTTCGGCGGGTATCCCAGCTACCGCAACGCGGCATAATCACTCGCAGAGGGCGCGGCGAAATTTACGACGATGGTTTTCGCTTTAGCTGGACCAATGTTGCGACTTTTGATGTCCAGGCGGCGCGGCAGATCAGCTACCTCCCGCGCGGCGGCTGGCGCGGAACAATGCCCGATACCTTCTTTAGCACCGTCACGGCGCTGGCCATGGCTGGGATCGGTATGTTGCCGTTACACGCCAGCGCGATCGAACTCGATGGGCGTGCCTTCCTGTTCGCTGGAAAAGCGGGAGCGGGTAAATCCACTCTGACGGCGGAATTGCTCGCGAAGGGCGCACGCTTTATCGGAGACGATCTGTCGGTGCTGGCCCCGCCCGATGGCAAGATGGGCTTTCGCGTGACCCGCGGTCGGCCGTTGATTCGCCTCCACCCTGCCACGGCCGCGCTTATCGATGCCGCACTGTGCGAACATGCCCCAGAGGATGCACGGGGTAAATTGCTGGCCCAACCCAGAATACGCGCAGCGGATGCAGCATATCCGCTCGCCGGTATTTTCCTGCTCGGTCCCGGCCCCGCAGAAGTGCCGCCGTCGGAGGCGCTAAGGCTATTACCATCGCACCTGTTTCGGCCACGCTGGCTGGGCGCGATGCCCGGACATGGACAACGCCGCGCTTGGCTCCTGGACCTTGCAGGCCGAGTGACGGTCCGGCGGCTGGCCGCGGTTGATGGATTCGACTCAGTGGCACGGCGTTTACGGACGGACGCCGCGATGGCGGCAATGGCGGATATAAATGGATGAAAGCCCCTTTGACGATCACCCCTGAACCAGCAAAGGCGCTTTCCGCAACCACCGAAGTGCGGCTGCTGCAGGATGCCTTGGCGAAGCACCCCGCTTCGACAGCACTACAGAGTATGTTGGTCAAGGTTCTCAATGAACTCGATCAATTCGACGAGATCATCGCTTTGTTGGCGCCGGCGCTTGATACGCTCGATAGTGACACAGCGCTTGTGCTGGCGCGCGCCTGTTTTGCAAAACAGGATGATCGGCACCTCGCGCTTGCACAAATGGCTGCGGATCGCGCACTTTGCGTAGCAAGCGGAAACTTCGTTTCGGCGCGGGCGATGGCCGATCAGGCTAAGGTTCGGCTTCGGCTTGGCGAAAACGACGCGGCCATTGCCATATTACGTGCTGCGCTCGCACTGGATCGTCACAGCACCACCGCTTTCAAACGCCTTTCGCTTCAACTATTGCGACAGGGTCATCCGTCTTTGGTCGAGCAGCTGACCCGCGACTTGATCGCCGATGGCATTTGTCATTCGCGCGTGCTCGCCGCGCGGACGATGGCGCTCGCCGCACTGGGCCGGGACAAAGACGCGCGGTCAATGGTCGACATTGCGCGCTTCCTGCATAATGCACTGATCGCGCCGCCGCTGGGTTGGGAGAGCCTGGATCATTTCAACGCCGCACTGGTCGCCGAGTTGACCGACAATTCCGCGCACCGCCTTGATCGGTTCGGCACTGCTTCGACCCGCACCTGGCGGCTTGATTCGCCCACCGCCGGTGCCACACCATTGTGGCAAATGCTGCTTGAGCAGATCGCCCGAACAGTGGAAATCTGGGCCAATTCCCTTTCTCCTGCCGATCACCCTTGGCTCGCCGCACGACCAGAGCGGGCAATGCTCCGCAGTTGGTGCGTGATCACCGAGGCCGAGGGCTATGAGCGCTGGCATATGCACCCCGACGGCTGGTCGAGTGGTGGATATTACCCCCTTATTCCGCTTAGGCTTAGCCATAACTTGGGAAAATCCGGCAG
>ERZ1292633.1169-Hain-H41-02um-R1-1169-length-28788-cov-7_pt1 | contig 28788 bp, 10 predicted proteins | sample MGYA00564406_ERZ1292633 | MGnify/ENA primary metagenome ERZ1292633 (study PRJEB36523, sample SAMEA6512639) | groundwater metagenome | collected 2019-01-08 | study: AquaDiva: Metagenomics assemblies of 32 groundwater samples | reverse complement strand
ATGCGCCCCGCTACATCGTGCCCACCCTGCGCTTCCCGATGTCGCCTTGTGGGCGAGCTGCGTGGCCAATTCAGCCGTTCGCATCGGCCGCCAGGTGCTGGACGCCGCGATGCCGGACTTCGCTGTCGACGCCTCGTCGAAGCTGTCTGCTCTCACCTCACCCCCGGCAGCGGGCTCGTTTCTCTACCAGGAAGTGCACGTGCGAGACATGCAATCGAATGTTGTACACCGTTTCCACCAGCAAATCCAAGACGCGGTCGCTGCGGCAGAGGCGTCCGTCGATAGCAAGACGAAACTGACCCTGCAGATGAGGCTGCATCCGGGCGACGTGGGTGCACTCGGTTTGCGGCCGCTCGACGAACGGTTTCCTGCCCTGCAAGAGATTCCTGCACCCCTCACCGTTTCGTTTGCTTATGTGCTGGATGGAGTCGCATCGCCCGATGGGGACGACTGGGGAGAGCCGGGTCCTTGCCTCCTGGGTCTGCGCTGGGAGCCTCGTGAAATGCTGGCCTCTGCCGCGCTGGGCGAAAGGGCGCCGGACGCGGACGACTGGATGCGGGATGAGCCATCGACGGCGGATGACGCTGCGGCGTTCGTCGCGCGCGAGAGGGCGCAGGAAAATGCCCACCTCGACGAAGAGGAAGAGTACGAGCGCGAGCTGCTCGTTCAGACAAAGCACTTGCGTGCCCGTGCATGGCGCCGGTTTTGCAGAATTAGCCGTTCCGAGCACATGTTTCATCAGCGCATCGCGGGGGGCCCAACTCATGCGAAGGGACGAGCCACCGATGGCGACGAGTCAGCGCGGTCGTCTGACAGCGGCTCCACGAGTGAGCCACCTCAGCCGGAGAGCGGCTGGTCCCGCATCACGGAACGGCAGTCGCTGTCGCATCGGCGGCCGTCTGGCGACGCTGCCTTCGCCATCGAGCCGTACTTCGTTGGGTTCACCCTCGACTTTCCGGGAGCGAGCGCGAAGGACATCGACAGTGTGTGTCGGACGGGTCACCATTCCGCCGAGGATGCCCTGTCGGTGTTTTTTTCCAACCAGGCGCGCGAGTCGCTCGCGACGGCGTTATCCCTGACGCTGCCGCAGGATGAATGGGACGTGGGCGTCGTCCCGTTCAGCCGCGTTTCGTGTCGTGCGGCAGTGGCTCGGCCCGCCATCGAGCGGTACTTGGCCACGTCGATAGATAAGAATAAATTGCCATGGCATGTCTCCAAGTGCGAGTCGGCAGCGGGTCGCTACATCGCGCACACCCAGCACGTGACTGTTTTGGTCTTCTTGTGCCCCAAGAACGTTCTCCCGGCCAAGCAGCCGCCCTCGATTACCATCCCTAGCCACATCGTGCTCGGAAGCTTCATGCTGCGAACGTGCGTTCTGCCGCTAGGTGGGCTCACGGTCGCCGAGTCGCGTCGCCGGCGGTTCGGCCTGGCGCCCCCGAACACAGTTGCGCATCAGATGCAGCTGCTGCAATGGTCGATGCTCCGCGAAGTGTACTTCGCCATGACCGTGGACGAGTTGATCGCGGACACCATGCTGTGCTTGACGGCACCCGTGCAAATTCGAGGAGAGGCAGAGTTCCACCGGCTACTCTCGGCGGCCATCGCCGACGAGGAGCAATCCGTCAAGCTCGACTACGATGGGGAAACAGATTTGGCGACGGCGCTTCTGCGACAACAGGAACAATGTCGCCGTCGCTATCGCGAAAGGGTGCTGCTCGCCCGACACTACGGGCTGACGCAGGAAAGCGTCCGAAAGGTGTTGGACGCGCTGCAACTCGTCCTACGGGGCAAACCCATCGCCGGCAACAGGAAACTCTGGCCAGCACTCGCTGTGCTGCTGCGAACGGACATTGTGTGCTGCCAGGAGCCACCGGCGCCTTCCGCTGAAGCAGAAGCGATCCGGGAGCCAGTTGGAAGGAAACCGATCCTGTGCCAGCGATCCCCCGCCGCCGCTTGGAGGCCCGGCGTGCCGGAGGTCGTGACCGACGAGCGGCACGTGTCCGCATCCGACTCCGACTCTCGACGTTCGTCCCGTAGTGCGTCTCGCTCCTCTTCTTCCTCGTCTTCGTCTACTTCCTCGAGATCGTCGAGGTCTTCGTCGACGTCCTCGAGCTCGTCGAGGTCTTCGTCGACGTCGTCGTCGGGTTCGCGACGTTCTCGCCGCCGTGTCGGCAGGCGACGCCCCCGCCGATCGCCATCTCGGCGCCGCGCGGTGTACGATGAAGAGCCAATGCAGCCGATCGACGCCCCCACCAGCAGTTTTCCGGACTTCCTCGCCTGGCGCCAATATCAGTTCTCACAAAGCCGCGATGGCAGAAGACCGCCCCCTGGCTTCATGGCGCTTCGCCTGCCAGGCAGCGTGCAATGCGAACTAGTCAACGTGATGACGGCGTGTCGAGGTGGCGTGAATCGGCATGCGGCTGGGACGACCATCCTTCCGATGCTTCGATTCATTGTCAGTCTCTGTTGCATCGGTACTCCCCCGAAGCTCCCTCCGCGCTGACTCAGCGCCGTTAACTCAGCGACAGTAAGGACAGGACGAAGTAACGCCCCTGTATGTTCTTTGCCAGCCGCAATGGCGATGCACTTGTCAATATTTGAATAGAGGGACGTCTCGTGTGAAGCCCCCCTTTGGGTCGTCTCATGGTGGCCGCGCGAAGAATGCTGCTGTGCCTCGCTGTCGCAGTCGGCCTCTGTGGTGTCGGGGGCGTCGCGCTACCGCCGCCGGGAACTTTCAACGCGGCACCGAATCTTGGACAGTGGCTTTGGCAGCAGCAGGTCGAACTCAACACTTCAACCCTCTGGGTGCCTTACATGTACTCGGCGGCCCAGCAGTACTGGCCGTACTGGCTAGGTCGCACGCCCAGCCAGATGGTCGCCGGCGTCGCTCAACCAGCCAGCATGTCGATCCCCGCGCTGTTGCGTGATGTGTTCCCTTCCCAGTTATCGAGCGCGCTGCAACTCATGACGGCAAGCGCAGGGGGTGGCGCAAATGTGCCACCATTCGCAGGCACCTCCTCGCAGACAAGGCCCCAGGGTCTTTGGATCGAGTGCTGGCCAACCGAAGATCCAAACACAGGCCGTGTCACTTGGTCGTTCGCGAGGTTCGCCCTGAGTTCCGCTTCAGTCACCTCGACGCCGCCGTCGTCGCAATTGGACTGGCAGTTCTTCAATGTCACCTTCCCAGCGGTGGGCAACACTCAAAATTTTAATCTTCCCTCGGTGCTCACGATCGTGGTGCCCCAGATGGTCAACACCTGGGACGACAGTAATGTCTCCGCGATATTTCAGTCGTTCACGCAGCTGACGGACTTGTACGCCGACCCGCTGTATGCAAATTGTGTCTTCGCAGTGGAGCCCAACGCGACATACACCGGCGGAGGAGTGCACATCGCATGGCCACGGGCGATCGAAACCCCCTCCGAGCGACAAGTCCAGCTCGATTATTACAGCAACGCCTCCGTGTGGCCGGTCGGGAAACGACCTGTCTGCTACATGATCGACCAGCCGGCGGCGTACGACAACATTCCCGTTTCGTTTCAAGTCTACGTTGGCTTGACGTGGAGCGCGAATGCGCCCACGGTCGCAGTGGACTCGGCCCGCGGGTTGCAATTCTGGGTGCCGGCCGCCGGTCTGCCGTCGGCGGTCACCAACGGTTCTTCCGGCTCTTCATTCATCGTGGCGCCCATTCGGTGGGTCGAGCCGGGCGACGCGTTGCCCCCGTCCCCGTTTCCCGTCGTCGTCGACGCACCCTCCTCTCCCTCGTCCCCCTCCGGCAGCCCAAATGGCGGCAAGGAGGTGTCCCAAACATCGTTCGTAGCCAGTCTCCTGGGCGTCCTCGTCCCCTGGCCCACCGTGCCCACGCCGTACGTTCCCGGCCAACCGGGTGCGGTGAACACCACCGCTGCCATCGACGCCTTCTACTTCGGCGCGTGGAAGGACGACGTGCAGCAATTCAGCGCTTACCAAGGGCGTGGCTTCACGTTTCCAATTTCGAACGTCACGAAATACGGCGTGATGCACAAGAACGCGGCGGATCCTCTGTCACAGCTGCCCATTGTGGCGGCGTGGCTCACGGAAAAGTATCGGACCTTCGGCGTGCCGCCTTCGAACATTTGGAATCAAACCTTCACTTATCGCGGTGCGACGCACGCCAATGTGATTGTGCAGTTCCCCGGCCGCAACGCCTCTCTGCCGCCGCTCGTGTTCATGGATCACTACGACACGGCGTACGACGAGGACGTATTCGCCAATACCAACGACACGGTCCGCACCGCCGCGCCTGGAGCAGACGACAACGGCAGTGCGATGGCGACGCTGCTGCGGGCCGGCGCGCTTTTGGCTAAACTGGTCGGCGGCCAGGCGCCGTTCGGTTCGTCCGCGGTGCCTCTGCGGCGAACGGTGTGGCTCGTGCACATCACGGGCGAAGAATACCCTAGTGACGATTTAGGATGCCGGCACTTCCTGACCGCGGTCCTAAAAGGGGCAAACCTCCCCCCCTGGGCGACCCCGGGGATGCCGATCGCAGGCGTACTGCTCATGGACATGATCGCGTGGCGCCGGAATGAGACGGACCTCGTCTTCCAGATCAACTCCGGTGTGGACGCCGCGAGCCGCTTGTTCGCGAAGTACGCCGTGGAAACCGTGGCGCTCCTTCAATCGCGAGGCCACCTGACAGTACCCCTCGCGGCGATGTTCCGCTCTCGCTACGACCCTTACTCGTACCTGTTCAACACCGACGGCGACACCATTCAAAATGCCGGCTTTCCGGTGCTGCTTTTCAACGAGCACATCAACTGGTATCAAAACTTCGGGCGTCCCTGCTACCACCAGTCGTGCGACACCTTCGACCAGCTGTCGCTGCCGTACGCCGCGTCCACGGTCATGGTTTGCATCGAAACGCTGTTCCAAACCTCGGAGCACTTCGACGAGCAAAACGTAGACTACGCTGGTCGGACCGATGCCGGTTCGACGCTATGGCCGTTGTGGCTCTGGGTGGTCGTGTGCGTCGCGGGACTCGCCGCGGTTCTCCTCGTCGCCGCGGGCACCTGCGGGCTGCGACTGAGGCGCAAGCGCTCCGATGTCTCCGGTGTGCTTCCGGCGGACGTCTTCGGCGAAGAAGCCCTGGTCGGCCCTGGATGAATTAGCCATCTCCGATGCCTCCGGATGATGGGTGGGCTCAGGGGATGACGGGGGTGGGGGGAGATGCCATGCTGCAGCCGGTCAGCTCACCAATGCTTTATCCGCTACTTTGAACCACCAGTGACTTTCTTCCGTTTTCATTCGTGCCGTCGTCGGCAAACACCGCGGGCCGCCAAAGAATTTGGAGGGCACCTTGGGCCGCTCAAGAATTTGGAGGCATTTCGGGAATGCCCTTGTTCACGACAAGTCGTTGTTTGCAATGACGTCCTTCGTGGCTTTCTCGGTATTTTCCATCGCCCTGGCTTCAAGGTGTAAAGATACGGAGAAGGCCAGTTCACCTCGCTCCTCTGGTTGTGCTTTCCCAACTGTTCAAGGATTCCGCCGACGCTGCATTGTCCAAGCGGAACGACGGGCGGAGGACGACAATACATACGTAGGCGGCAGGTGCGCGCGGACGGTAGCGCGTTGCCCAGCCAACAGTTGGGGTAACGGCGGTGCCACGAAATATGGTGTCGTGGGGACGTCCCTGCGCCTGGTTTGAATCACGATGTCACTCAGATTTTAGTGCACATGACGTCGCCTTTGCCATCCGCACCGCGGGCACCGCCCACGCGGGTGGGTCTCCCGCCGACGCAACACGCTGGCGTCCTGCGAGAACTGAGCTGTGCGACGCACGTCGCGCTCGAGACGATCGCCCTGCGCATCGGCTGCATCGGTGGCGTGATCCTCCGGGCCGAAGAGATCACCGCGATCGCGTCGCCGTCGACGGGAACTACAGCCGCGGCGTCGCCGAAGAAAATGAAAGCTGGTCACGATTACACCGGGGAAACCGACACTGCCGCCCTTCGGCTCGCGAAGGCGGAACGGGACCGGGAAGAACTGCTTCAAGCGTCGCTCGAACGTAAAGGGCAATCGATGGCCGCATTCGAGCAGGATATTCGCTCCCTCATCGGCGGCGCGCTGTCATCCACGTCTGGCGTGGAAGCCGCCCCACATGGGGGGCCAGGGTTGGGAGGGGGCCTCCCGAATGGGGCCAACGACGGAATAGCGACCGCGGAAAGCTCCGACGACATGGCCCTTCAACGGTCCCTTTTCGATGTCAAAAGTTTCGAAGCCACGAACCGACGTTTGGCCCTGGAGCGTCGACAAAGCGCCGCGCCTCGCCTCGGGGGCTTGTCTGACCTTGGCCCCGACGTGCCGACGATGGCTTCCGAAAACGGCGACGAGTTGCTATCGGGTGGCGGTCCCCGCCCCATCATGTCGCTCGTCGCCCCCAACGTGAGATTCGTCGCCATCGCGTCCGTCGGCGACACTTCCGCAGCGTGTTTCTCCAACGTCGCCATGCAACTCGCCGTGTTTTCGAGCGGCCTCGTGCTCAACTTCACCAACTTCAATCCGTTTATGTGCATTCCGATCGCCGCGCTGCCGACTCGCCGTGGAATAGGTCACCAGCATGTGGCCGCCGTCCTCGGGTCGGGAGGCCGCGGCCACCCTGGAGGACGTGGAGGGGGCATCGCGGGCTACCCTTTCGTGGGACTGATGTTGTTCGCTGGAAAGGCTCCTCCGTCTCGCGACTACACGCCTGAGGACGAGTCGTTTGCAGACGCATACGGCGCGCTCTTCAGTAATCTCCTCGGTCGCTACGCCCTCACGCATCTTCTCACAGCGCCGTACGAAGCGATGACGGGATACCAAGGCCGGCTGACGCAGGATCCCGAGGGCGCGTGCGGAGTCGCCGCCGATCCCTGGCTACCTGAATTTGTGCACCGCACCGCCGGAAAGTTTGGCGCGTGGGGAAAGCGTGTGGTGCGCACCGGTGTCACGGGACCGTTTCTTGCCAAGGCGGGGGTGTGGGACGAAGCGTTCAGCGTCCCCGCGTTGGCGGAGCTGCACGAAGCGTCGGATTACCTGCGACGCATCGAAGCGTCGATGGGCGAGACGCGGGACAAGTGCCGCGCCATCGAAGCGGCCGAGGCCACGGCGCAGCAACGGATTCAGGGCCTCTCCCGACAGCTCACGGAGGGCTCGTTGGCGCTCAAGAAGCAGCAGGAATCCCACCGCGAACTGCAACAAGCGTACGCGATCGCACAAGAAAAGCTGCAACAGCAAACGGTGGACCGCGTCATGTCAACGACGGGCGCCGTCATCGTGCGCGGTTCGCACCAGACCCAGATGCAGCTGCATCCCCTGCTGCCCAGCACCTGGGAAGCCCCGAGCGACCACTTGGAGGCGCAGGCCACAAAATTTCTTGAAGCGACCAACCGCGCCCTGCTGCAGAAAGACGTGCGACGACAGTATCTGAAACGGGTGGAAGCAGCTAGAGATACGTCCACGAAAGGTCCGGCCGTCACGGGCGACATTACGGACGGCTCGGTCAGTGGTCGGCCAAGGACGTCGGTGCCACGTCCACCAACGGCTCGCCAGCTACCCCCTGCAGCGAACCAGGACACTGTGGCCCAACTCCTTCGGCAGCTGGAGCACCGTTCTCCCAGCCAAGCAGCTGTCTCCCCCGGCCAACCCAGTTCACAACGTCGTCAACAGTAGAACGCTTAGTTTAGCAGTTCATTTTTTTCCGCGCTGAAAACAGGGGCATTGCTGATTTTCATCCAAATCGTGGGAATTTGTGGGTTTTTTCCCTTGTTGCGTCATCGATCATCTTTCAGTTGCTGCAGAGAGACTTCCTCGACCATGTGGTACCCCCCAATACTGTGTTTGCTCGTCGTTGTGGCTTGGTCGTCGCGGGGCGCGGATAGCCAGGCAACCGCCGCACCTCAAATTGCGAAGTGTTTCGGCAGCGCGAAACTCCAAACGACGCAGACGGCCTTTCGTTCCACCGCCGAAATGTTCACGGTGTCGGCGTCGCTGCAAGCCAACGACGACGACGGCACCAGCGCTTCCATCGCGTTTACTTGCACGGCCCCAGGCCGAGTCACGTACGTGTCAACCACGACGTCAAACGGCGCTGGATCCACGGTGACGTTGAACGCTGCCACAGGAGCGTTGCAGGCAGTGGCTCCCTCGAGGGAGGGAATCACGAGCGTCGACGTAAGCGCCGTGTGCCGGCTGGGGAGCACGCCCGCGACGTACGCCGACCAAATTCTGTGTCGTGTCAGCTACACCATTCTCTGGTACGCGCCTGCGGCGAGCATCACCTCGCCGCCAACGACACTACCACCGACGACTCGAATTGTAACAGGTCTCCCTTCGTGCCCCGCTGTCTACGGCGTCGAAGTCGCCACGAACGCGATTTATTCCGACACCCTCGCGTTATTCCCTGGCGGCGCACGTTGCAGTTCGACGGTGGTCACGAGCTTCGGTCTGCTGCGGACGGCCCGCCTGGGCAGTCTCGCCGTCAACGGCGACGGCAGCTACACGTACATGGCCCCCAGCGTCGACGGATCGATGGACGACTTCGACTTCGTCGTGTCGTGCAATGGCATTCCCTCGTGTCAAGGCACCATGTTCATGATCGCCAGCGCCATCGCGAGCACGCAAAATAGCCCGCCTTCTACGACGGTACCGCCCGCGACGACGACCCAGGCGCCTTCGACCATCGCTCCACCTGTCGCTTGCCCGAACGTTTACTACATGAACGCAACGGCCTCTGGCGTCAACGACACGGCGCCGACGAACACGTCGCTGGCCCTCGTTGGCTACCCCGGGGAACTCGCGTGCGCCAGGTACGCCAACTTCTCCGTCACGAGCGGACCAATGGTGCCAGGTGCCGCGATCGTGAACAACACGATTCAGTTTTGGGGAGGTTTTGTTTATGTTGCGCCGACGACTCCCGGGTGGGACCGCTTTTCATTTACGATTCAATGCCAATTCGGCAGCGACACCGATCCGAGTCGGCTCGTACCGTGGGCATGCACCGGAACCGCCAACATTTTGGTGCTGCCGCAGCCTTCCGTGACCCCGCCGCCGACGCCGTCCCCACCACCGACGGCTCCGCCGGTGCTCTTCGTGCCCTCCGACGTGCTCCAGTGCTGGCAAAGCTGCAACCAAGACGCGTGGAAGTCGGCACACCACTTGCCCAACGTGTGGGACACAACCCTGAGCGACAGGAACGACACACGGCACGTCATGCCGCGGTTCGACGGCACTCCCATCGACGCCCTGTCCGTGGCCTTCGGCAACGGCGTTATCACCGTCACCGCCAACGGGAAGATCGGCAACATGGCTGCGCGGTTTCCCACGTTCGATCCTGTGCTGTCGACCACGCCGCTCACGGCCGACGCCCTCCAGCCGTTTCAGCCGTCGGTCCCATTCGACACCTCCTGCCTCGGCAATCAGTGGCCTTACGGCGCCGGCGAAGAAGTCTGGACGTGGACAAATATCACGAACTTGGAGGGCGTGGTGGGATACAAGTACCGCCGCGGTGACTCGTACTACCAGAAGTTCGGTGGAAAGCACATCGGCTGCGACACTTTCGCGGATGCATGCCGCTTCGCTCCGTTCGCAACGCCTAAGCGCCAGACGACGCCCGAGGCTCCCCTCTGGTCGCTTCAGGTGCGAGGGTGCGACACAACGTGGTCTGGCGTGCTCAATAAGACCAGCGTCTTGCTGCTCGTCAAGTCAAACGGCCAGCGGATTTTTCAACGCCGCGCGAACGATCCGAGTCCGTCCGGGAGCATGGTCCTGGACGCGACCCTGTTCAACGAAGCCGTCAAGCCGCGATCATGGCTGTCGCCCGCCAAGCTGTCGCTCACCATGGTGAGTCGCGCGATGTCCGTCTCGGCCACACTTAGCGACGCTGTCACTGTCGTCGACGGCCTTTCACTCGCGACCATGGCGTTGTTTCCCGCACTTCAAGCCACACCCGCGTCGCCGGCGACGACAGGCAATTCGACGACGACGGCGGTTCCATTCGCACCCATAGTGAGCAGCAACGCGTCGTTCTCGCCGCCGGTGACCACGGCCTCGGTGCCCGCCGCCACGGCGGCCTGGAGCACCGGAACCCAGGGACCGTTCGTAGTCGGAGATGTGGAGAGGTTCACCTACCTCGCGCCCACGACGCGTCCCGAGCTGATCCCGCCGACAACGATGACGATGGTCACCCTGACCACCAACGTCTCGTCACCGCCCTCAGCGCCGCCACTCGCTCTCAACGTTGCCCTGAACGTGATCATGTACCCGCGCGAGACCAATCTGAGCCGCGCTCCACGAATCCTTCGGGTCGATGTGCTGGCCACGAGTTGGACCTACCCCACCCCGGCGATGATGTGCCCAAACGCAACCGGCGGCGCGGCGCCAGGAGCGACGGCGTTCAGCCAATGCGGAAGCGGCACGTTTTCACAGTGCGCCTCGCCATTGGTCGCCCAGGCTGTTCTGCCCATGGCACTAAGTTCGACGGGCGCCGGCATCCCAGATTGTGCTTCCAGTTCGGCGCTCTTCGTCGCGCCGAGGCTCGGGCCAGCCGCAACGCAAATGTGCCCCGCCAAGCTGACTTTCCTGAGCAACGGTGTCCCAGGGCTTTCGGACACCGCGGTCTGCAGCAACAGCGTAGGGGTTCCGGACAGGTCGTTGAACATCACCGCACGGTTTGAGTACGGCGGCATCGTGGGTGCCGCGCCCGTCGATCTCTTCCCCGAAGGATCGATTACACTCGCCATCACGTATTTGCCTACCGGTACCTCGATCCCGCAGTCCTCCCTGATCACAGTAGCCCTGAGCGCCACCCTCGGCGGGCTGGCTCCCTCACTGGGGGCAAGCCTCGCAACGCTCAGTCAACTCGTGGCCGCCGCTCCTGCCAACACCACGATCGTGACCCCTCCAGTTGAGGTCGCACTGCCACTCTGCAGAGCGAACCGGCTGTGGCCAAGCTTCGACCCACTGGGAAGTGTGGCGCAAAACTTTGCGGCTCTCACCCGGCGGTCGAACGCGATCTCGACTCAGGCAGCCAAGTATACGGCCTCTCAGTTCCAATGCGTGACGTCCGTGAGCGACACTCGAGTGATCGGCGCGCAGGACACCATTGTGATGCAGGTCGTGCCCAACCTGCCAGTTGCGTCCGCCAACCTCTCGGCGTCGCTCGCGCCCGTCGTCGTGTCGATCCTCTATGCGACGCTCTCGGTGGATGTACCCGCCGGTGGCAACGCCGCGGCGACCACGACATTTACCATCTTGCTGGCCAACCAGTCGACGCTAGGCGCGGTGGCCGCGCCTCCTGTGGCGCTTCCGTGGTCGACCTTTGCCGCCTACCTCCAAGTGAACCTGGCATCCGTGCCATCGACCGACCCTGCGGGGGTGACCACCATTACCTCCGCGGTGCTGCCAGCGGGATCGCAGGTGCCCGTCCTGTCGCTTGTGCCCGGCGCGATTTGTTCGCTTGCCCAGCGAGCGCAACCGGCTCACACCTGTACCGTCACCGTGGAGGTGGCGGCTGCCGTCTCTTTAGTAACTACGAATACTTCGAATGGTAACGTCGTGGTGCCGTACGTATCGACGACCCGTCGTCAGCTGGTCGTGTCCACGGGTCTTACGGCCACGGTGCGAACCGGCGTATGGTCTGCGTCCGCGCCGGCGTCCGCGACCAGTGTCGTGAAAGCCACATCGTTTTTGTCGCTTTACGAGCTTCGTGTCGGTGATGTCGTGACCGCGTCGGCAAGCGATCAGCAGTCGTCAGCGGCGCTGCTACTCGCGATGTTCCTAGCGGGCGGGGTGATGGCCGTCGCCCTTGTGGCCGCCCTCTTAGATGACGACCGTCGAAATGTTGTGTGGCAGAAGACGCGCACGTTCGCCCGTGCGATCGTGCCCGGAGGGTCGACGGGGAAGAGCCAGACGAAGAGCCCATCAACACAACCGCAGACAGCAAGTAAGGGTCAGAAGAAGCCTGTGGCCGTTCCGCAAGCGACCGTTCCTCAGCGGCCTGCAGCGATGCAGACGGCCAATCTACCGACGGTCACCGCTGCTGGGACAACGTCGGCCACAGCTTCGCCCAAAAGCAAGCCCGTCGGTGGTTCCGCAGAATCGTCTCCTCCCATGACATTAGAAAAGTGCGCCGCGTCGCGACCCGGCGCGGCGAAGCCTGCGGGTGCGCCCGAGGTGGAATCCTCGAGAGTGCGCAGCGCGGAGGACGACGAGTGAGGGGACGTGGCGCGGCGACGTGCCGCGGGGCGAGGTGCCGCGGGGCGACGTGCCGCGGGGCGACGTGCCGCGGGGCGAGGTGCGGTGTGTGTGTCAACTTGTATGGCGCCCACTCACTCAAGCGCTTTCCTCTGTGTTTCACGATGCCAAGTTTCACTCCACCGCCGGCAGGGACAGGACGCGTTTGCGTTGGATGAAGGGGAGAAGAACAGGAACCCTCCTTCCCCTGTCGCCTTCTTCACGATCATGGAGCGCTATACCGTGGTAAAATCCCTAGGAAAAGGGTCCTTCGGCTCAGCATCGCTGGTGCGGCGTAAGGCGGACGGTTTGTTGTTCGTTGTAAAGGAGGTGAATCTCGCTCGGCTGAGTGCCAAGGAGCGAGACGAAAGCCGCAACGAGGCGCGGGTGCTTCAGCAACTCAGTCACCCGAACATTGTGCGCTTCGTCGAGCACTTTGAGCGGCGCAACATCCTCTACATCGTCATGGAATACGCCGACGGCGGCGATCTTCACCAAAAGATCAAAAATCAACGAAACACGCGCATGAAAGAGGACACCATTTTGCACTACTTCGTTCAGCTGTGTCTCGCCGTGGAGTATTTACACAGCCGGCACATACTGCACCGCGACATCAAAACCATGAACATCTTTCTCACGAGCAACGGCACGGTAAAGCTGGGCGACTTCGGCATCTCAACCGTGTTGCGCAACACGATGGCGATGGCGAACACGGTGTGCGGGACGCCGTACTACTTCAGCCCGGAGCTGTGTAAATCCAAACCGTACAACAACAAGAGCGACGTGTGGGCCCTCGGTGTCGTGCTCTACGAGCTGGCAATGCTCACTCACCCCTTCGACGGCACTTCGTTGCAGCAGCTCGCGCAGCGCATCGTCAAGAGCCCATACCCGTCGGTGGCGTCATGCTACTCGCCTGAGCTGAAGGAGCTCATTGGCTGGATGTTGCAAAAGGAAGTCGCGAAGCGGCCCAGCATCGCGGCGGTTCTGGGCGTCACGCTGATGCAGCGGCATCTTGTGAAATTGCAGCAGGACTTGACGGTAGCGCAGGAAACTCACCAGCGACTGCAGGTCGTCGTTGGGGCGCCAGTAGGGGCCGCGGCACCTGCGCCCACGACAGCCGCGGTATTGGTTCCCCCGCCAGCCGCAAAGGCCCAACCTGCTCAGCCAGGTGCCCCGATCGCACCCGTGAAACAACATGTAGGGGTCACACCGGCACCATCCGACCGCGTCCCGCCGCCTGTGATCGTCCAGCACCACGCCGCGGCTACGCCGAACATCGCCCCGCCACCCGCCCCTGCTGCTCAAGTCAACAAGCCGGCCGTTGCGGCGCTTCCCCTCAATCATCATGGACCGGCGGCCGCCGCCAAAGTTGCGGCGGGAAATGCAGTCGGGTTACCAGCGAAGGTGCGACCCGCCAATGCCGCGGCAGGGGCCGCCGCACTCATGAAAGCGTTCCAGGCGGACCACGACAGAATCACGGCGGACCTGCGCAACATGGAGGCGAAGGCGGACGCCGTCCTGCCTCCCCCACCGCCACCCAAGCTGTTCGTCCCCGCCGACCCAGCCGCGGAGGCTCACCGACGGGAGCTTGAGCGAATCCTGCGTCGCCACGACGACCTTGTGTTTCGACGGGCGGCGGCGCCGCAACCGTCGCCGTCTCCCGTGTCCGTGGACGGGGGGGCACCCACCGCCGCGGCTCCGGCCGCCGCCGCCGCCGCTGCCGGGGCGATGGGCCATCGCGCTGTGTCGGACCCTCCGCCGCCCGTGGTGACAGCTGCAGCTGTGAACCCGTTCCGACTCGGCGGCGGCCCCCTCGATGCGCTGTACCGCGTGCCTCCGCACGCCCACGGGGCGCACATGGCGAGGGATCTGCCCCAGCAGCGGTTCTTCGTCACCCCCGGCGGCAATGTCGTCGGGCAGCCACATCATGCCGCAGCAGTAGAGCCACCGGGTGACAAGCAGGTGGTGGCTGGAAAGGCCGCGAAGGCTGAGAACATTCGGGGAGGGAAGGCAGTGGCGAAGACAGAAGCCGCGGGGGAGTCCCCTCGTCGCGTCAAGCCTGCCATACCTGCCCGGAAGAAGCCACAGGACCAAACTCCCGAGAAAGACTCCAAGTCGAGTAACCCTCAGCCCGTGGCAGCGGTGCGGCCAGGCAAGGAACAGCCGAAACCGCCGCTGCAGGACGCGGAACACCCTAAATCGGACTACGACCAGCGGCCTGCCGTGTCAGCCGCCTACTTAGCCCAGCTGCAAAGGCAAGTCAACGAACAAAAATTTAACTACCTGGACCGCAAGCGCCCGGCCTTCGGAGCGGCGGTTGCCGGTGCCGCCGCACCTGCCGTCGGGCTACCCAAAAAGCCGGTGCCGCCGCCAGCGACTAGCGGCAGCAGTGACAACAGTGCCCTCGCAGCAAAGGCCGAAAACTGGGTTCATCGGGAAGCGGAGAAGAAACGGCTCGCGCTCGCGATGCAGCAAGCCGCCGAACGCCGCGAGGTGGAGTTGCTGGACGACCATTTGTTGGGCAGACGACCGCACGCGACGGATGTTGTGGTGGAGGGGCGTGAACCGCGCGCAGTTGCCGCCCCCGCCATCGATCCCGAGCTCGAAGCTTGGGTGCAGCGAGAGAAGCAGAAGGCAGCGGCGGCCACCCGTGCAGGGGTGGCTTCGACCGACGACGGCGTGCTCGACCCGCTGGCCATTGGGGCGCTCCTGTTTCACTACGTGACGCCGCATGTTGGCGTCCATCACGTGCGGCACAAGTCCGATGTGGCGTTGGTCCGCCGCAGCATCGAAGAGGTGGAACGCGAGATGCGGTGGCAGCAGGCTGGGCCGCAGGGCGCCGCAGCGCTGCCACCCCCAAACCGAAGCATCACGCCACCACCGTCACCTGCGAAGGCGCTGCTGCCTCGCACGCCGCCGCCTGCGGCACCGCAGCCGGGCAACAACCGACGGCCAGCCGCAGCGACGGGAAGCGTTCAACCCGCACCGTCGTCCGAGCAGCCCCACCCTGGCCCAGGCCAAGTCGTCGATGGCGGCATCGAGGCGCGAACGCCGCCTCCATTGGAAGACGACACGCAGCGATTCAGGCGCGCCGGCGGAGAGCTCGGTGTTCCCGCAGGTGTTTCTAGGCGTCGCGGCGTCGTGGTGCCTCCTTTGTCCAACCAGGTCGCGCCTCCCGCGCCGCGTGCCGCGCTCATTCGAGAACGTTCGGCGCCCCCGGTTTGCAGCCCACTGCGCCGTGCGCCTTTCAATGCCGTTAGTCCCAGCGGTCCGATGCCGAAAGACGCTGAAACCCCATCATTCTTCCGAGAGCTTAAATCAGAAACCGATTACAGCGACGTCAAAATCCCAGGCGCCGTCCCAGTCGCCGAACACCACGGGCCAAGTGGGCCAAGTGCACCGGCACCAGCGCACCCAGGCTCGGTCGCGCTCGCCGGCGCCCTGCAATTCGCCGCTCGCTACCAGGACTCGAGTGCCAGCGTCCCACGAGGCGACGGCGACGACGACGACGATGCGGTCGATGACGCCCTCGACATGGCCGTTGCTCAGGCCTCAGAAAGCGAAGAGGGGGACCAGTTGCGAATGTCGGAGTACGCCGCGCTCGCTGCTCATGTTGCGACCCTTGTAAGTGCGTCGCGACCCGCGCGAGTGGCAGGGAGAGGCCCCATCTCGGCACGTGCTCGACCTAAGGTCACCGCACCGCCTGCGTTGACGGCGAAGGACCCGAGCCCTTCTCCACCCTCGGCGTTTGCGGCAACGCGGCCGCCGCCGGAGGTGATCGTCACAGAGGTGGACAGCTCCGCGCCACCGTCGAGCCCGCCGTCCTCGCCATCGTCCCTGTCGGGTCAGGGGGGCGGCCTGCAAGGGGGAGGGGGCGGCTCCCACCGCCGCGTGACCTCGGATCCCCCGTCGATCGAGCATAGTCAGGACACGGCCACCGGGGAGCCATCGGACGACGCTGCCACCGGGGCGAACGACCGAAGCGCCACTGACGACGATGCCTACGACGACGACACCTTCGGCGACGAGGCGCCATTTTCGCCTGTCGCGAAGGAGCTGCTCCTCATGGGGGCCCCTCCCTCCTCGGCACCGCAAGCGATGAGATTGGCGCACGGCAGCATCGCATCGCCGACCGGTCGCCGGGAGGCGTCTGTCGCAAGCGGCGTCGCGGAAGAGTACATGTTCCGTCTCGGGCATCTGTGCGGCGCAGCGTTTACCGGAGATCTCCCGCGAGCCATGGACGGACGCCCCCTGTTCGGGCGGGACGTGGCGGCCGGCGATGCCGAACAAGCGCGTGATCAGCTGAGAGACCTGCTGGAACGCCACTTAGGGGCACCGTTGTTTGCCAAGGTCCACAAGTTGCTGACAAGAGTGAACACCCCCAGTAGCGCCCAAGGGGGCGGCCGATCCTCGTCGCAGGCGCTGCTCGATCAGGCTCGCGACGCCATCGCTCGGTGTCTTCGGCACGCAGCTCAGGTCGCCGCCGAGGACGACGACGCCGACGGCGTCGACGACGTGGCGCTCGCCGATGACGTCTCTCAGACGCTGTCGCTCTGCTGTCAGCTCGTCTACTTCGAAGAGCTGGCGCACCGCGAGTGACGGAAAGGAAAAGCCCCAACATACAGTGCAACCATCCGAAAAGAGGTACAATTTTGTGCAAAACGCTGAGGTGTGCGTACCTGGCGTATCGCTCGCCTCTCTTCCTTTGATCCCCTCCCTCCTCGACGTTAGACCTTCCCCAGTGAAGTTGGCAGCTGAGCGCCTCGTTGCGTAAACTGCCTTGTAGTCAGACTGTTCGAAGGGGGGTATTGTTGCTGGGCGCGGGTGTGGTACTCACACTTCCAGGCAGGTTCGTCGTTTGTGTGACACCCCCCGGAGGCTTTCTCCCCAGGCATGTCCATCGCTGAATCGTGGAAGTCGTATCGGCCGGTCAGGCGGTCCACGACACAGAACGGAGTCGACGGTCGGCGTCCCACCGGACCGTACCGCGAAGACAGTCAGAATTCGTCGGTGTCATCTGACTATGGCGAGGAGGGTCCCAACGCACGGCGATGCCACAACTCCGCGGTCGAGCTCGACGATCTCGAACAATGGCTTGAGGCGCACCAGACGCGCGTGAGTCAAAAGCAGCGACAGACGGAACGGATGGAGTCCGAGCGACTGAGCCGCGTGACCGATGAGCTCGCTCAGCTGGCCGCACGACGCCGCGCAGAAGAACTGTTAGAAGTGGCCCGTCAACAGGCCGAGGAAGAAGCACGAGTCCGGCGGCTCGCCGAGGAAGCGGCGTACCGCGTCGAGCACGCCTACGAGCTCTACGTGGCCGAAGCAACGGCTGGTAAGACGCCAGAGGAGCGGGCGCAGTGGCTTGACGAGGAGGCACAGCTCCGGGCCCTGGACGCGGAGCTCGCGGCGCGGGAAAGGAGCATGCGAGTGCGCCAGGACCGCATCGATGCCGAAGTCGGCGTCTATGAAAAGCGTGTAGCCGCGGAGGATGCCGCCCGACTCGCGGCGGCACGGGAGCAGGAGGAGCAGGCACGTCGCCACGGCGAGGCCCAACGTGTGCAACGTGCGGCGCTTCTCGGTGACTTTTACTCAAGGGCCCTGGCGCTCCTTGAGGAATCGTGGGAGAGTATCGTTGTCGCTTTCGCAACGAACTGGACGCCACAGCGCGTACAGCTTGAAACGTGCCTCCGCGCTCGGTTCATCGAGACCAAGCTAACAACGGCACAACGGACAGCGCTTTACGCCTTGCCGATCGACGCCCCACCGGGGCAAACGTCGCGCGTGATGGCCGTCATCGAGATGATGGAGCTGGCGTCATTGCGGGACCGTGTGGCGAGGAGTATCGCGGCGAAAGCTAGGGAAGCCTGAGCCGGAGGAACCCGCGGTTCGTGCTACCGTCCCTGGTGAACATTGTAGATCTCTCCATCATTGCATCGTTAGTGCAGTCCGGTCTGTTTGAGAGCTACCCCCATGACGAACCGAGCGTGACCCCAACTTGAACCCCCTGTGCTGCACTCGCTGAAATACGAGCAACCTCTCTATTTTCAGCCCACTTTATTCTCAGCAATGCTGGACGCCATCGGCGGAGCCCTCTCGGGAGCGGCGTCGGCTGTGAGCAGCACGGTCAGTGGTGGCGTGAAGAACGCGATGCTCCTCGTCGCGGAGCGAGTGATCAAGGAACACACCGGCAAGGACATCACCGTCGAGGCCGACGGCATCCCGCCGCACCGGGAGGAGTGGATGTCGAAGACGGGCGTGAACTCGCTGTGCTGCGACGACACCTGGAGCTTCCTGGACAAGTCAGAAGGCAACCGCCGCAAGGTCGAGAAGTGGAATGAGCGCAACATCAAGAAGATCGTCATGAAGGTCGACGAGACCCCCGACCCCGACCTGCTGGACTGGGGCGTCTGCGTGCCGTCGTGGGAGACGGGCTCGGACACACTGGTGCTGACCTGGCTGCCCCGCGCCTTCAACCACACGTGCAACAACACGTGGCTCGAGACTAGCGGGTGGCGCTCCTGGTGGATCCTCTCGGACGAGATCGTTTCCGGCCTCCAGTTGTACCAATTGCCCGGCAAGTGCTTCTACAAGTCCGACTGGCTCGACGGCTTCGAAGATGTTGATCCGGAGGGGTTCCTGCCGACGAGCAAAAAGGCGTTCAAGCGTTGGTTCCAGTTCCGGCACTGGATCATGTTCTGGTACGCGAAGGAGCAGTGGGGCTACAACTGGCAGTACACGGAGAAGCCGCCAAGGCTGCCGGATGGCAGCGAGTTCAACCTGTCGGCGGTGCTGTCGTGCCCGTCGCTGCCGTCACTGAAGATGCCGAACGTGAAGCTGCCCAGCCTGCCGGGCATGCCGTCGATGCCGTCACTGCCGTCGATGCCGTCCATCAGCGCGCCGTCGCTGTCGATGCCATCCTTGTCGATGCCGTCGCTCTCCATGCCGTCCCTGGGGTCCCTCCCGAGCATGCCGGAGCGCAAGATGCGGCCGAAGAACAAGTGGGGCGCGCACGGCTTCGTCGAGCTAGAGGGCATGAAGGTCAAGGCGTCGGGCAAGGACATCATCTTCTCGAACGCGAACATCACGAACTTCTGGGAGACGAAGACCGGCTCGATCGACGACGAGCCCAAGGAGCACCAGCGCCTCGTGTTGCAGACCACCAGCGAGGAACAGGCCGAGTCGTGGAAGCTGACGCTGATGGCGAGCGGCGTCGAGGAGGGCGACGTCGGCGGCTGTTGCGTCGTCGCTTGAGCGTGGCTTGTTACTGCCGTCTCAGTATTTTCACATGCGTCTCGGCACCCATTCGCCACAGCCGGCGGTGTCCGCCTTGGCCGCGACCACAACAACAAACACTCCCCTCCCACGAGCACATGTGCATAGCAGCGACGCTGTACCTTTTTCCCTTTCCCCTTATTTGTTAAATACCGGCGACACCACCCGGAGATCCTGAGAAGGATGGCAACAAGATGTTAAGCTGCATGCCGGATCGACGACGGAGGAGGAGGAGGAGGTAGCTGCGTCGAAACGACGAAAGTGTGAAAAAAGATCCTTCCTACAGATTTTTCGTTTCATCTGTTGTGTTCCCCAAAGCAAAAATGCTGGACGCCATCGGCGGAGCCCTCTCGGGAGCGGCTTCGGCTGTGAGCAGCACGGTCAGTGGTGGCGTGAAGAACGCGATGCTCCTCGTCGCGGAGCGAGTGATCAAGGAACACACCGGCAAGGACATCACCGTCGAGGCCGACGGCATCCCGCCGCACCGGGAGGAGTGGATGTCGAAGACGGGCGTGAACTCGCTGTGCTGCGACGACACCTGGAGCTTCCTGGACAAGTCAGAAGGCAACCGCCGCAAGGTCGAGAAGTGGAATGAGCGCAACATCAAGAAGATCGTCATGAAGGTCGACGAGACCCCCGACCCCGACCTGCTGGACTGGGGCGTCTGCGTGCCGTCGTGGGAGACGGGCTCGGACACACTGGTGCTGACCTGGCTGCCCCGCGCCTTCAACCACACGTGCAACAACACGTGGCTCGAGACTAGCGGGTGGCGCTCCTGGTGGATCCTCTCGGACGAGATCGTTTCCGGCCTCCAGTTGTACCAATTGCCCGGCAAGTGCTTCTACAAGTCCGACTGGCTCGACGGCTTCGAAGATGTTGATCCGGAGGGGTTCCTGCCGACGAGCAAAAAGGCGTTCAAGCGTTGGTTCCAGTTCCGGCACTGGATCATGTTCTGGTACGCGAAGGAGCAGTGGGGCTACAACTGGCAGTACACGGAGAAGCCGCCAAGGCTGCCGGATGGCAGCGAGTTCAACCTGTCGGCGGTGCTGTCGTGCCCGTCGCTGCCGTCACTGAAGATGCCGAACGTGAAGCTGCCCAGCCTGCCGGGCATGCCGTCGATGCCGTCACTGCCGTCGATGCCGTCCATCAGCGCGCCGTCGCTGTCGATGCCATCCTTGTCGATGCCGTCGCTCTCCATGCCGTCCCTGGGGTCCCTCCCGAGCATGCCGGAGCGCAAGATGCGGCCGAAGAACAAGTGGGGCGCGCACGGCTTCGTCGAGCTAGAGGGCATGAAGGTCAAGGCGTCGGGCAAGGACATCATCTTCTCGAACGCGAACATCACGAACTTCTGGGAGACGAAGACCGGCTCGATCGACGACGAGCCCAAGGAGCACCAGCGCCTCGTGTTGCAGACCACCAGCGAGGAACAGGCCGAGTCGTGGAAGCTGACGCTGATGGCGAGCGGCGTCGAGGAGGGCGACGTCGGCGGCTGCTGCGTCGTCGCTTGATTAGAACGTGTCAATTCGACTTCTTGTGGAGGAGAGCTTGCCGCGCCCACGACCCTCACGCCGCGCTCCGCCATGTGTGTACCGCCTCTCTCGCTCCCACCACGCTGCAGGCGCTGTACCAAACCCTTTGATTCCCCGTTTTCCCGACGGTAACGCTGTAGTTTCGAACCTCCCGCCGCCCAGTCGGGATGGGAACAAAATTCCGTAACGGTCAACTCGGCACTCCTGGAAAGGACCGCGCTGGGGGGGCATGCAATGAGAAAAGGGGTGGGGTTTGAACGCTGCGCAAACTGCAGGGCTTCCCACCACGTACGCGAGGAGGCCTGCGATTCGTGTGAACGTAGCATGTCAACTGACTTCCCCCGACCTCAAGAAGACGGTTTCGTATCCGTGTCACGTCGCACCCCACCATGTTTCACGACTTTGTTCCTGAGTTTTGTCGGTGGCTCGAATCGATCTACCTTCCGCAGCGGACCGCGGCGGTACTGGCGAAAATGCAGTCGGCTGACGCGACCGAGGCGCAGGTGATATCGGCGTCCACGCTCACTGTCCAAATCGCATCGTGGCGCGACACCGTCACGACCCACGTCGGGGCCATTGCTGCCGGTCTGGGCACCGTGGCGGCCGGTGCAGCCGCGTCGCCGCCCTTATTGAAAGGCGGTATCGCGGAAGCCGCTGCGTCTACACGACGGCGACCGAAACTAGTTCTCGACGCGGAAACGCAAACAGTGAGTGCTGGCGACAGGCTCGATGCGTCGACTCAGGTGACGTTCGTGACGCGCAAGGTCGTCGCCAAGGCAATCTTCCGACGCATGGCTCTCCGAAGAACCCTCACCCGCATCCGGGCGAGGGTCGGGGTGGTCACCGCATGGCTCCACGCCGCCGTCGTCGACGTGGTGAATGTTGTGGCATCCGACTCGGCGGCTGCGGCTCCCACCGCCGAGTCGGCGCCGCCGCTGCAGTCGTCAACGGTTGCTCTCGTCGCGGCGTTCATTTCCAAATGGCGACAGTTGGCCTCAGAGGACCGTCTCAGCCAGCGAACTGCTGAATTTCTGGCCAGTTTGTCACCCGGCAGCATGAACGCCCTTGGCGCCAGATTGAATCACACCACCGCTGCATCCGCGGTGACGGCGGCGGCGGCGACGAGACCGACACTGTCGTCGACGCGTGCTCCCCAAGGGGTGCTTCCAGCGCAGCTTCTCACGAGAGGAAGCCAAACCCGTGCGGTGCAACAGCGGGACTTCGCCTGTCAGGGCAGCGAGCACGTCCTTGAATGCCAGACGGCGAGTGCGACGTCGGAACCTGGCGGCACTGGAAACTCGCTGTTCCTTTGCCGGCAGTGCCGCACCAATCAGGTCAGCGTGATCCGACAGGAGCAGCACCGGCTGCTACTGGCGCCGGAGCCACCGGTGCTCCGCAGAGGGAAGAGCGGAACGGATCCGCAGCGTGTGCCACCGCCACTCCCGTCGGGACTGCAAGCACCCGTGCCGCTGCGTGCTGCGGGGGCACACGACGTTTTGATGCCACTGACGTCTTTCCGAGTTGTGCCACCGCTCACGCTGGCTCCACTGGCGGTGGCGCCGGGCGTGCAGAGTGTGACCCACCGAGCCAAACAGGCCGCGCCGCCGGTGAGGGCCCAGTGGGCGGCCGCGAGCGGATGGTAGCGCAAGCGGACCTGCAGGATACTCGGCGGAGTGGCATGCTGATGGGCTCCCGAAACCGAAACAACGTGCAATGCACGTCCCTCGAAACGTTAGTTCCCGAGATGTACACTGCAGATGATTTGTTCATTCCCTTCCGTCTCCCACGTCTTTGGGCCGATGCTCACGTTCATCAAACACCCCTGTCACTCAATATTCACTCTCTGGACAGTGAGAGAAAACGCGAAATTCTTCTCCCCCATTTGGCACTGAGTGATACCATCATGACGGAACGGTTCCCGGCCCCACAAACCTCGTGGCGTGGCGGACGGCGCGGCGGCGGGCGCGGGGGGGTTGCCCCTCGTCGCGACGATCCGTCTGCCTCTGGCGTCCACCAGCACGCGCCGTTTAGCGTAGCCGAGCCCGTGCCACAAGGCACAGCGGCCGCACCGCCGCCGCCCGTCGACCGTTTCGCGGCATTCGACGACGCGCGGCAAACGCGTCCACCGCGACGGGGACGTGCTCATCCCCGGGGCGAAGGTCCCGCGCGCGCACCGCCGCCGCCAGCGGAGAGTGCTCCCGGTGCGCCCGCCAGCGGTGCGGTGGCTGATCACGACGGCGGGCGAGGAGGACCTCCATTGCATCAGCGTCGGCCACCTCGGCGGGACGCTCCCGCGACCCACATCGACGCCAACAGGCCGGAGGTCGCACCCCTTGCGACGCGGTTCCCTCCCCCGGCGCCCGGCGACCAGACGTCGTGTAGTCTACCCCCACCAACCGCCGCGGTAACGTCCACCAGCGCCGCCTACCCGTCGCAACCGCAAGTGGTCCTTAGTGCGGCCATGGAGAGCGTCATGGATGAAATCGAGGACGCCCTTGCCAAGCACCACTCATTGGTGGTTGTTGGCGATACCGGGTGCGGAAAGACGACGCGCGTTCCGCTGGGCCTGTATCTCGGTGAAGCTTACCGGCGCCGAAACACGGACGCGGCGAGACCGACGCACGAAGTCGCGCACCGGGGCCGCCCGTGGCACCACCGCACGATCGCGGTCACGCAGCCGCGCCGCTTGGCGGCCACAACCGTCGCCAAGTACGTCGCGTCGCTCGCCCGCACCCCACTCGGCCGCGACGTGGGCTTCCATATTCGCATGGAGGACAACACGTCCACTGGCACGCGACTGACCTTTATGACGGATGGTATCCTGTTGCAGCAGCTCGTGCATGATCCGACCCTGTCGTCCTACGACATCGTCTGCATCGACGAGGCGCACGAGCGGAGCCTCAACATCGACTTCGTGCTCGGTCTCATTAAGCGGGCGCAGCGAGCCCGGCTGGAGCGCATCGCCTCTTCGACGCAAGGCGGTGGCAGCAGCAGCAGTACCACGATGCAACCGCTGAAGGTGATCATCATGTCGGCCACCATCGACTTCCGCCGCTTCGCGCTCTTCTTCGACCAGTGCCCGATCATCGAGCTGCCCAACCGCCCATTCCCGGTGGATGTGATGTTCGACACGGAGGGAAATGACCTGGATGATGTGCCGCTGGGGTCGTTAGCCGCACGCGAGGTCGTCACAAAGAAGGCCGTCGACTGCTTGGCACTTTTCCTGATGAACACCTGCGTTCCCCGCGCTCCAGTGGGCGCTGACCCGGCGGCCGGGTCGTCCACCATGCCTCCACCGCCGATGCTCGACAAGGCCGGCGACGTGCTGATATTCATGTCCGGCGAAGACGACATCGACATGACCATCGAGGCGATCCGGAAGTCGGGCCTGGTAACTACCTTCGCCATCGATCTGCATAAGCTGCACAGCACCGTTCCCCCCGACGTGCTCGAGCGCGCCTTCGAGCCGCCACCGCCCGGTCGACGCCGCGTCATCGTGTCCACGAACATTGCCGAAACCTCCGTGACGATTGACGGTATTCGCTGTGTGATCGATAGCGGCCTGATCAAGCAGACCGACTATGACCCTCACGCGGGCGTGGAAAGCCTCCTCGTGCAGTACCACTGTCAAAGTGGCTGCGACCAGCGCGCGGGCCGAGCGGGCCGCACGGCACCTGGCGTGTGCTTTCGACTCTATTCACACACCCGGTTCGCTGACCAGCCGCGGTTCGCCAAGCCGGAGATCATGCGGTGCGACTTGGCGCACGTAGTCTTGCAGATGAAGACGGCGGGCATCCATGATCCATTTTCGTTTCCGTTTCTGGACCCGCCATCGGAGCCGCAGCTCCGGTCGGCCATCAAGCTACTCAAGGACATCGGCGCCCTGTCCGTCGAGCCGGCCGACGCGTACGTGCCAGCGGCTCGGGGCGCCACGGGGCGACATCACCGTGACGATCCACGGACGCGACGCGGTGACGATGATGACATCGACCTTGGCACGACGCCGACGGCCTTCCTCACCCGAAACGGGCACCGAATGGCGGCCCTCGCGCTGCGTCCGGACCTCGCCAACCTTGTGCTTCACGCCGTCGACCGGGGCTGCGCCGAGCAGGCGCTCATCATCGCCGCGCTCGTCAATGCCTCGAAGCCGGTTCTGATCCGGCCCAAGGAGGAGGCTGCGCGCGCGGACGCTGCCCACGCCCGGTTTGGCGCGAGGGCGAATCGCAGCGACTTCTTAACGCGCTTTGAAGCCTACTGTGACTGGTGGGATGTGGTGGACAGCCGAGGGAGCGACGCGGCGTACCGGTTTGCCAAGGAAAACTATTTGAGCCACTCGCAGCTCGACGAGTGCCGGCGCGAGGTCATGCGCATGGCATCGTCCCTGCGACGCTGCGGCGTGGACGCGGAAGCATATACGTCTTGGGAAACGCGGCAAGGGCCGAGCCGCGACGGGGGCTGGAGACCTCCCGCGGACGCCGATGGCGGGGAATTCTATTGCGCCCCCACCGTGTCGACGTCCACGCGCAGCACGCCGTTGGAACTTTGCATTTCAAGCGCGTTTCAACACAGTTACTACGTGAAGGCCGAGGGCGGCACGCACTACGACAGCCTCGCGCCGATGATTGACGAGCACGGTGCGTGGCTCACGGCAACGCGCCCGAAGGTGTACGTCCATCCGAGCTGTCTCGCGCACCAACTCAAGGCGGATCGACTGCCAGAGCTGGTCGTCGCGCTCGACATCGTCACGACGACGAAGACGTACGCGCGGCTGCTGCACCCTGTGAATCTCGACGACCTCCCGACGGTCGCGATGCCCCTCGTGCGGCGCATGATTCGCGTCAATCCAGAGTCCGACACCAAGTGGGAGTATCTCGTCAATCTAGTCCATCATGAGCGCGGGGCGGCCATGATGTCGAACATGGCCCTGCGGGCTCAAGTGGCGTTTTTCTAACGGCGACGTTAACGTAGGCATCGCCGAGGTCTCTAAACCTCTTGATCCACATTGCGCCGTGCTTCCCACCCCACTCATCCCCCCGTGAACGATGACACATTTGCCATCACCCCACCCCTCCGCGTGCGACGCACTACGAATGGGATCCAACAGAAGGGCCCTTTTCTACCGTGTCCGGGATTTCCGAAATGGCGACGCAGGGAAATCCCAACGCCACCCTTGTCGATCTGTCACAGCTGACGCGTGAGCAACTCATCGACCTTGCGAAGCGTCAGGCCAAACAAGTACACGACCTCAAGCAACTCAGCAGCGCCGCAGCGTCTGGCGCTGCGGCTATGACGCCTGGATCCAACGCGGCTTCGGATGCGCAACGCACCATTGCAGCGCTGAAGGTGGAGGTGGTCAATAAGGTGCAGCAACTAGACCAACAAGCGAAGATGCTCGATGATTGGAAAGCAAAAGTCCGTGCAGTCGCCGAAAAAGACGCGCGCCGCATCATCGAACTTGAAGAACTGGTGGGCAAGCTGAAACCACCGAGCGGTCCAGGCGCGGCCGCAACACCCGCGCATCCACCCCTGGCCGCCCTGTACGAGGAAGCCAAAGCCCATGCGAGCGGGCCGGCCGCCAGCTCGAACGCGCACGCTCAGCTGGCGGATCAGGCGACCCGGCAAGACGAGTGGAAGGCAAAGGTGCTCGCCGTGTCGCAGCGCGACGCCGAGCGGATCCGCGAGCTGGAGGGCCAACTTGGTGCGGCCCGCGATGCGGGTGAGTCGGCGGCGGCCGCCACAGCGCGCGCCGAGGCGCTAGAGCGCGCGGCGGCCGAAGCAGCGGCACGAGTCGCGGAGGTGGAGGCCCGGCTGGCGGTCGCAACCGCGACGGCGGCCGATGCGGAGGCTCGATTGGCCAGCGCCACGACATCCACGGCGGCCGACGCCGAACAGCTGCGGCGGGAGCTGCAGAACGCGCACGCTCAGCTGGCGGATCAGGCGACCCGGCAAGACGAGTGGAAGGCAAAGGTGCTCGCCGTGTCGCAGCGCGACGCCGAGCGGATCCGCGAGCTGGAGGGCCAACTTGGTGCGACCCGCGATGCGGGTGAGTCAGCGGCTCCCGTCGCCCTGCGAATGGACGTCGACCGTCTAGCACGTCTCTGTTCGCGACTGGAGGTCGCCGCCTCTGTCTGTTCGCCGGGTTCTTTCCGCCCGGCGCCACCTAATCACCCGCCATCATTGTGGCGCTCGCCACCGGGCGACGCTGCTGCAGGGTCGCCACCGCGCGACGTTGCTGCAGGGCCGCCGCCGGGCGACGTTGCTGCACCGGGCGACGCTGCTGCACGGCCGCCACCGGGCGACGCTGCTGCAGGGCCGCCAACCACGAGCGACGACGTCTACAACGTGTTCTTCGCGTAGGGTTGTCACACGATTGTCTCCTTGTGGCAGCGGCACTCTACTGTGTGTCGGGGGAAAGTGTCGCAGACTGCAAATTTTTCGCACACGAGTTTTGCACGATGGGAGTTTGCACGATTGTTTGTTGACGGTGCAGTGCCTACCGCAAGTGGCTGTTCACCTTCCTGTCAAGCCGCGCCCATGTCGCAGGCGCCCCAGATGGACGCCGCTGCCCTGGAAAAGGCGCTTCTCGACAAGGTCAAAGTGCGCGAAGATGAGCTGAGGCGCCGTGAACGACAATTGCTCACCCGTGAGCAGGCCATCAAAGAGAAGCAAGAGCAGCTGGAAGCGGCCAAGTCGACGAGTGACGCGCTTGTCGTCGAGCTGCGACAGCGGGAAGGGGCGCTGACTGAGACGGAAAAGAAGCACGGTGCCCTTCGCAAGCGCGAAGAAGAGTGCCGTACGAAGGAGCTGCTGCTGTCGGAGAAGGAGGCCGGCCTGCTGGACAAGCTGCACGACATTGCTCAGCAGCAGAAAACACTGTCCGTGACCATTCGTATGAAGCAAAAGTTGATCGACGATCGAACGGCTGATTTAAGGCGACAGGAGGAGCAGCTCCGTGCCAGGGCGACCGGCGTGGAGGCGGAGGCTTCGGAGCTCGCCCAGGCGAAGCGGTTGCACGAGCGACGTATCCGAGAGGGCGAGGACAGCACCCGAGAACAAGAACACCGCTTAAGCGAACGCAGTGCGAAGCTGGCAACTCAAAGCCGCGCGGCGGACTTGAAACAAGTCGAACTGGAGAAGTTACTCGAAGACGCCGGTGAACGGTCGCGTCAACTGAAAGCCGACTTGTTGGACGTGGAGTCGAGAGAGCGAGAGTGCCGTTGGCACGAGGACAGTCTGAGACGTCAAAACGAGGATGTCGCCACGAAGAAGATTTCCCTGACGGAGTGGGAGAGCCAGCTTCGTGAACTGGAGGAGCACCTGTCGACCGCCCGCGCCGAGCTGGACTGGCGGTCGTCGACCGTAGCGGTTCGCGAGGCGAGCGTGCTTCAGCGGGGGTCGCTGTGCCTGAGTGCGGAACATGAAGTCGCTGACCGCGAGCGAAACGTGACCGCTGAAAAAGAGCACCTGTTTGTGCTCAAATCCGATCTGCAAAAGAGGGAATCGACGCTTTCGGAGCGAGAGGCGGCGTTGGAGCACGAACGCGAGGAGCTTCTGGCAGTCAAGAAGTCCCTTGCCGATGCGCAGAACATACTTGTGCACGATGCCGAACGGCTTGGCCACCGCGGCGTCCACCCGCTCCTTGTTCGTGCCAACGATGCCGAGCGCATCGAGCTCCTTGAGCCCGAGCGTCTTGTCGAGGAGGCGGAGCACCACCTTCTCGCCGTGGGTCGTCGGGAGA
>ERZ1292633.1168-Hain-H41-02um-R1-1168-length-28795-cov-28_pt1 | contig 28795 bp, 26 predicted proteins | sample MGYA00564406_ERZ1292633 | MGnify/ENA primary metagenome ERZ1292633 (study PRJEB36523, sample SAMEA6512639) | groundwater metagenome | collected 2019-01-08 | study: AquaDiva: Metagenomics assemblies of 32 groundwater samples | reverse complement strand
CTTGCTCGCGGTGATCGTCTTGGGCGATAGTATCAGGCAGTGGTATGGCTATGTGATCTTGAAGCGGCCATTCACCAGCAGCGAAGTGGTGGTGATGGCTGGAGGAAGTTCGCCGAGAAGAATGCAGACGACGATTCGTCATAATGATGAGGAGCGGCGGCGGTTGCAGTTGCCCGGCGGAGGCTGCTGCTAAGGGGGGAGGAGATGGAGGCTGATGATCTTCTGTGCTCGCGCAACGCGCGGCCTCTGAAGGCCCTCGTTGAACGCGCGCAGTGGAAGATCAGTCAGCCCCCATCCCTGAAGAGAGAACGAGCAAGCTTGGAAGGATCAATTAGATCGAATGTGCTCGTTCGATGCGCGCAGTAAAGGGCAGCCTTGGCCGCTCCCTTTAGGAGGTATGGGGAATTGGAAGGAACTCATTCGACGCGTGGTCTGTAGGAAAAATGAATGATGAGATGAGAAGAGGAGGGGATTGTGGCTGAGCAATTTTCGTTCGATGTGGTTTCGGAAGTGGACATGCAAGAGATGAGGAATGTCGTCGATCAGGCGACGAAGGAGATCAAGCAGCGTTTCGACTTCAAAGACTCAAAGACGGAGATTACGTTGAAGGAGAAAGAAAAGGAACTGTCCCTGATCTCCGACGATGAGTATAAGCTCAATGCGGTGAATGACATCATTAAGACCAAGTGCGTGAAGCGCGGGGTTTCGCTGAAGGCGTTCACCTACGGGACCGTTGAACCGGCGCTGAGTGGCACGGTGCGCCAGGTGGCAAAGATTCAAAGCGGTATCGCGGCGGACAAGGCGAAAGAGGTGACGAAGGCGATCAAGGAGTCGAAGCTGAAAGTGCAGGCGCAGATTCAAGGCGAGCAAGTGCGTGTGCTGAGCAAGAGCAAGGACGACCTTCAAGCGGCCATGGCGTTTCTTAGGGGCAAAGATTTTGGGATTGATCTGCAGTTCACTAATTATCGGTGAAGATACACTGGGCATGGTCAATGGCTAATGGTTCATGGTTGGTGCTGAACAGGGTAGCGAACAGGCCTCTTCCCTCATTGGCCATAAACCATTACCCATCAACCATCGCTCTGATGCACCATGTGGCGGCATTGTGTTGCGTGTTCTCATTGCTTTTACTGCTTCTAGGGGGCTGCAATCGCGGCGATCCCATTGTCGTCATTCAACTCAATCCGAAGAATCCTGACATCCTCTACGTCGCGACGAACGACTACATCTATAAGACGCGCGATGGGGGCCAGACCTGGACGAATTTGTCACGGGGCATGAGCCACTCGCGCGTGATTTCAATGGCGCTTGATCCGGCCTACCCGGCCACGGTGTATGCCGGTACGAAGGGCGACGCTGTCTTTAAGAGTCACGATGGCGGGCAGCGCTGGGCTTCGATGCGCTCGGGGTTGGACGATGCAACAATCTCGTCGGTGGTCAATCAATTCCTCTTCGATCCGACGGACAGCAATCACATCTTTATCGCCACGACGATGGGTGTATCCGAGACGAAAGACGGCGGCGAGCATTGGGTGAAGAAAATGGAAGGGATGAAGGAAGTGTTGATGGTAGTCACGTTGGGTATGGATCCGACGAGACCGGCGATCTTATACGCGGGCACGAGCGGTGGAGTGTACAAGACGATCGACGAGGCAGGTCATTGGGAGAAGGTGAACAACGGCCTCGTGTCGCCGGATATCATTAAGTCGTCACGCGCGCTCAGCGTGACGTCGGTGCTGGTCGATCCGTTTGAGCCGGATACGGTGTACGCTTCCACGTTGACGGGACTTTACAAGACAATCGATGGTGGGAAGGCTTGGGTACGGATCGGACAATCCCTGCAAGACCAGATGTTGTTTTCGATGATCTTGGATCGTGCGAAGAAAGGTGTCATTTATCTGGGCGGTCGAGAAGGCGTCCACCGGAGCGAAGATGGTGGGGAGACGTGGGGCACATTGAATACGGGTCTTGCGACGCTCAATATCCGATCGCTCGTGCAGAGTCCGACCGATCCGGCCGTGTTCTATGCTGGTACGAACGGGAGTGGTTTGTATAGGAGTAAAAATCGTGGAGAAACATGGGAGTCGGTACCGACTGCGCTTCAGAGCCAGTGAGGGAGATCACCGCTGTGGGCTGGTGCCGCGTTCTTGAATCGTTGAACCGACACTCGAGTCTCCGAGGCTTGAGCCTACCCCTGAACCGCCGAAACTCGACCCCACCGTCGAATCCGACAGGCTAGACCCCACGGTAGAACGTTGCAGTGATGAGCCAACCGCCGAAGACGACTCGCTGTTGAATGTCGACTCTCCGATCGAAGGCCCGGCGCGACCCGTCCCTCCGATGGCGAAGCCGGTCGGCCCGGATGCGCCGATCTCGTGGCTATGGCGGGTCGAGGCTCCGATATCTTGTCCGGTCACGCCTTCCGCTCCAATGGTGTTGCCGGTCTTTGGAGTTTTTCCGATACTTGGCCCTGCTGCTGGTGCGTTGCCGATACTGGTGCCAGTCTTTGGTCCTGTTGACAGCTTTGGTGCGCGGATATCTCGCTCGATGGATTCCTCCATCTCACGAATAGCCTGAGCAGCTCGCCCTGATTCTTCAAAGTCGCCGGATTCGCGGGCCTTGCTGATGGTGCCAATGCGATTGAGGGTGGCGCGCAGCTTTTTGATGTCCGCTCGGGCCTTCGCCACCGGTAGGATCATTTCCCGCAGCATGATGCCGCGGGATGCCAACGAGTGATTGGAGAGCTTGGCCTGCGTGGACTTGAGCAGATCGCCCACCTCATCTCCTAACTCGTCGATCTGTTGAAGCTCGGAGACGTCTGTCTTACAGCATTCAAGAAGTTGATGGTATCGGCTGAGGAAGGCGGACACATCGCTTTGGAGGCTTTCGATTTTGAAATCTGTTGGTTCGCGTTGAGGCTGCAGCGAATCGTTGCCCTGGCTTGGCTGTTTCTCATCAGTGAGGGGTACGCAACCTGGCGCCGGCCTTGCTGAATACTGCTGGTCAGACGTACGGTCGGGACAGTAGTAAATGGTTGAGGCGGATTGGGCAAGATCGGGGAGGAGCCAGCCGAATGTGATGGCCATACTTAGGAAGAGATGTTGCCTGATTTGCATGAGCATATTCTCCCCTTGAAACCGGGAAAATGCAATCAAACCAGCCAGCTTTGCATTATTCACTGGGGACAGTACTCGCGGAGACTGCATTTTCTCTACGTTCATGCCAGAACTTCCTCTCATCCCATGTCTGCAGGTGGAATATCCTTGCTACACCCTCTCTTGGACAGCGGTATCAGCTGCCGGCACCTTCAAAAACTCAAGATACTTTGCCATTAGGACAAGGATCCTTATCTGGATCTACATGCACGTTTTCTAGAAACGTCAGTCCTTGGGCAATTGCCATCTATTTGTTTCCGTAGAATCTCAACATCGCATGCAAGCTCCAAATAGCCTTATATGGGGGTCATTTTGACCCCCATCTACCAGGCCTTGGATAGTGCTAAAACCATACAACTTTCTCGACGGGATAAGGCCCAGCAAGAGTCTCATAAGTCCATGAATTTGCTATTGACAAGTCTTTGAGTGAGTGTATACTGCGCCGATGGTGGGAGAAAGTGGGTGAATCTGGAAAGTTCTAATCTATGGATGATCGGCATTCCCCTGTCATGTCTTCAGAGGTGCTGTATTGGCTTCTGGGTGATGGGCGGAAGATCTTCCTGGATTGTACGGTGGGATACAGTGGGCATGCTGAAAAACTGCTTGAGGGAAGCGGCCCTGATGCGAGGCTCATTGGCCTGGACAGGGACAGATCGGCCATTGAAGCTAGCCGACTAAGGCTTTCGCGGTTTGGTGCTCGCGCAATTCTGACTCATGGTCATTTCATGGAATTGAAACGGCATCTATCGGAGCATGGATTGTCGCAGGTCGACGGAATTGTTTTTGACCTCGGCGTGTCCTCGCCTCAGCTCGATGAACCGGCGCGCGGGTTCAGCTTTCAACACGATGGGCCCCTCGACATGCGCATGGATCAATCCATAGGCGGGACCGCGGCTGATCTGATCAATCGGTGGCCGGAAGCGCAGTTGGCCGACGCGATTTTTCAGTTCGGCGAAGAACGGTTTTCTCGGCGAATTGCTCGTGCCATCGTTCGCGCGCGTGAACGCCGTCCGTTGGGGACAACGAAGGAGTTGGTCTCCGTGATCGAGGGGGCTGTCCCTGCAAATTATCGGCATGGCCGGCTTCACTGTGCTACCCGCACCTTCCAAGCCCTTCGCATTGCAGTGAATCAGGAGCTTGATTGTCTCGAACCAGCGTTGCGCGATGCGGTGGATGTTCTGTCTCCCGGCGGTCGCCTCTGTGTGATTTCATTCCATTCGCTCGAAGATCGGATTGTGAAGCACACGTTTCGGGCGCTCTCCGGCAAGGAGGATCTTGCATTGGTGGTGCTTACCAAGAAGCCGCAGGTATCTACCAGTGAAGAATCAGGCCGGAATCCCCGCTCCCGCAGTGCCAAGTTGCGGGTTATCCAGCGGGTGTCCAAGGAGGGTCACTCATGAAGATGTTGACGATTGTGGCCGGCGTGCTGCTGGTCTTCATGTTTGTGTGGGAACGTGTCGATGTCGTTCGGGTGGGTTATCAGATCGAACGATTGAAAACCCAGAAGGTGTTGCTGGAGCGAGAACGGGACCAATTGCAAGTGAAGTTTTCTGCTCTGACGGCCCCCGAACGAATCGCGAAGGTGGCGACGGAAAAGTTGGGGCTTATTCCTCCACAGCAGGGGCAAGTGCTGATGGTGCATCAACAGGAAGAAACTCCGAGCCTGACACCCTCACCCATAGTGCAAGTCCGTCTGGTGAGACATGATTCAACCGTGAGGAGGAACGAGTGACTTCCGGTCCTTCTCGCAGTCGTCGCTATCTGATGCTGTTCCTGCTCTTCTGCGGGTTCGGCATCATTCTATCCCGGCTGGTCACACTCCAGGTGCTTCAAGCGGCAGAACTCACAGCCAAGGCAGATCGGCAACATCAAAAGACTGTGTCCTTCGAGGGAGCCAGAGGCATGGTATCGGATCGGCACGGCAAAGTGCTTGCCATGAACATGGAGGTGCCATCCGTGTTCGGAGTACCGACATCGCTGGAGAGCCCGTCGACCGTCGCCCGTCACCTTTCTCCGGTGCTCCATATTCGGAGTGATGAGCTTGAGAGAAAGCTTCGGCAAGACAAGAGCTTTGTGTGGTTGGCGCGAAAACTCGATCCTGAGCAAGGCCGTCGGCTTGAACAATTGTCATTGGACGGCATCGGTGTGGTGATGGAGGGGCGGCGGTTTTATCCCAAGGGCCCGTTGCTGGCCCACGTCCTCGGATTTTCCGGAATGGATGGGCAAGGACTTGAGGGACTCGAGCGCCGATACGATTCGCACCTGCATGGAGAAAAGCGAGTCACCGTGTTGCAGCGGGATGCGTTCGGCCGCACGGTGTTTCCCAAGGGTGTGGCGGAGCAAGCGCCGACGCCGGGACATGCTCTTACGCTGACCGTCGACGAGGTCATTCAATATATTGCAGAAAAAGAACTCGAAGAGGCCGTCACCCATACTCATGCCAAGTCCGGGACGATCATCGTCATGGAGCCGCAATCCGGTGCGATTCTCGCGATGGCCGTCAGCCCACGATTCGATCCGAATGTCGTGGCCGCGTTGACGCCGGATCGGTGGCGCAATCGTGCCTTGACGGATACATACGAGCCTGGATCGACCATGAAAGTAGTGGTTGGAGCCGCAGCGCTTGAAGAAAAAGTGATGACGCCAGATTCTATGGTCTTTGGTGAAAACGGCCGTATGGTGATCGCGAATACGACGATTCATGACCATGACAAATTGGGCTGGATGACGTTCTCTGAGGCGATTCAGAAATCCAGCAACATCGGCGTCGCTAAAGTCGGGATGGCCCTCGGAGAGCAGCAGCTCTATCGCTACCTTCAAGTGTTCGGATTCGGTCAACGTACAGAGATCGACTTGCCGGGCGAAGTGAACGGACTGTTGAAAGCTCCCAAAGACTGGGGTCGTCGTTCTTTGGCGTCGATTTCGATAGGACAAGAGGTCGGGGTGACGCCTCTGCAGATGGTGTCGGCAGTGGCAGCACTCGCCAATGGGGGTGTCATGATGAAGCCCTACGTGGTGTCCGAAGTGCGCGACCAGAAAGGTCGCTTGCTTAGGGAAGTACTGCCACAAGTGCGGCGGCGAGTGGTGTCACCAGAGACGGCCAGGACGATGACGACGGTGTTGGAGGGGGTTGTGACGAATGGGACCGGAACCAAGGCGGCCATCCCGGGTTTTCGCGTGGCAGGTAAAACCGGGACCGCGCAAAAAATCGATTCGCGAACCGGCGCCTATTCCTCCACGCAGTTTGTCGGATCGTTTGTCGGGTACGTACCGGCGGAATCTCCTCGGCTGGCGATGATCGTGATTCTGGATGAGCCTCAAGGCGAATCCTGGGGCGGGACCGTGGCGGCGCCGGTCTTTCGGCAGGTTGGGGAGCAGGTGCTCAACTATCTTGGGGTGTCCAGAGACGACACGGTGAAGATCGCTTTGGCGATGAAGGACCACTAAAAGAATATGGCGCGCAATCCCATTACCCTCATGCAGTTGCTCGCGGTGCTTCGCGGGCAGGTCGAGATCCTGGAACAGCGCGGCGATGCGAGCCTCCCGGTGCATGCCATCACGGACGATTCGCGGGCTGTGACGGCCGGGAGTCTCTTTGTCGCGGTCAAGGGTGAGCGCGTCGATGGTCACAGATTTGTCGAACAGGCCATCAAGTCCGGCGCGGTTGCGGTGGTCGCGCAGGCGGCTGTGGCATCGGGGCCGTTACCGTTCGTGCAAGTGGCTGATTCACGCAAGGCGCTCGGTCTTCTCGGTAGCCGGTTTCATGGAGATCCTTCCGCCCGTCTTAAGATGATCGGTGTGACGGGCACGAATGGGAAGACAACGACGACATACCTCTGCAAATCATTACTGGAAGGAATCGGCCGGCAGGTAGGATTGATCGGCACGGTGGGTTACCAGATCGGGCAGGAGACGTTTCCTGCCTCGCACACGACGCCCGGCGCACTCGATCTTCAAGCGCTCTTGGCGAAGATGGTCGAGGGCGGACTGACCGATGCAGTGATGGAAGTATCGTCCCACGCGCTTGCGTTAGACCGGACAGCGGGGTGCGAGTATGACGTGGCGGTCTTCACGAACCTTACGCAGGATCACCTCGATTTTCATCACACCATGGACGAGTACTTTGAGGCGAAGTTGCGGCTCTTTACCGGATTGGCTGGGGGGCAGAAGGCCGGGAAGCGCGCGATTGTCAATTTGGACGATCCCAGAGGGGGTGCGATCCGGGCAGCCTGCCCTGTGCCGGCCTGGGGTTATGCCATTAAGAACCAGGCCGATCTCAAGGCGGAACGAGTGCGTCTCTCGCTTGCCGGGACCGCTTTTACCGCGGCAACTCCAGCGGGATCGTTTGCCGTCGAGAGCCGGTTGGTCGGGGAGCACAACGTCTATAACTTATTGGGAGCGATTGGAGTGGCGCTGCATAGTGGAGCGACATCTGATCAGGTCTGCGAAGCGGCCGCCCAGATTACCAATGTCCCTGGTCGCTTCGAGCGGGTCTCTTCCGGGCAAGATTTTACCGTCGTCGTCGATTATGCCCATACAGAAGATGCGCTTCTCCGTCTGTTGACGGCGGCCCAGACGTTGAAGACCGGGCGGATCATTACCGTGTTCGGCTGCGGTGGCGATCGGGATCGAGGGAAGCGGCCCAAGATGGGTCGTGCCGCCGTGGAATACAGCGACGTGGTGATCCTGACGTCGGATAACCCTCGAACCGAGGATCCGATGGCGATCCTCCATGAGGTTGAGATCGGCGTGCGCGATGCGCTGGAGCGCCGCAATCATGTGCAGTATCACATGGTGCCGGATCGCCGTGAGGCGATCGGCGCAGCCATCCACGAGGCGCGTCGAGACGATATGGTGCTCATCGCCGGCAAGGGGCATGAGGACTATCAAATCATCGGCACCAAGAAGTTTCATTTTGACGACCGTGAGGTGGCGCGCGAAGCGATTCAACAATTGCAGGATTGCGCATGAGTGTCCAGGCCACGGTCGGGATTGCGCAAGGCGAGGGGTCAATGGGGCTTTTTACGGTCGAGGAGTTACGGGAAGTCATCAGCGTAAAAGTTCTTGCAGGGCAGGACACGTTAACGGGGAAGCGTCGGATCAGACAGATCAGCACTGATTCCCGATCAGTTCGCCGCGGCGATCTCTTTGTTGCCCTCAGAGGCGATCGATTCGATGGTCATGAGTTTGTGCCGGCCGTACTTGCGCAGGGTGCAGTGGGAGCCATCGTCCACGATGAGTACCGCCTTCCTCCTCGCTCCGCAGCGGTACGCCGGATCGAGGGACCGTCTGCACCCTTTCTCTTCGGTGTGCGCGATCCGCTGTTTGCTTACCAGCAGTTAGCGACACATTATCGCAGCCGGTTCACTATTCCCATGGTGGCGGTGACCGGAAGCAACGGCAAGACGACGACGAAAGATATGGTGGCATCGGTGTTGGCTCAGCGGTGGTCGGTGCTGAAGACCGAGGGAAATTTCAACAATCGGATCGGCGTGCCCTCTACCCTGTTTCGGCTCACGGCTCGCCATCAGGCAGCCGTCATTGAGATGGGTGTGGATCAGCAGGGGCAGACGACCAGGCTCTGTGAGATTGTCAGGCCCACGATCGGGTTGATCACCAATATCGGCCCCGATCATCTCGAGTTTTTTGGAAGCATGGAAGGATCGGCGCAAGCGAAGGCGGAATTATTGGACATGCTTCCGGCCAATGGCATGGCGATTCTGAATGCCGACGATACCTACTTCGACTACCTCGCCGCGCGTGCACAGTGTCGTGTCATGTCGTTTGGATTGTCGGAGATGGCCGATGTCCGTGCGAGCGGGATCATGTCCGATGCGCGCCAAGGCACGACCTTTCGCTTGCACCTCCCTGGAAAGAGCCGTCCTACGATCGTTCGAATCAAGGTGCATGGCACGCACAACGTCACCAATGCGCTCGCTGCAGCGGCCGTGGGTGCTTCATTGAGCTTGTCCGGGTCGATGATTGCCCAAGGGCTGGGCCGATTCCGTCCCGCCGCAATGCGGTCGCAGGTGGTGACCCATCACGGCGTCCATATCATCAACGATTGCTATAACGCCAACCCCGCGTCGATGAAAGCCGCCCTCCAATTGCTGGCCCAGTGGAGTCCTGCGCGTGAACGGATTGCCGTGCTGGGAGACATGTTAGAGCTCGGCTCTGAAACAGCCCGGATGCATCGGGACGTTGGGGAATTTCTTGCTGCGCAAGGGCTGTCGCGGCTGATCGTCTGCGGGACGTTGGGTCGTGAACTTGGGGAAGGTGCCCGGCAGGGCGGGATGGCAGGTTCGCAGATAGACGAAGTGGTGGATGCAGCGGCTGCGGCTGATCGCCTCAAGAGGATTGTACGGCAAGGTGACGTGGTGTTGGTGAAGGCCTCTCGTGGGATGAAAATGGAACAGGTTGTGCAGGTTCTGACAGGGATGAGGGCAGTTACTAAGCAGGCATCGTAAGGAGTCGGTGTTCATTCGACTCACGGGTTGGTCGGATAGGCCCACTCATTTTTAAGGTAAAGACTGCATGCTCTATAACTGGTTGTATCCGTTTCATACGGATTATTCATTCCTGAACGTCTTTCGGTATTTGAGCTTTCGGATCATCTATGCGGCCGTGACGGCGTTCTTGATTGCCTTTGTGCTGGCCCCCTGGGTGATCAAGAAATTACAAGACATTAAGCTGGGCCAGCAGATTCGCGACGACGGTCCTAAGCGTCACCTGGCAAAGAGCGGTACGCCCACTATGGGGGGGATTCTCATCCTCTTCGCGGTGGTCCTTTCGACGCTTCTGTGGAGCGATATCGCGAAGCCGTATGTCTGGCTTGTGCTCGCCGCCATGCTGGGGTTTGGGGCGATTGGATTTGCCGACGATTATCTCAAGTTCATCAAGACCCAATCTAAGGGATTGTCAGTGGGACAGAAATTCACGGCGCAAGTGGCGATGGCCTTGGCGATCGCACTGGTCCTCTATTTTCTGCCCGGCTATACGACCAAGCTCAGCATCCCGTTTTTCAAGAATTTCGTTCCGGATCTCGGCTGGCTGTATGTCGCCTTTGCTGTAGTCGTCATTGTCGGGAGTTCTAACGCCGTTAATCTGACCGACGGTCTCGATGGGTTGGCGATTGGCCCGGTCATGATCGCGTCATTGGCCTATACGATCGTGGCGTATGTCGCCGGCCATCGGCTCATGTCGGACTATCTGCTCATTCCGCACATCGAAGGCGCGGGTGAACTTGCGGTGTTCACCGCTTCCATTCTGGGGGCAAGTCTGGGATTTCTGTGGTTCAATACCTATCCGGCTTCCGTATTCATGGGGGATGTGGGCTCGCTTCCGCTGGGAGCGGCGCTGGGTACGGTTGCGGTGATCAGCAAGCACGAGCTGCTGCTCCTGATGGTCGGCGGAGTGTTTGTGATTGAAGCGGTCTCGGTCATTTTTCAGGTGATCTCGTTCAAGGCACGCGGGAAACGAATTTTTCTCATGGCGCCCATCCATCATCACTTTGAGATGAAGGGGTGGGAGGAGCCCAAGGTTGTGGTGCGCTTGTGGATCATCGCCATTTTGTTGGCATTACTGAGCCTGAGTACCTTAAAGCTTCGGTGACGGCATGGTGGGAGAAGTGTCTGTGGAATTGGCTGGAGCGCGTGTCACGGTCATGGGGCTTGCCAGAAGCGGTGTCGCGGCTTGCCGGTTGCTCCAGGCGGCGGGGGCACGTGTCACGGTGGCCGATCGGAAGGAATCGACTGAGCTGGCGGCAGTCCTCGGCGGCATCGACCGCGATCACGTCGGCGTGACCGTCGGGGCGCGGTACGAGTCGTCGCTCGACGAGGCGGACCTGGTGGTGATCAGCCCCGGAGTGCCCTATCGACTCGCTCCGCTCGAAGCAGTGCGTCGGCGCGGTGTGAAGGTGATCAGCGAATTGGAGCTTGCTTCTCAGTTTTTCAGAAGTCCTCTCCTCGCAGTCACTGGTACCAATGGCAAGAGCACGACTGTGACCTTGATTGGCAAGTTTCTTGCCGAGAGCGGGAAGCGGGCATTTGTCGGAGGAAACTTAGGCACCGCTTTGAGCGAGGCGGCGGTGGAAGACCTTCGCGCCGGTCAGGCGGGGCAACCGAGTCCGTTCGACTATCTCGTCGTCGAAGTCTCCAGTTTTCAGCTGGAAACAATCGATCGGTTCCATCCCTGGATTGCAGCCCTGCTCAACGTGACGGTCGATCACCAGGACCGGTATGAGTCGCTGGACGAATACATCGCGGCTAAACAGCGGATCTTTGAAAATCAAACGGCATCGGATTTTGCCCTGTTCAACCTTGACGATGACCGTGTGGCCACGCTGCGACATCGCGTCACTGGGAAACGCCTGGGGTTTACGACCACGTCGACGCTCGGCGGTGATTTGTTCGGAGGAACCTATCTAGAAGACGGCCGGATCGTGACGACGGTGACCGGGGTACGGCAAGAGATCTGCTGTCGAAGTGAGATCCGCATCATCGGCAACCACAACGTGGAGAACGTCATGGCGGCGGCGACCTATGGTTTGCTGTGCGGTTGCCCTCTCGATGTGATTCGGCGTGTCCTCGCGACATTTCCCGGACTCGAGCATGCTCTTGAAATCGTTCGCGAGCGTCGGGGGGTCCGATTTGTAAACGATTCGAAGGGGACGAATGTCGATGCCACCCTCAAGGCGCTGGAAAGTATCGATCAACCGATTTGGCTCATTGCCGGTGGGCGGGATAAGGGTGGCGACTTTTCGCGACTCGCCCAGGCGGTCAGCCGGCGGGTTACGCGTGTGATTCTGATAGGGGAAGCGGCGCCGCTGTTGCGACAGGCGTGGGAAGGTGTTGCCACGCTGACTGAGGCAGCCACCTTGCGGGAGGCCGTGGATTGTGCCGCGCAGGGGGCATCGCCGGGTGACGTCGTGTTGTTATCCCCGGCTTGTGCCAGCTTCGACATGTTTGCGGACTATCAAGACCGTGGCCGTCAATTCAAGGCATTGGTTCATGCCTTACCGGCGTGACGTGCAAAGCGAGGGAGGGGCGGTTCTGAGCAATGGCGCATCGATCAGCGGGGACCCTGGCGCTCCCATGGTCCCAGACCAGCCAACGGTCGGGCAAGCAACGGGTAACGGCGGATCATACGCTTCTAGCGGTCACCATGATCCTGGCGCTGGTGGGACTGGTCATGGTGTTCAGCGCGAGCGCCATTGTGGCGGGCAACAGGTTTCAAGATCCCGGATTTTTCCTGAAGCGGCAGATCGCCTGGCTTGCGTTCGGCTTACTGTTGATGCATCTCGCATCGCGGATCGATTACACGTTCTGGAAGAAGCTCTCCATCCCGATGTTGGCCTGCATCGTACTGCTGCTCATCATGGTACTGGTGCCGTCGCTTGGTGTGGCGGCCAAGGGGGCGCGGCGATGGTTGCGATTGGGATTCATCTCGGTGCAGCCGGCGGAGATGGCCAAGCTCGTGGCGGTCATCTATCTGGCGGCGTATCTGACCAGAAAAGGGGACAAGATCACGTTGTTCCGCAACGGACTTCTGCCGGCCCTGATCGTGATCGGACTGCTGAGCGGACTGGTGCTGCTGGAGCCGGATCTTGGGACGGTCGTAGTGCTTGGCCTGGTGACGGTCGGGATGTGTTTTCTCGCCGGGGCGCGCCTCTCCCATCTCTTGGCCTTAGGCCTTTGTGCGATTCCAGTCGTGCTGGCGCTTGTCCTTGGGTCCAGTTATCGACGCCAACGGCTTATGACCTTTCTGGCTCCATGGAAGGATGCGTCGGACGCCGGATTCCAAATCACGCAGTCCTTCTTGTCCTTCGGCAGCGGCGGTCCGTTCGGGGTGGGATTGGGCGAGGGCAAACAGAAACTCTACTTCCTCCCGGAGGCGCATACAGACTTTGTCTTGGCGCTGGTCGGCGAAGAACTGGGGCTCATCGGCACCGCTACGGTCATCCTGTTATTCGCATTTTTTGTGTGGCGCGGGTTTCAGATCGCCGCGCGCGCGCGGGTACCGTTCGGCCGCTATCTGGGTATGGGTATTACCCTGTTGATCGGCAGCCAAGCGTTAGTGAATGCCGCGGTGGTGACTGGGCTATTGCCGACGAAAGGGCTCACCTTGCCGTTCGTGAGCTATGGAGGGTCGTCGTTGGTGGTCAGTCTAATCGGCGTGGGCATTTTGCTCAGTATTTCTCGCGACCGGCATGCCGGTGGGTCTCGAAGTGGGCGCGATGGATTGAATCACGGATGACGATCGTCATAGCAGCAGGAGGAACCGGTGGCCATCTCTATCCGGCTGTGGCGTTGGCGCGAGAGTTTCTCCGGTACGATCCAAGGGCCAAGATCCTCTTCGTGGGGACGGCGCGTGGACTCGAGTCGAAGGTGCTTGCCCATGAAGGATTCGAGCTGGCGTTGATCAGTGCCAAACCAGTGATGGGCAAGGGTCTGTTTGGGGCGTTGACGGGGTTGTGTGCCACGCCGGTCAGTTTGTGGCAGTGCCTGAGAATCCTGCGTGCCAGACGAGCGGATTTGGTGATCGGGGTCGGCGGATATACGAGTCCGATGATGTTGCTTGCTGCGGCATTGGCCGGAGTGGTGCGCGTGATTCTTGAGCCGAATGCAAATCCCGGAGCAGCCAACAAAGCGGTGGGACCGTTTGCTCAACGCGTCTTTCTCGCATTCGAATCGGCAGCTGACTCGTTCGATCGTTCCAAGGTACGTGTGGTGGGGACTCCAATTCGCAAAGCGTTTTTGGACGGCATGCGGCAGAGCAGGGAGAAATTGGGACCACCGCATCTGCTGATTTTCGGGGGAAGTCAGGGAGCGAAGGCGATGAATGCAGCGGTGATGGAAGGATTACCCGATCTGATGACACAGATACCACATCTCACTGTGACCCATCAGACCGGCGAGTCTGACCATGCGCGGGTGGCTGAGGCCTATCGTCGCGCCGGCTTCGAGCCGCAAGTCGTGCCGTTTATCTATGACATGCCTGCCGCATTACGGCAGGCAGATCTCGTGGTGGCGAGAGCTGGAGCCATGACGGTAGCGGAACTTACGGCCTGTGGAAAGCCGGCCATCCTCATTCCGCTGCCGTCCGCTATCTACGACCACCAGACGAAGAATGCCAAGGTGATGGAAGCAGCCGGGGCTGCCGTGCTGCTTTCGCAATCTATGCTCACTGGCCCCCTGTTGGTCCGCACGGTGGCGGGTATTCTCGGGGATCCTGAGCGATTGCGAGCGATGGGGGAAGCCAGTCTTTCTCTGCGGAAAATCGACGCGGCGGAGGTCATCGTCCGCGAGTGTTACGCACTTATGGGGGGACCTCATGATGCTCACCGGTCTGTTGGAGCGGCAGGAGGCTAATGGCATTGGGCAACGTGGACAGGAGTCACAGTCGTATCCACCGGTTGGTGGAGTAAGGCGCGCGACGATGTTTCGCAAGACGCAACAGATTCACTTAGTCGGAATCGGGGGATCGGGGATGAGCGGCATCGCCGAGGTGCTGCTGACGCTGGGGTATAAAGTGACAGGCTCGGACTTGCAGGCCTCCGATACGACGCGGAGATTGGAAGAACTCGGGGGGCGCATCTTTATTGGCCATCAGGAGTCGAATGTGGGGGAGGCCCAAGTGGTGGTCATCTCTTCCGCCGTGTCGGCACAGAATCCCGAGGTCGTGGTCGCCAAGGCGAAGCAGATTCCCGTGATTCCACGGGCCGAGATGCTTGCGGAGCTGATGCGACTGAAATTTGGGGTTGCCATTGCCGGCGCTCATGGAAAAACTACGACGACGTCGATGGTCGCTAATGTACTGGCTCAGGGTGGGCTGGATCCGACGATGGTGATCGGTGGCAAAGTGAATGCGCTGGGGAGTCATGCCCGCCTTGGCCGAGGCGATCTCCTCGTGGCGGAAGCCGATGAGAGCGACGGGTCGTTTCTTCGTTTGTCTCCGACCGTTGTCGCGGTCACGAATCTCGACAGGGAACATCTGGATCACTACGGCAGCATGGAACGCATCAACGAGTGCTTTCTCGAGTTTATCAATAAGGTGCCGTTCTATGGGTTGGCCGTATTGTGCGCCGACGATGATCGGCTGAGGGCGCTCTTCCCAAACATCGTGAAACGCTATCAGACCTATGGGCTCAGTGAGCGTGAAGGTGTCACGCCTGACTTCTTTGCGACAGAGATCAGCTTGAACCAATGGGGCGCTGAGTTTCGGGCGCAGTTCCGTGGGCGCAATTTGGGTCCGTTCCGCCTGGCTGTGCCAGGTCGGCACAATGTCTCCAACGCGCTTGTGGCGATTGCGATCGGCATCGAATTGGATGTGCCGGTGGATCTCATCAGAAAAGCGCTGGCGGCCTATGCCGGGGTCGAGCGTCGCTTTCATCTGCGTGGGGAAGCCGGTGGGATTATGGTCGTGGACGATTACGGGCATCATCCAACCGAGATCAAGGCCACCCTCGCCGCAGCGAAGCAAGGCTGGAAGGACCGGCGGCTGGTGGTGCTCTTTCAGCCGCATCGCTATACCAGGACGCGAGATTTGCTGGAGGATTTTGCGAAGTCATTTGACCAATCAGACGTATTGTTCTTAGCTGATATTTATGCGGCAGGGGAGCAGCCGATTCCCGGGGTGTCCGGAGCCAAGTTGGCCGAGGTTGTTCGTGCGTCCGGCCATCCGTCCGTAACTTTTGTGGAACACAAAGAGCAGTTGGTGGATCAGGTATTGCCCCATCTGCAATCGGGGGATCTCGTCATTACATTAGGGGCGGGGGATATTTGGAAGATGGGGCTTGGCCTATTAGCCCGATTGACCCCCGTCGGATGATGCCATGAAGCGAGGTGCCCGACGTGTCACGACAGCTGCGAAAGCTCATGCGCAGTTCACGCAGGCAGATGTCCGGGCTGCGGTAGCGGGCCTCCGGGGATCCGTATCCTTCCAGGCTCCGTTGAGCGAATACACCTCGTTCAAGATCGGAGGGCCGGCGGATGTCGTGGTTGAACCGGCTGATATTGAAGATGTCTGTCTGGTCGTCCAGCAGGCGCGCACGCGCAAGATCCCGTTGTTTGTCCTGGGTGGGACAAATTTATTAGTCCGGGACGGGGGAATCCGCGGCATCGTAATGAGTCTGGTGCGGTTGCGGGGGATCAAGGAAGAACCGGGGTCCGTGCTCTATGCCGAAGGGGGAGTAGGGATGCCGACGTTGATTGGATACGCCATTCGCCATTCCCTCGCGGGATTGGAATGGGCTGCGGGAATTCCCGGGACTGTGGCCGGCTGTGTGGTGATGAATGCCGGAACGAAGCTCGGAGAAATGAAGGACTCGGTCAAGGCTGTTCGCATGGTGAACATGAAGGGCCAACTCGTAGAAGTGGAAGCAGCCCAGGTGAGGTTCGAGTATCGCCGGGCTTTGCTGCCGCGCGGCATCGTCGTCGGGGTGTGGATTCAGTTGAAGCAGGGGGTCCGATCGGAGATCGAGCGAGTGGTCAAGGACTACCTCCACTATCGACGGGACACACAGCCGCTCGCAATGCCGAGCGCCGGTTGTGTGTTCAAGAACCCTCCGAGCGATTCCGCCGGTCGATTGATTGAGGCGGCCGGCCTCAAGGGTGTGCGGGTCGGCGATGCGGAGGTCTCGATGAAACATGCCAACTTCATGGTGAATCGGGGGCAGGCGCGCGCAGCGGATGTGACGGCGCTGATAGGGAAGGTCCGCAGCGCTATTCGCCGGCTGGCGGGCGTGCGGTTGGATCTTGAACTCAAAATCGTCGGAGAGGCCTAGCGGTATGAGCAAGCCCCGTCTGACAGAACGACCCCTGTTAACCCGCGCCCGTATCGGGGTGCTGATGGGCGGGCAATCGGCTGAGCGCGACGTGTCGCTTCGGACGGGCGCTGCCGTGCATCGGTCGCTGGTCCGCCGCGGCTACAACGCGGTGACCATTGATGTAGGACCGATGCTCTTTCGGGATTTGCGCGACCAGAAGATCGAGCTAGTGTTTCTCGCATTGCATGGACCGGGCGGGGAAGATGGTTCGATCCAAGGATTTCTGGAAACCCTTGGAGTTCCCTACACCGGATCCGGTATCCAGGCCAGTGCGATCGGCATGCATAAAGTCACGACGAAAACCCTCTTGGCCTCAGCGCACATTCCCGTGCCGGGCGGCACGGTGGTGAAGCGCGGAGAGAAGGTCTCGTGCGCTACGGTGATGCGGACGGCGAAGTTGCGCTGGCCCGTCGTGGTGAAGCCTGCGTCGCAAGGGTCCACGATCGGCGTCACTATCGTGCGGAAGCCGGCGCAATGGCGTGACGCCCTGGCCTTGGCTCACCGCTATGACGTGGATGCCATGGTTGAGGCTTACATCCCTGGGCATGAGGTCACGGTGTCGATCATTGGGCGGCAGCATGCATCCCCGCTGGTACTTCCTGCTGTGGAAATTGTTGCGCCAGGCGGTTTTTACGATTTTTCGGCGAAGTATGAAAAGGGGAAAACCCAGTACCTCTGCCCTGCGCCCTTGACCTCGGCGATAAGCAGGCAGATTCGGATGTTGGCGCTGCGTACCTATGAGGTGCTGGGTTGTGAAGGTGCGGCCCGGGTCGATTTCCGGATCACCCCGCGTGGCCGTCCTGTTGTGTTGGAGATTAATACGGCGCCGGGCATGACTGAAACAAGTTTATTGCCGATGGCCGCGGCACAGGCCGAGATCGACTATGACGAGCTGACCGAGCGGATTCTCGAGTCGGCCCTTGTTCGCGCAGCCCGCCGTGACTGTCCGTCAGAGGAAGGGAGGATGCCGTGAAGGTGTTTTTGCGGAGGAAAGCGGCTCCTACAATCGGCCCTCGGGTGAACCAATGGAAGGGCGCGCGTGCCAGTCAGATTTCGGATCATCGGCAACAGGCGCGTCGGGAAAAGCTCGTCTCGCGGGGGCGACGTGCTTTGCGCATAGGGCAATGGATCGTCGGTCTTGCAGTGTTGGCTTGGGGTCTGACTGCGGCCACGCAAGAGATGGGACCGATTCTGCAGGATTGGCTGGAAATCCGCGAGATAGAGGTCGAGGGTATTCACCATGTGACGAGGCCGGAAGTGTTGGAACGGCTCGTCTTGAAGCCTGGCGTGGGGCTCCATCAAGTCAGCACAGCGTTTCTCGCCGAGCGAGTGCAGGCGCATGCCTGGATTAAGGAGGCGACGATCGAACGTAGGCCACCGCATCTGCTGCATGTCACCGTATTGGAACGTACGCCGGCTGCCATTATTCGAATGGGCACGGACCATTGGTTGAGCGATGAGAGCGGATATCTTCTAGCCAAGTTGGGCCGGCAGGATGATGAAACGCTGCCATTGTTGACCGGCCTTGAGTTCCAGGCCATTCAGCGCGGCGAGGCCCGTGTTCGCAATGCGATTCAGTCCGGGGTCGTGCTGGCCAAGCTTATCGCCAATACCCTCGATGGGCGGGTTGAAGTGGATCTCGCAAATCCGGTGAATGTGGTGGCGTCAGCCAGTGGGGTGCGATTTCATTTTGGTGGTGACTCTCTGGTCGATCAGTGGGAGCGGTTCCGGAAAGTAAAACCGTCATTTAAAACTGCCTCTTCCGAAGGTCGGAAGCGCGAGGTGACCGAGATCGATTTGCGTTATGACAACCGTGTCATTGTGCGGGAAAGGGTGTGAGGGCTGTGCCAAAGCGTGATCAAATTCTTGTTGGGTTGGATATTGGAACTACCAAGATCTGCGCCATAGTTTCGGAAGTTACCGATGAGGGGGCGCTCAACATCATCGGGGTCGGATCCAGCCCATCGCGAGGGCTTCGCAAAGGCGTCGTGGTCGATATCGAGAGTACTGTGGAATCGATCAAGAAGGCGGTGGAGGAAGCCGAGCTGATGGCGGCGGTCCAGATCAATTCTGTCTATACCGGCATCGCCGGCAGCCACATCTCTGCAGAGAACTGCAAGGGGGTTGTGGCGCTCAAAAAGGCAGAGGTGTCGCGGGAAGACATTCAGCGTGCGATCGAAAGCGCGCGGACCCTGGCAGTCGTCCCCCATGAACGGAGGATTCTTCATGTGCTGCCTCGTGAGTTCATGGTGGATGGGCAAGAGGGGGTGCGGGAACCGTTGGGTCTGTCCGGAAACCGTCTTGAAGTGAATGTCCATGTGATTACCGGCGCGGTGACTTCAGCGCAGAACATCATCAAATGTGTGAATCGCGCGGGGCTCGATGTTGTGGATATCGTGTTGCAGCCTTTGGCCTCCAGTGAGGCGGTCCTCAGTCAGGAAGAGCGCGATCTGGGGGTCGTGATGATCGATCTCGGAGGTGGAACGACCGACCTCGCAATTTTCTTCGACGGGAGCATTCGACACTCTGCGGTCTTGCCGATCGGCGGGCAGAATTTGACGAAAGATCTCGCAATTGGGCTGCTGACCTCTCAGACCGAGGCCGAAAAGATCAAGCTGCAGCATGGGATTGCCCGAACGGGATTGGTGCATGGTCATGAAACCATAGGGGTTCCGTCGGTTGGGGATCGCCCTGCACGGACGTTTTCACGCCGTGACATTGCCGAAATTCTTGAGCCGCGGGTCGAGGAAATATTTGAGCTGGTTCGCCGGGAGATCGCGCGTGCAGGCTACGAGGGTGTGCTGGGGGCAGGGGCGGTGATTACAGGCGGAACGTCGTTGTTGGAAGGGATGCCCGATGCGACAGAGCAGATATTGAATCTTCCGGCTCGCCGCGGCGCGCCCAGTGGGATCGGAGGGCTTCGCGACATCGTCAGTAATCCCATGCATGCCACGGGTGTCGGCCTGCTCCTCCATGCCCGGCACCACGCTGAGGAGATGGCCACGGCCGGCCTGCGTAGTGGACGGCCGTTGCATAAGGTATTCGATCGTATGAAGTCCTGGATGTTCGAGTTTTTTTAACCATTGCGCGGGGCGGATGGCCGCCACGCGAATTCTATTAAGGGAGGTGTCCTGATGTTTTCATTCGAAGAGGATGTTGTGTCCCCCGTTCGGATCAAAGTGATCGGTGTCGGTGGTGCCGGGTGCAACGCTCTTAACACCATGATCATGTCCGGATTGGCGCGGGTCGATTTTATCGCGGCAAATACCGATCTGCAGGCGTTGGATCGGTCACGGGCGTCCTATAAGGTTCAACTGGGTCCTGAGCGGACTAGGGGTCTCGGCGCCGGGGCGAAGCCGGAAGTCGGAAAGGACTCGGCATTGGAAAGCAAAGATCAGATTCGGGAATGTCTTGAGGGCGCCGATATGGTATTCGTGACAGCGGGGATGGGCGGCGGAACCGGAACGGGCGCCGCCCCGATCGTCGCGAGCATTGCGCGTGAGCTCGGTATCTTGACGGTCGGGGTCGTGACAAAGCCTTTTTCCTATGAAGGTCATCGCCGGATGGTTCATGCGGATGAAGGGATTCGCGACCTTCGTCGCCATGTGGACACCCTGCTCGTGATTCCGAATCAGCGATTGCTTGGTATTGTCGACAAAGCGACGCCGCTGCTCGAAGCCTTCAAGGTGGCCGATGATGTCCTCCGGCAGGCCATTCAAGGGATTGCGGATGTGATCACGACTACTGGCCATGTCAATGTGGACTTTGCCGATGTCCGTACCGTGATGTCGCATACGGGTCGCGCCGTGATGGGCATGGGAGTGGCGCGTGGGACGAATCGGGCGATCGAAGCGGCGCAAAAGGCGATTTGCAGTCCGTTGTTGGAGGAAGGCAGTGTGGAGGGTGCGCGAGGTGTGTTGTTGAATATCACCGGCGGGCCCAACATGTCGCTGCACGAGATCGAGGAGGCGGCTACGATCGTTCAACAGACGGCCGATCCTGATGCCAATATCATTGTCGGACAGGTGATCAACCCCGATATGGGAGACGACTTGGTCGTGACGGTGATTGCCACCGGATTTGAATGGGAGGGGCAGCCTGCTCAAGTTCCCGTGGCAGCGGCTCGAGCTCCCCGCACCGGGCAACAGGCGATGGCCGGCCAGACGATGGGGGAACGATCGTATGCGGAGCGGCCTTTCAAAGATCTCGACCGCCCGGCCTTCTTGCGGCGGATGGGAGATGGAAGAGAGCAGATGGAACGAACCGCGGCGGTTACCGACGATGAATGGGATGTGCCCACGTTCCTGCGCAAGCAGGCCGACTGAGCCGATTGGGTCTATAGGGGCGAGTAGTTTCAGCGGAGTATAGCTATGAGCGAAGCGGTCATCACGGTTCCTGCCTTCGCGTCCTCGCGCGACGGCGTCCGGCATTTTTTCGGCACGCGCGGTCATGCAGGTTCGCTGGCACTCGATGTAGGAGTACCGGCACGTCAGTCGGGGGCGCAGGGGCGCGGCTGGCTGCTGTCCGTCAAGCAAGTGCACGGGACTGATGCTTTAGTGGTGGATCGACCACTCACCGAGATAGATCGGTTCCCTGGCGGATGGGACGCGCTGGTGACCGATCAGCCAGGTGTAACGGTGGCGGTGCGCACGGCGGACTGTGTTCCCGTGCTTGTACATGATCCACGCCGGCATGTCGTGGCGGCGATTCATGCCGGTTGGCGTGGCGCTGTCGCCGGGATTGTTGCAAAAACCTTCGGGCTGATGGCGGACAGATTCGGGTCGATGCAGTCGGATCTGCGAGTCAGTATTGGACCCTCAGCCGGTCCCTGTTGCTATGAAGTAGATAATCCGGTGCTCGACCAGCTCCGAATGGGATTGCCAGATTGGAAGTCGGTAGTGCGGGGCTATCAAGGGCACAAGGCTCGGCTGGATCTCAAGGCTCTGATCCGTCGGCAAGTGGAAGGAGAGGGTGTTTCCCCACCCTCTGTTTCATCGGTGAACCTCTGTACAATCTGCCAGGATCAGCTCTTTTACTCCTATCGGAGGGAAGGTCGGGTGAATGGGACGATGGTGAGCGGGATCACCTTGCTCTCTCACCGATAGGAGCTAGCAGGATGCTGAAAAAGTCCGCCAGCGAAAGAAGACTGGTATTTGGTTTATTTGGTTTGTCTCGTTTGTTTGGTTGAACGAAACTAACCAGATGAACCAAATCAACCAAATAAACAAAACAAACCAGGTTTTCACCGTGCCACAGTAGTTTTTCCGCAGACTCCTAGTCCGGGTGTGCACGCTGACATTTGACCGGCGGTTTGGGTACAATACTTCCTGGTTTCCGAGAGCCGGCGCTTCAGCTGTGGCTGATCAGATGAGATGGATCTGCGGGCTGAAGGTTCGATTGGTGAGAACGGTCGGTTCGTTTTCCAGGAGTTCCGGTGGGGGAGCGCGGCGTGCCTAATCAAACGATCACGAGCAAGATTACGTTCATCGGAGGAGGCCAGATGGCTGAGGCCATGATCGGAGGTCTCCTCTCGGGGCAGGTCTGCTCTGCTGCATCGATATGGGCAACGGATCCCGTTCCCGATCGCCGCGATCGATTAAAAAGTCAATTCGGCATTCTGGTTGGTTCTGCCAACCGTGAAGCGGTTGCGTGGGCTGACGTGGTCGTCTTGGCGGTCAAGCCTCAGACGCTTCCTGCTGTGCTCAGTGAGCTTGGCCCGGCCCTGGCCCATGCCCTTGTGATTTCTATTGCTGCAGGGGTGGCGATTCGAGCAATCGCGGAACAGATTGCCGGGACGATGAGGGTGGTTCGTGCGATGCCGAATGTTCCGGCGTTGGTCCGAGAGGGTATGACCGCTCTGGCCTTGGGCAGTGCGGTGTCTGAAGATGACAGTCGCCTGGCTCGAACGGTTTTCGAATCAGTCGGTCGGGTAGTGCTGGTTGAGGAACGATTGATGGATGCAGTGACCGGACTGAGCGGCAGTGGGCCGGCCTATATATTTCAGGCTATTGAAGCGTTAGCGGATGGAGGGGTGATGATGGGCTTGCCGCGGCAGACTGCCGAACTCCTTGCTGCGCAGACGGTGCTCGGTGCGGCTCGCCTGGTACTGGAATCGGGGGAGCATCCCGCTCAACTGAAAGATCGAGTGGCGTCTCCCGGAGGTACGACTATCGCCGGGCTTCATCAGCTCGAGCAGGGGGGCTTTCGCGCTGCGTTGATGGCGGCGGTTGAAGCGGCCACCACACGATCGAAAGAGTTGGGGCGCTGATGTTTGTCGCAGGCAATGTTCTTTCGGCGGTGGCGACCATTCTTGACTATGTGTTATGGCTCTATATGTGGGTCATCATCGGTCGTGCCCTGATCTCGTGGGTCAATCCGGACCCATGGAACCCAATCGTGCAATTTCTCAATCGTGCAACCGAACCAGTCCTGGCGCCAATTCGACGGATGATCGGGTTGCGGATAGGGATGGATGTGTCACCGATCATCGTGATCCTGATCATCACCTTCCTGCAAATTGCGATTGTACAATCACTCAAGGAATTAGCCATGAGGATAAACTGAGATGACCATGGGAGATGCCATGAGAATTACACCGCTCGATATCCAGCAAATGGTGTTCAAGGCCAGCTTTCGCGGGTACGACAAGGAAGAGGTCAATCGCTTCCTCGAAGAACTGGCACAGACGATTGAATCGCTGAATCGAGACCAGGCGGTTCAGCGAGAAAAGATCGTATTCCTAGAGCAGCAGCTTGCCGAGCTGAAGCGAACAGAAGCGACGTTGTCGAGCACCCTCCTCTCGGCGCAATCGCTGGCAGAGGACGTGAAACGGAATGCACAACGGGAGGCGGATCTCGTCATCAAGGAGGCTGAACTGAAGGCCGGCGAGTTGATCCGTCAAGCCGGGGTCGAGCTGACCGATACGCAGCGGGACCTCTCTTCGCTTCAGAAACAGCGACTGCTCATGGTCGAACGGTTGCGCGCGTCGTTACGGATGTTTGAGCGTATGCTGGAAGTGGAAGAACAGGAAGCGCTTCATGACGCCGCGATCGCATCGGAGGAGAAGCTCGAAGGAGAATCGAGCCCGGCGTTGTGACCTGTTGGACCAGATCGATCTTTGCGCACTGATGCGGTTCTTGCTGTGCTTCGTCCCGCCTGCCAGCAGCCGATTCCCTCACTCATAGGTGTTTCGTCCATGGCTACCCATCACGTTATTCAGGCGGCGCTGCAATCGGCCGTCGACGACGGTGTCTTTCCCGGCGCCCAGTTGGCGGTGCGTCTCCGTGGCGAACTGCTATGTATTTCAGCCGGGCAAATATCGTCAGAGCCCCCAGGCCTTCCGGTACAAGCCACCACCATGTACGACCTCGCCTCTCTTACGAAACCGTTGGTGACGGTTACTTCAGTACTGCTTCTGATTCAACATGCCAAGGTTGCCCTTGGGGATACTGTGCAAGAGGTTCTAGCCGAACTCCAAGGGACGCCGATCGGTCAGGCAACGGTGCGAGACCTCTTGACCCATCGCTCAGGTTTGCCAGGATGGCGACCGTATTACATGCAGCTTGACGCAAGGGGTATGGTTTCTGGGCTTCCTGGCGGGGATCAGCCCGCCAAACACTATGTATTGGAAATGATTCGCGATGAACCGTTGATCTATGTGCGCGGAGAACGAAGTCTCTACAGCGACCTTGGATTCATGTTGCTGGGATTTCTGGTGGAACGTCTCAGTGGCATGGCGTTGGACCTTTGGTGCGAAGAGGCGATCGTCCGACCGCTGCAGGCCGATCCAATGATGTTTCGTCCTATGGGAAGGCGAGCGCAATCCGACGTTGTACGTCCACCCGTCGATATATCGCGCATTGCCCCGAGCGAACAGGATGAGTGGCGCAATCGACTCTTACGTGGGGAAGTGCACGACGAAAATGCCGCAGCGATGGGTGGTGTCGCGGGCCATGCAGGGTTATTTGGGACTGCCGAATCGGTACTGGCTGTCTCCGGGGCCTGGCTCCGCGGCTATTATGGAAGAGAGTCGATTTTGGAGGGGGAACTTGTCAGGCAGTTTACGACCCGCCAGGAATCTGCCGCTCGATCGAGTTGGGCATTGGGATGGGACACTCCGTCGGCGCCATCATCATCGGGATCCAGTTTTTCCGATCGGTCATTCGGGCATCTCGGCTACACCGGGACGTCGCTGTGGATTGATCCGTTGTGTGAATTGGAGGTGGTGCTGTTATCGAACCGGGTACATCCCAGCCGAAGGAACGAAAAGATAAAAGCCTTCCGCCCCCGTATTCACGATCTGGTATATCGGGAGTTTGTGTCCGCCTGACAGCCGGCTATGCTGGATCTTGGTAATCGATCCAAGTTTCTTTTTCAGCGAGATACTTCGTGCCTTTGAAATTGGCGCGGGTTCTCATTTTGCTGAAGCCGAATCCCTGCATCGCTGCGATGAGCTCTTGTACTGAAGCGGCTATCGTCGGATGCGAGTGCCCTTCCACAACCAGGGCTTCATACATGACCTTGGCGGCGTAGCCTGAGGTGGTTCGATTGATGAGGACTGTACGATTGAAATACCGATCGCTCGGGTCTACTCCTTCAACCTGATGCTTTTCAACCAGTCCTTCTTTTTTGAAAAGCAGCGGAAGAGAACTCATTGCAACCCCCCTGACACTCAAATGGAATAGCTTGAGGCTTCGATTATAGGGTGGCACCATGCCGACTGCAAGCCGTTGACAACCGTGCAGCGGCCTCCTATCATTTTCTCCCGCTGCGGTAAGCCGCTGTGTTTGAACGATATGAATATCCCAAACAGCTTGACCATCCTCCGTATTCTCCTGATTCCCTGCTACATCGGGTTACTTCTCTATGGCAGATTTAATCAAGCGCTCATCGTGCTTCTCGTAGCGGGACTCACTGATGCACTCGATGGGGCGATCGCCCGAATAAAGAATCAGCATACCAGGCTTGGGGCCGTGCTGGACCCTTTGGCAGATAAGTTGCTTCTCACTTCCGGATTCATCACGCTTTCGATGATTCATGTGATCCCCTTGTGGGTTACTATCCTCGTGGTCAGCCGAGACTTGATCTTGATGCTGGGAACGGCGGTCGCGCACTTCACAGATTCTCGCGTGGACATTACCCCGACGTTCCTGGGCAAGGGTACCACGTTTCTCCAGCTATCCTATGTCGTGACGGTCATATTTCTGAGTTCCCGCCAGATCGATCTCACCGTCGTGTTGCCTCTCTTGATCGGCATGGTCTCCTTCACGCTGTTGTCCGGGTTGCACTATCTCTACCGGGGTGTTCGGCACACGAACATGATCAGCGGCTAAGACGCTGCATTGCTTGTGCCGCGTGGCGCGTCACCTGCGCAGAGATTGTGCATTTGTTTGACAGGTTTTGGGGTGGCCAGTAGACTCGCCTGGTAGGTATTTCCTGAATTCTACAACCGGCCAGGACGATGGCCACATTGAAGGGTGAGTGTTGTCTATGGCTACCTTTGCGTATGTCGGACGAACCAGATCGGGTGCCGTCAAGAAGGGCGAGCTAAGCGCGAAAACCCGAGATGAGGCGGTGGATCAACTCCGCAAGCAAAGTGTCGTCGTCACGAGCCTCGCAGAAAAGAGCGGCCTTGGCGGATTCAATGTCAATCTTAGTTTTGGGTCTGGTCTGACCGATAAAGACTTGGTTGTATTTACGCGACAATTCGGCACGATGATCAATGCGGGCCTGCCTTTGGTGCAATGTCTCGAAATCCTCTCGACCCAGTCCGAGAATAAAGTGCTGCGGGAGACTATCGGAGAGGTGAAGACTCATGTGGAGGCTGGCTCGACGTTTTCAGACGCCTTGCGGCGCTATCCCAAGGTCTTCGACGATCTTTACGTCAATTTGGTGCATGCGGGTGAAGTGGGAGGCTTGCTCGATACGATCTTGACGCGCCTCGCAAAATACATCGAGAAAGCGATGAAACTCAAAGGGCAGATCAAGTCTGCCATGATCTACCCCGCTGCGATCCTCGGTGTTGCGGTAGTTGTGATCGCGGTCTTAATGATTTGGGTCATTCCGATCTTCGCAAAAATGTTCAGTGAATTGTCAGGCGGGAAAATGGGGCTGCCTGGTCCTACACAGTTGGTCATTGATATCAGTAATATGTTTACGTCGTATTGGTGGGCGATGTTAATAGGTATTGGAGCGACCGTCTTTGGCATCAAGAAATACTATGCGACCGCCAAGGGACGAATGGCTATCGACAAGCTCCTGCTCAAGGCGCCGGTGTTTGGGGACCTGATCAGGAAGGCTTCGGTCGCCAAGTTTACACGGACCCTTGGAACCTTGCTCGCGAGCGGAGTGCCGCTTCTAGACGGGATGACCATCTGCGCAAAGACCGCGGGCAACAAGGTGATTGAAGAGACGTTGGTCAACGCTCGCATCAGTATCAGTGGCGGAAAGACCATCGCCGATCCCCTGGCAGCAAGCGGCGTCTTTCCCAAGATGGTGACGCATATGATTGCCGTCGGTGAATCAACTGGTGCGCTGGACGCGATGTTGGGAAAGATTGCAGACTTTTATGAAGACGAGGTCGATCAGGCAGTTGCCTCACTCACGTCGTTGTTGGAACCCATCATGATGGTGTTCCTGGGAATTGTGATTGGGTTTATTGTGGTTGCGATGTACCTCCCAATCTTCAAAATGTCGGAGGCAATCGGTTAGGAGAGGGCGTTCAGTCCTTTCCTGTCACGGAGTTGGGCGCTAGGCTCAACTCCGTGACAGGATTCAAACCTTTTTCTGGCCAAATCACCCGGTGCCTCGTTAGATCCGCATCGACACTATTCCTGGCACCAAGTTCGAGGAGAATGAAGGAGGCAGATATCTCTTCCTGCCCTGCTGACCTTCTTCTCGCCCGGTGGTCTTCCATTCATGAATAATTTACGCACACGACTCTATTGGATCATGGGGCTGCGGGTGGCCTTCGTGACCCTGATGTTGGGGCTGTCGCTCGCGTTTCAAATCGGGAAGGGTGGGCGGGTCGAGACGTTCTACACCCTGATCATTGTCACCTACATCCTGACGATTCCTTCCGTCATTCTGCTTCGTAGCCTTACCTCCCAGGCAGCACTCGCGATACTGTTTGGAGCTCAGGTCGGGATCGATTTCCTCCTTGAAACAGTGCTGGTTATTCGGACCGGGGGGATCGAGAGCCCTTTTGCGGTGCTGTATATCCTGACGGTGGCTGTGGCCAGTCTCGTGCCTCGTCGGAGGGTGGGGCTTCTTACCGCCTGTTTCTGCATTATCCTGTTTGGGCTCATAACGAACATTCAACTATATGGACTTGTTGAGGGGTGGGGGTGGATGCCGCCGAGCCGACTGACTGTGCCTGAAACGTTTCAATCGTTTGGTGTCTATGCCCTCGCCATTCTTGTCGTCGGGATATTGGGCGGTACCTTAGCGGAACAGCTTCAGCATGCCGATCAATCATTGCGTGAGAAGGAGCAGGGGCTGACTCGGCTTCGGGTCTTTCACGAGAATATCGTTCACAGCATCAGCAGCGGCGTGTTTACAGCAGATGCTTTGGGGTGCATCACCTCGTTCAATCCAGCGGCGCAGGAAGCGACCGGGCATGAGATCGCTCATGTGGCCGGGCGTCCCTGGCGCGAAGTCTTCAACTGGCACCCTAACCAGGAATCAGACGAGCCGCTTGGTGGCGCTGTGTCAACGACGAAGCGATTCGAGGTGGAATGTAAGCGGGCTGACGGTAATCGGCTGATTCTCGGTATGACCCTTTCCCCATTGCACGAACAGGGGATGCAGACAGGCT
>ERZ1292633.1167-Hain-H41-02um-R1-1167-length-28800-cov-7_pt1 | contig 28800 bp, 37 predicted proteins | sample MGYA00564406_ERZ1292633 | MGnify/ENA primary metagenome ERZ1292633 (study PRJEB36523, sample SAMEA6512639) | groundwater metagenome | collected 2019-01-08 | study: AquaDiva: Metagenomics assemblies of 32 groundwater samples | reverse complement strand
CGAACGAAGCGAGTTCCGACTGATACCTCGGGGCTTTGCCCCGAGGAGCTTTATTAATGTGTGGCGTCTACCCGTATCTACCTCGGCAATTCGCCTGTTATGCGCGCGTAAAAGTTATATAAAAAAATACCGCTCTATAGTCTCTATGGTCCCTGTGGTTTATGAGCGGGACTTTTTTGTTTTTGTGAGGGTTTTGATACAACGGGTACATGCTTTTACGCGGGGTTTTCCAGGCAAAGAAACCCATTGTAAATTAGGGTATGTTCTTTTCATATGTGTTATATTGTAATGACCGCGAAGGAGGACGCGTTTGCCCTGCATGACCGATCCTCGTTCGCATAGCGCGCAAGTTCTCATAAAAATACTTTAGATTTAACAATTTTCCGAGTGTAGCATATATTTTTTTATGAATCAAGGGCTGGACATTATCTTTCAGGCTACAATTCTTATATTCTCAATTATTATTCATGAAATTTCTCATGGGTATGTTGCGTTGGCATTGGGAGATCCGACGGCAAAGTATGCCGGACGGCTTACATTAAACCCGATACCGCACATTGATCTTTTTGGTTCCATCATTCTTCCTATAATATCATTTGCAACGGGTGGATTTATTTTTGGTTGGGCAAAGCCGGTTCCATATAATCCCTATAATTTGCGAAATCAGAAGTGGGGAAGTGCTATTGTCGGAGCCGCTGGACCGCTTTCCAATATCCTCATCGCGTTTTTTTTTGGAATGCTCATTCGTATAATGCCATATTTTTTTTCAGAGCCGACCCAATTTCTCGCTAATCTGGTTTCAATAGCTTCATTCATCGTTTTTTTGAATGTCCTTTTGGCGATTTTCAATCTTCTTCCAATCCCTCCGCTTGATGGGTCAAAGGTTTTGTTTGCTATGCTCCCATATCAATTTCGGTATATTCAGGATTTTTTGGAACAATATGGGTTTATTATTCTTCTTTTTTTTATATTCTTCTTGTTTCGCTTGTTGTATCCCGTCATTCAGATCGTTTTTTCAATATTTACCGGTATTGGATTTTAGTCAGAAGTTTATAGAAAATGAATAGACCGTCAGGCGCGCGCAGACGCTTGCATTTTTTTAAGTGTTTGTGTAGGATGTGCTTTGTTGCCTGTACGGCTATTTTTGTTTAATTTTTTAATCAACAGGTCTATACCATGCCTACAATATCACAGCTTGTAAAACGAGGTCGTAAAAAAACGAGATACAAAAGCAAGGCACCCGCTCTTCAGCGCGGATTTAATAGTGTGCGGAATAAACCAATTTATTTTTCTGCGCCTTTTAAACGGGGTGTATGCATAAAGGTTTCAACCATGACTCCAAAGAAGCCAAACTCCGCTCTTCGAAAAGTCGCTCGCGTGCGTTTGACGAACGGCATGGAGGTTGCCGCGTACATCGGTGGAGAGGGACATAATCTTCAGGAGCATTCGGTGGTCGTGATTAGAGGTGGTCGCGTGAAGGATTTACCTGGAGTTCGCTATCATATCGTTCGAGGCGTTTTGGATACTGCCGGCGTTACAAGAAATCAGCAACGATCAAAGTACGGCGCGAAGCGTCCAAAAGAAGCAAAGACAGCAAAGGCATAATTTAGATAAAGATAGCGTACAGCATACAGCGTACAGAATTTTCTTCCGCCAGAGGCGGATCCGCCTCTGGCGGAGAACGCTAAATGCTAAACGCTTTATAAACGGTGCGAAGAAAAAAGAAAGTACAACGCGATAGTGTCCCTGATGTAAAATACGGAAACGCTATTCTTGGAAAATTTATTAATTATGTTATGAAAGATGGCAAAAAATCTACAGCCAGGAGAGTGGTGTATGATTCGTTTGCTTTTATTGAAGAAAAAGCGAAACAAGATCCGCTTGTTGTTTTTGATCTCGCAATTAAAAACCTTTCTCCTCTTGTGGAAATAAAATCAAAACGAATTGGAGGAGCGACATATCAAGTCCCTCACGAAGTTCGGGGCGAGCGTAAATTGGCCCTTGCTATGCGTTGGCTTTTGACGGTTTCTCGCGCTAAAACAGGAGCTCCAATGAGTAAACGGTTAGGAGAGGAATTGATTCTTGCTTCAAAAAACGAAGGTAGCGCAATGAAGAAAAAGATGGATACGCACAGAATGGCGGAGGCGAATAAAGCTTTTGCGCATTTTGCCAGATAAGATTATGAGACCGGATCCTATTGAACGAATACGAAATATCGGCATCATTGCTCATATTGATGCAGGAAAAACCACCACCACTGAGCGGGTGCTTTTTTATACCGGGGTTTCTCATAAAATAGGAGAAGTTCATGAGGGTGATACCGTTATGGACTGGATGGAACAAGAACGGGAACGAGGCATCACGATTACTTCCGCGGCGACAACAGCGTTTTGGCGGCGTTCATACTTGACTCCCGAAGAATCAAAAAAGAACGAAGAATTGCACAGTATTAATATCATTGATACTCCCGGGCACATTGATTTCACTGTTGAGGTGAAACGCTCTTTGCGCGTGTTGGACGGCGCGGTCGTTGTTTTTGATGGTGTCGCGGGAGTTGAGCCACAATCAGAAACTAATTGGCGCTACGCGGACGAATATAAAGTTCCGCGTCTTTGTTTTATCAACAAGCTTGATCGCATGGGCGCGTCATTTGAGCATTCGTATAACTCCATTCTTGAACGGCTTACTCCAAACGCGATTCCCGTTGTTATTCCGATTGGCACAGAAGCAAACTTTAGCGGACTGATAGATCTTATTTTAATGAAAATGGTTGTGTTTGAGGGCGAGAAAGGGGAGAAATTAAGTTATGCGGAAATTCCTGATTCCGAGCGGGCGCGAGCGGAAGAATGGCGCGCAAAACTTATTGAAAAAATCGCAGACGCAGACGACGATCTTGCTGAAAAGTATCTTGAAGGTGGGATTTTTACCGTTGAAGAAATTAGAACATCAATGCGCAAATCAACGCTTGCGTATAAACTCGTTCCTGTCTATACAGGCTCATCTCTTAAAAATAAAGGAGTTCAGCTTTTCTTGGATGGTGTTATTGATTTTTTACCTTCCCCCGCGGATTTGGGCTTCGTTAAAGGCATTGATCCTGATTCTGGAGCGATAATGGAACGAAAACTTGTTGACGAAGAACCTTTTTCCGCGTTGGCGTTTAAGCTTCAATCGGATCCATTCGTTGGTCAGCTCACTTATTTTCGTGTGTATTCGGGTATGCTGAGCGCCGGATCGTATGTGTTGAATTCCGTAACTGGCAAACAGGAGCGAGTTGGGCGTATTCTTCGTATGCACGCCAATCATCGCGAGGATTTAAAAGAAATTCGATCTGGAAATATCGGCGCGATTATCGGTCTTAAAGATACGCATACAGGGGACACCCTATGTGATCTAGAAAAACCAATCACGCTTGAAAAAATAACATTCCCTGAGCCCGTTGTTTCGCTGAAGATTGAGCCAAAAACTAAAGCAGACCAAGAAAAAATGGGCCTTGCATTGAAACGGCTTTCGGAAGAGGATCCGACATTTCGTATCAAGGGAGATCCTGAAACCGGAGATACTCTTATTTCCGGTATGGGCGAGCTTCATTTGGAAATTCTTGTTGAACGAATGAAACGAGAATTTGGCGTGGAAGCAAATGTTGGTCGTCCACAGGTTGCGTATCGCGAGACGATCAAAGGAAAAGCAGAGGCAGAGGGTAAGTATATTCGTCAATCCGGCGGGCGCGGTCAATATGGACATGTGCAGATTCGCATTGAGCCGATGGAACAGGGTAAGGGATTTGAATTTGTTGACGCAATTAAAGGAGGCGTTATTCCGCGCGAATTTATCTCTGCGATTGAAAAAGGAATTGAGGAGGCACTGGATAGAGGAGTTCTCGCTGGGTTTCCGATTGTTGATATTAAAGTTGAGCTTTTTTATGGTTCGTATCACGAGGTTGATTCAAGCGAATCCGCGTTTAAGATTGCAGGCTCTCTTGCCGTTCAAGAAGCCACAAAAAGGGCAAAATTAGTTCTTTTAGAGCCCGTTATGCGTGTTGTCGTCATTACTCCAGAGAAATTTTTAGGTGAAGTGACTGGCGATTTTAATTCTAAGCGCGGAAAAATTGAAAAAATTTCGGATAGAGGATTGGGTATTAAAGAAATAGCAGGCACCGTTCCTCTTTCAGAAATGTTTGGGTACGCGACAGCGCTTCGTTCTATGACGGAAGGGCGGGCGAATTTTAATATGGAATTTGCGAATTACGAAGAAGTTCCGCGAAATGTCGCCGAAAAGATTATTGAAGGAAAAATAAAATAAAGCCAACCAAATTTGTTAAAGCCGAAAGTTTTAAGGGTTTTGATGACTTTATAAACTTTATGGACTTTATGACTTTTGACTAAATCATATTTATGGATTGGAAACGGATTAAACAACTTATGCGATATGATGGTGGAAAAACTTTCGTTATTGAAGACGGAGAACCCGCGCTTGTTGTTTTGAGCGTTCAAGAGTATGAACGGCTTATTCGCGGTGGCATGGCGGAACATGACAGGGGCGGAGATTTTGATATTGTAGCAGCGTCTTTTGACGCGGAACGCGAGCGATCACGACAAGCAGAAATGAGAAGCTTTGTTGTGCGAAAAAACGAAGAAAATATTCAAAAAAGTAGTGAGCATATACGACTTGAAGACCTCCCGCTGTAAAAAACACGCAGAATACAGCCAGAATACAGCATTGAGCAAGCAGATTTTTCGCTGAACGCTAGTGCTCAACGCTAACTCGGGGGAGTATGCATCAGTTCAGGGTATTGACGGATTTTCTAGAATTGTATATTATGTCATTTATGTTGTTTGGCGTGTTTTTGTATAAATAAATAACATAAAAAATAACAGAAACAATAATTATTAATAATTTTTCTAATTTTTTCTTCCCGCACTGGTTTAATCGGCGGGAGAGCTCGTATATATGGCAGATAAGTTTCTAAGAACAAAACCGCATTTGAATATCGGCACGATTGGTCATGTTGATCATGGAAAAACCACGCTCACAGCTGCAATTACGAAAGTTTTGAGTTTGAAGGGTTTGCCATCTCGCGTTGAGTCGGTTGATCAGATTGATTCCGCTCCTGAAGAAAGGAAACGCGGTATTACTATTGCCCTTCATCATTCGGAGTATGAGTCAGAAAAGCGTCACTATGCACACATTGATGCTCCAGGTCACGCTGATTATATAAAAAATATGATTACTGGCGCCGCACAGATGGATGGTGCTATTCTTGTCGTGTCTGCGGTTGACGGTCCAATGCCCCAGACCCGTGAGCATATTCTTCTCGCTCGCCAAGTAGGTGTTCCGTCCGTTGTCGTTTTTTTAAATAAAGTTGATATGGTTGAGGACAAAGAACTCGTTGATTTGGTTGAAGTTGAGGTCCGTGAGCTTTTGAAAAAATATGATTTTCCAGGAGACAAAACACCTGTTATTCGTGGTTCCGCTTTGAAAGCTCTAGAGGCAACATCAATAGATGATCCATGGTGCAAACCGATTGTTGAGCTTGTTCAGGCGATAGACGAGTATGTGCCTGAGCCGGTTCGTGAAACCGACAAGCCATTTCTTATGCCGGTTGAAGATGTGTTTTCAATTGAAGGTCGTGGCACCGTTGTCACGGGGCGTATTGAACGCGGACTTATCAAGGTAAACGATGAAATTGAAATTGTTGGTATTCGCGTAACGCAGAAGACGATTGTTACCGGCATAGAAATGTTTAATAAGTCGTTGGACGAGGGAATGGCGGGAGACAACGCCGGGCTTCTCCTTCGCGGTCTTAAAAAAGAAGATGTTGAACGCGGACAGGTTTTGGCAAAAGCAGGATCGGTAAAGCCACACACGGAATTTGATACCGAGGTATACATTCTTACGAAGGAAGAAGGAGGACGCCATACACCATTCTTTGCTGGATATAAACCGCAGTTTTATATTCGCACGACCGATGTGACTGGCGAGGTGACGCTTCCCGAAGGAACAGAAATGGTTATTCCGGGAGATACTATTAAATTAAAGGTCAAATTGATTGTTCCTGTCGCACTTGAAGAAAAACAGCGATTTGCGATTCGCGAGGGTGGAAAAACAGTCGGCGCGGGAGTCGTTGTAAAGATTAATGTCTAAATTTATTGGTTTAATTTTTTAGTTCTTTTGAATCACTATGGTTACTAAACAACAAGAAGAAGTAAAACAGCGGCTTCGCATCAAGGTGCGGGCATACGACAGCAAAATTATTGATAATTCTGTCCGACAGATTGTTGATACCGCCCGCAAGTACGGCGCGGAAGTTGTTGGTCCTGTTCCGCTTCCTATTGAAATTCATAAATACACCGTGAACCGTTCTACATTTGTGAAGAAAGACGCACGAGAACAGTTTGAGATGCGTGTTCATAAACGACTTCTTGATATTTTCAATCTTACTCCAAAGACGATTGATGCTCTGATGAATTTGAACCTTCCTGCTGGCGTTGATATTGAAATTAAAATGTAATGGGTATTTCGGCATTCCTCGCGTCTACTGACGCGGGGAAAACCGAGCGACTCAATGATTGGAATGATTGGTTTGTGTCATCTGCGTGCGTCAAAGCATTGGGAAGAGTTGACGCGATACAAGTGGCCATCTTAAAAACATATCTATTAAGAATTTTATAATTTTAGAGTAGCCCCCGCGGTACGATTAGTCTTTGTGCGTGCAACCGGGTTATGCTCGGTTTTTTGTTTGCCCATAATGATTTCGCTGAAAATTTTTTAGAAATTATGAAAATGATTCTTGGAAAAAAGATTGGAATGTCGCAGATTTTCGATTCTCAGGGATCGGTTGTTCCTGTTACTTTTATTGAGGCTGGTCCTGTAACGGTAATTCAGAGACGAACACCAGAAAAAGATGGGTATGATGCGGTGCAGGTTGGGTTTGGAACCCGCAATAAAAAGAATATCGCAAAACCCCAGCGGAAGCATTTTGGAGATCTGGGGACATTTCGTTTTGTGCGCGAATTACGTCCAACAAAAAAAAGCGAACTGCCTGATGTTGGTTCAACGATTGATATTTCAATTTTTAAGGAAGGAGAGATTGTAAAAGTTTCAGGCACGACGAAATCAAAAGGATTTCAGGGCGTTGTAAAAAGGCATGGATTTGCGGGACATAATTCGTCTCACGGCACCAAACACGCGAAACGGGAGCCGGGAAGCATTGGCGGGGGGCTTCGCACGCGTGTACCGAGCGGTATGCGTATGGGAGGACGGATGGGGGGTGAACGGGTTACAATTCAGCGATTAAAAGTTGTAGCCGTTGATGTTGAAAAAAATATATTAATTGTAAACGGCGCGGTTCCGGGAATTCCGGGCGGGCTTTTAGAAATTAGAGGAATGTAAATAGTTTTAATTTTTAAAGAAATTTCTAAATTATGGACGCGTTATTATATTCAAAATCAGAAAAGAAACCGTTGACACTCGCTATACCCGATGCTATTTTTGCCGTTCGCTGGAACGCCGATTTAGTACATCAGGTTTTAGAATCTGAACGGGCGAATCAGCGCGTTCCTTTGGCAAGGGTAAAAACGCGAGGTGAGGTTTCTGGAGGAGGCAAAAAGCCGTGGAAACAAAAAGGTACCGGCAGGGCACGGCACGGCTCTACCCGTTCGCCAATTTGGGTTGGAGGTGGGGTCGCTCACGGACCTACGACCGAAAAAATATTTGCCCGAAAGATTAACAAAAAAATGGCGCGAAAGGCCATCACAGCCGTTCTTTCAGCAAAATTTCGCGATAATGAAATCGCATTTCTTGATGAGGCGGTATTTAATACGCATAAGACAAAACAAGTTATTGAATTTTTCAAAGTTCTTATGAAGGATTTTTCAAACATTGGCGTGCGTGGTGGGAGGGCTATTCTTGTGCTTCCAGAGCGAAACATAAACGCGGTTCGCGCGGTGCGTAATTGTTCGTTTGTTGACGCAAAGGAAGCCCGAATGCTCCAAGTCATTGATCTTTTGGCGCATAAATTTGTTATTATTCCAAAAGATGCGATTCCTGTTTTGGAAAAAGTATTAATTTCAACTAAGAAACAACTAAGCAAGTAAATTCATGGCATTTTTTTCTCAAAAAAAGAATACTGCTGTGCGCGCGATACACAAAGAATCGGCAAAATTAAATGTGGGCGTTTATGGCGACGAAACAGGTATTGTGCTCGCTGTGCATAACACTGAAAAGGCAATGGCTCTTTCTGAAAAAGGAACGTATGTTTTCAGGGTTTCGCGGTACGCGACAAAACCCCAAATTTCCAGCGCAATTGAGAAAATGTACGGTATTCATGTCGTTGGAGTTCGCGTTGTAAATGTGCGAGGCAAAACGGTTGTTATTGGTCGTAATAAAGGAAGGACATCTGACTGGCGAAAAGCGATGATAACTCTTCGGAAGGGTGAAGTCATTAAAGAATAAAGAATACACAGTTTGAATAGCGCGCAGTGTATAGCATTTTCTTCCGCTTCTGGCGGAGAACGCTTAACGCAAAACGCCCACACTAAAGTGAAACACATTAAACCAACAACAGCAGGACAACGAAATCGATCAGCGATTGATTATAAAGAATACTTAACTGTTAGTACTCCTGAAAAGTCCTTGACGAGCGGTTTTCGTCGCGGTTCTGGCAGAAATGCGTATGGACGCATTACGGCTCGGCATACGGGAGGCGGAGTAAAACGAAATTGGCGTGCCGTTGATTTTTTATACGATAAAATTGGCGTTCCAGGCACCATTGTTTCTGTTGAGTATGATCCGAATCGCACGGGCTTTATTGCCCTCGTTGTTTACAAAGACGGAGAAAAGCGCTACATTTTGGTTCCTGCGGGAGTATCAGTTGGACGGGAAATTATTACCGGGGAGAAAGTTCCCGCTGATCCGGGAAACCGCATGATTTTAAAAAATATCTTTGTTGGAGCGAAAGTATATAATATTGAGCTGATCAGAGGAAAAGGCGCTGCGCTCGTTCGCTCTGCTGGATCTTCCGCGGAAATTATTGCCCAAGAAGGTGCGTACACGACCATCAAGCTTCCGTCGGGAGAAATCAGAAAGATTCATTCTGGCAATTGGGCTTCATTAGGGTCTGTTTCAAATCCAGAACATCAATTTGTCCGTTTAGGTAAGGCAGGGAGGATGCGCCATTTGGGTGTACGGCCACGCGTTCGAGGAACGGCGATGAATCCAGTAGATCATCCCCATGGTGGCGGTGAAGGGCGAACGCTTTTAGGACTTTCAGCTCCTAAAACTCCGTGGGGCAAGATTGCCAGGGGTGTTAAAACCCGCGGAAAGAAAAAGAGATCCAATATTTTTATTATTCAGCGGCGCGTAGGAACGCGCGAAAGTAAATAAAATCACACAGCGTGATGCGTAGAGCGTGCAGATTTTTCTTCCGCCAGAGGGGCGGATCCGCCTTCGGCGGAGAACGCTCAACGCTGTACGCTTGTACGCATGGCACGAAGTCTAAAAAAAGGACCATATATTGACGAGAGGCTTTTAGAGAAGCTTTCTAAGGTTATGCGTGGTTCAAAAACTGTCATAAATACATGGTCACGCCGTGCGACAATTACTCCCGAGATGGTTGGCTTTACTTTCGGCGTTCATAATGGAAAAATTTTTAACCAAGTTTTTATTATGGAAGAGATGGTTGGAATGAAATTGGGGGAGTTTTCTCCAACGAGAAAGTTCGTTCGTCATGGAGGGAAAATGCAAAAAGAGCTTGAGCTCAAAGCAGTAGAAAACGCAAAAACAGCGGAACAAAAAGCCGCTTCACCAGCGCCAAACAAGAAATAAATAATGTGCAGTGTTTAGCGTAGAGCGTACAGATTTTTTTCCGCCGAAGGCGGATCCGCCTTCGGCGGAGAACCCTGAACGCTAAACGCTTATGTAAAATGAATGTCGTTGCCCGCTTAAATCAATTGAGAATGTCACCACGAAAAGTCCGTCTATTAACGGGGCTTATTATGGGCATGTCAGTTGAGAGAGCGCTTGACGAGCTTCGTTTTGCAACGAAGCATGCCGCGGATCCGATTTCCAAGCTTTTGAAATCAGCAATTGCAAACGCCGAGCATAATTTTCGTTTGAAAAAAGACAATTTATATGTATATTCGGCAATCGTAAATCAGGGACCAACATATAAGAGATTTATGCCACGCGCTATGGGTAGCGCGGCGCAGATTAAAAAGCGCACGAGTCATGTTATCATTACTCTTTCTGAACGGAAAACAAACAATACTATTAAAAAACCTTCTGCTTTTGGTGGAAAAAAGTAAACATTATTTTTTATGACGCACCGTGTACATCCATACAGTTTTCGTCTCGTTCAATTGCGACCATGGAAATCGCGTTGGTTTAATTTAAAAAAATTCAAAGACTATCTTCGCGAAGATACGCTTGTTCGGGAATGGCTCCAAAAGAAATTAAAAAAGATGCACATTGAAAGCATTGAAGTTGAACGATCGCCAAATACTGTTCACTTTATTTTAAAGACAAGTCGTCCTGGGCTTATTATTGGTCGCGGGGGTGACGGCGCCGAAGCGTTGAAATCTGAGATTGAGAAAAGGCTTCGTTTGGCGTGGAAGCACGAAGTAAAGCTTGGCAAAAAGCTTGAAAAACAGAATGTAAAACTTTCTATTTTGGAAGTTTCCGATCCGGATTTAAGCGCTGCCATTAACGCTGAACTTATTGTTGAAGAGCTTGAAAAACGATTGCCGTTTCGCCGAGTTTTGAAGCAGTCCATTGAACGGATGAGCTCTAGAAAAGAAATTCAAGGAGTAAAAGTTTCTTTGAAGGGGCGTTTGGACGGAGCAGAAATGGCGCGATATGAATGGCTAAAAAAAGGCAGGATTCCATTACAGACGATTCGGGCTGATATTGATTACGCTGAAACGCGGGCACAGACCGCGTATGGAATTATTGGAGTCAAGGTGTGGCTTTACAAGGGGGATGTTTTTAATGATGTAAAAGTAAAAGTTTAAATTTGAGTACCAGCGAATATGCTTCAACCAAAGAAAGTAAAACATCGTAAATGGCAAAAAGGACGCGGAGGGTCCCGTATTGAAACGCGTGGAACTGAGCTTGCATTTGGAACATATGGTCTTAAAGCCGAAGAGGAGGCGTGGATCAGTAGCCGTCAAATTGAGGCGTGTCGTCGTGCGATTACGCATCATCTGAAACGCGGTGGGAAAATATGGATTCGTATTTTTCCGGATAAGCCAATTACACAGAAGCCTGCTGAGGTAACTATGGGCGGTGGAAAGGGTGGGGTTGTGGGGTATGTTGCCCCAGTGAAAATTGGAAGAATTTTGTTTGAAATTGAGGGCGTTTCGCGAGAACTCGCGCGGGAAGCGTTGCGACTTGCGTCTCATAAGCTCCCCATCAAAACACGGTATATTGAGAGATAATTTTTAATCATATCAGTATGAAATACAGCGATTGCATAGGAAAAAATTATTTGGAAGCGAGCAAACTATTGAATGAAAAACGAACTCGTATTTCGGAGCTTCTATTTCTTCGCGCTCAAGGGAAATTAAAAAATAGCCATGAGGTAGGAGCGTTGCGCAGGGATATTGCCCGTATTCATACACATCTTCACGGTTTAAAGTAATTTTTAAGAAATGAAAAAATTTACAGGAATTATTGTTTCAAATAAGATGCAGAAAACGGTCGTGGTACGCGTTGATTTTTTAAAGATGCATTCAAAATACAAAAAACAATATAAGGTTTCAAAACGCTACAAAGCGCACGACGAAGAGGGAAAGTATCGGATTGGCGATGTCGTAATCATTAATGAGACGCGTCCACTTTCTCGCACGAAACGATGGAGTGTTATTGAATTAATTAGGCGTTCCAGCACCGATGATAGCGTTATTGATGGTGATATTTCTAATGATAGTGAATTGAATAGCGCGTAGTTTGAATAGTGTTCAGCGTTCAGAAAAAATCTGAACGCTGAACACTAAAAGCTAAACGCTTATATGCAGTGATTCAACCTCGTTCAATGTTGCGTGTTGCCGATAACGCTGGAGCAAAGAAGCTTCAGGTTATTAAGGTTTTGGGCGGATCAAAAAGGCGTTATGCAATGCTTGGAGATATAGTTGTCGCGTCGGTTAAGATTGCCGAACCTCGTAAAGCAGTCAAAAAGAAAGATGTTGTAAAAGCCGTTATCGTTCGTCAGCGAGCCGCGTTTCGTCGTAAGGACGGAACATATATTCGGTTTGATGATAATGCCGCTGTTGTAGTTGACGGAGTGGAGCCAAAGGGCGGGCGTATTTTTGGTCCGGTTGCGCGCGAAGTTCGTGAACGGGGATATATAAAAATTGCCTCATTGGCACCTGAAGTTGTATAGACAAAAAAATCAAGATGAAAATAAAAAAAGGCGACACAGTCATAATTATTACAGGAAAAGAGCGCACAAAACGCGGAAAAGTTCTTCGTGCTTTTCCTTCAACGCAGAAACTCTTTGTTGAGGGCGTTGTTCACGCAAAGCATAAACGCGCTCGATCGCAGGGTAAAAAGGGCGAAGTTATTCATGTGCCTTCTTTGATTTCTGTGTCTGCGGTTAAGCTTGTGTGTCCGAAGTGCGGAAATGCAGTTCGCGTTGGATATGCGATGTATGACGGAAAAAAGCATCGTATATGTAAGAAATGCGCAAGTCGCATTGAAATGAAATAATTATCGTATGGTTATGAATACTTTTGAACAATATAACAAAAAGGTAGTTCCAGAGATGCAAAAAGCATTTGGTTTTAAAAATGCGCTTTCGGTTCCACGAATTACCAAAGTTTCTGTGAATGTTGGCGTTGGACGGATAAAGGACGAGAAACAATTAGAGGAAATTCGTCGTATACTTGGCTTAATTACCGGTCAGAAGGTGATTTCACGAAAGGCAAAGAAGGCAATTGCTTCGTTTAAAACTCGTATTGGAATGGTAATCGGATATTCGGTAACGCTTCGGGGAAAACGAATGTATGATTTTCTTGATCGCTTTATACATGTAACGCTCCCACGAACGCGCGATTTTCGAGGTATTTCAGAGAAATCATTTGATACAAGTGGAAATTTGACGATAGGGATAAAAGAGCATATTGTATTCCCTGAACTTGTTGGCGAAGATGTTCGTTCTATTTTTGGTTTTGAGGTGACAATAACGACGACCGCGCGAAATCGCGCATATGGAATCGCGTTGCTTAAAGGACTTGGGCTTCCGATTCAAGTTGCGGATACGCATAAATTATAAGAGACTGTTAGCACGAGGCACGGAAATTGCGTGTGTCGTGTTTTGATAAAAAATGTCAAAAGTATCAACAATCGCACGATCAAAGAAAAAACCAAAGTTTACTTCTCGCATTGTAAGGCGCTGTTTTCGTTGCGGAAGGAAGCGGGGGTATATGAGAATGTTTGATCTGTGTCGTATCTGTTTCCGCGAGCTCGCAAACAAAGGAGAGATTCCTGGTATTCGTAAATCAAGTTGGTAAAGGGTAGCGCATAGTATATAGTACTTTCTTCCGTCTCTGGCGGAGAATGCCATATGCTAAACGCCATTATGTATGGATCCAATCGCAGATATGCTTATTCGAATAAAAAATGTCGTTCGCGCTCAAAAGAAAAGCGTTTCTATTCCATACTCGGATATTAAGTTTCGGATTGCTATGATGCTTATGCAGAAGGGATATCTTGAAGATGTTCAAAGAAAAACTCGTAAAATTGGCGCGCGAATGGCAAAGAGCATTGAGGCCGTTATTGCCTATAAAGACGGAGAGCCTGTGATGCAGGACATTAAACGAATTTCAAAAGTAAGTCGTCGTATGTATGTCAAAGCGGTTGATTTGTTTCCTGTGCGAAATGGTCGTGGCATTGCGATCGTTTCAACTTCAAAAGGAATTTTAACTGATGGCGCCGCTCGAAAGGCGGGTATTGGCGGAGAAATTATTGCGGAGGTATGGTAATTAATAGTTTACAGCATTTAGCGTTTAGCGTTCAGAAAATCTGTACGCTGTACGCTGTACGCTGTACGCTCATACAGAGTGAGCAGAATTGGAAAAAAACCAATAATAATACCAGCTGGAGTAACTATCACGGATCGCGGTGATGGAACTTTTTTAGTTAAAGGTCCAAAGGGCGAGCTCTGTACGAATTTAATCCCAGGAATAGGCATTGTGGTTTCTGGATTAGAAATTATAGTAACGCCTACTAAAAAAACAAAGACAGCAGGGGCTTTGTGGGGTTTGGCGCGAGCACTTTTTGCAAATGCAGTGAACGGAGTTACTAACGGTTTTGAAAGAAAGCTCCAAATAGAAGGAATCGGCTACAAGGGCGAGGTGAAAGGGGCTTTAATTGTATTCGCTTTGGGGTTTTCACATCCGATTGAATTTCCGCTTCCCGTCGGAATTACCGCGAAAATTGAGAAAAATATAATTACGATTTCTGGCATTGATAAAGCGGTGGTTGGTGAGACGGCTGCAAAAATTCGCGCATTAAAAAAGCCAGAACCATATAAAGGAAAGGGAATTCGCTTTATTGATGAAATTATTAAAATTAAAGCAGGCAAGAAAGCTGTCGGAACGGCAAGCTAAAAGATTTCTTACGCATATATGAAACGAACAGCATTGCGCATCGCGCGCCATACAAGAGTACGGGGCAAAGTATCTGGAACAACGGCAGTTCCACGGTTTTCGGTTTTTCGTTCAAATCGGCATATTTGCATACAGCTTATTGACGACTCTGTGGGGAGAACTCTTGCGTGCGCTGATGATCTTAAGCGAAAAAATGAAAAGAAGGTATCGTCGGTACAACACAAACGATTAGCGCGTGCATTTACCATTGGCGAAGAACTGGCGAAGCGAGCTGAGGTATTAAAAATTTCTCGCGTGGTATTTGATCGTGGAGGATACCGATACCACGGTATTGTAAAAGCAGTTGCGGAAGGGGCTCGGAAGGGGGGACTAAAATTTTAGCTTCATGTGCTTTTTTCGGGAAAGAGGAGAAGAAAGCAAATGAAGCTGTAAAACTAAAATCTACTTACAATGACACGACCACAGTATGGTAAGCCAAAAGAAAAAAAAGATTTTGACCAAAAGGTTTTGGATATTCGGCGCGTTGCCCGTGTTGTTTCTGGTGGGCGACGGTTTAGTTTTCGTGCGACCGTTGCCATTGGAAATCGCAAAGGAATGTGCGGTTTAGCAACGGCAAAAGGGCAGGATGTGTCGCAGGCGGTTGAAAAAGCGGTACAAAAGGCGCGAAAAAACACGATTATAGTTCCTCTTCAAAAAAACGGATCAATCGCATATGAGGTTTCTGCAAAATATGGAAGCGCTAAAATCATTTTAAAACCGGCACGCGAGGGACGCGGTATTATTGCAGGGGGTCCTCTTCGAGCAATTGCGGATCTTGCGGGAATTAAAAATCTAACCGCAAAAATTATTTCACGAACGCCAAATAAATTAAATAATGCCGCGGCGGCGCTCCAAGCGCTTTCAATGTTAAGGCTTTAAAAACTCTTTTTATTATGCAACTCCATACTCTTACGCCAAAAACAAAACGAAAAAAAGGCAAGCGCATTGGCCGCGGTGGAAAGCGCGGTACGACAGCAGGTCGTGGAACAAAGGGACAGCGTGCTCGATCTGGACATAAAATTCGTCCGGAGATTCGTGATGTTTTGAAAAAAATTCCAAAACTTCGTGGTCGCGGAAAACATAGTTTTAAAAGTTTTGCTCCGGCAACATTTGTTTTTAATTTGAATTTTATAAAAAAACATTTTCAAACAGGAGAGACGGTGAGCATGGAGACGCTTCGGAAGCGTGGGTTTGTTCCAAAGACACAAAGCCCTCGCTATGCCGTTAAAATTCTTAGTGACGGCGCTATTGATAAAAAGTTTGTATTTCGAGGTGTCGGTGTTTCCCGTTTTGCTCGCGAAAAAATTCTTCAAGCGGGCGGAACTATTGTGGCAAGTGAGTTAAAGAAATGAAGATGGTCGCGTTTATTTCTTTCGCCACGATGAAAATAATTAAGCAGTGTACCTGTTAAATTTTTGCGTATAACATCATCATTCAATGGACTTTTTTAAAAAGTTTTTTCTTCTCTTAACGATTACAGAGCTTCGGAAAAAAATAATGTTTGTGGTTGGAATGCTCGTTCTTTTTCGTTTGGGCGCGGCAATTCCGATTCCGGGCGTTGACGCCGTTCAATTAAAAGCGTTTTTGGAAGGGAATCAGTTTTTTGGACTTCTAAATATTTTTTCAGGAGGCGCTTTGGACAATCTTTCAATCGCGATGCTTGGCGTTGGCCCATATATTACCGCATCAATCATTATGCAACTTTTGACAATGATTTTTCCGCGGATTAAAGAAATGTATCAGGAAGAGGGCGAGGTTGGTCGTCGTCGGTTTAATCAATATGCACGGTACCTTACCGTGCCATTAGCTCTCGTTCAAGCCTACGGACTTCTTATTATTTTAGCGAATCAGAATATTCTTCCGAACCTTTCATTTTTTGATTATGTCACAGGTATGATTGTGGCAACCGCGGGTTCACTTCTCCTTATGTGGATGGGCGAAATTATCTCCGAGCAGAATATTGGAAACGGTCTTTCGCTTATTATTTTTGCTGGTATTGTTTCCAGTATTCCGTCAGGCATTCAACAGGCGCTCGCAACGTATGATCCAGCACAATTTCCCGCATATCTCGCGTTTGTTGCCGTTTCTTTGGTTGTCGTGTCCGCTGTCGTATTTATTACCGAAGGTCAGCGCAATATTCCGGTTTCTTATGCGCGCCGTATTAGGGGGAATCGCGTTTTTGGAGGCGTACAAACGCATTTACCGCTTCGCGTAAACCAGGCAGGTGTTATTCCTATTATTTTTGCGATTTCAATTCTTTTGTTTCCTGGAATGATTGGAAATTTTCTTATTAATGCCGGAAACCCGATAGTTCACGGCATCGCGCAATTTCTTGTTGCGTTGTTCAATAATGAGGCTTTTTATGCCGTCTCATATTTTCTTCTTGTATTTATTTTCACTTTTTTCTATACATTTGTTACTTTTGATCCTCAGCAAATTGCCGATAATGTTCAAAAACAGGGTGGATTTATTTTAGGCATCCGTCCGGGACGGCCGACGGTTGAGTATTTGTATCACATTGTAAATAGAATCACGCTCGTTGGAGGATTCTTTCTTGGCGCGATTGCCGTTTTACCGCTTCTTGTAACACAGTTTTCAGAACTCTCCGCATTTACCATTGGCGGAACCTCGCTTCTTATCGCGGTTTCAGTTGTTCTTGAGTCAAAACGGCAGATTGAAGCGCAGATCGTTATGCGCGAGTATGAGAATGTATAAATAGAAATAAAAAATACCCGTTTTTTCCGCTAAAGGCGAATTCGCCTGCGGAAAAACGGGTATTTTTTATGAGTTCAGATAGGTTTTCAATTTGTTAAAATAAATAAAAGTTGTATGATTTGGTTATAGGTAATGGATAATTTTTTACTTTAAACTTACAATATGCCTCCATTCAACAATTTTACAATCAAGGCGCAGGAAGCTCTTAAAAAAGCGCATGATTTTGCTATGGAACGCGGACATACGCAGATTGATGCGACGCATCTTTTGGCCGCTCTTGTGATGCAGGAAGAGGGAGTTGTTGAATCAATTTTTGAACGATTAGAAGTTGAGATTCCTAGATTGGCGGATAAGATTTTGGATATTTTAGATTCAATGCCACGGGGAGCGACCGTGAGTCCAATCGGGCAGATTTTTTTGACGCAGGAATTGGCGCGTGTGATGGATCAGGCGCAAAAAGAGGCGAGCGCCTTGAAAGACGAATATATTTCAACCGAGCATTTGCTTTTATCATTGACCGAGGTTTCTAGTAAGGCGCGGGATTTGCTTTCTGGTGCTCGCATTAATCGCGAGGGGATTTTACGCGCATTAGAACATCTGCGTGGAGGTCAGCGAATTACCGACGCTGAACCAGAATCAAAATACGCAGTTTTAGAAAAGTATGCGAAAAATTTAACTCGTATGGCACGCGAAGAAAAACTTGATCCTGTTATTGGCAGAGATGAAGAGGTCAGACGGCTGATGCAGATTCTTTCGCGTCGCACAAAAAATAATCCGGTGCTTATTGGAGAGGCGGGTGTTGGAAAGACGGCGATTGTTGAGGGTTTAGCGCAGAAAATTGTTTCCGGCGATATTCCTGAGACATTAAAAAACAAAGAACTTTTGTCGCTTGATTTGGGAGCGCTCATAGCCGGAACGAAATATCGGGGCGAATTTGAAGACCGTATGAAGGCTGTTATGCGCGAGATTGAGCGATCAAAAGGAGGTATCATTCTTTTTATTGATGAATTGCATACGATCGTCGGCGCTGGAGCCGCTGAGGGCGCTATTGACGCGTCAAATCTTTTAAAACCTCCGTTGGCTCGTGGTGAATTGCACGCGATTGGTGCTACCACTTTGAGGGAATATCACAAATACATTGAAAAGGATATGGCGTTAGCACGCCGTTTTCAGCCGGTTCATGTTGACGAGCCATCAATTGACGAGACGATTATGATTTTGCACGGCTTGAAACAGCGTTATGAATCTCATCACGGAGTTAAAATCAGCGATGGAGCGGTGATAGCTGCGGCAAACTTCTCAAGTCGTTATATTGCAGATCGTTTTCTTCCGGATAAAGCAGTTGACTTGATTGATGAAGCGGCTTCTTCGGTGCGTTTAGAGATTGACTCAACTCCGAAGGAATTAGATACATATAAAAAAGAAATTCTGCATTTTGAAATTGAGAAGCAGGGGTTAAAATCAAAACAATCCGGTAAAAAAATCGTTTCTAAGGATGCGAAAGCGCGTATTACGGAAATTGATAAAGAATTAAAACGACTTAATTCTTTGAAAGAAAAGATTGAGGCGCGTTGGACCGGAGAAAAGGGAGCTGTTTCTGATATTGGAACTCTTAAAAATGCGCTTGCGGTGTTAAAACAGGAATCAGAAGTTGCTGAGCGCGAAGGGAGCTTTGAAAAAGTTGCCGAAATTCGTTATGGAAAAATTCCGCAAGCGGAGAAAAAGCTCTATGACGCCGAGATTCTTTTACGGAAACTTCAGGGGTCGCAACGGATGGTGAAGGAAGAAATTACCGAAGAGGATATTGCTGATGTGGTTTTCCGATGGACAGGAATTCCTGTTACAAAAATGCTTCAGGAAGAATCAGAAAAACTCGGGAATATGGAAGCTGTTCTTCGGGAGCGCGTTGTGGGGCAGGATGAAGCAATCAAAAAGATCGCGCACGCAGTTCGCCGTTCCCGTGCGGGTATTTCCGAAGAAGACCGGCCTATTGGCTCGTTTATATTTTTGGGACCTACGGGCGTTGGGAAGACCGAACTTGCGCGAACGCTTGCAGAATTTTTGTTTAACGATGATAAAGCGCTTTTGCGTTTTGATATGTCTGAATATATGGAACGACATACAGTTTCAAAACTCATTGGCTCTCCGCCGGGATATGTCGGGTACGAAGAGGGGGGAAAGTTAACGGAGCTTGTAAAGCATCGGCCCTATTCAATTGTTCTTTTTGATGAAATTGAAAAAGCTCATCACGACATATTTAATATCCTTTTACAGATTTTAGACAACGGACACCTCACCGATTCTAAGGGCAGAACGGTTAATTTCAAAAACACCGTTATTATAATGACCTCAAATATCGGAGGCGAATACATCAAAGATATGACACGACTTGGATTTATTGCCGAGGCGGATGATACGGCATTGCGTCAGGACGATCACTTGCGGGACAAAATTAAAAAGGCGCTAGAACAGCGTTTTCGGCCTGAATTTTTAAATCGTATTGATGAAGCGATTATTTTTAATCGTCTTTCAGATGCTGCGCGTATACGGATTGTGGATATTCAACTTCAGATATTTATGAAGCGCGTAGAAAAAAAGAACATTCATTTTTCGTTTACCGCTGATGCAAAAAAACTTCTTGCCGAAAAGGGGTATGATGCGAATTATGGAGCGCGCCCTCTTAAACGCGTTATCCAATCTCTTATTTTGAATCCCTTAGCCGAAGATATAATTGCGCGACGCGTTCTTTCGGGGGATACAATCGCTATTGACGCAAAAAACGGAGAATTAATATTTTTGAAAGGCGGTAAACAGGTGCGTGAAATAACAGAAAAACGAAAAAAAGAACGAACGCCCATACTCGCGAAAGAATAATTTTATAATAGATTTTTTTAATGTTTGACATTATTACCATAGGAACCGCAACAAAAGACACCGTTCTTAAAAGCGCGCATTTTAAAACCCTTCATTCAAAACGAGGACCGGTTAAAGATTATGAAATCGTCCCCCTGGGCTCTACCGTTGATGTCGGGGATGTTTTTTTTTCAACTGGTGGGACGGCGATAAACGCAGCGACGACATTTGCGCGACAGGGTTTTCGGACGGGTGTTGTAACTCGCATTGGAAACGATTCTTCCGCGAACGATATTCGTCGTGATTGTACGCGTGATGGAGTAGATTTTTCACGCGCGATTGTTGACGGACATCACGCCACCGCTCATTCAATTATTCTTTTGCATAATTCTGGCGAACGAACTGTATTGGCGTACAAAGGCGCGTGTCAGCATTGGGAGTCACGCGATTTTCATAAAAAAGCCCTTGATGCACGATGGTTTTATATCGGATCGCTTGGAGGGAATTTTGAAGCGCTTGGAGAAATTATCGCAATAGCGCGAAAGCACAACATTCGTATCGCTATGAACCCAGGGCTGGAAGAATTAAAACTTCCTCATAAGCTTGTTCCGCACCTTTTTTCAATTGATGTTTTGATTATGAATCGGGAAGAAGGCGCGCTCTTTACGGGAGTGTCTGCTGAAAACGAAAGCGATATTTTTAAACGGATTGATGAGTTGGAGCCAGGAATTTTTGTGCTTACGGACGGTTCAAAAGGAGTGTGGGTTTCTGATGGCGTACAGAGATACAAGGTGGGAATTTACGATGAACGATCAGTTGTTGATCGTACCGGAGTGGGTGATGCGTTTGGATCGGGGTTTGTGTCCGGCGTCATGAGACGATTGGATGAAAAGTCCCGCGTTGGCGAAAACACCCCGACTCTTCGCGATCTTGAACCGCCTGATATCGCGTACGCAATTCGTTTGGGGAGCGCGAATGCAACGGCGTGTATTGAGGGCGTTGGCGCAAAACACGGACTTTTAACACGGCATCAGTTTGAGAGAGGGCTTCACTGGCACGGACTTGAAATACGAACAGGGAATGTCGCACATACATCCTAATGTATTACGCTAGCCACAATATAACTGGGTACAATTTTGTGTCATCGCTCGGTCGATATAAAAATAGTAATTTTTATATCTTTTCGCCTCCTCGGCGAAACACGGGGAAACGCTTTTTGTTCGCCAAAGGCGGATAGAGTTTCCCATCAAAGCTTCCCCGAAGCTTTGACCTCGCTAGCCACAATATAAAATGGACTCGCGCTATATAAGAGCGCGCGAGTCCATTCACAGTATGCAAAGCCTTTTTTAGAAAAGATCCAACTTAACAATTACCGCCAACGCAATAAAACCTGAGAAGAGTGCTACAGTAAGGTTTTGTACCACAAGTTGAACCACAATCATTACACAAAAAAGCGTTATAGAGCACCACATAACCCACCTTTTTTAAATGTTAATTTAAGTATGCTATTATAGTAGTATATTATAGTATAAATTAAATTTTGTCAATAATGAAAAACCAAAAAAAATTTGATTTTGTCGCCATTGGCGATGTTACGACGGACGCCTTTATCCGTATTAAAGAAGCGAATATTTCGTGCGATGTTAATCGCGAAAAATGTATGATTTGTATGCGTTTTGCGGATAAGATTCCTTATGATTTTGTTAAAATTGTCCCAGCCGTTGGAAATAGTGCAAATGCGGCGGTTTCCGCTGCGCGCTTAGGGCTTTCATCAGGACTTGTTTCTGATGTCGGAGATGATTATCAGGGAGCGGAATGTATCGAGATGCTTAAAAAGAACGGCGTTGTGACGGATTTTATACGCACGCATTCAGGTAAAAAAACAAATTATCATTTCGTATTATGGTTTGAGGATGAACGGACGATTTTAATCAAGCACGAAGATTTTAATTATGACGGAGTTCCCGAAACGATAGACGAGCCAAAGTGGTTGTACCTGAGTTCATTAGGGGAACAATCAACGCTTTTTCATTCGCAAATCGCTAAATTTCTTGATAATCATCGGGAAGTAAATCTTGCTTTTCAGCCTGGTACATTTCAAATGCACTTGGGTAAGGAAAAACTCGCTGATATTTATCAACATACGAAAGTTTTTATTTGCAATGTTGCCGAGGCGCAAAAAGTTTTAATGACGCAGGAAAATGATGTAAAAAAATTAATGAAATCGCTTTCTGAACTCGGACCAAAGATTGTCTTAGTAACTGATGGGCCGAAAGGCGCGTATGCGTATGACAGAACGGAATATTGGTTTATGCCTCCGTATCCGGATCCGAAACCTCCGTACGAACGCACGGGAGCTGGAGACGCATTTTCTTCAACATTTGTATCTGCGTTAGCGTTTGGTAAATCATTGCCGGACGCGCTCATGTGGGCTCCGATAAATTCAATGTCTGTGGTACAATACATTGGCGCGCAGGAGGGATTGCTGACGCGCGAGAAACTGGAGGAATACTTAGCTAAAGCACCGACGGATTACAAACCGCGAAAGATATAGAAAACGCTGGATAAATTAGTGCGGTAGTTAATACAATATTGGCGTCCTATTTCCTTACCGCGCTTTAACACATTTTTATGTATATGTTTTCATTTTTTAAAAAACAAAATAAAGCAGTGGTAGAAGACCATGCTCATTCAGAGCTTGGCGATACAGAACAGAGAACTCCGAAGGCTGGGTATTTTTTGCTGTTGGTGATGATTATTGCGTCTTTAATGTTTGGATGGCGCGCTCTTGATGATATGAGCAATGTTCCTTCGCGACCGCAGATTCTTTCGCATTGTGCGAATGAATTTTTAATTGTTGACTGGGAAGACATCGGACGATTTATAGGTTATCAATACGCCGAACCTGCGTATTTGGAAGATGGTTCACCTGTTTTGTCCAAGGTTGGTGGTCCGTACTATCCACGAAAAGAAAACCCACAATGTGCGTTTTCAGTGTTGGAGGTGCGCTATCAAATTCCTACAATATATGAAAAACGATACGCAATAGACCTTGAGCTTCAAAACCGTCAGCTTGAACTTCAGCAAACGGATAATTCCATCGCCGATTTTGAACGGCAATATAATTTAGGACTTCAAGAAAAAATTGCTGAAGAGCAAAGACGGCTGTATCCTATTGGCGCGATTCAACAACAGTTGGAGCCCTTGCGAAAGAAAAAAGCGGAACTTGAAATTCGCATTGACCACTTGCGCGGAGAAATGCGTCTCCTTGATGAAGATCTGAAAGCGCGGTATGTCAATCTTATTCCCGAATTCCGAAATCAATGGCGTTGGTATGAATTTAAAGTATTTCTTCTTCAGGTTGTTTTTGTGGTGCCGTTCTTTCTTTTTGTATTTTTTGCGTATCGCCGCCTTCTGTTTCGTCGGAGCCCCTATACTATTATTTTTACCGCGCTGTTATTTGTCGCTTCGTTATTTGTATTGAGGATTTTTGTCGCGTGGTTTTGGAGTTTATTTTTGGCGCGCGTAATTCAGGCACTATGGACATTTATTCAGAGCGTCGCGCTTTTGAAAAGTTTAGTATTTTACGGAGGAATGGTGGCGTCTATTCTTATCTTTGGCGGGGCAGTATATCTTTTACAAAAACATATTTTTGATCCAAAACGAACCGCGCTTCGCGCGTTAAAACACAATAAGTGTCCGCAGTGCGAGTTTTCGCTTGATATTTCAGGTGAATATTGCCCAAATTGCGGACGGCGTATTAAGAAAAAATGTTCGTCGTGTGGCAATATGCGCTTTATTGATTTTTCAACCTGCCCGCACTGTGGTTCAAAAAACACATGAAATACGCAAGGCTCGAAGAAATTTTAAAAAACGCGTCGCGCGAGCATTATGCCATCGGGCATTTTAATATTTCAACTTTGGAACTTTTACAGGGGGTTGTGGAAGCAGTTGGAAAAACAAAAACCCCGGTTATGATAGGGCTTTCCGAAGGAGAACGAAAACATATCGGACTGGAGCGCGCCGCGTGTCTTGTGAAAACATACGAATCGGAATTGAGCGTTCCGCTTTTTCTTAACGCTGATCATTCAAAATCGGTAGAATCCGCGTGTGCGGCGGCAGATGCTGGATTTGATTCAATTCATATTGACGCATCTGAGCATCCATACGAAAAAAATGTTGAGATGACGCGTGCGGTTGCGTTGTATGTACAGGCGATTTCTCCAGATATATCGGTAGAAGGCGAGCTTGGATTTGTTCCGGGAGAATCAAAAATAGGCGATCACGAAATAAAAATTAATGAGTCGTTGTATACGAATCCAGATGCGGTTGCTGATTTTATTGAAAAAACCGGAATTAATCGTTTGGCGATTTTTGTTGGAAATGTCCACGGTCTTAATAAAAATGAACCGAATCTTGATATTGAGCGGATACGACAAATTCGAAAAAACGCTCCGGAGTCCGTTGCGCTTGTTTTGCACGCTGGTTCCGGTATTCCGCGTGAGGATATTGATCGCGCGATTATTGCCGGCATAGCAAATGTTCACATCAGTACCGAATTACGACTTGCGTTTTTTGATGGTGTACGGCACGCGTTGGTGGAAAATCCGAAAGAAACAACGCCGTATAAATTTTTCCAGAACTCTGTTCATTGCGTTTCTGACATTGTAGAAGAGAAAATAATTGCTTTTCGGAGAGGGTATGAGGTAAAATTCTAAAGAAAACAGCGTGGTGCAGGGCATAAGCTGGATAGAGGGGCTAGTGGGTAGAGCGTTCTAAGTTGTTAGGCGGTACTACAAAAATGAAAGATAAAAATATATTTCAAAAATATTTGCGTGTTATATGTCATATATCACGCGTTCAAAAGGGTTTTACAATTGGTGAGTTGATTGTCGTTCTTGCAATTGCCGCTATGATACTCTCGTTTATTTTTATTAATTTTCGTGAGGCGCGCATCAGCTCTCGCAATACGAAGCGCGTACAAAACATTTCAGGGATTCAAAACGCGCTCGCCCTCTTTCATGTATCAAATTCCTACTATCCCGGAACCGTCGGGACAAATGGGTCCGCGGTGACCCTTTTAAACGAGTTGGTTTTACTGGGTTATATTCCAATAATTGAAAACGATCCGCTTGGAGCCGTGTGGGGTGAGTATTATTATTGTCCCGGCGACAATTCTGGCGGTACGCAAGCGTATGTCGTAAGAACTAAACTGGAACAGGAGAAAGGAAACAATCCCGCAATTCTTTCCTCGGACATTGATGGGGCGCCATATGGATGTGATTGTTCGGATACGAGTCAATATTATTGCGTTGGTCAATAAAAAATAAATTTTTAAAAATTAATCCAATACATATGCAGAAAATATTTGTTACCAGAAAAATTCCAGAACGAGGCATCCAGCTTCTCAGCGAGAAAGGTTTTTCCGTTTCGGTAAGTCCTTTTGATCGTGTGCTGAGTAAAAACGAAATTATAGAAATGGGGAAAGATGCCGACGCGCTTCTCTGTCTTTTAACGGATAAAATTGATGGCGTTGTTTTGGATGGGATTGGAAAGCAGTTGAAAATCGTTGCTAATTACGCCGTTGGGTTTGATAATCTTGATTTGAAAGCGCTCGGCGAACGAGGGATTCTTGCCACAAATACGCCGGGGGTTTTAACGGATACGGTTGCGGAGCATGCATTTTCTCTGATACTTGCGATTGCGCATCGCATTTCTGAATCGGATCGTTTTACTCGCGCGGGGAAATACATCGGCTGGCAACCGTTGCTTTTGCTGGGACAGGATGTTTCTAGAAAAACATTAGGAATCTTGGGGCTTGGAAGAATCGGATCGCGCGTTGCGCATCATGCGGTTCGCGGTTTTGATATGCGCGTTCTGTACTATGATGTAAAAAGAAACGAGGAATTTGAAAAAGAATTTGGAGCGGTCTTTACTTCAACGCCCGAAGAACTTCTTAAAAAGAGTGATTTCGTATCGGTGCATGTGCCTCTTCTACCCACCACAAGACACCTGATTAATGCTGAACGACTTTCAATGATGAAGTCAACGGCGTATATAGTAAACACATCCCGAGGCCCCGTTATTGACGAAGTGGCGCTCGTTGATGCTTTGAAACGCGGAATTATTCGTGGAGCTGCGCTTGATGTTTTTGAAAATGAGCCAGTGCTTGCCCCAGGCCTTTCAGAGCTTGAAAATGTTATTTTGACGCCTCATACGGCTTCTGCCACAGAGGAGACGCGCGCTAAAATGTCCGCATTAGCCGCTGAAAACATTATTGCGTTTTTTGAGGGCAAAACACCTCCAAATATTATTAAAACGCCATAGGACTTGAAAAATTTTTTGTTTTTGGTAGAATGCATACTTCAAATATAAAGTAGCGATATTCTTTATGCTAACACTTAATGTAGCCATACGAACCGAAAAGAAAAAGCGGGTAAAGGTTATCCGCAGGGCAGGTTTTTTACCAGGCGTTGTCTATGGTCCAAAGATTGAAAATGAGTCCCTCTCAATTTCTTTAAAAGAGTTTGAATTGATTTACAAGAAAGCGGGCGAATCAACGCTGATTGAATTGGCGTTTGGCGGAAAGAAAATCCCCGTTATTATCCAAGCCATTAAACGCGACCCCAGAACATCGGTGGTTATTCATGCTGATTTTTATGCAGTTGATTTGAAAAAGCATATTAGAACAAAAGTTCCAATTGTTTTCATCGGAGAATCTTCGGCGGTCAAAGACGGCGCTATCCTTGTTAAGGTTATGAAAGAAATTGAAATTGAAGCGCTTCCTCAAGACCTTCCTCACGAAATTTCCGTTTCTATTGAATCTCTTGTAAATATTGGAGATCGGTTTGCGGTTTCTTCGTTGAATGTTCCGAGTGGCGTTCGTGTACGGGCTGATGTTCACGACACAATCGTTATCGTTGAAGCTCCGCGCGCAGAAGAGGAACTTGTTGCGTCGGCTGTTCCCGTTGAAGTTGCCGAAGTAAAAACCGAACAGGAAATTAAAAAAGCTGCCATAGAAGCAAAGAAAAAAGAAGAAGATGCTGTGGCAGAAGGGAAGTGATTTTTTGCATTATATTTAATCATAAACATAAAAACGCCATGCCACGGCGTTTTTATGTTTATGATATTTATGGTATACTATAAATGATGTATCGCGTGATGTCGTTACAAAAAATCGTGTTATTTTTTTGTTTTTTCGGAACCATTGTTCCGTTTTTTTCGTATGCGCAAACCCCTGATGATCAAAAGACGACCATCCAACAGCAGATGGATGTACTGCAAAAAGAAATTGATGATTTGGATCAAAAACTGGAATCATCTCAAAAAGAAAAACAAACTCTTACGAGAGAACTGAATATTTCAAATACCGAAATAAAAAAACGCCAGCTTGAAGTAAAAAAGCTTTCACTCGCCATCGCGGACGCCGATCGCGAAATTAAGCAAAAAGACGGTGCTGTTTATGCGATAACGACGCGCATTGAAAAAATTCGCAAGGAGCTTTCCGAAAATATCGCGACATTATACAGAAAGCAATCCTCAACGATTCTTGAAGCGTTTTTGCAGTATTCAAGTTTAAGCGAGTTTTTTTATTCAACAGACAGTCTTGAAATCATACAAGCGGAGATTAAGAACTCGCTTAATGAATTGAAAGTTGTAAAAAAAGAAGAAGAAAATGCAAAAATTGACCTTGAGGATTTTAAAGAAGAGCAGGTATCACTCAAATCTCTTCAGGAGCTTGAAAAAAGAGTTATTGAAAGAAATAAAAAAGAAAAAGATGATATTTTAAAACTTACAAAAGGCAAAGAGGCGCTTTTTCAATCAATTCTTTCGCAAAAGAAAAAAAATCTCGCATCTCTAAAAAGTCAGCTTTTTTATATTGAACGAACTGGTGTTTCAGCGGAAGACGCATTAAAGTACGCAAAACTGGCCGCAGATCGTGCAGGGATTAGGGTGGCGTTTCTTTTGGCTCTTCTTGAGGTTGAGACCGGACGACAATACGAAAACGGCGTTATTACGGCGGGCACTCATATTGGAACAGGAAATTGGAAAGCTGATTTATATGATTGTTATATTCGTCTTGGAAAACGGTCAATTGCTGAAAATCAAAAAGCTGATTTTTTTAAAATTACCGATGAATTAGGGCTTGATCCCGATAAAATGCCTGTTTCTAGACGCTATAGTAATGGCGCCGGATGCGGAGGCGCTATGGGGCCTGCGCAATTTATGCCAAGTACATGGATTTCTTTTAAAAATAAAACCGCAAAACTTACCGGTAATAACCCTCCTAATCCATGGAACATTGAAGACGCGTTTACCGCGTCCGCGATTTTTTTGGCGGAAGCGGGTGCTACGGCAAAAAATGAAGCTGGAGAAACGCGTGCGGCGCGGACATATATCAGTGGACGATCAGCGTGTCCGGCAAAGGGTCTTTCTCGTACGGTGTGTCTCGGATATTCCCGCCAAATCACAGCGCTTTCAAAGGAAATCGCGCGAAACATAAATTAACCCATTTTCATGTAGATTCATATTTATACAAAACCCCAACGCCCAGCAGGCGTTGGGGTTTTGTTTTACGCCATTCAATCAT
>ERZ1292633.1166-Hain-H41-02um-R1-1166-length-28831-cov-29_pt1 | contig 28831 bp, 40 predicted proteins | sample MGYA00564406_ERZ1292633 | MGnify/ENA primary metagenome ERZ1292633 (study PRJEB36523, sample SAMEA6512639) | groundwater metagenome | collected 2019-01-08 | study: AquaDiva: Metagenomics assemblies of 32 groundwater samples | reverse complement strand
TGGGCGTAGTCGTAGGCCGGATACATGCTCCACGCGGTTCCGGTCCGGTAGTGGGCGGCATGGCGGATGCGATAGAGCACAGGATCGCGCAGATTGATGTTCGGCGAAGCCATGTCGATCTTGGCCCGCAGGACATGCGTGCCGTCGGGGAATTCGCCTGCCCGCATCCGGCGAAAGAGATCCAGATTTTCATCGACGGGTCTGGTTCGGTACGGGCTATCTTTGCCGGGCTCGGTGAGTGTGCCCCGATATTCGCGCATCTGATCGGCCGTCAGGCTATCGACATAGGCTTTGCCTTTTTGAATGAGGACCACGGCAAATTCGTAGAGTTGCTCGAAATAGTCTGAGGCGTAAAACTTCTTGCCGTGCCAGTCGAATCCCAGCCAGCGCACGTCGTCCTGAATGGACTCGACGAATTCCGGATCTTCTGTGGTGGGGTTCGTGTCGTCGAAGCGCAGGTGGCAGACTCCCCCGGGATTTTCGTTGGCGATGCCGAAATTGAGGCAGATGGATTTCGCATGGCCGATATGGAGATACCCGTTCGGTTCCGGTGGAAAGCGGGTCACGACGCGGCCGCCATGCTTGCCGGTGGCTTGATCTGCCGCCACGATCTCACGAATAAAATCTGAAGGCCCTGTGGATGCTGGGTCAGTCATTGGCTTGTCGCTCGTGGTTCAAACCGTTATGCGTAGGGCAGTTGGATTGCGGCGTAGTTGTACCACAGTCCGGTGCGTACGAGAAACGGGGAGGGGGAGAAGTTGATTAGGAGAGCGGCCCGGAGGGTTCCGGGGCCTCACGGGAGGACATCTGAATGACGTTGAAATCTTTTTGTGCGATGAGGTGTCCCTCCATTCGAAGCCGGAATTCGTAGCGGCCGGGAGCGGGAAACATCAGCGAAGGAATATTGATGCCGAAATCGGAGATCTGCAACCGGTCGGCGATGACGATATTGGGGAGGGTGGCGCGACAGACCAGTTGCTCCGTATTGATGTACGCCAGATCGATATCGAAGTGGTACGTGCCCTCTGCGTCGGTGAGGCAGAAATACAGGCCCATCTGATTGTGCTGAAACGGGAAGGAGGCGGCCTGTAAGTGGGTGAAGATGCCGATGAGGCTTTTCTTCTTGGTCTGACTGTCTTCGATGACTTGGTCGCATACCAAGAAGGCTTGCACGCTGGGGGTGGGAATGTCCGGCATGAAGGTCATTCTACGAGATGAGGGGCGATTCTCAAAGGACTCTTCCAAATTGCGGAGGGGGCGTTGTGGGGCCAGATGTTGAGATGTGCGCTGTTTCGAATCGATGGGGGGAGGAATGTGCGTGAGGTTGAATCGGTGCAACGTCAGCCGAGCACTACGGTCCCGCCTTTGTTTTCACTGACGTCACCGAAGAGGGTCGTGCCTGAGCCGATGCGGCAGTAGTGGGGCGTGATGTCCACGAGCATCCCTTTATGCGAATAGAACTTCCCCAGCGCCACCTGGATTTTCTTGTGAGCCACGACGCAGGCTTCCAGCACCGTTTGGCCGGTGGATTGATCGGTCACGCGGACCCAGGGAAGGTCGGCGGTCGCGCTGTCGTCCGCACGATGCACGTCGACGCTGAACTGATCGGTCGGATTCAACACCAGGACATTGCGGCGAAGATGGCCGATGTGTGTGCCCGTTTCACCGTACAGATCGATCGTGACGAGAAGTAAGCCCTGCTCCGGTTTCGATTCCAAAAACAGCTGTTCTTTCCCCTGGATCCGAACCACTCCGTTCGTGTTGCGAAACTTATTTGAACCGATGAGCAGTTCGAGGCCCTGCTTCGAGGATTCTGTCTCGATTGGATCGGGCGTGGAGGCGCCGATTGTGCGTTGTGGGGCAAGAGATTCTGACATCGTGATCCTCGTTCCGGTATGTCCTCTGGCGGACGTACGTGCATCCTGATTGGAAGGTCAGAGGCTAGGCTTTGGGCGCCCTCTCTGTCAAGACTTTCCATAGGAATATAGGTGGCTCGGCTTGAGTTTGTGATGCCTGAGCCGGCTCCGAAGAATGTAGCCGTCCTCCCCCTGACGGGGCACGTTCATCGGGCGGCATATGAGAGTGGATGCGCCGGGTACGTTTGCAAACCAGAAAGTCTCTGTGATACCGTTCCACCCTCGATTTGGCGGTCCTGCTGTCGCGCACCGTATCAGGAGCGTACAGAAAGGCCGATTTGTCCCGGATGGTCCCATCGTCTAGCCCGGTCAGGACGGAGCCCTCTCAAGGCTTAAACACGGGTTCAAATCCCGTTGGGACCACCACCCATTCCCTTCATCTCTCCGTGAGTTAGCGACCTTCGGCTGAGGCGTCGCATTGTCGATCGGTCTTCCATAGGACAATCCATAGGACAAAAGGGCGTTGTGGAGCAGATTCACTGCGTGCCGGAGCTGCTGATTCCAACCGTATCCGCCGTGCGAATACGCGGCAGTCATCGACTCTCCACCGAGCTGATCGTTCCCCATGCCGCGCAGGCGATGGCCCAACAATGCGGCTCGTACTTCGAGCGGCACGCCGAGATTCTGTAACCACGTGGCGAAGGTGTGCCGGAGATCATGGAAGTGGAGATCGGTCACTTTTGCTTCGGTGCTCAATCGTCGCCAGAAGATGCTAAACGCGGCCGGCGTCCATCGCCTGAAGATTCTCCCGTCCACGTGGGCGATCTCTCCGCGTAGGGCCTCGTAGGCGGCAGGATTGAGGGGGATTTCTCGGGGTGTCTGCTTGAGACGGCTTCGTGATGGGGGAAGGATTAACCACCAGCCGTCATCCCGCTTCCGCATCCAGATCCGATCGATCTCCAGAATCTTGGCTTCACGGAGTCCGGTGTTGAGGGCGATCGTCGCGATCCGCCAGAACTCGGCGGGGTCATACTCGTGGGCGGCGATCTTCTTCAGCCGGCGCTCCTCGGCTTTCTGCTTGATCGCTTTCAGTTCTTCTGTCGTGCCCACGCGCTCACGGGTTGCCACGTCGGGGAGCTCGACCCGCTTGAGCCGGTTCTTGTCCAGCTTGTCGAAGTCGACGGCGAGATTCAGGATCCGCATGAGGACGTTCCACTCGCGTCGAATGGTCCAGGGTGCGGCCTTGGCTTCGAGTCGGGCCGTGATGTAGGCCAGCCCATCCTCGGCTGTCAGAGAGTCCAGTCGGCGCTCGCCAAAGCGCGGGGTCAGGTGTGTGTCGATGATCGATTCCGGCCGGGCGAGGTCGAACCGTTTCTTCACATGCATCGTCTGCCAGTAGAGTGGGAGGAAGGCTGTGAAGGTCGGGGAGGTGGAGCGGGAGGAAACCGTTGACGGTTCGCCCTGTTGAATCTTGGCGATCATCGCGATCGCGGCTTCCTCGGCTTGTCCCTTGGTCAGATTGTACCCGAGCAGAGGCCGGTATCGCTGACCCTTCCAGCGGACGTAGAGATCGAAGGCGATCCCTGTTTTCGTCTGTCGTGTGGTGATGGTGTACTTCATATCAGGGTCTACCGATACCGAGTGCTGCGATGGTAAACACGTCCCGCCTGAATGTCTATGACGCCGTTCTGGTTCCCGGCATCGACTTCCTGCTCCTGCCTTGCTGAGACCGTGACCGCTTCCTCATCCGATCCACCGATGCGCCCCTGTTTCAACCAGGCTTCTAGCTCGTCCTGATCGAACAGCATCACCCGAGAGCCAGGGCGTCGGTACCGGGGAATGTCCTTCCGCTGGTACAAGCTGGAGCGGGACATCCGGAGGAACTGGGCGGCCTCTGCGAGAGTGAGCGGTCTCACTTTGGGTTAGTCCTCATCCTCAAACCGTGCAAAACGATCCACGAATTTTAGGCGCCGGTCTCCGATCGGGCCGTTCCGATGCTTCCTGATAAGGACCTCGGCGACTCCCTTTTCTTCGGTATCGGGGACATAGACTTCGTGTCGGTAGAGAAACAGGACCACATCGGCATCCTGCTCGATCGCACCGGAGTCACGAAGGTCGGCGAGCACAGGGCGCTTGTCGTCGCGTCGTTCACAGTCTCGGGAAAGCTGAGAGAGCACGAGGATGGGAATATCTAATTCCTTAGCGAGCAGCTTGAGCTTTCGGGAGGTGTCAGCGATGCCCTGCTGTCTAGTTTCAGCCTTCTGAGATAGAAGCAGTTGGAGATAGTCCACAACTAGGAGATCAAGGCCTTTCGTTGCTTTACTGTGCCGAGCTTTCGCAGCGATTTGTTCAACCGTCAGGAATGAAGCATCGTCGAGCCACATGGGTGTGCGCTCAATGGCTTGAGCTGCCTGCGCGAGTCGAGCCCATTCCTCTGGGTTCAGTTTCCCTGTTTTGAGTTTGAAGATGTCGATCGAAGCGAGCATGCCGCACAAACGGAGCCCTATCGGGAGACGAGACATCTCCACGGAGAAGAAGCCCACATGATATCCCTGCTTTGCTGCCGCGTATGCAGATCCAAGGACAAGCGAAGTCTTTCCCATGGACGGCCTAGCAGCCACAATCACAAGATCGGATCGTTGCCAGCCCCCAAGAATCGAGTCTAAGGGCTGAAAGCCAGTTGGGATACCGATAATTGCTTCATTCCGCTTTGAAGCGTTGTCCACATATTCAACAATCTCTCGGGCAAGGTCCTCCATAGAGCAGCAGGTCTGTGTGCTACGGCCTCAAATGACGTCGCCCAGCAAGCGCCCAGCATCTTGCAGTAGGTCTTCCGAGGCTTCTCCGTCGTATGCCCTTCTGCTGAGATTGGCGGATATATCGATGACTCTGCGTCGGATGGCATGATCTCGAACGATCCGGCAATGCTGTCCGATGTTGGACGAGGAGGCGACGGTCGTGAGAAGTTCTGCGAGGTTCCCTCGTCCGCCAATCGCTTTGAGGCTCCCGTTCTGCTCAAGCCTGCTGCCCACCGTCAGGAGGTCGATCGCCTCGTTGTTACCAACAAGCTCAGCCATAGCCTCAAAGACTCGTCGATGCCGGCTGTCATAGAAATCCTTGGCGGCGATAAGTTCTTGCGCCTCTGAAAGGGCGGATCGATCCAGCGCCACGGCTCCCAGAATAGCCCGCTCTGCGTCGAGGTCGTGAGGTTGGATGCGGGGGAGGTCATTGGGCGGCATGAGTCACCTGTTGGAGTTGGGGTACTGCCCGAAGATGTTCCGGGCATCGAGGTTCATTCGGTCGACTCTCTGGGCTGGCGGGTTGGCCACAGGGACGCAAAAAGCGGTCATCATGGCCTTGGATCCGCTTGGTGCAGGTCAATGACTGGCCGTGACCGTTCGTGGGCGGCGCTTGTTCTGGTTCGATCCAGTCGCGCCAGGGTTCATCTTTCCCTTTTCTCAAGAATCGGTGAGGGTCCATAATGCCGATGCCGTCTTTGACCTGCTTGCTCTCCGCATAGTGCTTCGCGGCGAGGAGGACGTGCTTCCGATCCTCAACCGACAGCGCAGAGAATTTCCGTGCGGCTTCAGATTTTCCTAGGCGCTTCCCATTCCGCATGGGGGCGATACTCCAATATTCATCGAACTCCACAGCAACCGCCGGAGGCATCTCTTCTTTCTTCTTTGAAGTCGAAGAAGAAGAGGAAGATGAAGAGGAAGAAGAAGGGGACCCCTGCAAGGATGGGGGTATGGATGGCTGGAAGGTATCCTTGATGGTATCCTTCCCCACATCCTTCTTTCTTGGAACGGCGGGATTCTGGAGAGACAAGTGCCCACCGTCTGCACGCTTTGCCCGTAGCGCTTCATCGCGTACCATACGACGGCTATAGATCGTGCCCGTACTTGTCCGACTGAACACGCCGGCCGCTTCGAGCTCGTCCAGGTATTGCCGAAGCTGCTTGGCCGGCGTGCCCATCATTCGGCCGAGCGCATCGATCCCGACATCATGGCCGTTCAAGCGGAGGTGTCCGTAAGGCTCGGCCTCATGCATGAAGCTCAGCAGGTCAATCCAGAGCCCTCGGGCGGCAAGTGAGCAAGAGCGTAGACCTGGATCGCGAAGCCAGTCAGCAGGGTAGAACTGAAAGGACGGTCGGGCTTTCAAATCTTGACCCCAGTTCGTTCGGCTATCGCAATGAACTCGTTATCGTTGAAAGTTCGGTCCAGCTCAGCTTCCAATGCAGGGTGGATGGAGGCCCAAAGCTGTAGCAGTTTGTCCTGTGTATCGAACTCATCGGCGATGATCTCTGCGCCACGAAATCCATCAAGTCCGACCCGGATGACGATTTCTGAAGGTCTGTCGTGGGCATTGAGTCCCGGAGAGTTGAGATCAGTTACTTCTTGAGATAAGATTGCCGTCACCATTGTTTGCTCCGTTCTGCCGTGTTCGAGTTGGCGCTCGGGCACGGCGTTTTTATTACTGCTCCTTTTGGGGTCCAGCCGCACTTCGTCTATCCGATGTGACTGCGTGCATTGCAGAACGCCTCTTGGCGAATGCTTCAACGTCAGAGCGACGGAAGACGCGAACACCAGTTGCAGTTCGATTGGCTGGAAGTAATCCGGCTGACTCGTATCCGCGTATCGTATTCGGGACAACGCCAAGCAGCCGTGCAACTTCGGCCGTCGTCATAATGGTTGAACTCATCGTGAACCTCCCTCGTTGTTAGCCTGCTCCATACAGCAAGACTAATTCGATTTCATCCAGATTCCCTCGATTCTGGCGAAAGGCTCCTGCTGAAATTACTCGCTGTTATTCAGGTAGGCGAAAATGCTTTGTGGAGCAAAGAGATGAGCCTGAGATGGCCGGGAGAGTTTAGGCGTCGGGTGATTGAGGGGGAGGCTGTTGGTTAACGCAAGGGAAGGCTGTGACCCATGCTGATGGCCCCTTTCGGGCGGTCTCAAGCATATGCTTGGCGAGTTGCAATAGTTTGGTTCCGCGATCTTCCAACATGAAATACTCTGCAGCTCGGCCTTTCTTGTCTGTAGGAATTGGCTGAAATGTTCGGGCAAGTTCACCCAGCTGGCGTGGCGAGAGCGGGTTTCGTTTTAATCGGTGATCATTATGGGCCATTAGGGCTTCTATCATTCTGTGGATCGAGTGTTTTCGCCCTCCACCTGATGAACGAGACCTCCCGCTGCGTTTCTTGATCCCTTGAACGGCCTTCTTTACTCCACTGAGAATATCGTGCTCACGGGCAGAGGGGTCGATGGCCAGGACAAGAGTTGCAGGATCGTGAAGAGGAAAATAACCTAAGAAGTCCCGTGCGTCACCAAGGGGCTTATCAGGAAGATGCTCTCCGGGGGATTTGACTGTAATCACGCATCGAATACGGTCAAGTTCTGCTGGTAAATACAAAACTCGTCGAGTCCTAGGACGCCGTCCTCCTAATCCCAACTCCCAGAAATGATGCCCAGCTTTAGCGTACTGAAGATCTCGCTGGAGCTTTTCTTGTTCCTGTTCTGTCAGGTTTGTAATCCGCTTTAGACTCTCAAAGTAGAGAGCTTGGAGAACGAGTTCTTTAGGCGGATCCATCTTGTGCGATTGCACGGTCATATCCTCCCCTGGCGAGGCTCCTGGATTGGAATAGCGGAGGCACGGGCGCCAGGAACGCCCGCCGCATCGGGGATCAGCCGATACGTTGCCTCCTAAATACCTAGCATGTCATGCGACTGCGGAGTCAACAGTCCGCTGTGTCTTAGCTTCTCGTTTCAGAATCGCCCAACCGCTTGAGGGCTCCAAGATGTACCAGTCTTGGTTGGAATGCCTAGTTTGTTCAGAGCTGCCGCACTTGCGGCACGATGCCGGAAATGAAATGACTTGAGAAGTTGGGATGAATTCCACTTCCAATCCTTAGTTGGTCTCAGGAACTGCGGGCCATAATTCGCGCCAATTGTGTCGCGCTCCATGTGCCCCCGCCTCGATAGGTCGGTACCCCACTTCGATTCATCGCCTCAGCAGTAGCGCGGAGAGTAAGGCCCTGTGTCCGATACCCGTTGATCATCGGCCGGATCGAGCTGGCGAAGGTATCGGCGGCCTTCTGCCTCGCTTGGGCTCCTCGTCGTGAGGCATCGCACAGGCTTCGATGTGACGGATTTCCGAGCCTGATGCCTCGACGTTTCAATGCAGCAAGGGCCTCGCGAGTCCGAACGGAAATCATGCTCCGCTCTTTCTCACTTAAGGCCGCATATAGATGCAGGACAAAGGGGTCCACGTCCGGGCCCAGGTCTGCAACAATGAAGGGTACACGTTCAGCCATAAGGCCCGCAATAAATGCTACGTCCCGAGACAACCGATCAAGCTTCGAGACTATGACGGGCGACTTGAGCCGCCGCGCTTGGCGAAGCATCTCAGCGAGTTTGGGACGCCTAGTGAGGGCGTCAGTCCCTTTGCCCGTCTCCACTTCTTCAACCCACTCCATGATTGTGAACCCCTCGGCATTCGCAAAACGACTGATGGTTTCACGCTGGGCCGCGAGCCCATTGCCCTTGCTACCCTGTTCTGAGGTACTCACTCGCATATAGGCCAACGCTGCTCGGTTTGCCATATAGCCTCCTCCTATACACGCGACCATACGTCCGTTTGAAGGTGTAACGACGTCCAACATTTCCCTACCATTGCCCTGTTGGGCTGGCCGCTTATATTGCATCTGCCCGCCACTACGCCGATGGAACCAGGGAGATGGTTGGCCGATTCCCTGACTTGTCTGGCTTGGGAGAAGGAGTCTTGAGCGTCTGTGCTTCTTCTAGGCCATGCTTCAGTGCGTTCGCCTGGTCCAGCAATTGTTCAAACTCCTCTTCCATGATCGTGAGGAGTTCCGTCGTATGGATACGGTCAACACGTGCTCGCTTTGGTGCGTAGAGCGCCTGTAAGACTCCGTTGAGGCGTTGGAGCCGGGTTGCAATGGTTACAACGATTTCGGCTTCAGATTGGAACCGTTCAATTTCTCGCTCCGATACGTCGGTTATTTCCCCATCGCCGCCGGTATAGCTGATTCGCATCTCTGTTTTGTACATCGCTCACCGTCCTTTCTGCCCTATTGAGGCGTGGTTGAGTTCGCGCTCCACAATGCTACGGATGAATCCGCTGATGCTGGTGCCCTGGCGCCGGAGCGCATCGAGCTTGTTCTTGAGTCCCTTGGGGAGCTGAATCAGCACGCGTACCATTTTCATGGGCAGCACCTCCTTTGATAAGTAATGATATCATGATATCATTAGATACGCTTTGCTGTCAAGATCCCGCTTTGCTACACTCCCGCTCATGATAAAGCCCCCTAAGGACACGCGGGACTTCTTGCTACGAGGCCTTCCCGTTGAGATGGCTGACAAGTTGAAGGTTGCCGCATCGCTTCATCGGAAGCCGATGAGGGAATACATGCTCTCAGTCTTGGAAACTCACTTGAAGGATTTGGAGCGGAAGGGCATTCCCCTGACACTGCCGAAGGGGAAGTGACCACCGCTGACTGTCCGGAAAGTCATTTCTTGAAGAGGGTACGCGTGAGAGTGTGGCTCATTCTCATGTGCCTCGTACCAACTCGGCAGGTTCACCCAAACGGACTGCCATTAGTGAGATGATATTTCGGCAGACTTGAGTTCTTCAGCAGGAGGGTGAACCCTCGCACTACGGTGATTGATTTGGGCAATTTCTATGAAATACTTGAGTTGCCTCAAGCAGCCTCAGCCGTGGAGATCCAGCGGGCATATCGACAACTGATTCAGGTTTGGCATCCCGATCGGTTCCAAGGTAATCATGAACTCCTAAAGCGGGCTGAACAGAAGACCAAACAACTAAACGAGGCGTTCAGACATCTAAGTGATCCCCGACTTAGAAGGCAGCATGACGAATTACTCAATCGACTTCGAGCCGATACAGTCAATTCGAGTGAGCCTCCTACAGGTTCTTCTCCATCGCAACAGACGGAAGAAGTCGAGGTTGTGACGTGTCCAAATCCTGCCTGTGAAATTGGATTGCGTGTCCCTACCAAAAGACGACTCAAGGTTGCGTGCCCTCTTTGTAATACGCACTTCATGTACGATTCCACGCTGGAATCCGTCTGGAATGTGCACGTCCCTGAGAGTAACGAGCATTCAGGAGGTCATCAAGCAGAGAACTCCTTCACTGCAGTCGTGAACTCCGGTCTGCGCAAGCCGATTGTTTGGGTCACCTCAGTCACGGCACTCGTGATTGTTTGGGCCATCTCAGTCATGGCAATCGTGGTTACTCTCAATTCAGAGAAGCTAGTGTCGCCACCTTCACTCATGTCAACGGCGTTGCCCCAAACCTCGTTACCACAGGAAAGATCTGTCGTTGATCCACTCACTGAGGTGCGAGCACGAGACTTTCGGTCGTCACCAGGCACTCTAGAGAAAGGCCTGTCAGTGGCGCCCACGTCAACTGCGCTGCCGCAAACTTCGCTCCCAAGGGAAAGGGTCTCTCTGGCCCCACCAATCCAAATTCAAACGCAATACCCCAACGCTTCCTCTCATATCACCCCAGAGGCAGGCCGGGACATGAGCCAACCGATTCCAAGAGTAGAGCGACAGCCTATTTCGCTTGCAACGGGGACTTCGGTTGGGCTGTCTAGCGTTCCACTTGGACGCGGGAACCTGCGGATCGTCAACGGCACTCCTTTAGATGCTCTCGTTAAGCTTGGTGCGTATGCTGAAGACGGAAGGCCACAGGCGTCCCTGTATGTGAAACTGTATGTCAAAGCAGGGGAGGAATTTACTATCAATGACATTGGAGAAGGAGCCTATCGCTTAGTCTTCAGCCTTGGAATTGATTGGGACCAGGCTACGGAGGGGTTCAGGAAGGACAAGGCTTTCACAATGTTTGATGAGCCATTTGAGTTTAAGGAGATCAGAGAAGTTGAAGAGATAAGCGAAGGCGAAAAACGAGGAACACGGACCAGAATTAAATTTGTAGAAGCTGTAGCTACTTTACATGCGGTTCTTGATGGTCACGCTAAAACTAGTTCGATTGACGAGCAAGCCTTCGACCGCCTTTTTGAAGACCGCGATTAACCCTTCGCTGGGATTGCGGCCGATCGATGGCGCATAATATCACTCACCGCGTCCTACGGGCGAGACTGGCGCATTGAGGGGCGTTGACGAAGGAGTTCAATGATGGCAGTTCGACGGATCACCCCACAGCAGGCAGAACGTGCTTCTCAATCGGCTGACACCTTCCCCGGTTCAGTCAGTGGGACCTATCTGAGGGTGACGGGTCACGATTACAGGGAGAATTTTGACCTTCCGCCAGAGCTCCAATACGACGTGATCTATCTTCTCACCTCCGGCCGCTTTGCGTGGCTGAGGTATTGGTCGGGGTTTGTGTACGGCCGACGAGCGGGAGGGTTCACTCGCCAGGGAGCAGACATACAGCTGGAAGGCCGAGACACGCTCTCTTCCGATTGCCTCAGCGAGAATTATGAAAGGAAGCCATTCGTACAGGCCCTGCAGCTGCAGCAACACGAGGGGAGCCGTATCTTGGTCGGGCCCCTTGGGGAATACTCGTACCTGGGTTTCCGTGTCTTTATTCCCTTTGAGGGGTTAGGGCAGCAACTGTTTCCCCAGAGTTGGGATGAGCTGGAGGAATGGGTGACTCGTTTCGTTCGACCTCGCGCCACTTGACGAGAGGTACCCGATGAACGGACTCAACAGTCTCGGATGGCAGATTCACGACCACTTGAAGCAGTATCGCCCGAAGATGTTTCAAGCGTTGAAGGCCGAGGGCCGGCTGAATCAGTACGTGCTCGACCAGCAAACCAAAGCCGACGCAAGCCTGACGTTTCTGGAGCAGAGGGGACTACAACCCCACGAAGCGATGGAGATGCTACAGGATCAGATCTTCCCGCCGAGCGAGGAGGACGTACCGAACCTCGGGGAGACGATGCAGCCGTACACCGACTAAACGCCTATTGCACAGGCAAGGTGAGCAGTAGAGACTCATTCAGCACATAAGGAGGCGCACCATGCGACCTGCGCTTGTTCTATCCCTCCTGTTCTTAAGCGACTATTCCATAGCCCTTGCTGGTGGCGAAGTAATGAGTTTCCCATCATCTCCTGCAGCGCAGGCCTGTCATGAGCATATGCCATCCCCGTCAAAGGACCCAGAAGGGTTTCTCCTGTGCCTCGATATTGTTGAAGGGGCAGCCCCAGATCGTTGGAAAGCAATGTATGTGGCGAAGCATCCTGACACGAAGGCCTGTCGAGATAATCCCCCCTCGCCCTCAGATCCCGCTCGTGTAAGTCTGTGTTTTACGCTAATTGATCAAGAAGACACCGCAGTGGCCCACTACAAAGACAAGCTGCGAGTAGATTTTGACCTGCTACGGAAGCGTGTGAATGAGCGTGCTGCGAAGAAAGCCGCACGGAGAGCAGAGCGCCTCAATCCTCCGCTAGGCTTAAGCATGGAAGCTGAAATCGAGAGGTTGGATTATGAGATTGAGCAGTTGGAGGCGGGTACTCGCAGCATGTTTTCAGCACCTTCCTTCCCCATGATGCGGGAACCCATCACGTGCATGTCTTACCCAATGGGGCGTACGACCTATACGGACTGCTATTAACCAAGTTATTCACCGCCTTCCCTTGGCGAATTTGGTTATGCCCTGGCCGTTTGGCTTTCACCGTGGATTCTCCGCAGGCTTTCTCACTTCAACGTCCTCACGGCTTCCTGCTCTCGTCAGACACCCCGTGCCCATTCCGGATGGTCCCAGGCGTATTGAAGAATACACAGGTAGATCGCGAACACGATCGACACATCTGATTCGCCTACCCTGAGTGCAACCCGCTCGCTATAGTACAACCAGTCTCGAATGATGGGATGAGCGCGAAGCGCCTGCACCTCAGGGATGTCGAAAAATGGAACGTCAAAGCAGGCGCATGCTACGGCTGGTTCAGCTTCCTGTATCAGGACCTTAATCTGCGTGGCCTCGATGTCACAGAGTTGATCCAGGGCTTTCGCAGCGGTCTCTACAGGGATGCCTGTGGCCTGGGCGTCATCGTGTGCCATGCGCTCCAGGTCATTGTAGAGGATCGGCCACGGAGCCCCAGCGTGGTAAATCTCCGCGACCTCTTCCAAGGGTAACTGCGTGTGCGTTGCCAGGTAGTGTTCGATGCTGGTTGTGCCTGCCATGGCTGTTGGTGTCGTCCTCGGTTCGTTGAGAACGAGATTAATACCCCGTTCTCATGCGTGGTCGACGCATGAAGGGGGGCGATGCCAGTAGGGCAGCAGGGCTCTCCATCGGCGGTCTGGCTGATGGGGAAGGTCTCGGAGCTTGTGTCGATGGCTGGCCAACCTCAAACCTGGATAGCGGAATACCCAGTTTCCCAGGCGTCTCGATGGGTTGAGACGAGGGGATACGTGGCCGTGTGGCCGCCAGTTGGGCCGCCTGCTCCGCGTCCTCATAACTCGGTCCCAGCCCGGCCAGGCCCCGATTCCATTCATTTTGGCCCATCTGCCAGCCCTGTTGGACGGCAAGTCGATCGAGGTGCATCTCTTTCTGCTGTTCGAGGTACTTGTCTTGCTGCTTCATCTGCAAGCCTCGCATGACCATATCGGTCACCATTCCAACTCCGCGTTCAAGCCCTTGCCCGATTCCATAAGAACTCATTGGGACCTCCTTGGTTAATACGCTGTGTGATGTGCTGGGTGTTGCTGAGTTGTCGCCTTCGAAATCATGAGTGTCCGTTTCCTGCTAATCGGTTTTCCAACGTCTGTTCAATCTGAACGGTGAATATCATCAGAATCTCCTTTTCCTGAGCCTCGATCCGCTGCTTGAGTTGTTGCACGACCGACGTTTGAGGCTAGTGTAATGGCTAGGGTGATGATCAGGGCAATCATGTCCCAAACTCCTCGAAATCATCATGCTCCCACCGCACAAGGGCCGCTGAGTCTGTCCCGTTCTCGATGGCTGATGCCCCGGAGCTGACGGCCGTAGCTCTGATTTTTCGATTGGTACTGTGACGGGTAGGCCAATCCGCAGCAGGTCCGACAGCGAAAGGGCAGATTGCTCGCGTGATACAGCACGCCCACTCGCCGTTGACAGGTCGGGCAGGCAAACCAGGAGCGTTTCCCACCATGAGGGCTGGTGGAGTGCGTCAGTCGAATCTCCTGCAAAGCACGCGTGGCGCCAATTGGGAAAACCAAGTGCAGCACATTTTCAACTACCGTTATGGCTACCGTCGTTTCGTACGTGCCCTTGTCCGTCCGCCACACCCAGTCATATTTGGAGAACGGATCGAGATATCCCCCTCTGGCGAGGTGCTTGATATCGAGAGCATGAAAGTCACTCACTAGCTGTTTCATCGATCGCTCCTCAAACTCAAAAAAATGTCAGGTCCCGTCGAGGCGTTCTTTCTACAATCGAGCCGAAATCCTCATGTCGGTCAAACGAGGGCTAATCGAAATCATGGCGTCAATGGCTCTGGCCCTCTATCCAATTCCCAGGCGCCGCCCCAGTTCAAGGATGGCCGGCGTTGGATCAACAAACTTGATAGACAGGGTCTTGCGTGTGAGTCCGGTTTTAGGGTCAGTGCGCGTGTAACGGCGGATGCTTTGAATAATGTTCGGATCTGGTGTGACCACAAGCCCCAGTTTTGGATCCTTCCGAAATACAGCTCCTGAATCCGCAAAGGCGATCGCGGTCAGCTTCTGGAGCCGTTCTGTTCCAGTACGGAGTGCCGTCTTAATCGCTTGCTTAACCGCTGGACGCTGTAAGTTCTCGGACGCAATTGACCGGGCCGTCTTGGGACTGTACCCCGCTCGGATCGCCGCTTGGGTGCCATTGAGGTCCACGGCATATTCCTGAACGAACCGCTGCTGTTTTGGTGTGAGTTGCGCCTCGATCATCGCGGGCTCTCCGTTTGGTTGGATAATTGGCAATGCGCCAAGTCCTCTCGCTTGCAGTACTCCACCAACAGGTGCCGACCAATCAGATCCGGCACACTCGAACAGTACTTCAGGCGATCGTGCCCGGACACAGGGCCGCATGGTTCAAATTTGGCTCCAGCGAGGAGATCGCCGACCTTCTCAAGCGGAGCGCCGTACTGAAGGGCCAGGCTCATCAGACGGGCGATGACGTCATAGAGGCCGATCAATTCCGAGGAGCAGTCAGGACCTTTGAGTCGGAGGAAGATTTCAGCCGGTCGGGGGTCGTTGCCGGTCGGGGGTCGTTATGGACACTGAGGTAGAGCGTCCGTTGTCCGGCGATGCGAACTTTCTGTGTGACGTGATGTCGACGAGCAGGGAGCGAACGACGCGAAGGGGTTTGTCCTATATCGGACACGCTGTCCGTAACTCGTTGTAAGTGCTTGCTACTCATCGGACGACTCCGAATCATCATCCGATTGATTTTCTTGAGTTCCTTCGGTCCTCTCAAGGCTTAAACACGGGTTCAAATCCCGTTGGGACCACCACCACTTATGCTATTCCTGAAAATCTCCGGTGCCCATATGGTGCCCACCGAGCGGCATCCAGTTGCTAACCGCTTGCTACGATAGCTATAATAATTTCCTCTTGACTCTGCCTTGCACATACGCAGTATTGGAAATCACTTTGAGAAATTGGACTGTAGGTTCCTAATACCTTCATCTGTAGGAGCTAGAACGTATGTCAAGCGCAAGAGCACATAAGAGGCTAGGTAGCCGCGATCTCAAAAAATTGAAGGCGCTAGTTCACTACATTTGCTCTAAATGTCCCGATAAGAATCTGTTAGGAGCAACGAAGCTCAACAAGATTCTTTGGTATGCGGATGCGATTTCCTTGGAAACTCGGGGGACGTCCATAACCAAAGAGACATATGTAAAACGGCAGTTCGGTCCAGTTCCTAAGCACATCTTGCAAGTCATCGAGAAACTAGAAGACGAAGACAAGATTGCTGTTAAGAGCACTCCTTTTCATAACTATGAGAAACGGGAATTTGTTTCACTCAAGGAGCCAAACCTCTCTGTATTTACCCCTGACGAGATCAGTTTAGTAGACGATGTAATAAGAGAGATCTGCTTTAACCATACTGCCAGCTCGATTAGTCTCGCCTCTCATGACAGGATTTGGGAGTTAGCAGAAATCGGGGATGAGCTTCCCCTGGAAACGATATTTGCTTCCGAGCTCGATGAGATCACAGAGGCAGATGTAAGATGGGCAAAGCGAGCGTTGAGCAAGATTGCCTAGGCGATGCAGCCCGTAAGGAAACTCCGCGTTGCGCCCGCCACTGAAGAATACCTTGAGGAAGAAGAGGGAAAAGATCCTCTAGTTAGAAAAGTGTTCAACGGTTTGACCTGGCTTTTAACCCACGAACAAGAACCACCCGGATACAAACTTCCTGGGTATAACCCGCCGAAGTACATTGTTACTAAGTCATACCGCTTTCCTGTCCCTCGTCTTTTTCGTCTAATCTATCAAGTGAACAAAAGAGAAGTTTTCGTTGAGTTGGTCCAGGTGGTGGACTACAAAGAGCAAGAAAACTCCTGACGCGGAAAATCCCGATCAATTTGGTCCTCCCCCAGCTGACTCATGATCAGATGCAAAAGCTGCTGGGAGAGTTAAAGAGAGAGCGACAAATCCACTTGAAGGGGAAGGCCAATGCGGCTCGATGGTACCCGGAGGATGCTCACTCTGAAGTTGCGCCGAATCCAAAAAGATAAGCGGCAATCGGCGCAATTCTGGCGCAATACTCCCGTCAAAGTAGCCGGTTTTTAAAGGGTTTGAAGAAGGTCGATTGGAACGTCCGGCGCAACTTCGGCGCAATTCAGCTTGAAGGATGTATCCGTAAGTCGATCTGTTTCAGCCGGAGGAAGTCCATCCCGAGACGTGAAGAGCACTACGGCTGCATGCTTTAGCCATTCGATTTCCGATGCCGACGTCCAGGAGCATAGGCTCCGTCGCGGCGACATCGTCAAGTTGGTGGGCCATCACATGGCTTCTGACGGCACCGAGGGATATTCCATCGAAGTCTTCAACGCGTTGGGTGACACAATTGCCGTCACCAGCGTGCCTGCCTCTGCCCTCGAAGCCCTCCGCCAAGACGAAGTCCTCTGTGCCCGCACCCTGTAGCAGGGCTGAATTTTCCGAAGTGTGACAGGGCGGGAAACCCAGGATCAAAGGCCGCCGCGCTGATCGACGTGATCGCGGAAACGCTGAGTAGGCTTCAAGTGCCTCTGGAACAACTGCCAAACCGTTTCTGTGCCTCTCCCCATCACTTCATGCTCGTGGTAATTCGTCAGGAATGCAGCACGCCCACGATTCTCGATGTTCAAGTGTTGACGGGGTAACGGTAGGTCGATATTATGATCGATGCGATAAACGTAAGGAGTCAGCCATGGCTACAACGACGATCTCATCTAAGTTTCAGGTTGTTATTCCGAAGGAAGTTAGGGACAAGCTCCATCTCACCCCAAGCCAGCGCTTGCAGGTGGTGGAGAAGGGCGGCGTCATTACGCTGGTGCCGGAAGTGCCGCTGAAATCACTGAAGGGTGCGCTCAAGGGCATGTCCAAGACGGATCTCCGCGAGAAGAAAGACCGGGTGTGAAGGTCTTATTGGATTCCAGCGGGTGGATTGAATTTTTCACCGATGGCCCTCTGGCCGACCGCTATGCGGCCTATCTCACCCCTCGATATCAGCTCATTACGCCGACCATCGTGCTGTACGAGGTCTACAAGAAGATCAAACGAGAAAAGGGTGAAGAGACGGCGTTATTGTTTGCGGGCCGGCTCAATGCCACCGAGGTCGTTCAACTGACAGAATCGATCGCCCTTCTAGCCGCTGATGTGAGCTTGCGGCATGGATTAGCCATGGCCGACGCGATTGTATACGCGACGGCAAGAGATCAGGAGGCTGAAGTCGTTACGGGGGATGCGGATCTGAAGGATTTGCCGGGAGTCGTATACGTCAGGTAGGGAACCAACTCCTTCCTCTCTTTCAGACTCACAAGGACTCCCATCTGGCTGGCCGATCTTGAGTTGGCTGCTAAGACCTGCCCCGTTCTGATTGTCTGCCGTCTTGATCCCGACGCCCGTCGCGCACTCATCACGTACGTTCCGCTCACTACACAACATTGGGGCAGTCGCTATGAAATCCCAGGTAGGGGACCTTCCCTTCCTACACGAGCGGTCCGTCGTCAACGTGTAGGTATCGGCTCTCTAGTCGAACCTCGGTTGGAACGGAAGCTGGGACAGCTGTCCCCTGCCATGATGGCCAAGGTCAAAGACGCCATTCGCTTCGCGATCTTCATGAAACTAGAAATGCACGCACTTTCCTCCTGACCCTTGTAAGTCATGCTCGTGAATCAAAACCGATACATGCTGGATCAGTTTTAATACCTTTCTCCAGGTGACTTATCACCGCGTACATGCGCTTTTACTCAGAATACCGCATGCCCTAGTACCCTGGGGGCAGGTCCAAAAATTGCGTATATAGATTTCAAGACAATTGGCATCTTGGAAGACTGTTTTCCTGAGCTGAACGGGGTGCTCAACCTCATTTTGATTCGGACAACGATAACCGATTAAAAATTATGGAAACTATATTTAGGCTCCTCCTCAAACGCCCCGCCGTTGCTCAAGCCGAAGAAACACCGAGCATACCGCTTGCGCAGAACAGCAATCTGCAAGCCGACATGGGCCAAGCCATGCTGGCCCCGGATGTGCGTGCCGCATTGAAGGCCGCGGCATCGAAGTTCATCGCGACAGCCGGCTTCGCTGGCGATCCAAAGGCAATTGCTCAGTATCCTCAGTTCAAGCAACTGAAGAGCGAACTCGACGAACTGGAGAAGAAGTCAAAGGTGACACATGCTGACGTGGCCAAAGCCATCAATAACGCCTTTGGAGACACTCCTGCGAACCTGGTGAAGAAGAAGACGCTAAACGCGCTCGCTGCAAACTTCAGAGATAGCATCGTGGCGATCAAGCAACTGCCTGAACAGCACAAGCGGCCTGTGGAAGAACTCACGAACATGCTCCGTGACATTGAGATGGTGCTGAAGACGAACGCGGATGCGAATTTCCCTGGCAGCGGTGCGGTTCTTCAACGGTTCCGTCGTCGTTCACTCCTGTTGCCAACTGAAGTTGATCTGCGTTCTATCCTCTCCACGCGCGAAAAGGACGATGCGAAAAAGAAGGAGCGGGACCAAGCGGAGAAGGACCGCCAGAAGAAAGCGGGGGACGGCTTCAACTTGTACAAGCGATTGAAAGCGGCAATCGAGGAACTTACCAATCTAGGTGGAGAACACCTGAACAGTACGCCGCAGAAACCATCAACGGGCTTCCTGCCGGCTACAGAACTCCGTCCTCTAGCCGTATTCGCACAAGAGATGGGACAGCAGAAGCTGCTCTCCCAGTTGAGCATGGTCCGGGCACAGGCGCTCATCGGAAGGAACACGGTTGGTGAAAAGGGGGCGGAACTGGTAGGCATGGACGCAGGACAAGGCATAGCGCAGGCGGCGGGCACCACAACTGTCCAAAGGAGGTTCTTTGCCGGCACTGCGGCTTTCCAACCCATGCTGGCCAGTGCGATCGGGTTCCGTTTGAAAGGAACAGCATTGGATTCCTTGTCCCAAAGCACGCGTGAACTTCTGAAGGAGCGCGGATTGAGCATCACTGAGAATCCATTGGACCAGATCGTGGCCAAGTTGAAAGTGGAAATGACCGTTTTGGGTCACGAGTTGGAAGCACTGATGGGGACGGCCGAAAAGGTCTCCTTCAAACGCGTGGGAAGCACCTTGGTGAAGATCAAGACCCTCCTGCCATCCGGATGGAACCAGGTGCTGATGGGCAGCATGTTCCCGCTTTCTCCATTGGTGCCGATACCGGTGGCGGACAACCGCGTGCCACATACCCACGGATCCATCGCCCCTGTTGGTGTAGCCGACCTGCTGGTGGTGAAGCAGCAGTTGATCCGTTACGAGGCGATGGATATCGGCCACATTGAGAATGTTCTACAGGGCGAGGCCAAGATCCGCGATCACCGCAACCTGAGGCAAACCGAGGAAACCACCTTCAATGAAACCGAGACCACCAAGACGGAGGAACGCGACCTGGAGAGCACCGATCGCTTTGAAATGAAGCGTGAGAGCGAACAAACGATCAAGGAGGACGCCTCGCTCAAGGCGGGTTTGAGCGTATCCGGCAGTTACGGTCCCACAGTCGAGTTCGCGGTGAGCGCAGAGGGCAGCCTGAGCCGATCGAAAACAGAAGCGACCAAGTCGGCGACCACCTTCAGCAAGGATGTGACCCAACGCACCTCGAACAAGTTGACGGAACGCGTGCTGCAGCGCTCCTCGTTACGAGTCACCAATGAGGTGGAGGAGAAGAACAACCATACTCTGACAAACGTGCCAGGCACGGGCCACATCAGAGGGATCTACCAATGGGTGGAGAAGGTTTACGAGGCACAGATGTTCAATTATGGCCTGCGGCAAATGTATGATTTCATGGTGCCCGAGCCAGGAGCTTACCTGATACAGGCCATGGGAAGCGCCCATGCGAGCATGCTGGAGATCGAGAAACCCACGAACTTCACGTTGCGTCCGGATCAGATCACTGAAAGCAACTATCACTACTGGGTGCATCAGTATGGGGCGACCGATGTCAATCCTCCGCCCGAGGAGTACAAAACAAAGGCGGCAAACTACAGCGCTGGCGGAGGTGATGAGAAGACCAACTACAACCAATCTGGTCAAATACAGATCGAAGAAGGATACAAGGCCATTCATGCGACCATCGCTCAGGGCATAAACAACTGGGAGGGAGAGTTCAGCATTGATTACGCGATCGGCTCCAGGGTGCATCGATACGGAAACGACAATCAAGGTGACTGGGTCTTTTCAACGACGCTTGACGGGGAACGAGACTCGATACCTTATGGCATCAACTCACGCCGTGTAGCGGACCTGGCTGTTGTTATCGAGGTCAAATGCCAACGTACCGAACGCGCCATGGAAAAGTGGCGGTTGGAGACACACGGTAAGTTGGTGAACGCCTACAACGCAAAACTGGCCGACTATGAGGAGCGCCTGACAGCAATGGAGATGCAGGCGGGCGTGGCTATTAAGGGAAAGAATCCGGGCCTGAACCTGGAGTTAATGAAAGATGAATTGAAGAAGCAGTGTACCACGATCATTACGGCCCAGCACTATGATCTCTTCGACGCCATCCAGAATGGAGGCTACGGCACGGAACAGATCGACATGTACGAGAACGAGTCGGAAGGACCTTACGTGCGGTTCTTCGAGCAGGCCTTCGAGTGGGAGCATGTCACCTGGGTCACCTATCCCTATTTCTGGGGCCGCAAAAGCAAGTGGGCGGAACGCGTGGCGTACGAAGATGTGGATCCATTGTTCAATCAGTTCCTCAAGGCCGGCTATTGCCGCGTGTCCGTGCCGGTGCGTCCAGGATTCGAAGGCGCCGTGGACCATTTCATCACCTTCGGCGAGATCTGGAACGGCGGCCCACTGCCTGCGATCAGTAATCCGCTGTATCTGCCTATCGCTGACGAGATCGCCGAGCGTCTGCAACGACCGGGTGACGAATTCCCAGAAGGTGATCCTTGGGAAGTGCGCGTTCCGACTTCGCTGATCTATCTGAAGAAGACCGGAGATCTCCCGGTCTGGCAGAAAAATGCGCAGGGCAATTGGGTACCCGTACCATAACCATAGTTCATCCGCATGGCCCGCCCCCCCAAGTATAAGATCCACCCAGCCATCGGAATCGCCCGGTTGGGTGACCCCGCAGCTGCTCATTTCATCGGCCCTGAGATTCCGGGTATTCCTGCCCTAGCACCAAGTCCCGGAAAGACATTGCCGGAATACAAGGATGGTGGAAAAATCAAGCCGCAGGCCGCACGGTTCCACGTCTATGAATACTTGGACAAGGGGGGCACATACGAGGTCAGCCGCGAGATTGATCTGACCCAGAAGGATGTCGGGGTGCTTAGGTGGGGTGTTCATCTCGCCAATAGAAAAGCGTCCTTCTTCAACTTCGATGGCCTTGCGGGGTTCGACCGCAGGACTGCCGGCAAGCGCAATGCGGGTGTGACCAACCGCAAGAAATTAGAGATCGATCCAGGAATGCGGTTCATCGCGGGGGCATCGAAGGGGCCGGAGCATTTCACCTCGAAGAACCCGGCCAAGGAACGATGGCCGGATCCCAAACCGGTGCCCGAGATCACCACATTGGGGCGCTTGCTGACCGATGGGGATGGGCGCTTAATGGTACTCGGGGGGTCCGGACAGTCAGTCAGCCTGCCTCTCGCAGCGGCGATTGCCGATTATGCCAACAACGATGGCTGGTTTGATGACGTATCCGACGGACCAGTCATCGCGTTCCTCCGGATCAACGGTAAGGTGGTGGACGTTGAGCCCGGCTGGGTGATTTGTTCACCTCCGGATTTTGCACCGTCCGTTACGAATGTAATCACACTCTACGATGTGCTATATGACATTGCTGCGCGTGAACTGTCATTGCCGAAGAACGAGGCGACGTATGCCAATGGAGGAAAGCTGGAACGCTTGGCCGTACTGAACGCCGACTTCAAGGCGAACAAGGGCAAGGCCCTCACCAAATACAAGCCCGACTTCGACACAGAGATCTATCCCATTCTCGCACGCGCGGCCAACATGTCCTTCGTTTACGCACCCAGCACGGGTTCCTTCCACAGCACACTGAATCCTGCGATCTGGCCTTTGCTGGCGAGCATCGATCCAAAGAATAAATCCACCAGGAACATGTTCTTCAACTTTCTGAGACCTCCTGATCTGGCGAAGGGTACAGGAAAGCCCGACATGCCCAAGCTGCTGGGAGACGAACCCTATAACGACCCAAAAGTGGGAGGCTGGCACCAACGCGCACGTGCCACCCTTACCATCACACAATACGAGATGATGAAGCGATGGGTCGACGGAAAGTTCCTCGGTTCCTCAGGTGCACCAGGACCGCTTCCGCTTCCACAACCCATCACGCCTGAAGGTCTTGACCGGTCTGCGCTCGAAGCTTGCGTAGGCGCGGCCATGTACCCGGGCATTGAAGTGAGCTGGCAAATCCGCTTCAAGCAGATCTTCAAAGAACCGTTCCGCATCAAACACGGCGCAGCCAGTCCGTATCCAGGTGATAAGCCGGGTGTGATACGGGCGGGCCATTTCACACGCCAAATGGCTCTGCCCTGGCAGGCTGACTTCAGGCAGTGCAAGATGGAAACGGCAACCCTGGCGCCGTTCGCCGGTGATTGGGGTTGGTGGCCGGCCCAACGGCCAGATTCGGTCTACGCCAGCAAAGCCGATCAAGCCGCGGGTAACCCCATGGTGCTTTGGCACCGCTCCACCAAAGGTGGCGTTCCACAGAACTGGGTATCCGGCGGCACCCAGCCCAATGATGTGGAAATGATGGCCAACTGGAAGAAGTTCGGGTTCGTGATCGATCAGGGCGGTGGTGTTTACATCGAACAAGAGCGAGCGCCTGATATCCCATGATCTGAGAGCATGCGACAAAGATTACGCGAGTTCAACTTCCTCGTTGTTGGAGGCGGTCCGGCAGCTTCGGTCTGCGCCATCACACTAGCCAAAGCTGGAGCGCACGTGTGCCAGTTGCATCGTGATGATAGCAGAAAGCGGGATGTTGAGTTGATTAGTGGGAGGGCGCGCAGGGCATTATCCGAGGTGGTCCCAGGACATTTGGTATACGGGATAAGTGACATGGAGATCACCGAGACAATTTCGCTTTGGGGCGATGACAGTCCACAGATTTGGAATGCAATGCAAAACCCGTATGGTCCGGGTATCGCTGTGGTCCGGAGTACGTTCGATGCGGCATTGCGTAGCGCTGCGGCCACTGCGGGTGTATGGCTACTTGGCGGACATCATGTTCAACATGTGGAACGCACAATGCATGGCTGGCGCCTCCACGCAAAGGTTGGGGATGGCCACACCGAACTGTGCGCCGAGAAACTTGTGCTAGCAACCGGCCGCGATGCACGCGATCTTCTGGGGCGCGAGCCGCGGCGCATCGATAACCGTCTGGTGTATACATCCACCATGGTCCCGGCTGCTGGATCGCCGCGGCATGCCTTTTTTTTGGAGCTTACGGAACACGGCTGGTGGTATGCACTCCCACATCCATCCGGTGACTCGTTCCTCGGCTATTGCTCTGAACGAAGGCAGGCAGTTCGCCGCGGTCCGCCGGTGCACGCGATATTCATGAATGCGATCGAACGAGCGAGCTTGATACGCGGTCTTGTGCGGCCTAATGGGTCACCGCCGGTCGTTCAGGGACGCCGTGCCGGCATGCAACGCTTTGATCATGCATGCGGTGAAGGTTGGATTGCCGTGGGCGATGCAGCGTTCGCACCGGACCCATTGAGCGGGTTAGGTTGTGAGTTCGCGATCGCGTCGAGCCTGCAAGCAGCACGAGTGTTGCTCCGTTCCGCCAGCCTGGTCGCAATGGCCGAATATGAGCAAAGGGTGCGAGAATTCTCTGAATTGCATCGACTGCAAGGAGCCAAATACTACGCGGAGTAGGCCTGTGCTCGTTGGTCAGATATGATGCGGGCTAATAGCCCGATAGACTGCAGGATTCGCAGTCCATTTCGATTAGTGGAACTGGACAAAATATTGAACCAGTAATACTGCACAGCTGCCCGCAGCAGACTTATTGGTTAGGGTGGCACTGAAACCTCGCGACCCGCAGGCGTGCTAGGAGATAGGACTCGTCGTGTTGGACTTTATGGAATTCAGGTCAAGTAGCAAGTCTCGTTTGTAACGATCGGACTTGGTTCAGCCGTATGACACGATGGATCATAGGCGGTGGAATGACCGGCCTGGCCGCCGGAATGACGAGCGGCTTTGAAGTGCTCGAACGCTGCAATCAGCCGGGAGGGTTATGCGCAACCCACGAGCGTAAGGGATACCGATTCGAGCCTGGTGGGGGACATTGGATCTTCGCCGCCGACCCAACGGTCACCTCGTTGTTGGCCAGTGCGTCCGAGATCCGGAGGTACCGCCGGAAGTCCGCAGTTCTTTTCCTCGGTACGAGCGAGGACACAGTTTATCTACGGAACGTAGTGGTTCCTTAAGTCGCCAGGGATGTCCGCGCCCTCGGCAAGTTCGCTCCAGTGCGGTCTGAAAGTGCCAAGCGTCGCTCGAAATAGGGGAATAGCTCTAACGAAACCCGGGTGCCCCCGTAGCACCCTTCTATGGTCGTTCATCTATACGTGAAGATCGTACGAAGAAAACAATTCACGTTCCGGTTTTTGCGCACGGTTCGGAAAGACGATGCGGTGTTAAGGCAGACAACAGCAGACCACGATAGAATTTAGAACAGTAGACTGCTGTTGCCTGTTATGATCCTCCATAAAGTCCATTTCAAGCTTCGTAATTCATGAAACCCATTGCATCACAAATTTCGTGTACCGTTTATTTCATCCTGCGTGTTTAAGTCGTGCCTGTGAATTCAGCGGTCAACAGCATCTAACATAGTGGAAACCATGGCAAACGCAGGGGCGTGATTGAAACACGGGTTCAAATCCCGTTGGGACCACCAAACCAAGCTTGCTTGTGCCGCGCGCTATTCTTCCATTGATGCGCACGGATAAACTCCTTTCCTCATTCGGCCAGCTTGGCCGGAGCCTCTCCCCGCGGCGATCCGTGAAATCCTGAACATTCTCTTTTCCTCCTCTTCCCGCTACGCGGTTTTCCTCCATGTTCACCGGACACGGTCCTTAGATGATGGTGCTGAGCGATCGGGCATCACCCTGTGCGAGAGTCTTTCTTCCATCGTTCGCGCTACGTGCTTCTCTTCCATGGTTTGTGTGCGCAGAATCCATGATATCTGTGCTGCGTAATTCGAGTCGCATGCAGTCGTGTCCGGCGCGCGCTTCATTGACGCCTCTAGCGCCGGTTGTGTATAAGGAATGCGCCTTTTGTAATCATATTTTGGGACGGTGATGGGCTTATGGCAACACGTGAATTTCATGACGGCGGGAAAGACGGCTTAGAAGCCCTCGAGCCGCTCGATCCAGAAAAAATCGGCTCCTTCAACGAGCTGCTGGTCGCGATGGGCAAGACGGCGTTCGGCGGCCGTCGGTTGGGTGAAGCGTTCGAAGTCCTCAATGCGATGATCGAGGATTCCGACTGCAAGGTCGTCTTGACGCTTTCCGGGGCTATGACCATTGCCAAGATGGGCAAGATCATCAGCACGATGGTGGACCGTGGTATGGTCCACTGCATAATTTCCACCGGCGCGCTGATCGCGCATGGCCTGAGCGAGTCGATCGGAAAGACGCATTATCGTGTCAATCCGGCGATGTCCGATGAGGAGTTGTTCGAGAAGGGCTACAACCGCGTCTACGATACGCTGGAGATGGAATCCAATCTCAACTATGTTGAGCAGGTGGTTTCGCAGACGCTGAAGCGCGTGAACTATGATATGCCGCTCTCCTCTGAAATCCTGACGCGTGAGCTGGGCAAAACGCTGGCTGAAGAGTACGAAGGGGACGGAATTCTCAAGAGCGCCTATCTGAAGAAGGTGCCGGTCTATATCCCCGCCTTTACCGATTCGGAAATGGGATTGGATGTCGGGACGTGGGCCATGGGAAGAGCCATTGATAAGGCCCGCGCTCAAGTGAAGCCGGGCGACGATCTGACCGTGTTGCGCAGTATCCATCAGTCCCTCCCGTCCTTCAATCCCTACCTGGACCTCAATAGTTATGCCGGTCAGATTTTGTCCGCCAAGAAGATCGGGATTTTTACGATCGGCGGCGGGGTGCCGCGAAATTGGGCGCAGCAAGTCGGGCCCTATATTGAAATCGGCAACCATCGGCTGGGTCTCGCTGTGAAGCCGCCACGGTTTCAGTACGGCGTGCGGATTTGCCCCGAACCGGATTACTGGGGCGGCCTGAGCGGCTGCACCTATCAAGAAGGCATCTCGTGGGGCAAGTTTGTTCCTCCTGCCGACGGTGGAAGGTTTGCCGAAGTGCTCAGCGATGCCACGGTGGTGTGGCCTCTGCTGATGATGGGTTTGTTGGAACGGCAGCGGGCGCGGGACAAGCGACCGTCATGAACACCCCGCGGCATGGCATGACGACGGCGGGCTTGCTGGTGATGGTGTGTCTCGCTCTATTCTCGCTTGAGGCTGGCGCCAAGGACGAGCCCGGTCAAGCCGATAACCGCATGAGGGGCCAGGCCAACGCGCCGGTGACGCTGATCGAGTATTCGGACTTCACCTGCGGCTACTGTTTGAAATTTTTTCGCGAGACCTGGCCGAGAATCCAAGCCCGTTATGTGGATACCGGCAAAGTGAAGTTTCTCTACCGCGACTATCCTCGCGCTGACCAGGGCCCTGGTCTCGATGCGGCGCTGGCGGCGCGTTGTGCCGGGGGCCAGGGGAAGTATTGGGCCATGCACGATCGCCTGTTTGCCGAGGGCGGGCGGATAGATCAAGCGGTCATTCTGCGGCACGCCGCAGCCATCGGGTTGACCCAAGCAACATTTGAACGCTGCCTCAAAGAAAAGTCTCACGTCGCGTCAATTTTTGAAGATCGGGAAGAGGCCAATCGCTGGGGATTTCACGGAACCCCTGGATTCATTCTGATGCGGACGGCGGGCGGCCCTACGGAGAAAGAACCTGCGATCGCGATTCCCGGAGCGTTTCCGTTCGAAATGTTTGCCGAAGAAATCGATCGACTGCTCGCGAGTGCTCCGCATTCACGCGGAGGGACAGAGCGCGAGTCTCTCATCCGACCCGTGCGGTCCGTTGAAGGCTCGACGCCGCTTGTTCGTGATCCACACGTGCCATAACGTAGGAGTAACTATGGCTTCCACGCAATCATTCTGGTCGGTGCCTCAGCATGAGGGGACGGCTGAGTTTTGGGTTTGTATGTCCTGTCTCGGAGAAGTATTTTACCGAAAAGTGCCGATGCCCGACTGTCCGTCCTGCCACGGGGTGTCCACGTATGAAAGCTTTACGTTGGAAGCCGTGCGTGATTGGGGAACAGACGAACTCATTGCGAAGGCTGCGGCTGAGCAGCAGGCCGCCGAGGCGGATCAAGCGACATCGGCTCCTACCGCCTCCTAGAGGGAGATCGCACGTTTGCAGGAAGCACGTCCGTTTCTCGTCCACGGAGTCTGGAAGCGCAGCGCCACCATGGTAGGCGTGACCAATCCATTCACGGGAAATGTGTTCGCGGAAGTCTGTCAGGCCGGTGAGAGTGACGTTGAAGAGGCCATCGCCTCCTCAGTGGCCGCCGCGCCCGTCATGGCGAAGTTGCCATCCCATGCCCGCTATAATATTCTCCAAGATATGGCGGCCCTGCTCTATCGCCGCCGGGATGAATTTGCTCAAACGATCACGGCAGAAGCGGGCAAGCCGATCGCCGACGCGAAGCGCGAGGTCAATCGCGCTGTACAGACGTTGACGATTGCGGCGGAAGAAGCCAAGCGTATTCCCGGCGAAGTCGTTCCGCTCGATTGGACACCCCAGACCGAATCGTATCTTGGGATGGTTCGCCGGTTTCCGCTGGGTCCTATCGTCGGCATCACACCATTTAATTTCCCCCTCAATCTGGTCGTTCACAAGGTCGCGCCGGCGCTGGCCGCCGGCAATCCGATTCTGATCAAGCCGGCCCCGCAGACCCCGCTGACCTCGTTACTCCTGGGTGAAGTGGCCTTGGAGGCCGGACTCCCTGCCGGCGGGCTGAACGTGGTGCCGTGTGACAATGCGCTCGCGGAACGGCTGGTGATTGATCCTCGCTTCAAGTTGCTGAGTTTTACCGGCAGTGCACCGGTCGGTTGGATGTTGAAAGCCAAGTGCGGCAAGAAGAAGGTGACGCTCGAACTCGGCGGCAATGCCGGCGTGATTATCGAGCCGGATGCCGATCTTGATTTGGCTGCCAAACGGTGCGCCAGCGGCGGGTTTGGCTATGCCGGGCAAACGTGCAT
>ERZ1292633.1165-Hain-H41-02um-R1-1165-length-28841-cov-6_pt1 | contig 28841 bp, 35 predicted proteins | sample MGYA00564406_ERZ1292633 | MGnify/ENA primary metagenome ERZ1292633 (study PRJEB36523, sample SAMEA6512639) | groundwater metagenome | collected 2019-01-08 | study: AquaDiva: Metagenomics assemblies of 32 groundwater samples | reverse complement strand
GCGCAGGAGCACAAGTGGGGGTGGGTGATCAACAATGTCAAAAGAGCCGGATTCGCGAAACAAAGCGCAATATACCATGGTGCAAAGCCTGTAGGAAAGCGCAGGCTGCACGAAGTCGTTTTGACCCTAATGGCCCTATCTTTATGCTGGATACCATAGCGCCCGGCACCGCGCGGCATAGGCTTTGAGGTTATCGTGCGCCGCCACCGCGTCCCGCAGCGGGCTGGGCAGTTCGGCAATCTGGAGATTGGCGATGATGGGATAGGTGGTGGCGTCGAGGCTGGTCGGCGACGTGCCCATCATGAATGGCGCATCCCCGAGCAAGGCCGCCAGTGCGTCAATGTCTGCTTTGCCAAAGGCATAGATTTCACTAGATGAATGGCGGCCAAGCCCGTGCCCTTGCAGATTGGCCCTGACCCCACGCCGCGCGAGGATGGGGATGAGCGAACGCAGGACAGGCGGCATAGAGCCGAAAAATATTTGGCGGATTTTAGGCCAATTCGCCTCATTGATCCAGCGGCTATAGACCATGCACCAGTACAGGCGCTCTTCGCACATCCGCCCCATCCCATGCGCAATTGCGCGGTCACGCGCCGACAGGCCGGCGTCGAAATCGACACCATAATGCGCCGCAAGGTGGCTTTGAATCATGGCGCTATCGCCGATGAGTTGGCCGCCATCGCGCAGCGCGGGCAGTTTGCCCTTTGGCCCCTTGGGCGGATTGCCTTCCTCCTCGATCACATAGGGCTGCCCCGACATTTTGAGCAAAATCTCCGCCTTCATGCAAAAAGTGCTGAGGTTGGGGAGGCCGAAGGCCGATGGAAATTGGATTAGGCTCAACATGGCGGGAAGGTTCCTCTTCATTCGTTTCGAAACGCGCTATACTGACAGGCTACTGACAGCATGGTGTCAGTAGTGTAATGTTACGTTGCCCAAAAGGAAGCCATGATGCGCCGCGCCGACCGGTTGTTCGACATTATCCAGTTGCTGCGCAGCGCCAGCGCGCCAGTGACTGCGCGCGCCATCGCCGATGCGCTTGAGGTCGTCCCGCGCACCATATACCGCGACATTGCCGCGCTACAGGCTGCGCGGGTGCCAATTGATGGCGCGGCCGGGGTCGGATATATATTGCGCGCTGGCTATGACCTGCCGCCACTGATGTTCGATAGCGACGAGATTGAGGCCATTGTCGTCGGTGCGCGGCTCATCGCAGCACGCGGCGATGCGGGCCTTGCCGCCGCCGCCGCCAATGTTCTTGCCAAAATATCGACGATCATGCCGCCAACCTTAGCGGCGCAAATGGCGGGCGTTGCCTTGAGCGTTCCCAATTGCGCGCGGCCAGCGGTGGTGGCGGAGCCACACGGCGCGGCTATACGTTCGGCCATCCGCACCACGAGCAAGCTCAAGATAAGCTATTGTGACGGCAAGCGCGCCGCGACCACTCGGACCATCTGGCCATTGGGGCTGGCCTATTTTGTTGATGCGACATTGATTGCGGCATGGTGTGAACTACGCACGGGCTTTCGCGCCTTCCGCGTGGATCGTATTGAGCAGTGCACGATATTGGCCGATCATTACGACGGGCGGTCCGGCGCGTTGCTGGAGGATTATGCCCGCACCGTCGGGGGATATGCTGCCGATCAATCTCTTCACCTGCGCATGTGAAACACAATCTTCATATCAATTATTACAAAATTAACCTTTTCTCTTCATAGCCGAGATGGTTAATGAACTGTGTCGATGCGTCCCACGACAAAACGACATATCGGAAATAGTCACAGCCGAGGGGAAAAGCGGCATGCGCGTGCTCTTAATCGAAGATGAGCCAACGACGGCAAAAGCCATCGAAACGATGCTCACAGTCGAAGGGTTTAATGTCTATACGACAGACCTCGGCGAAGAGGGTTTGGATTTGGGTAAGCTTTATGATTACGATATCATATTGCTCGACCTCAACCTGCCCGACATGCACGGCTATGATGTGCTCAAGAAATTGCGCACCGCCAAGGTTTCGACCCCGGTGCTTATATTGTCGGGCATTTCGGAGATGGACAGCAAGGTCCGATCATTCGGATTTGGCGCCGATGACTATGTCACCAAGCCGTTCCACCGCGAAGAGTTGGTCGCCCGGATACAGGCGGTTGTGCGCCGATCCAAGGGCCATTCGCAATCAATCATCCGCACCGGAAAGCTGGCGGTCAATCTGGACGCCAAGACCGTCGAGGTCGATGGCAACCGCGTGCATTTGACGGGCAAAGAATATCAGATGCTCGAACTGCTCTCGCTTCGCAAGGGCACGACGCTGACCAAGGAAATGTTCCTCAACCACCTATATGGCGGGATGGACGAACCCGAGCTCAAGATTATCGACGTATTCATTTGCAAGCTGCGCAAGAAATTGAGCCTGGCGTGCAACGGCGAAAATTACATCGAAACGGTGTGGGGGCGCGGCTATGTGCTGCGCGACATCGAAGAAGATGTTGTGGATGACCGCGAGGTCGCCTGAGTTTTCACCCGATTGGAATTGCAAGGCCGCTGATCGAAAGATTGGCGGCTTTTGCTATGATTGCTCATACGGTGAGAAAATTAATCGTTGATCCAGCGGCTGTTGTTCAAAACCTGTTCACGGTGCGAGCGTTGAAAGCCGGACCGCACAGTCGTGCCTGTGTGTTGAAGACGCTGAAATCCGATTTCGCTGTCGCATGACGTGATCTGCCCGCTGCCCATAGTGTTCGGTTGCAGCATATCTGGCTCTATCCGGTCGTCGAGTGACAGGCCGAATGTGCCCTTTCTTACCCAGCGGACTATGCCGCCGACTTCCGTGCCATTTGGCAGATACAGCGTGACATGCTCGCACGGCAGGACCTCAAGGTCAGACCTGACACCCATGCCATGCGGCGATAGGTTGCGGACGACGATCTTGGCACGCGGATGGCGGGCGCTGCTGATTTCGAGCGTCAGCAATTTCGATACGCGGACTTCGCGTTCGTCTTCGCTTTTGGCAGCAGGAGGAGTCCAATGCATGTCCATGATTACGCTGCATAACATCGAAATATGAAAAAATAGTGGATGATTGCGCCGCATTGAATTGCTCCCGCAAGTTACACGGTGGCGGGCCGTTACTATCCTATGTCGGCGGTGATTTTGTGAAATACCGACGGAGTTTGATGGAGACGGAAGGTGGAAATTAGCCCAAGCGAATGGGGGTGGATGATGCAGTGCTGCACACGCTATCCCGACCCGATCATTCTCGCACAATCCTTGTCCGATGCACCGACGCGGCTATCCCAAGGCGATAACCCTGTCGAACGGCTGTTGGCCAGATCACTGGCTGCGGCGCTGCTCACGCGAGCGATTGAGCGTTTGAATGTGCGCGAACGCGTTGTGCTTCATTTAACCTATGTCGAGAAAATGTCGCTCGATGAAGTGGCAGAGGCAATGAATGATGGCCTGACGCGTATTTATCTTATAAAAAAACAGTCGCTCAGCCATTTGCACAAACAGATGGACGCTTTTCCATAACCGCTCGGCCGCATTTTTTCAGTCGCGTGGCTGCCAGCGCCACACGCGCCACGCATAGAGGATGACCAGCACCGCCGCGCTGCCGATCACGACGGGGCCCATGAAACGGTCGAGCTCAGCCGCAAAATAGGTGCCCAGATAATAGCCGCCGCCGATCAATATACAGTTCCAAATGCTTGTCCCAGCCGCCGTGTAGAGGATGAAGCGCAGACGGCCCATGTGCGCGAGGCCAGCGGGGAGCGAGATCATCGTCCGTAACAAGGGCGTAAAACGCACGATGAACACCACCCAATGGCCATGGCGGAGAAAAAATCCGGCCATCGCCTCGACATCGGCCCATTCGAGTGTCAGCCAGCGGCCATAGGCATCGATGGCGGGTTTGAGCCGCGCATATCCCAATCGCCGCCCGGCCAGATACCACGCATAATTGCCAATGGTCGAACCGACAGTGCCCGCCGCCAGCAGGGGCCAGAAGGCCATTTCTCCATGGGCAAGGGCGATGCCGCCCAGCCCCATGATGAGTTCGGACGGGATCGGCGGAAAGACATTTTCCAGCACCATCAGCGCCAATATGCCCCAATAGCCGCCATCGGCGACGGCGTGAAGTATCCATTCGGTCATGATTTAGGCCCTGACCCTATGCCGCGCGTTCGGCTAGGCGGCGCTCTATAGCGTCCCAAATCGTCGCAGTGGTATCGGTGCCGTTGAACCCGTCTATCGCCATGATGCCCGTGGGGGACGTGACGTTGATTTCAGTCAGCCACTTGCCGCCGATCACGTCGATGCCGACGAACAGCAGCCCGCGTGCCTTAAGCTCTGGCCCTAACGCCGCGCATATCTCGCGCTCGGTTTCGCTCAGTTCGGTCGCCTGCGCCGATCCTCCCGCCGCGAGGTTGGAGCGGATTTCACCCTTGCCCGGAATGCGGTTGATTGCGCCGGTCACTTCGCCGTCGATCAGCACGATGCGTTTGTCGCCTTCGCGCACCTCGGGCAGGAACGCCTGCACCATATAGGGTTCGCGCCACACCTGACCGAATAATTCGGACAGCGCCGCCATATTGGCACCATCGCGGCCGATGCGAAACACTGCCGCGCCGCCATTGCCGTGGAGCGGCTTGACCACCACCTCGCCATGTTCGGCGTGAAAACGGCGCAGTTCGCTAAGGTCGCGGGTAATCATCGTCGGCGGCATGAAGCGCGCATAGTCGAGCACCCACAGTTTTTCTGGCGCGTTGCGCACGCTCACCGGATCATTGACGACCAATGTTTCGTGGCCAATCCGCTCCAGCAAATGTGTGGCGGTGATGTAGCCCAGATCGAACGGCGGGTCTTGACGCATCAGCACAACATCAATGTCGCGACCAAGGTCGATACGTCCACGCGCGCCAAAGCGGAAATGCGCGCCCGGCGTGCGCTCGACATGCTCGACAGGGTGAGCGCTGGCGGTGAGGCGCCCCGCGTCGCCCGACTGCTCCCCCGGTTGCGTCCAGGTCAAATCTTCGGCCAAGTAATGCCAGATACTATGGCCGCGCGCCTGTGCTTCCAGCATCAATGCAAAGCTGGAATCGCCTGCAATTTTGAGGCCTTCCATCGGGTCCATCTGAACGGCTACGCGCAAAGTCATCGGTCTTTATTCCTTTTAGCCCATCCACACGTTGGTCAAATGGTGCGGCCAGCGCCCCGGTGCAAGCAGGATAACGTCGATCCGTGTTATATCGCCTTGTTTCGCATGGCGCGGTGCCAATATGTTTGCTGCCGCAGCAACACGGTGCAGGCGGTGTGCGTCAATCGCGGTGTCCAGCGCTTGCTGGCTGCTACGCCATTTGACCTCGACAAAGGCGAGCGTCTTGCCGCGCCGCGCAATCAGATCAACCTCGCCGCCATGGACGCGGGCGCGCGTGGCAAGTATCCGCCACCCTTTGAGGCGCAAATACCATGCGGCAAGACTTTCGGCCCTGCGGCCCTGCGCCTCGGTAAGAGCGCGGCCTTCTTTTTTGGAACGCTTTCTGGTCATGTCTTTCCGCGCAGGTTGAGGGCAATCGCATAGGCCTCGTCGCGCGATATGGCGAAGCGCTTGGCGACGTCGCGTGCGGCACGCGACGCGGGTGCGGAGATCATCGCCTCTGCTAATGCGGCGCGGACAGCCTCGGGATCGGCCTCGGCTGGCTTCGCTTCGGGTGGCGGCGCGACAACGACGACAATCTCGCCCTTTGGTGGCGTGGCGAAGTGCTGCGTCAGCGTATCGAGCCGTCCGGTGATGACTTCCTCATGCAGCTTGGTCAGTTCGCGTGCTACGCTGGCATCGCGCGGCCCCAGTGCGTCTGCCATTGCAGACAGGCTGGCGGCAAGGCGCGGCCCGCTTTCGTAAAAAACCAGCGTCGCCTTTATGCCCGCAAGTTCGGCCAGTGCCTTGGCCCGCGCGCCCGCCTTACTCGGCAAAAAGCCCGCAAACAGAAAACGGTCGGTCGGCAGGCCCGACACCGATAGTGCGGCGATGGCGGCACATGGCCCCGGCACTGCCGTGACCCTATGCCCAGCGGCGCGGGCATCGCGCACCAGCCGATATCCGGGGTCGGAGATGAGCGGCGTTCCGGCATCGGACACCAGCACGACGACCTCATGCGCCAGCCGCGCCACCAGCGAGGCACGTTGTGCATCGCTGGCATGATCGTCGTGGCGCAACAGCGGTCGTTTAATTCCGAACAAGTGAAGCAGTTTGCCCGCGACCCGCGTATCTTCGCACGCCACCACGTCAGCGGCGGATAAAATCGCCTGTGCGCGGGGGGATAGATCACCAAGGTTGCCGATGGGTGTCGAGACGATGTAAAGACCGGGCAAGGGAGATTGGGACATGAACGCAACCATGGCAGAGCAAGGCACCTTGCGGCAAGGGGCAGCATACGCGCGCACATTGTTGATCGGTGCAACCGCATTGTTGCTCAGCGCCTGCCAGACTATGGTTCCGCGCGGCGATGTGCCCGCAACGCCCACGCCCACTGCGACTAGCGACGTTTCGGTCGGGTTGCCCGTCGATACCGAACGTCACCGTGTCGCGCTGCTCGTCCCGCAAACCGGACCCGATGCGGCGGTTGGCGAATCGATTGCCAACGCGACCACCATGGCATTGCTCGATTCGCGCAGCGACCGTGTGCGTATCACCATTTACGACACTGGCGCGGGTGCGGCGGCGGCGGCGAGCCAAGCGATAGCCGAGGGCAATAAGCTCATCCTTGGGCCACTGCTCGCCGATGATGTCCGCGCCGTGCAATCGATCGCACAGGCCGCCAATGTCCCGCTCATCAGCTTCTCCAACGACAGCAGCGTCGCCGGCAACGGCACCTACCTGCTGGGCTTTGAACCGGGCCAAGCGGTCGGCCGCGTTGTCGCCCACGCCCGTGCACAGGGGATGACGCGCTTTGGCGCTTTGGTCCCGCGCAGCGTTTATGGCGAGCGCGCACTGGCGGCAATGCGCGCCTCCGTGACGGCGGCGGGCGGCACATTGGTGTCGAGCCAGGCCTATGACCGTTCGGCGAGCGGCCTGTCGGGCAGCGCACGGCAACTTGCGCGTAGCGGCGCGATGGACGCGATCCTGATTGCCGATAGCGGGCAGACGGCAATCCGCGCCGTGCCTTTGTTGCGGCAAGGCGGCGCGGTCGGCGTCCACATCCTTGGCACCGAGCTGTGGAACACCGAAAACGCGATTGCGGGCAATGCCGCGATGCAGGGCGCGTGGTTCGCCAGCGTCTCCGACGGGCTGTTCGATCAACTCACGGCCCGCTACCGCGAACGTTATGGCCGGGCGCCATACCGCATCGCCAGCCTTGGCTATGACGCGGTGTTGCTGACGGTGCGGATGACGCGCGACTGGCGGCCGGGGACCAATTTCCCGCAAAGCCGCCTGTTCGCCGAGGACGGTTTTGGCGGGATTGACGGCATTTTCCGCTTTGACACACGCGGCATAGCGGTGCGCGCGCTGGAGGTCAGCGAGGTGCGTAACGGCGGTTTTGCGGTGATCGACGCCGCCCCGACGCGCTGGTGAGATTTAAACCTCTTATTGACATTTTATATCGTAATGGTATTAAGATCTCGTTGTAGCGCAGAGGTGGGAAGCGCCACCCCACACACTTCGGTTCGCTGGAGTAGAGGCTTTTAGCCGAGAGATCGCGGTTGGCAACGCGCTCGCTTAGACGATTAAAGGGGAAGGTTCGCGCCTTCCCCTTTTTCAATATAATGTCTTCAATGCACCATTGAGCCTGCGACTATCGATGTGGCTTTGCTTGATCAGGTAAGCGCTTTTGACGTTGTAGCTGCCATGCCTGTTTTGCTCGAGCGCTATCGCGACCAAAGCAAATTCGCGAGTGCCAACGCCGGGCTCGATACGTTTAACCAGATAAAAACCGTTGCCACCTCTCGCGTCCTGACCGGCATAAGTCGGCGACCGCAAGATGTCGATAATGTTGGCTTTGATAACTGGGTAGTCTTCAGGATGATCAAGGGCGATGTGCGCATGGCAGGCCTTACTTACCCAGACGTCAGCACTGTCCAGCTCTGTGCCCAATGCACGATTGATTATTTCAACCGGCAACGGCCCGATATGGAAAGCAGGAAAATTTGCCACGTCAGCGATCACTTGAACCGATAGCGTCGCTCACCCAATGCTCTGGCCCGTCTTGGCCCAATCGGCCATGAATCCCTCAATACCCTTGTCGGTCAGCACATGTTTGAACAGCCCGCGAATGACCGACGGCGGCGCGGTCATGACATCGGCACCGATCCGGGCGGCTTCGAGCACGTGGATGCCGTGGCGGACAGACGCGACAAGGATTTCGGTGTCGAAACTGTAATTGTCGTAAATCAGGCGAATGTCCTCGATCAACGCCATGCCATCAAAGCCATTATCGTCATGCCGTCCAACAAACGGCGAGATGAAGCTCGCCCCCGCTTTGGCCGCAAGCAGCGCCTGATTGGCGGAGAAACACAAGGTCACATTGACCATTGTTCCTTCGCTGGTCAGCGCCTTGCAGGTCTTGAGGCCGTCGATGGTCAGCGGCACCTTGATGCAGACATTATCGGCGATTTTGCGCAGGATTTCGGCCTCGCGCAGCATACCCAGATGATCGAGCGCGACAACTTCGGCCGACACCGGACCATCGACCAGTCCGCAAATCTCGCGCACTACCTCGATGAAGTCGCGCCCTGCTTTGGCGATTAACGACGGGTTGGTGGTGACCCCGTCGAGCAACCCGGTGGCGGCCAGATCGGCGATGTCGGCGGTGTCAGCGGTATCGACGAAAAATTTCATTAGGTGGAATCCTTTGGCTGGGTTGAGACGCGACTAGCCTAAAAGCCGGAAAGAGTGAAGTCGCTGCTGACAATAAGGTGCGGCGCTGCTAGGGGCACCGGCAATCATGATCAACCTATCCGGAATCACAGTGCGCCTCGGCGGACGCGCCATCCTTGACCGCGCCAGCGCGACAATGCCGACGCGTGCCCGTGTCGGGCTTATCGGGCGCAATGGCGCTGGCAAAACCACGCTGATGAAGGCGATTATCGGCCAAATTGACCCCGATGAGGGAACAATCGACATGCCGCGAAACAGCCGGATCGGCTATATCGCACAGGAAGCGCCGTCGGGCACGATGACGCCGATAGAGGCGGTGCTCGCCGCTGATACAGAGCGCGCAGAGTTGCTCCACCGGGCCGAAACCACCGACGACATGCACCAGCTTGGCGAGATTCACGAGCGGCTGAACGCCATCGACGCGCACGCTGCGCCCGCCCGCGCCGCGCGCATCCTGGTCGGGCTAGGTTTCGCTGAGGCGGACCAACACCTTGCCCTCGACAGTTTTTCGGGTGGCTGGAAAATGCGCGTCGCGCTTGCGGCCTTGCTGTTTTCCGCGCCCGACATATTGTTGCTCGATGAACCATCGAACCACCTCGACCTAGAGGCAACCTTGTGGCTCGAAAGCTTCCTCAAAAACTATAGCGCGACGATGGTCGTCATCAGCCACGAACGTGACCTGCTCAACAATGTTGTCGATCATATCCTTCATCTGGAGGGCGGCAAAACCACGCTTTACGTCGGCGGTTACGACAGTTTTGAGCGGCAACGCGCCGAACGCGCCGCGCAGCTCGCGGCCGCCAAGGCGTCACAGGATGCCCAGCGCGCCAAGCTACAGGATTATGTCGCGCGCAACAGCGCCCGTGCATCGACCGCCAAACAGGCGCAAAGCCGGGCCAAAGCACTGGCACGGATGCAACCGATTGCGGCGCTGAGCGAAGATCCCTCGCTCAGTTTTGATTTCCCCAGCCCCGATGAATTGAAACCGCCGCTGGTGACGCTTGATATGGCCAGCGTTGGCTATACGACAGGCAAGCCGATCCTAGAGCGGCTCAACCTGCGGCTCGACCCCGATGATCGCGTCGCGCTGCTCGGGCGTAACGGCAATGGCAAGACGACGCTGGCGCGGTTGCTAGCGGCGCAACTGGCACCGATGGATGGGGAAATGACAGCGGCGGGCAAGATGCGCGTCGGTTATTTTACGCAATATCAGGTCGAGGAGCTTGACGGGCGCGATACGCCGCTAGAGCATATGAGCCGCGCGATGAAGGGTGCGACCCCCGGCGCGGTGCGCGGGCAATTGGGGCGGTTCGGCTTTTCTGGGTCAAAGGCGATTACCCAAGTTGGCAAGCTGTCGGGCGGCGAACGCGCGCGGCTCGCGCTGGCGCTGATTACCCGCGAAGCGCCGCACATGCTGATCCTCGATGAGCCGACCAACCACCTTGACGTCGATGCGCGCGAAGCGCTGGTGCAGGCGCTCAACGCCTATGACGGCGCGGTGGTGCTGGTCAGCCATGATCGGCACATGTTAGAGCTCACCGCCGACCGGCTGGTGCTGGTCGATGGCGGCACCGCCACCGACTTTGTCGGCAGCCTCGATGATTATACCGATCTCATCCTTGGCCGAAATCAGCCCAAGGCGAGCGGCGGCGGCAACGGCGCATCAAGGGGCAATAGCAAGGAAGAGCGCAAGGCGGCGGCGCGGATGCGCGAACAGCAACAGGTGTTGCGCAAAGCGGTCCGCGATGCCGAGGCAGACATGGCCAAACTGGAAGTGACGATCAGCGCTATCGACCGCGCTATGTTCGACCCCAAAAGCGCGCCCGCAGACTATGCCAGCCTGACCATGAGTGAGTTGATGCAGCGCCGAGCGAAATTGGCCGAAGCAATGCAGGCCGCCGAAGCACGCTGGGTCGCGGCTAGTGAGGCTTTGGAGAGTGACGAAGTAGTTTAACTTTCCTACAACCTGCTGCCAAGGTAATATACGAGCTGTTTCACGACTCCGACTCTTTTGGCATTGTTGATACTATCCCCCGTTCGTGCTGAGCCTGTCGAAGCACTGTCCTACTCCGTCACACGGGCAAGATATGAAAGACAGCCCTTCGACAAGCTCAGGGCGAACGGGCAGGGGAGGTAAGGGTGTATTAAGTTGACACCACACCCACAATACTAGGCGCAAACCCGCAGACGGTCGTTGTTTTACCCCTTGTTTAGTGTCAACCAAGACCCCAGTGCATCTTCACACATGCGCCTCGCACAAATGCAATATGCGCGATGATTGAAAAGTTAGACCAGCGCCGCAAACCCCATTCTTGGTGTCAACTTTGGGCCGCGCTACCGCCCCGCGCCGCCAAGCCCGAACACCGCGATCAACAGCGGGTCGTTGGTCGCTTGTGGGTTGGCACGGATCGCGCTTTCCTCGGCGCTGATCGCCCGCCAGATACCGCTATTGGCCCCATCGGTGACGTCGCGCGCCAGACCTGCGATGTCATAACCGCTGACCACGCGTAGAGCCTGCCCGACAATGTCGTTTTGCGTCAACCGCAGCGCATCACCCACGGCGGGGAACATCGCGCTGACAAGGCCGCCACCAAGCTGTTGCTCTAGCAGCGCCGTTGCAGCGGCAGGACCGCTTACGCCCCGCACGATCGACACGGCGTCGGCGATGCTGATCGAGGTGATGGCATCGGTAATGATCGGGGCGGCGCGTTCGGCTCCGCGCTCCGCGACGCTGTTCAGGCTGCGCGCCAGCCGTTCGCGAACCGGCGCTGATCCCAGCACTTGACTGATTAGCGACCCGCCGCCCGCGAACTGCGCTGGCAAGGCTATGCGCGCAAGCGAATGGTCGTAAAATCCGCCGGGTTGCAGCAATGCGGCAAAGGCGCGCTGTGACGACAGCGTCAGCAAGCGGCGGATCGCCTCAACCAGGCTGAACCCGCCGCCCATGCTGGCGCACGCGGACAGCGATAGCAACGGCACGCTCGCCCCCGCCGCCAACAGGAATCGACGATTAAAAAGCTGTTCGTTCATTACGACCTCCATCATTTTATGGACGGAGCATCCCACGCTTTGGGGTGATTGCAAAGAGGTATGGCGTTCCCTTCCTGTTCCTGTTATCTAATGCGCATTATGGCCAAACCAAAATCCAGTTTCGTGTGCCAATCCTGCGGTTCGCAGCATAGCCGATGGCAGGGACAGTGCCCCGATTGCGGCGAATGGAACCAAATGGCGCAAGAGGCACCCGTGACTGCCTTTGCGCAGAAACATGATCTGGCAAAGGGTGGCCGCGCGCTGAGCCTGCACAGCCTGTCGGGTGAGGAGCCGCTGCCAGCGCGGTTATCGACCGGCATAGCAGAGTTTGATTCGGCGCTGGGCGGCGGGTTGGTAGCGGGGTCGGTCAGTCTGATCGGCGGCGATCCGGGCATCGGTAAATCGACGCTGTTGTTGCAGGTTGCGGGCAGACTGGCGCTGGTGGGGCGGAATATTGCTTATGTCTCGGGCGAAGAAGCTGTGGCGCAAATCCGCCTGCGCGCCGCTCGGTTGGGCTATGCCAATGCGCCGGTCACGCTGGCGTCGGCAACGTCGGTGCGGGATATACTGACAACATTTGGGAAAGGCACAGCGCCCGATCTGCTGGTCATCGATTCGATTCAAACCATGCACAGCGACCTGATAGAGGGAGCGCCGGGCACGGTTTCCCAGGTTCGCGCATCGGCGCAGGAGCTGATTCGCTTTGCCAAAGAGCGCGGCATCGCACTGATATTGGTGGGCCATGTGACCAAGGATGGCAGCCTTGCTGGCCCGCGTGTGCTTGAACATATGGTTGATACGGTGCTGGCGTTTGAGGGCGAGCGCAGCCACCAATACCGCATCTTGCGCAGCGTCAAAAACCGCTTTGGCGGTACCGATGAAATTGGTGTGTTTGCGATGGGAGCAGGCGGGCTGGCGGAGGTGAGCAATCCGTCCGCTCTGTTCCTGACCGACCGTCACGGCGAAGCAGCGGCGGGGACGGCGGTGTTCCCGGCGATGGAAGGAACGCGCCCCGTGCTGGTCGAGATACAAGCGCTCACCCTGCGCCTGTCGAGCGGGGCGACGCCGCGCCGCGCCGTCGTCGGATGGGACGCCAGCCGCCTAGCGATGATCCTGGCGGTGCTGGAGGCGCGGTGCGGTCTGTCGCTATCCTCGGCAGAGGTCTATCTCAATGTCGCGGGCGGCTATCGCCTGACCGACCCGGCGGCTGATCTGGCGGTGGCGGCGGCCATCGTCTCGGCCTTTGCCGAACGACCGCTACCCGCCGATTCCGTGGTTTTTGGCGAAATTGCGCTGTCGGGCGAATTGCGCCCCGTGGCACATGCCGCGCTACGCCTGAAAGAGTCGGCAAAACTCGGCTTCACTCGTGCCATCGTGCCAGCGGCTGGTGCGGCGTCTTTTTCTGGCCTTCCTCACACGTCTTCACAACCTTCCCCTAGCGTAAACGCTAGCGGCGTAGCGGGCGCGGCTGCTGCGATGCAGATTGCGGCGCACGCGCGGCTGGGGCAATGCGTTGACCAATTGCTGGGGAGAGGATAGCGGACGAACGGTAAGGACTCTCCCATGGCTGGTTTCACTGCTTTCGACATCATCATCCTGCTCAGCCTTGGCGCAGGGCTTGTGACAGGGTTCCTGCGCGGCTTTGTGCAGGAAGTGCTGTCGCTTGCGGCGCTGCTCGTCGCGCTGTTCGCGCTCAGGCTGTTCCATGCGCCGCTCAGCACAGCGTTGGAGGGCAGCATCGGCACCGCCGCTGGTGCGTCGGCGCTGGCGTTCGCGCTCATCATGGGGGTGATCTGGGGCGGCGGAAAGTTTGTGGCTTCTCGCATTGGCGGGGCAACACGCAGCAGTTTTGTCGGCCCGTTTGATCGTGTGCTTGGCGGCGGGTTTGGCATGATAAAGTCGCTGTTGATTGCGGCGACCGTCTTCATGTTGCTGATGCTGGTCTATGACGTGGTTTATGGCCCGCGCAGCGCGCGCCCGACATGGCTGGCGACAAGCCGCACCTATCCGCTGATACGCGCGACCAGTGCGGCGCTATCCGACGTTATCGCAGAGCGATTGAACGACGCGCGTGCCACTGCGCCGCCCGCCACAGACGCGGCACCGTGAACGCACCGCTCTATACCACCGAAATACTGCGACTGGCGGTTGATGCTGCCAACTATCCGCGCCTCTTCACCCCGCACGCTAGCGATGAGGCGCGCACGCCGATTTGCGGTAGCCGCATAACGGTTGATGTGGAGGTCGATCTGGCTGGGCGAATTTGCGCCGTCGGGATGGATGTTCATGCCTGCGCTATGGGGCAGGCGTCGGCGGCGTTGTTTGCTGGCGGTGTTTATGGCCGGACGAGCGATGAAATTGAAGGCGCGGCGACGGCGTTAGGCGAGTGGCTGTCGGGTGAATCGGACATGCCGCCAGACTGGCCAGGCGTAGCAGCGCTGGCCCCCGCTATCCCCCACAGTGCGCGCCACGCGGCGATCCTGTTGCCTTTTCGCGCAGGGGCAGCAGCGGCAAAGCGCGCGAACATGCGTGAAGGAGGACAGGCGGCATGATTGACCATGGCAGACGCGGCCTGTTTGCCTGTGCAGCATTGTCCGCTGCGTTAGCCATCGCGGCAGGAGCCTTTGGCGCACACGGCGCTGCGGATGAGCAGGCGGCCGGCTGGTTGCGGACGGGCGGTCTTTATCAACTGATTCATGCGGTAGCCGCGATAGCGTTGATACGGTTGGCGCCGCGTGCCGCTTGGGCGATGCTGATCGGCGCAGGCCTATTTGCGGCTACGCTTTACGCCATGGCGCTCGGCGCGCCGCACTGGCTGGGGGCAGTTACGCCGATTGGTGGGGCGGTGATGATTGGTGCGTGGCTCACGGTGGCGGTGGGGGCAATGCGGCGGGGTTAGGACGCCTCTTCGTCCAAAAACGCCCCGACATCGGCCAGCGCCACGTCTTTGGCTACAAAGCTCTGCCCAATTCCGCGCGCCAGGATGAAGGGCAGGGTGCCGCCGCTCATTTTCTTGTCATGGCGCATATGATCAACCAACGCCTCGCCGCCTGCATTGATACCCGCCTCCGCCAATGTTGTGGGCAGGCCACAAGCCGCGATGTGCGCCGTGATGCGCTCCGCCTCTTGCTTCGTGCACAAGCCGAGCCGCGCCGAGTAGCGGAATGCCATTGCCATTCCCGCCGCCACTGCTTCGCCGTGCAACAGGCGGTCGGAAAATCCCGCCTCCGCCTCCAGCGCGTGGCCGAACGTGTGACCAAGGTTGAGCAACGCCCGTATGTCGTGCGTTTCGCGTTCATCGGCGGCGACAATGCGCGCCTTGGCTGAAACACTAGCAGCAATGGCATGGACTTGCGCGGTGCGGCCCCCCGCGAGCAACGCAGCCGCGTTGCCTTCGCACCATTCAAAGAAAGCGAAATCGTCAATCAACCCATATTTCAGGACCTCAGCATAGCCACTACGCATTTCACGCGGCGGCAATGTGTCGAGCACCTCTGGGTCGATCAGCACCAATGCTGGCTGGTGGAATGTGCCGACCAGATTTTTGCCTGCCGCGACATTGATCGCTGTTTTGCCCCCGACCGACGAATCGACCTGCGCCAGCAATGTCGTCGGTATCTGGACGAACTGGCACCCGCGTTTCAATATGGATGCAGCAAAGCCGACTAGGTCACCGATTACTCCGCCGCCCAACGCAATGATGGTGTCGCTGCGCTCAACTCCGCGCTGTAAGAGAGCGTCGCAAAGTTCGGCGAGCACCGGCCAGCTTTTGGTCGCTTCACCAGCCGGGAGGACGATCGAGTCGATGTTGATGCCTGCCGTCTCGCAGCTCGATGCCAAGCGGGGCAGCACATGGTTCGCAACATTAGCGTCGGTGACGACAACCAGCCTCCCTTCGCGCGCATAAGAGGCAAGCCATTCGCCCGCCCGCGCCAATAGGCCGGCCTCGATGAGGATGTCATAGGCGCGTGTGTCGAGGGTAATATTAATCTTGGTCACGGCCTATAATCTTTCAGTGCAGCGATAATCGCATCAACCGCGCGGGAATGCGGCGTTGCATCGGATATAATATGGATGGGGGCCAGCGCGTAGCAGGGTCGGCGCTGTTCTAGCAATTGCGACAGTGTTTCGGACGGGTCGCCGCTAAGCAACAATGGCCGGGTGTTGCGCCGCGAAGTGCGCTCAACCAGCGTTGCTACGGGCACGTCGAGCCACACCGCTATGCCGTGCTGCAATATTGCTGCTCGCGTATCCGGCTGAACAAAGGCGCCGCCACCCGTGGCAAGGACGCTAGGCCCTTTTTGCAACAGGCGGTTAATGACTCGTCGTTCGCCATCGCGAAAATGGGGCTCGCCAAATTTTGCGAATAGCTCTGTTATGGATAACCCAGCCGCGCGCTCAATCTCTTCATCGGCATCGCAAAATGGCAACCCAAGCCGTAGCGCAAGGCGTCGGCCTATCGTCGACTTCCCTGACCCCATCATCCCGACCAAGACAAGTGGACGGTCAATAGGTAATAGGCCATTTTGGCGTTGTGGACTGTTTGCTGTGGTCACCAGACGTGGCCTATCGCGCCATGCGGCGCTGTGCAATCGCTTGCATACGGGATAGGCATTGCCGATTCGGGCTCGAAGCCGCTAAAGGCAATCTATATGCCGCTGCGATAGAGGACGATTACTGGTGCGATTGGCAAGTAAGGCGATGATGTTGGGCGGCGTTGCGTTGACCGCTATTTTGACAATATCATTTATCGGCCCAGTGCTGGCACAGGAGTCGATTCTGCCGCCGGGATTTGAGCAACCTGCACCGCGCCCCGCGCAGCCTCGGCCTGCGCCGCCGCGCCCTTCACCACCTCGTCCTGTGCCCGCGCCGACACCGAGCCCGACGGTATCGCCGCAACCACACCCGTCGGCCACTCCGACAAACCAGACGTCACCTCGGGCCAGTGCATTACCTGCGCCCCCTGTGCCAATAGGGGGGGTTAGTGGAACAGATGCGGAGCCTGCCGCCGACACGCTCCCACTAGCGCCGCCGCGTTATGATTTGCCGCCGGGATCGCGTAGATCGCTGGGGCGTGTGGGGCCGCTAACCCCCGAAAGCGGCGGGCTTGCCTCCAACGCCTTTGGCAATCGCGGGCGTTATCTGACGATATTGATGGATAGGACAAGGCAGCCCATCGTTTCGCGTTGGGGCAGCATCTTGTTACGCCGCGCGATGCTTTCGGCGGTTGACACGCCTGCAAATGTCAATGGTGCAGACTTTGCTGCGGCCCGTGCGTGGGTGCTGCTGGGGCAGGGCGAATCGGTTGCCGCGCGGATGCTGGTTCAGTCTGTCGATGTTGACAAGGCGACCCCGCGCATGCGCAATGTGGCGATGCAGACCTATCTCGCCAATGGCGATCCGGCGGGTCTGTGCCCTTATGCGCCAGCGATGGCAGGGCCCGACAAAACATGGCAGTTGGTTCAGGCGATGTGTGCGTCGTTGGTGGGTGAGCCGGGAACGGCGACAGCGGTCATCGAACGGGTTCGGCGTAGCGGGCAAATGCAAGCCATTGACGTTAAGTTTGCCGAAAAAATAGTTGGCGCTGGCAGCAACAGCAATCGTTCCGCCATCATCCGTTGGGATGGTGTCGAGCAGCTGACGCCGTGGCGCTTTGGCCTGGCGAGCGCCACGGGCGTTCCAATACCTGATACTCTTTGGCAAACGGCGACGCCCGCGATGCGGCGTTGGGCTGTGCAATTGCCGATGATTGACATCGACAGGCGGTTAGCCAGCGCGAGCGATGCTGCATCTGGTGGCGGACTGTCGGCGCGCGGCTATGTTGATTTAGTCAGCTTTGCTGCGGCGCAGGACGAGCCATCGGTAACCACGACTGGGCTCGCGGATGCGGTGCGGGGCAGCTTTGTCTATTCGCAATTGTCGGATCGACTGGCCGCAATCGTAGGTTTGGCGACGTCGGGAACCAACCCCTATGCGGGCAAAGTTTTGGCTGCACGTGCGGCGGCGCGTGTTGGCCCCACGGACATCACGGATGATGAGGGGTTTCAGCTGATTGCGGCGATGTTTGCCGGCGGGCTGGATAATAATGCGATGGCGTGGGCACCAAAGGTTTCAGTGGGAAGTCAGGCATGGGGGTTGCTCAGCGTCGGATCTCCGCGCCCGCTAGTCGGCGTGTCGGGCGGCAATGTGGGTGATTTTGCCGACGATGATGATAGCGTCGGCGCGTTACGCACACGCTTTCTGGCCGCTGCGTTGATCGGGCTTGACCGCGTGAGCAGGGGTGACGCGAATGGCCTTGCGTCAGACCATCACCTTGCGTTGGATACGAACACACGTTGGACTCGTGCAATTTCACTGGCGGCACAGCGCGGTGAGCCGGGCACTGTCGCGCTGCTCGCTGCAGTGGGCTTGCAGGGGCATAGCTGGGCCGATGTGCCGCCGTATCACCTTTATCACATCACGGCCGCGCTGCGGCGCGTAGGGTTGGGGGCCGAAGCGCGGATGATCGCGGCAGAGGCTCTTTCGCGCGTGTGAACGCATCATTGCATGATGATGGAGCACGACTTAGCGATGCCGACCGTGCGCTGATTGATCGCTATCTGGACATGCTGGCGGCTGATCGTGGCGCGGCCCGCAACACGTTGATCGCCTATGCGCGCGATCTTGAAATACTGGCGGAGGAATTGCGCAAATCGGGCGGACTTGGTGGCGCGGAAGCCGCCGACGTTCAAGGCGCACTGCACCCATTTCAGCGGCTTGCAGCTTCTAGTCAAGCGCGCAAAGTATCTGTATTGAAAGGATTTTATTATTTTCTGGAAGCAGAAGGGTTGCGAAGCGACAATCCTGCATCCGCGCTTAGCCGACCGACCACGCGCCGCCCCCTGCCGCGCCTGTTATCACATGAAGAGATAGCAGGGCTGTTCGCCTTGGCCGAGGAGCGGGCAGGCGGAGAAGGGGCACGCGATGCCGATGTGCGGATGCTGTGCTTGCTGGAATTGCTCTATGGTTCGGGTCTGCGCGCAACTGAGCTGGTGACGCTGCCGCTGCGGGCGTGGAGCGCGGAGCGGCCCTATCTAATTGTTCGGGGCAAGGGCGATAGGGAGCGGCTGGTGCCAGTGTCGAACCGCGCGCGCGCCGCGCTGCAACGGTGGGTTCCGAGGCTGCCCATAGGGTCGGCGTGGCTGTTTCCGGTGCGCGGCAAGCCAATATCCCGCGTGCGCCTGTTCCAATTACTGCGTGCGCTTGCAGCAGCGGTGGGCATAGCGCCAGAGCGCGTCAGCCCACATGTGCTGCGCCACGCCTTTGCCACGCATTTGTTGGAGGGCGGGGCGGATTTGCGCGCGTTACAGACATTGCTGGGCCATGCCGACATCGCCACGACCGAGATATATACGCATGTCGACAGCCGCCATCTGGTCGAACTGGTCAATGCGCGTCACCCGCTAGCGCAGATGCAGGTTGGCCGCCGCAATGATTGACGACCAGCGCCCATGCTTCTAGTCCCAAGCCGCAATGATGACCTATTTAGAATTTGAAAAGCCGGTCGCGGCGCTACAGGACCAGATCGCCGATTTGCGAAAAACGGCAGTAGATCAAGACCTTGACGTCGCGGCGGAGGTTGAAAAGCTTGAGGGCAAGGCGGCGCAGATTTTGCGCGACCTTTATACCAAGCTGACCCCGTGGCAGAAAACGCAAGTCGCGCGCCACCCGCAGCGCCCCCATTTCCTGCAATTGGTGGCAGGGCTGTTTGACGATTTTCTGCCACTGGCCGGGGATCGCGCCTTTGGCGACGATCAGGCGATTTTGGGCGGACTGGCGCGGCTCGGCACCCGCCGCCTAGTCGTCATCGGCCATGAAAAGGGCGATGATACCGCCAGCCGCCTCAAACATAATTTCGGTATGGGCAAGCCGGAGGGCTATCGCAAGGCGATCCGCCTGATGCAGCTCGCCGAACGATTTGGGCTGCCCGTCGTGACATTGGTCGATACATCGGGCGCATTTCCGGGGATTGAGGCGGAGGAACGCGGTCAGGCCGAAGCCATCGCCCGTTCGACCGAACAATGTATCGCGCTGGGCGTGCCAATTGTTGCCGCTATTGTGGGTGAGGGCGGTTCGGGCGGAGCCATTGCTCTCGCGGCGGCTGACCATGTGATGATGTTCGAACATGCGGTTTACGCGGTCATTTCGCCCGAAGGCTGTGCGTCGATATTGTGGCGCACGGGTGATAAAGCCGCTGACGCCGCCGCCGCGATGCGGGTGACGGCGCAGGATTTGCAGCAATTGGGCGTGATCGACGAAATTGTGCCGGAGCCGATTGGCGGCGCCCACCGCGATCCCGCAGCGGCGATTGATTCGCTACGCAAAGCGTTGGAAGCCGCTTTGAAACGGCTGTCGGGTAAAACCCCCGATGCGGTGCGCCGCGCACGCGAGGAAAAATATCTGGCGATGGGAAGAGCTTAACGAACCCGCACGCTGCACTGGCACAGTCCGGTTGGACTTCGTTCATCTGTCATGCCATAACTCGGTGCTACTAGAGTCGGATGCCAATATATTGAGCCGTTCGCCCTGAGGAGCCGCTGACCCTGAGCCTGTCGAAGGGCGAAGCGGCGTCTCGAAGGGCTGCCTTATCGGTGCTTCGAGACGGAACCTCCCCCAGGATCAAGTCCGGGGTCACTTCCTCCTCAGCACGAACGGGGTAGGATTGGGTCAATGTAAAGTCATCACGGCCAAGGTGACGCGGGAGAATATGATGTCGAAAATAGCCCATATAATCGTGATAGCATCGAGCGCGATGGCGGTGGCGATCGCCACGCCTGCCCAAACACAAACGAGTGCGCAAACCACGGTCACGCCGCGCGCGCTGAGTGTTCAGCCATTTTCGCAATCCGAAAAAGCGCAGGGCGCGCAGGCACACACCCAGATCATGGCCGAGTTTGGCGATGCTTATGCAGGGCCACAGGCCAATTATGTCCGCAGCGTCGGTCAAACGATTGCGGTGCAAAGCGGGCTGTCGAGTGCGCGCACCGACTTTACCGTCACTTTGCTCAATTCGCCGGTGAACAACGCTTTTGCGCTGCCTGGCGGCTATATTTATTGCACGCGGCAATTGATGGCGCTGATGAATAATGAGGCGGAACTGGCAGGCGTGCTGGGGCATGAGGTCGGCCATACCGCCGCGCGCCATTCGCGGGCGCGGCAACGGCGGGCCACGCGCAATTCGATTTTAGGCGTGCTGGCGACGGTGCTGGGCGGCGCGATTGGCGACAATGGCGGGATATTGGGCGGGCTGGGCGGTATTCTCCAAAATAATGCGATGCAGGCCGCGCAAGTCGCGACGCTGGGATTTTCGCGCTCGCAGGAGACACAGGCCGATGACTTAGGCGTTCGCTACTTAAGCGGTGCGGGCTATGATCCGATGGCGCTATCGACTGTGCTGGCCAGCCTTGCCGCGCAAAACAGCCTGGACGTCCGCGTCACAGGACAGGATGCGCGGTCGATCCCTGCATGGGCGAGCACCCACCCCGACCCCGCGTCGCGCGTGGCGCGGGCACTGGCGCAAGCACGAACGGCCAATGTGACCAATGGCCGCACCAACCGTGATGGATTTTTGACCGCACTCAACGGCGTGCTCTATGCCGATGACCCGCGCCAAGGCGTGGTAGAGGGGCAGAACTTTCTCCATCCCGACCTTCGCCTTGGCTTTACCGTGCCGCAGGGTTTTGGGATGCAAAACGGCACGGCGTCGGTGGGGATTAGCGGTACGTCGGGCCAAGCGCAATTTTCGACAGCGACCTATGCGGGCGATCTGAACGCCTATATCCGCGCTGCTTTTCAGGCGGTTGTCGGGCAGAATCAACAAGGAGCGGTGCTGGGTAACATCCAGCGCACGACCATAAACGGTATCCCCGCCGCCTATGCCTCCTCGCGCGTGACGACGCGGCAAGGACAGTTACAGCGGCAGATCGAGCTGACGATATTCGCCTATGCGTTCGCCCCCGACCGCGCCTATCATTTCGCGACCGTAGCACAGGCGGGGCAGACGCAGGCCTTCGATCCGATGTTTGCGAGCGTCCGGCGGTTGAGCGCGAGCGAGGCGGCGGCGATCCGCCCACGCAGGCTCAATGTGGTGACGGTGCGGCGCGGTGACACCATCGCCAGCCTTTCCGCGCGGATGGCCTATCCGGCGTTTCAGCAAGAGCGCTTTCTGGTGCTCAATGCGCTGAATGCAACCAGCACGGTGTCACCGGGACAGCGGGTGAAGATTGTGACTTACGGGACGTAGTTGCGGGCGAGCGAGAAACGGCCCACCCCGCTGCGACTATGCCACGTCAGCGGCATGGCAAGTCTCGCTCCCCTCCCGCTTGCGGGAGGGGGTGGGGGTGGGTTTTATAGATATGTTTCCACCGACGAAAAAGGGGCGAGAGCCTAAGCCCCCGCCCCTATTGTTTGTATTCGGCATCCGGCGGCGGGTAGCCAGCCGGATATGTGCCAAATTACATTTTCGCAGCAGCGTTATTGAACGTGCCGCTGATCTTGGTGCCAACCGATTGGAAGGCAGCGATGCCGGCAACGGCGATCAGGGCTGCGATCAGACCATATTCAATGGCGGTCGCGCCCTTGGAGTTGCGGACAAGCTTTTTGATCATGTTCATAATAATATCTCCTGGTTTCTAGCTCACATTTCCCGGTCGTCGCAGTTTTTGGCCGTTCGGACATTTATGAAATTAAGAGGAAAAAGTTGATGATCGGTTAAGATGTGAGGAGAATGGAGGAAAATGGCGGAAAGTTTTGCTCCAAAATCGGACAATTGAGCCTGCCTGCTTCAGATAGAAGCGCAGCAGACTCTATTGCCCATTTCTTTGCCGTGATTTCCGAGCCGTGGAATGTTCCATTCCACTCGAAATCACTCTAACTCTCCGCCAAAGCCTTATTACATTTTCGCCGCAGCGTTGTTGAATGTGCCTTTGATCTTGGTGCCGACGCCGGTGAAAGCGGTGATGCCGGCAACGGCGATCAGGGCTGCAATCAGGCCATATTCAATGGCGGTCGCACCCTTGGAGTTGCGGATAAGGTTCTTGAGATAGGTCATGTGTTCACTCCGTTCCAGATGGTCCCTACGCGGTAGCCATTGGCCGTGCGATGGCACAGCTATGCAGGACGGATGGTTAATATGACGTAAAGCGTTGCAAATGGCTCAGGTATTGTTCTCAACCGCCGTAGCAGTATTGTTCCACATCGCGGTGGCTTTGGCACCGAATGTGGTAATCGCGCCAAATGCAGCGAGTGAAATAAGCGCCGCGATCAAGCCATATTCAACGGCGGTGGCGGCGCGCTGGTTGCGCATCAATGTCGCAAAGAAAGTTCGCATAATTCTATACCTTGGTCAGAGGCTGTTATCAGTGTCCGTAACCATGGACTATGCATCGCAGCGGGTTAATGAATTACTCATGGAACAGGTGAAATGATGTTAACCCAAATTGTCGTTGCGGCTGCGCTGGTGAACGGTGCGGGGCAGGTGCTGGTTCAACAGCGCCGCGCAGGCGCGCAGCATGGCGGATGCTGGGAGTTTCCCGGTGGCAAGGCGGAAGCGGGCGAGCCATCGGCCGAGGCATTGGTGCGCGAACTGGCTGAGGAGCTTGGCATTGCCGTAGAATGCGGTGCGCTCCTGCCCATCGGTTTTTCTGATATTTTGGATGGCAATGGCAGGCAGCTGTTGCTGCTGTATCGCTGCGATACATGGCAGGGCGATGTGCAATGCCTTGATGCCGACGCCATGATGTGGATAGACCCCGCGCACCTTGGCACCCTGTTGATGCCGCCCGCCGATGTGCCGCTGATCGCCGCGTTGCTGCGCTCACTCAGGGCGTGATGGGCGTAAGGCTTGCTCCAGTGATGCCGTCGCGCTGCCGCGCCGCGCGGGTTTCGGCTGCGATGCATCGGGCGCCCAGCCTGAAAAATGGATGATGCGCAGCTGTTCGGTTGTGCGCGCGCCGCCCTCGTCGCAAAATATGGCATGAGACCGCTCAAAGCCAGCCCTGCTGATCGGGTGCACAGGTCCGCTTAGCACATTGCCAAGCGCCGCATCGCGCACATCGCGCACCAGCGCATACAACGTCGTGTAGGATAGCGAGAGTTGCTCGACATCGGTGACAATCAGCGCGAGGCCAATTTTATGGAGCAAATCACCAACTGCTTGCAGTGACAATTGCGGGTGCATCCGCGCGGTGGCTATGGGGGCATCGGCGGCAGCCATGGCGCTGCGTAGTTTTGGGAAACTGCCGTCGCCGATGACGCACCCCAGCAGCAGACCATCGGGTTTGAGCGCGTAGCGGCACCGCAACAGCGCAGCCGGAACATCGTTGACCCCCTCTAACCCGCCGGGCCAGAGGATGAGGTCATAGTTTTCGGGTTCGACGCCAAGCGCGTCCTCATCGGTGCAAATGGCACCGATGCGCCCAGCGAGGGTAGGACTAGACTCAACGATGGTCAGGCGCGTGCAGCGCTGTCGCACGGCAGTGATTAGGTTGGCGTTTCGCGCGCCAATGACAAGGGCATTGGTAAAATTGCGACTGACATCGTCGAGCCGCTCTAGCAGCATTTCCGCGATATGGTGATCAAAAAAGCCGGGTGCCTCGGGGCGTCGCTCACGGCGCATGGCGCGGCGGTGGCGGTCGAATATATCGCGTGGCGGTGCGGGCGTGTGCTTGAGCATGCTGCGCGGGCTTGTGCACGTGGGCGCGGCGAGTCACAAGACACGAATGGAAAGTGCACCGCCAACAATTTCTTTTGACCTTTCTACGGCTTTGGTGCGCGCAGGGCGGGGATTGATCGACCTTGTCCTGCCGCCGCGCTGTGTCGAGTGCGGGCAAGTGGTTCAGGGCGACACGGGCTTTTGCCCCGATTGCTGGGCGGGCCTGCGCTTTTTGAATGGCCCGGCCTGCGCGCGGTGCGACACGCCGTTCGATGTCGCGCAAGGCGAGGATGCGCTGTGCGCCGCGTGCATCGCCGAGCCGCCGCCCTATGACCGAGTAATCGTGCCATTGGCCTATGGCGCGGCGACCCGCGATGTCGTGATGCGCCTTAAATATGGGCGGCGCGTTGGCACGGCGCGGCTGATGGCGCGGTTGATGGTGCCGCAGCTGGCGGAATTGGCGGCGGCTAGCGAGGCGGTAACTGGGCGGCCGGTGGTGCTGGTTCCGGTTCCGCTGCATCGCTGGCGAATCTGGTGGCGCGGGTTTAATCAGGCTGCACTCTTGGCGCAGCATCTCGCCGATGCGGCCAGCTTGCCGCTGGCGATTGACGCGCTGATCCGCCATCGCAGCACGGGTTCGATGCGAGGGAGGGGAAAAAAGGCGCGTGCGCGCGCGGTACGCGGGGCCTTCAGCATAGGGCTGCACGGCGGTGATGCGGTGAGAGGGCGGCATATCATCCTGGTCGATGACGTGTTCACCACCGGCGCTACGGCGGCGGCCGTAACGCGCGTCTTGATGAAAGCGGGCGCGGTAAAGGTGAGCATTTGCGCCTTTGCCCGCGTTGTTGTGCACGCAGACGCCGATCAGGATTTTCTGCCCCCGCATTGACAGCGCGGCGCTGCTTCCCAATATCAATGATAGTCCGCTTTCGGGCTGCGAGGATGTACATCAGCAATGGCTACGATAGAAATCTATTCCAAACTCTATTGCCCCTATTGCCAGCGTGCCAAGGCGTTGCTCAAGGCAAAGGGCGCAGCCTATGAGGAATATGACATCACCTTTGGCGGGTTAAGGCGCGCTGAAATGCTGGAGCGCGCCGACGGGCAGAGCACGGTCCCGCAGATATTCATCAATGGCCAGCATATTGGCGGATGCGACGACATGATGGCGTTGGACAGAGGCGGCAAGCTCGACCCTTTATTGGCCGCCGCATGATTTCTTTCGACCTGTCTTGCCACTATAACCACATATTCGAAGCGTGGTTTCGCTCCAGCGCGGATTATGATGCACAGATCGTGCGCGGGCTCGTGGCCTGTCCGACATGTGGCGACACGGTGATTGCCAAGGCGGCGATGGCCCCCAATGTCGCGGGCAAGGGCAACCGCGCCGTGTCGGCGGAAACAACTACCCGCCCGATGACCAATGCCGCGCCAACGCTTCCGCCGGAAATAGCCGAAATGCTGGGGAGAATAGCACAGGCACAGGCCGAAGCATTACCAAAGTCACGCTGGGTCGGCCGCCGTTTTGCCGAAGAAGTGCGTGCAGTGCATAGTGCGAGCGAGGATGGTGATGCCCCCACGCCGGCCATCCATGGGCAGGCGACAGCGGCGGAGGCCGAGGCCTTGGCCGAAGAGGGCATTGCGATCATGCCATTGCTGGTGCCCTTTACGCCGCCGGAACTGCTGAATTGACGGCACGGGGCGCGGCCCGCTAAACGTGGCACTGGCCGCTTGCGGTCGTGCACCCGTAGCTCAGCCGGATAGAGCATCAGATTCCTAATCTGGGGGCCGTGGGTTCGAATCCCGCCGGGTGCACCAATTTTGCCTTTACGGTTGCCCTCAAGCGTTGGCTTTGCTAACGGCCCCATCAACGACGCGGAGGGATTCGCGGCGAGTGTTTTTCTTTTGCCTGTTTACGACACGCAATTGGGGTGGATAAAACCGCCCCGTAATAAAGGGTTAGTGGCTTTTTTATGCAGATTATGGTTCGCGAAAATAATGTTGACCAGGCGTTGCGCGCGCTCAAGAAAAAGCTGCAGCGCGAGGGCGTCTATCGCGAAATGAAGCTGCGCCGCCATTATGAAAAGCCTAGCGAAAAGCGCGCGCGTGACTTTGCTGCCGCCGTTCGCCGCGCCCGCAAGATGGAGCGCAAGCGTCAGGAACGCGACGGCGTTAAATAACCCGCTACACTATTTGCGATTGAGGGGTGGCTGGAAACGGCGGCCCCTTTTTCTTGCCTTTCCCACTCGAAAACGAGCGCGGCCTTTTTCTCTATGCACGTTGCGGTTAGCGTCAGCTAAGCTATAGCCGGGCAACATTGTTCTTCGATTGGGGAAATCACCATGTCCACCGCCTCCGCCGTTCCGCTGCGTCCCGTTGCCAAATCCGGGATTGCCATCCTTTGGGGCGGTATCATCCTATTGCTTGCTGGCGCGGTTGCGTGGGCGCTGTTCCTATCGAATGCCCCCGGCATTTCGATGACGACGGTGCGCGCTGGCAATGGAGCTTTCCCGACCGACAGCGAAGTCGCCTTCATCAAATATGAAGGACGCTTGGCCGCAGACGGCACGGTGTTCGACACAGGCGATAACACGCCATTACCCGTCGGCAGTATGATCCCCGGCTTCTCGCAGGGGCTGAAGCGGATGCAGGTTGGCGGCAAATATATTCTGCGCATTCCGGCGGCACTGGCCTATGGCGCGGCGGGGCAGGGTCCAATTCCTGCCAATAGCGACTTGGAGTTCACCGTTGAGCTGCAAGACATCAAGAGCGAGGCCGAAATGCGTGCGCTGATGCAGCAACAACAGATGATGCAGCAGATGATGCAGGGTCAGGGCGGGGCTGGCGGCGGCGCTCCGCCACAGGGGCAGTAAGGTAGACAATAGTTTCGTTCGCCCCAACTCCGTTCGTGCTGAGGAGGGACTGAGTGTATCGAAGGCACGTCTCGAAGCGCGTTGACTCGCTCAGCCCTTCGAGACACCGCTTCACCCTTCGATATGCTCGGGGTTTCGCGGTTCCTCAGGGCGAACGGAGTTGGGGCGAACGGGTAGTTTACTTCCCCTTGTGCGCAACCCGCCGGGCAATACGCGCCGCAGCGGGCGCGGTCGCAGCGGCGGCGCTGTGAGCCTCTTTATCGGCGCTGCGTGCCCCGCGCGCGGCGTTTTTTTCCAGCGCAACCTTTATCGTAGCGACAATCGGATCGGCGAGCGCCAGCCCCATGATGCCGAACAGGGCGCCGAATAATAGCTGCGCGCCCAGCACCAATGCCGGGGCTAAATCGACGGTGCGTTTGGCGACCATTGGCACGATGACATAGCCATCGATGGTCTGGACCACGAGGTAGACGCCAATCGTATAAAGGCCAGCATCCGACCCCACCGAAAAACCGACCAGCACCATCAGCACGCCAGACAGTATCGCACCGATATTGGGGATGAACACCAATAGCCCGGTGAGGATGCCCAGCAGGCCCGCCATCGGAATGTCATAGGCGGCAAGCAACAGCCATGTCGCCACCCCTTCGACCAGCATGCCGAGCAAGCGGCCCGCCATCAACCGCCGCAAAGTGGCACCGACTTCGGCGCTGACATCATAGAAGTTATCACGCTGGCTCATAGGCAGCAACCACGCTAACCCTCGTTCATAGAGGCGCGGCTCAATCGCAAAAAAAAGACCAAGCACTAGGATGAGCAGCAAGTTGGTCAGCCCGCCCAGCACGGTGCCGACCGCCGCCGTGACGCGGCCCACCGACCCGGCCAGATATTGCATTGCCTGCTGCGGATCAAAGGTCAGTTCGGCGAGGCCGTGCCCGCGTCCCCACGCCATCGCATATTCGATTTGTTGAAATAGCACGCGTTGCAGTTCCGCCGCTTGCCCCGCCAATTGATTGCCAGCAAAGCTGACGATCCAACCGAGCAGACCGAGCACTGCGGTGAGCACGATGGCGAGCCGCCAGCCGCGTCCTATGGGTAGAATGCGGCCAAGCAACCGCGTGCCGCCGTCGAGCATGGTTGCGAACACAATGCCTGCGATGATGAGCAATAATGGTTGCGCGAGGAGCCACAGCAAAATGATGCCGACGGCCATGCCGATCCAGATCGCGGCGCGCTGTAATTCCTTGCGGACGAACGGGTCGCGCATCTCATTGGGGCCGGGTGTCTCGCTCATCTGCTCTCTCCCCTAGGCGTAATCGAAGTCCGTTTGCCCTGAGCCTGTCGAAGCCTGTCCTGAGCGCCTGCAAGGCAGTCGAAGGGGGTT
>ERZ1292633.1164-Hain-H41-02um-R1-1164-length-28851-cov-7_pt1 | contig 28851 bp, 20 predicted proteins | sample MGYA00564406_ERZ1292633 | MGnify/ENA primary metagenome ERZ1292633 (study PRJEB36523, sample SAMEA6512639) | groundwater metagenome | collected 2019-01-08 | study: AquaDiva: Metagenomics assemblies of 32 groundwater samples | reverse complement strand
CCGTCCCATGACATAAAGTCGAGCGAGCTTCCCCCTTGCGTTTGGCCGCCCAGGAGCATCGTTTCATGTCGCAGCGCGTCATACCACATTTTATGCATACGCTGGGGCTTGGGACCTGTAGTCGTGCGCAGCGCCCACACGGCGCCGTCCCACTCCCATGTGTCGTAGAGATATCCGAGCGTGCTGCTGTATCCGCCAAACAGAACGGTCACGCCGCGCGTGAAATCGAAGGCCATCGCGTGATAACTTCGCGGCGATGGCCCGTCCGTCGCAAGGAAATTCCACACCATGCCGTCCCATCCCCAAGTCTCTCCATTGCTGTGTGTCACCGCGACATTTCGGAAACCATCAAAGACAATCGGTTCGCAGCAATCTGAGCCGGGGCCATCCGTTGCCCGCCGAATCCAGGTCGCTCCATTCCAGGCCCAAAGGCCCGATCCCAGAAACAGAGTCTTGCTTTGCGCCGGATCGTAAACCATTTGACTGCCTCCACTCCCAGCCGGCTTCGGCGTAAGATCAAGGAGCGTCGCCCACGAGGTTCCGTCCCACTTCCATATGCCCTCTTTCCATGAACTCCAGGACTGACCGAACAAAAGCGTAGTTTGCCGTTGCTCGTCGAACAGCATTTTGGGGATTGCGATCATTGCGTCAGGCGGCTCGACGTCGCGTCGCGTCCAACCAATGCCGTCCCATTCCCATGTTTCATCGTTTAGGCATCCCTTGGCCACGTTGCTTTCGCAAGTGGGAGTCATTCCTCCAAAAAGCGTGGTGACACGCCTTGTCCTGTCGTAAGCCATCGTATGGACGTATCGCGGGGACGGACCATCAGACGCTCGAAGGATCCAAGTCGCTCCGTCCCACTCCCAAGTGTCTCCAAGCATTCCCGTCGAGACATTCCCGCCAATCCCGCCGTAGAGAAGGACTCGGCTGGCGCTTGCGTCGTAAACCATTGCATGGTAGCGCCGGGGTGACGGACCGATGGCTATTCGCTGGGTCCAGCTCGCGCCATCCCATTCCCAGGTGTCATCGAAATACTGAAGAAGACCTTCTTGAACCGTAATACCACCGAAAAGGACAGTTACTCCTCGTTCTTCGTCATAGGCCATTGCATGCCATCCGCGCGGGGCCGGCCCTGTATCGCTCTTCATCGTCCATCCATCCCCATCCCATTCCCAAGTGTCGCCCAAGAAATGACCAAGCCCTTGACCTCCGAAAAGGACCATAACCTTCCGATGACGGTCGTAAAGCATCGCGTGCCCCATTCGTTCCGGCGGCTCTAGAACATTATGACGCGTCCATGTTGATCGATCCCATTCCCACGTCATATTGCCGTATTGCTTGTAGGATGGTCTGCCGAACGCGACGATGCTCCGGTGCTCTGCGTCGAAGGCAAGCACGCTCATCTGGAGGGATTGAGGGACAACTTGGCGAAACAACAAGCAAGCGCTGTCCCCCACAGCCATTACGTGGGAGTTCAAGATCGCGAGAGAAATACCGAACAAGACTACGAACCGATTCCGCGCTGCCATGATCGTTCTCCCGCTTCCTCCCACCGACCTCGCCTACCATAACAATCCGCGAACCGTAGTTTTGACGGAAAAATATTCGATTATTTCTTTTTGCTCTCACTTTTGGGAATTAAGGAAAGGCGCGCAACATCGTAACGGCCAGTTTAGCGAAACGTTTGACAAGCTGCGAAAGTAGGAATCTTATTGCAGCAATACTCAAACGACCGCGATAGGAAGCGGGATGCCTGCGCCATTGGTGTGCTTAGGTGGATTGGCTTCCCACACGCCGGGGACGGTTGCGCCGCACTTGGGGCAGTTGGGACCCTTCATCCTGTTGTCCTCGACGACGAAGCCACGGCGGCGGATGAGGAGTTCGCCGCACGAGATGCAATAGGTATTCTCCCGCGTGCCGAACGCGCCGGGAGTGTTGCCGGGGTAAACGTATCGCAGACCGGCGGCCTTGCCGATTTCGCAGGCCCGCAGCAACGTCTCCACCGGCGTCCGTGGCGGGTCGGTCATCTTGTATTCCGGGTGAAAGGCCGTCACGTGCCACGGGATGTCACAGGACACGCCCGCCAGAAAATCCGCAATCTGTTGCAATTCGTCGTCGCCGTCGTTGAAGCCGGGAATCACCAGCGTGACGATCTCCACCCAGAAGTCCATCTTCTTGAGCAGCTTGATCGTATCGAGCACGTTTTGCAGGACGCCGCCAAGCTGCCGGTAGCTCTTGTCGTTGAAGCTCTTGAGATCGACCTTGTAGAGGTCCACGTAGGACCGGATGAACTCCAACACCTGCGGCGTGCCGTTGCCGTTGCTGACGAATCCGCAACGAATCCCCTCGGTCCTGGCGAGCTTGAAAATCTCCACTGCCCAGTCGGCGGTGATGAGCGGCTCGTTGTACGTGCTCACGATCACCGGCGTGCCGTTGCTGACAGCCAACTCGATCAGCCGCTGCGGCGTGACGAAGTTTGGCCGGGCGATGGCCGCATCGTCGCGCAACGACTGGCTCGTCACCCAGTTCTGGCAGTAGCCGCAGTGCAGGTCGCAACCGAGCATCCCGAACGAAAGCGCGTCGCGGGCCGGGAAGGCGTGGTAGAACGGCTTCTTCTCGATGGGGTCGATTTGCAGGCCCGCGACATACCCGGTCGGGGCGCGCAACTCGCCGCCGGCGTTGAAGCGCACGCGGCACACTCCGCTCCGCCCCGGCAGGATCGAGCAGCGGTGCCCGCACGCCAGACACCGAACCCTTCCTTCTTTGCCGCGTATGACCAGTTGCGGCGCGGAGGGCATGGTGTTGTCGTGCAGAAGCTCCTTGAGCCTGACCGACGCCTCTTTGACTGGAATGGATGCGGGCATGGAGTTCCTCCCGGCGGACCGATAGCGGAGCCGCCTTTCTTATTATACGCTCTCGCCATGTTGCGTGCGCCGCCGGCAACAGTCTGATCTGATGGAACCAAACGGATGTGGTATGCGCTGATCGTCGCCGTGTTGTCATTGGCGGGTGCGGCGCTGCCTTTACGGCGTCGTCCGGGCCACGCCCAACTCCAGATTTACCTTAGTCTGGCGGCCGGGGCGCTTCTCGGGGCGGCGTTGTTTCACCTGCTGCCGGAGTCCTCGGAGCACATCCACGACGCGTTCGGACTCCCCGCGGTGCTGGGCATCGGGGTGGTTTTCTTGCTGCAGCGGTATCTCGCACCGCACAGCCACGAGCCGCCGGACGCCGATCCGCGCGACCGTCATCAGCACGACGACGGACACGACCACGATCACGATCACTACGACGATCATCACGGCGCAGCGCGACCACGATCCGGAAGCATCGTCGGCATTCTGGCGCTCTCCATCCATTCGTTCTTCGACGGGGTTGCGATCGGCGCCGTCACCGGCGGCGAGAACCACGCTACGGGGTCGGTTGCGCTGGCCGTGTTCCTCTCGGTGCTGATTCACAAGCCGATGGACGGCCTGTCCGTTTCGGTTCTGCTGCTCAATGCGGGCGTGAAGACCAAGGTTCTTTGGTTGACGCAATTTTGTTACGCCGCACTGGTTCCCGCGGGGGCGGTTGCGTTCATGCTGACGCGCGGAGCAGTCGCGGATACGTCGCCGCTGGTGGGTTACACGCTGGCGTTCAGCGCGGGCACGTTTCTGGCCATCGCCCTCACCGACCTGCTGCCGGAGTTGCACTTTCACGCGCATGATCGCAACAAGCTGTCCGCCGCGCTACTGCTCGGGTTGGCGGTCATGTGGGCCGCGAGCCTGATCGGTCATGGCGATGCACACGGCGGCTCGCACGCGGACGAACACGCCTCGACTGCGGCGGAATTGCGTCCTGAGCATGAGCATTCGTGGGAATGAGGAATCGCTGCGTCGCGTTTTAGCCGGGCCGGACTTGCGACCCGCCCGCGCCGGCGAGAATCGCACGCTCGTCGAGCCGTTCACGGACCTGGTTGAACTGCTTTTCGCAACGAAGAAACGCTTCGACGATCAGAGGGTCGAAGTGTCGGCCTGCTTCGGAACGGATGATCTCGACCGCCTGCTCGTGCGGTTTGGCGTCCTTGTAGCGGCGGCGACTGGTGATGGCGTCGTACGCATCCACGAGGGCGATGATGCGGGCGGACAGCGGGATGTCCACGCCCCGGATCCGCCGCGGATACCCTTTCCCGTCGTAGCGTTCGTGATGGCCATGTGCGATGTCGATGCACATCTGGAGCAAGGGGACGGGGTGGGCCGGGTCCAGCGCCTGTGAAAGCACACGACGCCCGATGTCCGTGTGCGTTTTCATGATCTGAAATTCCTCGTCCGTGAGCTTGCCTGGTTTGGTAAGGATTTCGTCGGGGATGCCGACCTTGCCGATGTCGTGCATCGGGGCCGCCTGCACCAGCGACTCGATGAACTCTTCGGTGACGATCGCGGCGTAAGGTCCCTCGCGATGCAATTCGCAGGCGATGATCCAGGCGAGTTTCGATACGCGCTCGAGGTGCAGCGTCGTCTCCTCATCGCGATACTCAGCGAGCCGGCCGACCGTCCGCAGGAGAACGCGCACGGACTGCTCGAGCCGAATCCGGCGCGTGACGTTGTCCAGTGCGATGGCGGCAGCGTCCGCGATGGACCGGATACATCCGATCTCCTCATCGGAGAACGGGATGTCGTCGTTCTTGTCGGTGACGTTCAGCACGCCGATGACGCCGTCGCGCGTCTGTAGCGAAGTCGATATCAGCGGCGTGCTAAGGAACGTATCGCGGGAGTAATCCCGATCGGACTGTACGGGCGAACCATAAGTCCTCGCCGCGAGCGTTTTTCCGCAACGGAACACCTGTCCGGTGATTCCCTGGACATCCTCGATCTTCAGCGCGGGCACGTTGGCTGGATCCATGCCGAGTGCGCGCTCGCAGACCAGCGTCTTGCCGGCGGCGTTCACGACAAACAACGAAACCCTTTTCGCGCCGGTGGTCTGCTCGACGCACCGAATCAGGAGATCGAGGATTTCGCCGCGCGCGTCGGCGTGGTTCAGATCGCGCATGAACTCATACAACCGTTGCAGGCGGCGGGTCTTGGTGTCGACCTCCACCTCAAGATGTGTATTCAGTCGATCGAGCTGCTTGTGCGCCGTTGTCAGCCGGTGAACCGTCCGCACCCGCGCGAGCAGTTCGGCTACGTCGAACGGCTTGAAGAGGTATTCTTGCGCCCCGGCTTCCAGGCCGCGCACCACGTCGCCGCTTCCGGAGCGCGCGGTCAAAATGATGACGGGAATGGCGGCGGTCTTCGGGTCGATCTTCAATCGGCGCGTCGCCGCCACGCCGTCCATGCCCGGCAGCCCGATGTCCATGATGATGAGGTCGATAGGTCGCCCGGCGACCACATCGAGTGCTTGCTGCCCCTCGGTCGCCTCGATCACCTCAAACCCGGCGGCGCGCAGATGCACGGCGAGGATGAAACGCAGTTCCGCGTCGTCCTCGACAACCAGAATGGTCCCGGATTCGTCCCGTATCATGGCATACCCGTCTCGGCGCGACCGCTCCCGACCCGGCCGAACCCCGGTCGATCGTCACATCCATCGGCAGTTTCGAGGTCCCGCGGTACCATCAAACGAACCTCGTTACGCCTAGCGGGCAGGTCCGAAAAAGACCGTTCCGCTTCGACCCTTTGACGGCGGATTCGACGACGTTTCCGAGGCACTTGACGAAATCGTCGGGGTTCCTCACAATGCCCGACTCAGCCCGCGGCATGCCGCTTAAGGCGACTTCGGGCGTTCGGGTCCGCGGCGCGATTTGCGGCGACGGAGCTTAATGGATTAGGACCGCCTTCGCAGCACGCAAGGCGAGGTTGGAGTGAGCATTCGTGTACGCGATCATCAGCGACGGCGGGTTTCAGTATCGGGTTCAGGAAGGGTTGATCTTTGAGGTGCAGCGGCGGGACCTGCCCGAAGGCGCGAAGAGCCTTGATTTCGACCGTGTGCTGATGGTGGGCGACATTCCGGAAGGTCCGAAGATCGGCCGGCCGACCGTGCCTGGCGCGAAGGTTACGGCTTCCATCGTGGGCGAACTCAAGGGCGACAAGCTGATTATTCAGAAGTTCACCCGACGCAAGGGATATCATCTTAAGAAGGGTCACCGCCAGCAATATCTTCAGGTTCGCGTGGAAAAGATCGAAAGCTAGCCCAAGTTGGCCAGTTTGGAAAAATCGTAACCGTTCACCCCCCGACGGCGCATAGAGCAGGAGCGGGGCTGGTGGTGCGGTGGGCGAGGAGGGCTTGGCGGAGGTAGTCGAGGCTTGTCCTAGAGCGAAGCGAAGGGACAGGACGGTGTTGCATTCGCAGCGTTTGGACAACGGTGAGGATACGCTCCACGAATCGGCAGCCGGTGTCGCTGTGGTTGCCGAAGCTCACCTTCCGCCAGATCACCGCCCGGCGTAGCGTTCGCTCCGCATGGTTGTTGGTCGGTTCCACCCCCTCGACCCGCGCGAAGGTCCATAAGGCCGGATAGACCCCAAGCACATTCCGGCTGAAACGCCGGACGCGAATCCCGGCGCGCCGGGACACCGCCCTCGAGCGCGGCGTATCGGAGGGGGTGAACGGTTACCTCGGATGAAATGCGAGGAGGTTGAGTAAACAGACTAATCCGTGGCGAGTTTGGACTGGTCGATAATGTCGCGCTCTCGCAAGAAGTCGAAGATTGCACGTGCTACGACATCGTGGCCGACGGGAGTCCAGTGTTGGTCGTAGGTGTAATACGTCTGTTGCCCCGCGGCGATCGCGTCGCGCAAAGCCTGCGTCGTGCTGAAGAACGGGATCGATTCCTCGCGGCACCAGTCGGCGATGACCGACTCCCTGGCGTCAAGCCGCGAGAGCAACTCCGGTAGGAAGGAATCGGCTGCCGGCAACGGCTTTTTGTAGTCAATCGCCGTAAAAGCCCGGATTTTGGCCGCATCGAGCCGATCGGCGACCAGCTGCAGCACGACGCGGGCCTTGGTCGGGGCGAAGACGAACACGAAGCGCGCGCCGGCGGCGGCACAAAGCCGGTTCATCTCGGCGATCTGATCCCGCGGATTGTGCCAGTGCTTGTCACTTTCGAATTCCTCGCGGCTTTGCAGCAGGTCGCGCAGTTGCTTGGGCTCGAAGGCGTAATACCGGGCGTTGGGTCCCGGCGGTATCGCCAGCGGCAGCCAGTCGAGGACCTCGCCGCCGGGCAGAGGCGCGTCGCTGCGCATCGGAGCGAACGTATCGGTCACAACGCGATCCATCGTTTTGATCAGCGGCGACCGGTCCACGTAATCCGCCAAACGCTTGGACAGGCTTGGGTTAAGGCGTTTCGCGTCACTCTTGGTCGAACGAAAGTCGTTGCCCTCGTAGAGCAGGCAGAGCACCACGTGCGGCTTAAGCGTCAGGCCCACCTCGCGAAGCGATTCGAGATAATGAAGCGGGTCGTACCCCGACATGCCGAGATTGCAGACCGTCCTGCCGCTGATCGCCGCGAGTCGTACCGGCCAGGGATGTTCGTCGGACACCTTTGACCCCTCTGTAAACGAATCGCCGAGCGTCACGATGCCGTACTGATCGAGGTCGGTTCGGTTGCGGTAGCCTCGCTTGTCGGTGCGGCCTGAGCATTGCACCGTTCCGAATCCGGGCTTCGCGTTCGGGTAGGTGCGATACGCGAGCGGCTTGTCGACGAATGTTTCCTCAAACTCCGCGTTGGTCGGCCGATGGTATGCCGCCGTATCGCGGATGTAGTGCATCGTTTGCGGCGTGCGCAGGAGGAAATCGACGATCGCAAGAGTCGGGACAAGAACGATGGACATTGCGATCACTTGAAACCAGCGTCGCTTGTAGGTCGGCCCCGTGGACCAGTCGATGTAGAGGGTCACGATCGAGACCAAGAGCACGCCGAGATTCCAGGCGAAGTGCGTGCGGGAGTATCGCCCCAGCATCGTCTGCTCGTCACGGGCGACGTTGGCGACGATGTTGCCGGGAATGATCCACAGCGCGGCGTTGACGGCGAGAACAAACGTGAGCCAGAGCTTTTGGCGGAGGATCATTTTCATGGGGGCGCATTGTCGATTGCCAATCGCCGATTGCCAATTGCCCATTTCCGATTGGCAGGGAGTGATCGGTCAATCCCGCCGATCGAGGCAAGTCTCGATCCTCCCCCGACCCCTCCCTCTCAGGGAGGGGGGCACGGCGCGCGACCACCATACGCGGTTACTGCGGTCGGACGGTAATCGCCTTGGGCGTGGTCGGGCAATAGAGTTGGCAGATTCCGCAACCGACGCAGCCGTCATCGAGCACAGTCGGCGGGCCGGCGTCGTCGAAGCGGATGGCGGCTGAACCGAGCGGGCAGCGATCCACGCAAATCGTACACGACTCGCCATGACTCCGGACACAAACGGCGCCGTACACCTCGGCCAGGCCCATGCGGATCAGCTTCGGATCGCCGAGCGGCAGCAACGCGCCGCTGGGGCAGACATGGGTACAATGCAGCCCGTCGCAAACGACACAGGCGGCCCGGTCCGGGTCGATCGCGGGCGTTCCCGCCGCCGGGCCGTGTAACGAATCGAGCGAGAAGATGCAATGGGCCGGGCAAATCTCGACGCAATTGCCGCAGCGAAGGCACGTTTCGTTGAAGCGTGTCTCGGCAATCGCACCGGGCGGGCGGAGGAATCCGTGCTCGGGCGGCGCCGGAAGGCGCTCGGCGAGAAAGTCGGCGAGCGGTTCGACGATCCGCCGCGCGGCGTCGCGGAAGAAGTCACGTCGGTGAAAGTCGGCCATCAGACGGTGTATGCTACACGAAGTGCCGTCGGGCGACTTGGGGCGGGATTGTTTTCCACGATCGCGTCAAGTTGTTTCCGCACCCCAGGAGGACGATTACCTTCGTTCGCTCCTTGATCGCCGCTCCGTAAGTTCTTATCCGACAAGGAGTACGGCACTTTCGGCAGGGACAGGGCAAGTTTTTCTGAGAAAACGATTGACGCAGTCGTAATTAACGATATAAGGGTAGCGATATGGAGGTTGCGGGCCGATGCTGACCCTCACCAGTGAATACGCCCTCCGGGCGCTGATCTACTTGACGCGGCATACCGGCGACGGATCAGTCCCCGGCCGACGGATTGCCGGGCAGGCCGGCATCCCCGCCAAGTATCTCTCCAAGATTCTCGGCGATCTGGTGCGTAGCGGAATCCTGGAATCCTCGCCCGGCAAGACGGGCGGTTTCCGAATGATTTGCAATCCGAAGGAAACAACTCTTTTCGATATACTCGGGCGGTTTGAGCATTTCGATCGCCGCCATTGCCCGTTCGGGAACAAGGAGTGCAGCAACAAACACCCATGCCTTGCGCATACGAAGTGGAAACGGGTTGTCGACGCCGAGCAGAGTTTTCTCCGCAAGACGACCATTTTTGAGGTCGCGATCAGCGAGCGCGGACGAGGAAAAGTTTATGCGGCGCACGGAAAATAGCCGAGATTTTACTTGTTTTTTTCTTGTACGAGTTGACGATACGAAGATAGGGATATAGCGAAGCCGATGGGTTTGCGGCATATCCAGGTTGAAGTTCCCGACGACGAATACTGGCAACGCCAGATCAAGTGCCAGTATGCCTGTCCCGTCCACACGGACGCCCGCGGCTACGTGCGCGCCATCGCCAATGGCGACTTTGAAACGGCGTATCTGATCGCTCGCGGACCGAATCCGATGGCCAGCATCTGCGGTCGCGTGTGCGGCGCCCCGTGCGAGGCGGCCTGCCGTCGCGGGGCGATCGATGAAGCCGTGTCTATTCGAGCCCTCAAGCGATTCGTTACGGAGCGTTTCGGACCGGAGTCGTTTACGCGTGAGACGCTCAAGCCCATCGAGCTTCTCCAGCGTGCATTTGGGCTTGGAGAGCAACGCGCCTGCGTCGGAGGCGAGGAGTTGGCTTCGCTGCGGAACGTTTTGACCAACGGTCGATACGGATGCGGCAAAGGTGCGAAAGTTGCGATCATCGGCTCCGGGCCTGCGGGGTTGTCCGCGGCCCATGATCTCGCGCTGCTGGGTTATCGCCCGACGGTCTACGAAATGGAGCCGGTGCCGGCCGGCATGTTGGCGGTCGGCATCCCCGAGTATCGCCTGCCGCGCGAATTGATCCGGGCCGAGGTCGAAGTCATTCGCGCGCTGGGCGTCGAGTTCATCTGTAACACACAGGTCGGCAAGGATATCACGCTCGCGGAGATTCGTTCGAAACACAAAGCGACAATCATCGCCGTGGGCGCCAAACGGTCGCGGGCCATTCCCATTTCCGGCGCCGACGGACCGGGCGTGCTCGGCGGCGTCGAGTTCTTGCGGGACGTGGCCCTCAGCGACCGCGGACCTGCGTCCACATTATCGCGCCTCGGTCGTCGCATCGTGGTGATCGGCGGCGGCAACGTGGCCTACGACGTCTCGCGGACCGTGATTCGACAGGTCGGTTACGACGTCTCGCGAAGCGCCTTGCGTCAGGCCAACGTCGGAGAAGTACACCTTTGCTGTCTCGAAAGCGTCGACGAAATGCCGGCCGACGACGTCGAAATCCTCGAGGGTCATGAAGAAGGTGTGATTCTGCATCCTTCATTCGGGCCGGTCGAGGTTCAGCGCGACAACAAGGGCGCGATCCGCAGCGTGGTGTTCCGGCGGTGTCTGAGTGTGTTCGATAACAACATGCGATTCGCGCCGCGGTTCGACGACAACGACCGCACGACCATCGAAGCCGACACGGTGATCTGGGCGGTCGGCCAACAGCCTGATCTGTCGTTCGTCGAATCGGAAGATGATGTGAAACTAAACGAGCGACGGCTCATTGAGTGCGATCAAATCACCCTGCGCACTTCGGCGGCGGACGTATTCGTCGCCGGCGACATTGCCTACGGGCCGCGATTACTGATCGACGCGGTCGCAAGCGGAAAACAGTGCGCGCGATCCATTCACGCCTATCTGACCGACGAACCGCTCCGCCCGGAGTATCAATTCGTTCACCTGAACATTTCCGGATATTCGCGGGAAGCCGACTACGAGAAGCTGCGGCGCGCATCCGTCCCGACGCTCAACGCCCTGGAGCGTCGCGGGAGTCAGACGGCGACGGTCGAGCGCGGCTACGGCGAGACGGCGGCGGTCACGGAAGCGTCTCGTTGCCTCGACTGCGGGGTCAACACGATCTTCGACTCGGAAAAATGCATTCTCTGTGGAGGGTGCGCGGACGTGTGCCCGGAGCTGTGCCTGGAGCTCGTGTCGTGTGACCGCTTGACAGGCGATGGCAACTTGAAGGCGATCCTGGCGGAACGGTACGGCGACGCCGACCTCACCGGCGTGTCGGCCATTGTGAAAAACGAGGAGAAGTGCATCCGTTGTGCGCTTTGCGCTCAGCGATGCCCGGTGGACGCGATCACTATGGAGCGATTCGCGTTTGCCGGGTGTTGGAGCGCCGCGGCGCGGTAGCGATTGGGATGGAAAGCGATGCGGCACGAAATCAATCAACTCGAGACGGCCAAGCGGTTTCAAGCACCGGGAACGAGACGGGATTTTTTGGGGCTCGCGGCCGCCTGGTCGGCGATCCTGGCGTTGGTCATGGCGATGCTGGGAGCGATGCGGCTGCCGATGCCGTCCGTCTTTCCGGAGTCGAACTCAAAGACCAAGCTGGGAAAACCCGACCGATTCGCGTCGCAGTCGACCACTTACTTTCCGCAACACCGACTGTGGCTCTATCGCGACGATCAAGGATTCCACGCGATCTCGTCGGTCTGCACGCATCTGGGTTGCATCGCCGAGCGCGCCGAGGACGGTCAATTCCATTGTCCGTGTCACGGTTCCAAATTCGATGCGGTCGGTCGCGTGACAGGCGGGCCGGCGCCCAAGGGATTGATGTGGGTCGAGCTGACCGTTTCGCCGGAGGGTTACCTGGTCGCGGATACGCTGAAAGAGGTTCCGCAGGGGACCCTGTTGCACGCATGACGGCCGGCAGCGCGCGAACGATCGAGTAGGGCGGGCCGTGCCCACCCTACTGGGAGAGCGGGGAAATGTCGGAAATGGAAATCAAGAGTTCGCCAATGGACCAGGAAGCCGCGGGACGCTCCGTCCGCTCCGGCGCGCCGTTGCGTGAGTTCGCGCGAAACCTCGTTACGACGCCTCGCGAGTTTCGTGATTCTCTGATTCGCCACGGCAGGCCGACATCGGATCGCGCTCGATCGCAGACGATCTTTTCCAATTTCTTCCTCCACATTCTTCCGGTCCGCACGCATGTACACTCGATCAAGGCGGCGACCACGCTCGGCCTGGGCGTCGCCACGCTTGTGCTGTTTGTCCTCCTCTGCGTCACCGGCGTGCTGCTCATGGTCTATTACAAGCCGGCGGTCGACCAGGCCTACGACTCCATGCTCGACATCATGCACGTTGTGCCGACCGGACGACTGATGCGCAACGTGCACCGCTGGTCGGCGCACGCGATGGTCGCGTGCGTCATGCTTCACATGGCAAGGGCGTTCTACACGTCGGCCTACAAGCGACCGAGGCAATTCAACTGGGTCGTGGGCATGGGCTTGTTCGTGTTGACGCTGGGTCTGAGCTTCACCGGCTATCTGCTGCCGTGGGATCAGCTCGCGTTCTGGGCGGTGACGATCGGCGCGAACATCGCCCAGTCGCCCCAGGAGTTGACGGACGCCCTGGGCGTGACCGGCGTTTTCGATCTGGGACGGACGCAGAAGGAGCTTCTTCTGGGAGCGCACAATGTCGGCCAGGAGGCGCTCATTCGGTTCTATGTTCTGCACGTGATTGTTCTTCCCGTCGTCGCCACGGTCCTCATCGGGGTGCATTTCTGGCGAATTCGCAAGGACGGCGGACTGGTTCGACCCAGTCGTGCCGACCCCCCCGAGCTCCCCCTTTGCAAGGGGGGGGGCACGGACGCGGCGGCGGCGTCCCGGCGCGCCGGGATCACGGCGTCTCCCGCGGCGGTCAAGACGTACGGGTTGATGGCGTTGATGAAAGACCGCACCCCGGCGGTCAATCGGGAAATGCAGAACACGATCCCGACCTGGCCGAACGTGATCTACGTCATCGGCGCCGCGACGATGTTCACGGTATTGATCATGTTGGTTCTCGGCGTGGTGTTCGATGCTCCGCTCAAGGAAATGGCCAATCCCGCCGTTCCGGAGAACCCCGCCAAAGCGCCCTGGTACTTTTTGGGACTTCAGGAGCTTGTCTCTTATTCAGCCTTCATGGGCGGCGTGGGAATACCGGCCATTGTGGTCCTGGGGTTGGCGCTCGTTCCATATTTGGACCGTGAGAAAGAGGACTACGGCGTCTGGTTCAGCGGCCGGAGAGGACGGCGCGTGGCGACCGTCAGCGCGTTATTTGCCGCGGTGACGGTCGTCGCGATGCTGTGGTTTACGGTGCGATTCGGCTGGCTTCGCAATTGGCCGTCGACTTCGCAAGTTCCCCAGATCGTCATTACCTTTTTCAACCCCGGGACGATTTTCGTCGCGCTGTTCGCAACATGGTCGATCGCAGTAGTAAAGGCGACTCGTTCGACGCGTATGGGGGCCGTCGCGTTGTTTACCTGCTTTCTTGTCGGATTCGTGATTCTGACCTACTTCGCAACGGTGCACCGGGGTCCGAACTGGGACTTCTATTGGTCGATGGAGGATTGGCCGGTGCATTAGAGAGGTCTCCGTTTTTGTGTAGCGTCGGGGTTCATCCCCGGCGCTGCACCGCCCACAAGGGGCGACGCTACGTGATTTCGAGAAACGCTCCAGCGTATGGCGCAGGATCGATGTTTGGTTGATTACGGAAAACCGAGATGGGTGATCGGCAGATCAGAATGATGAAGGCGCTGATGCTGGTTTCTTCGCTGGCGTCACTCGGCGTTCTTTCTACGGCGGCCTACGTGGAGAACTTCCGCGGCGACTGGCGGACGGCACAGACCCACTACAAGGGGTTATTGCTCGGGACGGCGGCGGATGATGCATCCAGGCAGTCCGCCGAATCGATCGAGCTTCAGCATCAGCAAATCTATCTACCGGACCTGAATGTGATCGATCGCTGCACGACGTGCCACCTCGGCGTGGAGAACCCGGCGATGACAAACGCAGCAGAGCCGCTGACTCTGCATCCCGGCGTCCTGCTCGCCCACCACCCGGCGGACAAGTTCGGTTGTACGATCTGCCACGGGGGCCAGGGCCGCGCCATCGGGCGAGAGGAAGCCCACGGTTGGCGCGCCGACGGCGCCGTGGTGTCACACGTTGACACTCCGCTCCTTCGAGGCGAGGCCGTCTACACCAGTTGCGGAAAGTGTCACGCTGAACTCGATTTGTACGGCGGCGAGACCGATCTCTTCGCCGGCGCCGCAACGGCGGGCGCGGATAAGATCAAATCCGAAATCACCGAAGCATCCCTCTCTCAAACCTTGCCCGGTGCAGACCGGCTCGCGGACGGCAAACGCCTGACGGCGTCATTGGGTTGCCTTGGCTGTCACAAGTATCGCGGTCGCGGAGGGACCCTCGGACCGGAACTCACCTACGTCGGCGACAAAACGAAGCACGACTTCGACTTCAGCCGGGTCAGCGGCGAGCACACCGTCGAACATTGGTTGTTCAAGCACTTCAAGCTTCCTCAAGAGGTCTCGCCCAACACCGTCATGCCGGACATGGGCCTGTCGGACGATCAGGCCCGCGATCTGGCGCTTTACATGATGAGTCTGCACCGCAAGACCGCGCCGGCGAGCCACACGCCCCGGCTGCCGCCGGATACAGAGGCCCGCCGCGACGACGCAATGGCCGTATCAGGCAGTCGTGGGCATGCGGTTCGAGGCGAGACACTCTACAACATGTTTTGCTCCGCTTGTCACGGATCGGATGGATACGGTACGACGATGCGTGCGGGACTCTGGCCGACCGGCGCCGATCCCTGGGGCCGCGACTGGGACGTCCGCACCGTCGTTGTCGAGCGGCGAAGCGACATCGAAGTGCTCGTACCTTCGTTGCATCACCCGGATACCCTCGCGTCGGCGAGCGACGAGTACTTGCGACGGATCATCAGGGGAGGCCGGCCCGGCACAAAAATGCTCGCATGGGGAGATGTGGGCGGTCTGACGGACGACGAGATCACGCTACTGGTCGATTACATTCGCGGCTGGGAGGATCCGCCGCCCGCCCTGAACAACGTGTCTGCGAACGATGGCGACCCGCGCGTGGGAGCGGCGCTGTATCGGGCGAACTGCTCTACCTGCCACGGAGTGGACGGACAAGGGGCCATCGGCGTCTCGCTGAATTCGCCGACGTTTCTGGCCGTTGCTTCCGACGCGTACCTTCGCGACACGATCGTCAACGGTCGCCCGAACACGGCCATGCCGTCGTGGCGGGAGTTCAGCAGCCAGGAGCTGAGCGACCTGCTCGCGTTCATGAGGGAATGGCAGCCGGCGCGGAGCGACATCGTTTCGACGCTGTCGCTCTGTGAGACCCCCCCAAGCCCTGCCCCCCCCCTTGCACCGACCCCCCCGAGCCCCCCCTTTGCAAGGGGGTGGGCAGGGGCGCAGGCCGTGTCGGCGACCATCGGGCGGACGCTCTTCAACGCCAATTGCGTGATGTGCCACGGCGACAACGGCCAAGGCGACCTGGGGCCGTCGCTCAACACACAGGCGTTTCTGACCGCCGTGCCCGACTCGTATCTCGCCGAGACGATGATTCGCGGGCGACCGGGAACGGGAATGCCGAGCTGGCGTCACTTGTCCAACGAGGATGTGGCGTCGCTCGTCCAGTTCATTCGGACCTGGCAGAACGAGCCGTCGAAGTCGGATGCGTGGCGGGCTCAGAACGTATCTCTCGGCGACTGGGATGCGGGGCGACAGTTGTTCATCGGACAGTGCGCCGCCTGTCATGGTCGGGACGGCGAGGGCGCCACCGGTCCGCAACTCAACAATCCCGTGTTCCTCGGTCTTGCGTCGGACGCAATGCTGCGTGAGTGGATCTCCAACGGCAAGGAGGGGACCGAAATGCGCAGCTTCCGCAAGGGCGGGCAGGGCGTGGCCGAGCTCTCCGAGCGACAGATCGAGGACCTGGTGGCCTATCTGCGACTGTTGCAACGCGCAGGAGAGGGCGAATTGACCCGCGTCGCGAAATCGCCGCATGGTCGACCCGAACGAGGCGAAAGGGTGTATGCGGCGCAATGCGTCGGCTGTCACGGACCGAGGGGCGAAGGAGCGAACGGGCCGGCGCTTTCCAATCCGAATTTCCTGCGGTTCGCGTCGGACGGTTTCCTGATGGCCACCATGGCCCTCGGTCGCAGCGGGACGGAAATGCGACCGGTCAAGCGTGGACCGCAGTCGATTCTGGAGCTCAGCAGCGACGAGGTGAATGATCTGGTCGCGTACCTGCGGTCGTGGGAGTCCGCGCCGCCGTTCCAATCGGGGATCGTTGCCGGCGTGCCCCATCGTTTCGTTGTGCCGTGGGATCTCGCGCGCGGGAAGCAGCTATTCGCCTCGAACTGCGCGGGTTGCCACGGCGTCGAAGGCAAAGGCTTGTGGGCGCCCGAGCTGAACAACGAGGGATTCCTCTCCGCGGCGACGGACGGAATGCTGCAGGCGACGATCATTCGTGGACGGACCGGCACGGCGATGCGGTCGTTCGGTCACGGTTCCAACGGGCTGGTCGATCTGATGCCGCAGGATGTGGACGACATCGTCGCCTACATGCGCCACTGGTCGAAGCGCACCCCCTCGCCCATGACGATCCCTGCGGAGCGGTCGCTGGAACGCCGTGACGAAACGAACGATGTGACCGAACGCCGCACGCCGCAAGACGCGGTGGGACGGCAATCCAAACCGACACCCTCAACTTCCATAGCAGCGACCGGTACACGGACGCAAGGAGATGAACGATGAGCGAACGAACGCTGAACATAATGGATGCCGCGGGTTCGGTTCCGGCCTGCACCATCCACCGACAAGTCAAGCATGGAGACGACTTCGACCGCCGCGCGTTCATGAAGATGGCCGCCGGAACAGGCGCAGCCGTCGCCGCGACGGGATTCCTGCCGAGCGAATTCATTGAGGCCCGCGCGTTTCCGGGCGAGGACCAGCCGCTCGGCACGGGCGTGAAGCTCTTGCAGGCGGCCTGTCCGTACTGCGGGGTGGGATGCGGCACGCTCATCAAGGTCGAGGGCGGCAAAGTCGTAGGCATGGTGCCGGACAAGAAACATCCGACCAACCGCGGCATCCAGTGCATCAAGGGCCTCAACGCCCACGAGCCGATCTACCGCGACCGCCTGACCAAGGTCCTCGTCCGCCGCGACATGAGCGATCCGCTCCGCGGACACGTCTCCACCAGCAAGGGTCGCTTCGACGACGACGTATACCGCGAAGCGACCTACGAAGAAGCCGAGGAACTCGTCGCGGAACGCATCGCCGAGATCATGAAGGAAAAAGGTCCCAATGCGGTCGGACTGAACGGTTCGGGGCAACTGACGATGGAGGCCCAGTGGATCGAGAACCTCTTGATGAAGGGCGTCATCGGGAGCAACTCGATCGAGGCCAACGCGCGAATGTGCATGACCTCGGCGGTCACCGGGTATTTCCACTCCTATGGCTCCGATGCGCCGCCGACGAGCTATGAGGACATCGAAGAGGCCGACTTCATCACCTTCTGGGGGCACAACGCCCGCGAGGCGCACCCGATCCTCTTCTGGCGGGTGGCCGACCACAAGAAGAAACACGACATTCCCACGTCCGTGGCCGACCCGCGAAAAACGGGCACTGTCATCGGTCTGGAGGATATCAATCCGCGAAACAGCTATCACATTGCGACGCTCAACGGGGACATCAGCTACCTCAACGCCATCGCTCATTTGTTGATGAAGCGCTACCCGCAGGCGTGCATGTCGGAGGAATGGCTCGAACAACACACGACGGGCTGGAAGGAATACAAGGAAGGCGTTCTGCAAAAGTACTCGCCCGAGCAGGTGATCGAACGAGTGCGACCGATCGACGGCGGACGCGTAACGGTCGAGACCTTGGAAAACGTCGCGCGGGAATGGGCGGAGGCGTCGATCAAGGGTCGCCAGCGCGGTCGCGGCGGCGTGCTGAGCTTCTGGGGCATCGGTTACAACCAGATGCTCCACGGACAGCACAACACGATCAGCATCATCAACCTGCACCTGCTTACCGGAAACGTGGGGCGACCGGGCTGCGGAAGTCATTCGCAGACCGGCCAGCCCAACGCGATGAGCGAACGCCTCATGGGCGGCCTGACAAGCAGGCTGCCTTTTAATCAACCGCTCAGCAACCAGGCGTGGCGCGACCACATTGCCGATGCGTGGCGCGTGCCGCGCGAGCGACTGGCGCAGACCTCCGCACTGCCGAACCCGGGATTTGTGCTGGGCATGATGGAGCGGGCGTTGAAGGGCGGACTGGACGCGATGTTCTGGATGTACACCACCCACGTGCACATGCCCGATCTGGACACGCTGGTTCGGCCCGCGCTGACCAAGATGTTCGTCGTCGTCCAGGACATCTACCGCCACGCGCCCAACAACCTCTATGCGGACGTAATCTTTCCGGCGGCGACGTGGGGTGAATGGACCGGAGGCACGTACATCCAATCCGAACGGCGTCTGTACGTCTGTGATGGGACCGCAAGTCCGCCGCCGAACTGCCGGCCCGATATGGACCTGGCCATCGACAAGTGTAAGGGGCTCGCCACGAAGCTGGGTTTGGATGCGGACAAAATCATCCCCTACCAGAAGAAGATCAAGATGGCCAACGGCTTGATGGCCTACGACCCGGAAGAGGTCTTCCGCGACATTCTTGCCGCCAGTAAGGGTTCCGACGCCGATTTCTCGGGGATTTTGGAAGTCGAGCAGCGCGACGGAGTAACGCCCTACGATCAGCTTCGGAGCCTGCGGGGTGTTCAGTGGCCCGCGCCCTCCTACGAGATCGCCAAGGCCGGCGGCACCCCGCGCCGCTACCTCGGCCAGGAAGGCTGGGCCGGACAACCCTATGGTGACTTCCGACATCCCGACGGCAAAGCCAAGTTCAAACTCTGCGAGCAGGACTACACCAAGCTGAAGGACGTGACGGACCGCCTGATGAAGTACGGCGACAAGCGGAAGCCGGGCGAAGGACCCTACTTCATCGACGATCTGCACACGGAGGGACCGGCTGCGGGGCAACCGAAGATTCTCGTCGAGGCGCGCGACGCGGGCCTGCCGCCGGAACTGCCGCATCTGGACGTCTATCGTGACACCGCCGTGTCACTCCAGGACCACAAGGATCGCGACGTCTATCCGTTCTGGCTGGGACTAGGCGTCGTCTACGAGCACTTCCACTCGGCCAAGACGATTCGCGGTGCGACGACCATGAAGCTCGTGCCCGAGCAATACGTCGAAGTGAATGTGGACGACGCGAAGCGATTCGGCCTGAAGGACGGCCAGCGCGTTCGACTGGTCACGCGGCGCGGATCCTACGAGGCACGGGCGTCGGTCGGACAAATGAGCATGATCCGCCCCGCCCGGTCGGAGGTGCCGCCGGGCTACCTGTTCAGCCCGTGGAACCTGTCGGTGGCGGACAGCGCCGATCCGCGTAAGAACAAGTGGCTGGTGAACTCGACCAGCCACCGCGCGTGGGACCCGGTCAGCGGCCAGTGCGACTACAAGAAACTTGCGGTGCGGATCGAGGTCATCTGAACATGGCCTCGCTCGTTCGTCGCGATTTCCTCAAGCAGACAGCCGCCGTCGGGCTGACCGTCGGCGGCGGAGTGTACTGGGCCGGCTTGGGGCAAGGCGATGCGACCGGCGCCGCACCGCTTCGCCCGCCCGGGGCGCTGCCGGAAATCGACTTTTCGTCGACGTGCATCCGGTGCATGCGCTGCGTGGACGCCTGTCCGAATCATTGCCTCGAAGCGATGCCCGGTTCGGTCGGCGCCCTCGCCGGCACGCCGACCATGCACCCGCGTCGAGCGGCTTGCATGTTGTGCATGGATGCCGACGGCGAACATCTGAAGTGCACGGAGGTCTGTCCCTCCGGGGCCCTGCGGCTGGTCCATAAGAACAAGCGGGATATCCAGGCCAAGGTGGCGATCGGCGTGGCCGAGATCGACTTCGACCTCTGCTACTCCTACAACAACTGGAGCTGCGGGGCGTGCTATCGGGCGTGCCCGCTGGCGGGCGAGGCCATGACCGTCGGTTTGTGGGAGCGACCGACGGTCCATCCGGAAGCCTGCGTCGGCTGCGGCTGTTGCGAGCGTTCCTGCATCCGTTATCCGCACGCCGTGCGCGTGAAGGTTAGGCCGGCGTGATGCGATTCACTCGTCGCGAAGCTATTCGCTCATTCGCTTCCACCGTCGGGCTGGCGGTGGCGGGCGGTCTCGCACACTGGCTGATGCGATCGCGGCTCGAATGCTATCCCATGGTCAAACGACCCTACGCGAAGCTCGCCGGACTACTTCGCCCGCCGGGGGCGCCGGCGGAACCCGACTTCCTCGCGGCGTGCATTCGATGCTGCCGCTGCCAGGACGCCTGTGAGCCGGGGGCAATCCAGTTCTACACGGAGAAAGACGGCGACCTGTTCCACACGCCGTATGTCGATCCCGCCAAGGCCGGCTGCACGCTCTGCAATAAGTGCGGCCCGGCCTGTCCGACCGGCGCACTGCTGCCCTTTGCGGACATGGCCGACGCGGACATGGGTTCCGTCGAGCTGCGCGAAGACCTCTGTCTTTCCTACAAGGCCAAATGGGTTCGCGAAAAGCAGGAGCTGCTAACGCAGTTGGGGCGCCGGCCCACGGAAGTCGAAGCCGCGGCCGAAGGGCGCGGGCCTTGCGGCGAATGCCACATGTTTTGTCCGCTGCGCAATCGGGCGATCAAGCTGGAGCCTGGCGCGTTTCTCGCGCCGCTCGTTTTCACGGAACATTGCGTCGGCTGCGGGATGTGCGAGGAAATATGCCGGACGGTGGTTCGCGGCGAGCCGGCGATTCGCGTGGTCCGCACGCGTCGGCGGCACGGGTTGGAGACCGCGGCATGAAACTGCAGATTCTGCGACGATTGGTGCAGGGGTGCGTGTTGCTGCTGATCGCGGCGTTGCCACTGCTCAGTTTGTACGCGCATTACCGGGCGGCGCGATCGATCGACGATGAAGTGTTGATGACCGGTCTTCGCGGCGCAACCGTCGCGCAAGTCATTCATCCCTACGTCAGCAGGTTGGACGATCCGCAGAAGTTCCTCGACAAAAACAAGGGCACGCTGTGGTCGATGCGCGTCGGCGGCGTGGAATGGACCGACCCCCTCGCCGCCGTCGAGATGATCGCGGCGTCGAAGCACGTGCATTGGCAGCTGATCGCCTCGCTCGCCCTGCCCGTCCTGCTCACCGTCGTCCTCGGAAAGGTGTTCTGTAGCTGGATCTGCCCGGCGTATGTCCTTTTCGAGCTGACCGGCAAGTTGCGGAGCCTGCTGCGCGTCGCGGAAATTCAACCGGGCGAGTTGAGCTTTTCTCCCCGTAACAAGTATGTCTTCCTCGTGGTCGGCGCGGCGCTGGCGGCGATCTTTTCGGGGCCCTTGTTCGCGCTCATCTATCCGCCCGCCGTGATTAGTCGCGCACTGCACGCCTGGGTGTTCGGCACGACGCTAACGGGCATGGTCGTGCTGCTGGGGTTGATCGTGGGGTTCGAACTGTTTGTCTCGCCGCGATGGTGGTGTCGAACGATGTGTCCGGGCGGCGCGCTTTACGGACTGTTGGGTTGGCTGCGACCGGTTCGAATCAAACTGCGAACCGAAACCTGCACGGGCTGCAAGGATTGCATCCCGGTCTGCGAGGAGGGAATCAACCCGATCACCCAGTCGGCCTCGATCGAGTGCGACAACTGCGGGGTGTGTATCCGCCATTGCGGCGACGGCGCGCTTTACTACGCCATCGGATTGCCCGGCGTCGGAAAACGATCGCGACGACGCGGGTCCGTCCAGCTCGAGACGAACAAAACGCCGCAACGAAACCGGACCACGGCCGCCCTCGTGGCGTTCACGACCCTCCTGCTCATGCCGCGATCGGCGATGGCCCATCATATCCTCGGCCTGCCGCACTATTCGTACAAGGAGAACTATCCGCAGCGCCCCACGCTCGAATATCCGGCGACGACCGGTCCCTACGACGTACTATTTACTTCGTACCCGGGTGTTCCCGTCCCCGGCGAGCCGGCCAACCTCGCTTTCTACATCAAGGACCGTGAATCCAAACGGGTTTATGATGAACCGCTCACCATTCGCGTGCTGCGCACCACCACGTTCGGCGACAACGAGCTGATTCTACCGTCCACGACGCGGACGCCCTTCGACCATGAGTACAAACTTCACATGATCTTCCCGATCAATGGGGAATACATCGTGGAGTTGTCGATGTCGGTCGAGGGCCGTGTCGAGGTGATTCCGTTTCTGATGATCGCGGGCGAGCCCAGCGCCGCGGGTTCGTTCGCCGCCGCGGGTGCGATCGGCTTCGTGCTTTTCCTGGTCGGCGTTCGAGCGATTCAAAAGAAACGTCGCCGAAGACAGGCGGTGTCACTGAATCAGATCCAAACGGGAGCAAAACGTGTGGCGCCGCCACGAGGTGCGAAGATCACGACTCCGCGTATCGACGCCGCATTGTGACACGCATGGGAATCGAACGACGGAGTATCCGGACCGCCATGAAACGTTTCATGCTCTTTTTCCCATACGTGGTGCTCGCAGGCGTCATTGGCGCCGTCGTGGCGGCCAATCTGCCGTCGCACTCAGAGCACACCGAAGTGGTCGCGGAACAAAGCGAAAACGTCTGTCCGCCATGCGGCATGGCCGTCGATCCCGCAACCGCAACCTCCGCAAAGATTGACAACCGGACGTACCACTTTTGCTCGCAAGGCTGCCGCGATTATTTCGTCGGTCAGCATACGAACCAAGCGCAACCACCGGAGTCGGCCCCAACGCGACTCGTGGACGCTGTTTGCCGAATGGAGGTCAACGCCGGCTGGAACCTTGCATCACGCTACGGAGATCGGACGTATCATTTCTGTTCCACACTGTGCAAGACGCAATTCGACGCCGATCCCGAACGTTACCTGCAAGCACGCTGTCTGGTCTGCGAGCGACCCCTGGCCGACGAACGTTCATTTCCCGCAACCTATCTCGGACACACCTACCAATTGTGCAGCGATGAACACCGCGCCGAATTCAAGCGCGATCCCGCCGCCGTCTTCATGCACACGATGTGGGGCATCCCGTCGTGGTTGTATTACGCCTCGATCGCGATCGTGCTGATTGTGAGCTTCGGCGTATTTGAATGGCTCAATCGGGCCGCGAGCGGCGTCGAGCCTGAAGCGACAACGCATTCACCTTCTCAAGCACGTCGCTTCACGCGCGAAGCAATCGCCGGCGAAGGCGAGCGCTTCATTCGAAGCGGCCATTTCGCGTCGAATTCCTCCGGTCTCGCGCTGCCGATCCTGCAAACGACGGCCGCCGCGTTCGAAAGTGTGGCAACCCGATCGCGAGCCGACCGACTCGACTTGCTTTCCCTACGCTGGGTCGCGGCGGCGTTGCGCTCGCGCCTCTTTCGGTTTGGGTTGAGGGCCGTCGTCGCCGTGCTGTTTGTGCTCATCATTGCCGCCGGTCTCTTCGGCAATCAGAACCCCGCGCTGAATATCGCCCCCATCCTCACCTGGACGGTCTGGTGGGGAATGCTCATCGTGCTCATCCTCTTCGCGGGCAAGGCCTGGTGCTACGTATGCCCGTGGGACGCGATAGCCGAGTGGACGGAAAAGCTCACCTTCTGGCGAAAGAATCCCGACGGGCTCAGCGCCGGCCTGAAGTGGCCGCGAATCGTTCGGAACATCTCCATCGCCACGGTCCTCTTCGTCGGCCTGACCTGGATCGAACTGGGCTTTGGCGTGACGACCAGGCCGCGGGTCACGGCGTATCTGGCGATCGCCATGCTGCTCATGGCCGTCGCGTCGGCGCTGCTGTTCGATCGCAAGAGTTTCTGTCGATACGGCTGCCTTGTCGGTCGCGTCAGCGGACTGTACGCCTTATTCGCCGGCGTCGAGGTGCGGGCAAGAAGCGCAGCCGCCTGTACGCGGTGTCATACGAAGGAATGCGTCCAAGGCAGCGACACGGCCTACGGCTGCCCCACGTTTCTTTATCCCGGCAAACTGGCGACCAACACGTACTGCATCCAGTGCATGGAGTGCGTGCAGGCCTGCCCGCACGGCAACCTCGCGGTCAACCTCAGGCCGTGGGGCAGCGATCTTGCGTCGGACGGCAAACCGCGCACGGATGAGGCCTATCTCGCCCTGCTGATGCTGGCGATCACCGGCTTTCACGGTCTGACCATGACGCCGGTCTGGGCGCGATTCGTGGATGCGGTCCGAAACGCCGGCGGCGTGGGACGAATCGCCGCTTTCAGCTTCAGCATGACGCTCTTGATGTTGGGGCCGATCGCGGTGTATGCGGGGCTTGTCGCTCTTTCCGCGTCGCTCGGGCGCGGGCGATCAATGACGCCGCTGCGCTATCGCGATTACTTCATTCGCTACGCCTACGCGCTGCTGCCGATCGCGCTCTTCTATCACATCGCCCACAACATGGAACATTTATTGATGGAAGGACCGAAGGTCATCGCGATGGCGTCCGATCCGTTCGGCTGGGGCTGGAACCTCCTGGGAACGGCCACCTGGGCGATCCCGCCGATGATCTCGCTGGACAAGCTCTGGCTCGTGCAGGTGTTTCTCGTGCTGGTCGGACACCTCTACAGCCTGTGGATTGCGCAGAAGACGTCACTGCGACTTTTCGGCGATCGCCGGGCGGCCTTTCGCAGTCAGTTGCCTATGTTGGCGGCCATGATCGGATTCAGCGTATTCAGTCTGTGGCTGTTGAAGCAGCCGATGGAAATGCGCACTTCGGCGATGTGAGGAGGAAGCGTTGGCCTGCTCGCGACGAGATTTCTTCCACGTCTTCGGGCGATCGCTGGCTTCGGATGTGTTCAGCGTCGCGGGCACGCTGCGTTCGGAATGGATGAACCGAACGGCTCCCGAAGCGGAACTGCCGGCGCGCTCCTGGCTTCGTCCGCCGGGCGCGCTTCCCGAACCGCTCTTTCTCACCACTTGCACCAAATGTACGAGTTGCCAGGAGGTCTGCCCGTACCAGTCGATCCGTCGCCTTGGACCGGAGTTCGGAGACTGCGCCGGCACGCCGGTCATCGTACTGGACGAATCGCCCTGTTATCTCTGTCCGGACATGCCCTGCATCGCGTCGTGCCCGACCCGCGCGCTGCAACCCACCCCGCGACACGAAGTGCGCATGGGCTTGGCTGTCGTGAATGACGAACTGTGTTACCGTTCGGCCGGTCAGCCGTGCGATTATTGCGTCGTCCGCTGCCCGCTCAATAGCGACGCGATTCGATTCGATGGTAGCGGCCCTCCACGGGTGCAAGCGGAGGGTTGCACGGGATGCGGGGTTTGTGCCTATCTGTGCCCGGGCAAGGCCATCAAAATCCAACCCGTGAATTCATTGACTGATGGGCCGGCGAAACATGCCCGGTAGGAAGTTCCTGTGCCTACCGAATATTCCTAAAGGCGCCGGAACAGGGCATTATGAACAAGATCAAGGTCATCTACCGAATGGCCTACGGCTTCCGCGGCGACGAGTACTTCGTCCTCGAAATCCGCACCGCATTCTCCGAAAATCCAGGATGAGCCGATTTATTCTTGTGCGGCTCCTAAAGATCAGCTCGGCGGGACGTCGGTTTCCGGGTCGCCGATGTCGATCGGCTCATCGTCGTCGTCGGATAGCCCCAGACCCTCAACGATGGCCGCGAGGTTGTCGTCTTCGCCCCAGTCGTCTTCGGCATCGGCGTGATCGTCGACGATCGTCGCCGGAGCGCCTTCGTCGGCGGACTTCTTGGCGATGATGGTTCGCGCGAGAGCGATACGCTCGATGAGTGTAGGCATGTCGGGAATGCGTTCACTTGGGTCGTATCGGCAGCAGTCGTCGATCAGCCGCGAAACGCATATCGGTCCCGGCGCGCCGGGATTCGTGGAAGACGCGCGCGTTTCTTCGGCCCGCTTAACCGTCGGATTCAACGATTGGAGGTTGACGGTCTGGTTCATCTGGGTGGGGATCGGCTTGCCGGTCAGCACTTTGTGCAGCGACGCTCCCAGACCGAACACGTCGGTCCGCTGGTCGAGCTTGCCCCGCTGAACCTGTTCCGGGGCCATGTAATCGACGGTGCCCTGAATCTTGGCTTTAGGTTCGTGGATGCGGGCGCTCTGGCCGAGGTCGATCAGCTTCACCGCCCCATCGGTCGCCACCATGATGTTCGTGGGCTTCAGGTCGGCGTGGACCCAGCCCGCGAGGTGCATGGCGTACAGTCCGTGGGCGGACTCGCTGAAAATGCGGAGGATTTCGTCCATCGGACGGTTGAGTTCCTTTTCGCCCAGCGTGATGCCGTTGACGTATTCCATGAAAAGGATGGCTCCGCGAACGCGGAACCGCTGCCGCAACATGCGCAGCTCGAAGACCTTGCGGATGACGGGGTGGTCGATCGAGGAACCGATGGCGTATTCGGCTTTCAAGAGTTCGATGAACCCCGCGTCCTCGGGGTTGACGATCTTGACGACCTTGACCGTGTAGTCCTTGGCGGTGGGCATGTACCGCGCGCGGTAGACGCGGGTCTGGGCGCCGACGCCCAGCTTTTCGATGACGCGATAGTTTGGGATGTCAACCGACATGGCAAATGGCGCTCTTGTTACGGAAAACGAGTCTCACTAGCTCACGCTTTCCATTACTCAATTCGTTTCGGCGGGCATCGCTGTCCGTACAAGGACGCTCCACCATCAACGACAAGCCGGTGCTTGCAGCCGGGCGAATAGGCACCGGCGGCGCTTGCACGGCATATCGATGTCGGACCGAACTGTCCGTCGGCTGGATGACCCCGCGTTGGCGCGATTGACCCGCCCAGACTCCGCTTGACCTTGTTGCCCAAACCGAAACCCGGAAACAACCACGGAGAGCACGCCGGACGGGGACGGTAAATGAAAAAGCGGGGGCGATGGATAATTGCGTAAATCGACGATTATCGAAAAACCGTCGCCTGCCTTGCCAGCCTTGCCATGCGTCTCCGGCGACGAATATATCGGCAGCCAAGAGTCTGGTCAAACATTGGCAACGCGGCGGGGGATCCGTGACAGTTTAGGCGAAGCCTTCGGGAGGGCGAGCCTCCCGGCGGGCGGCCCGGCGTGTGGCATGGTCCACGCTTGCGTGGCCATGCTACGTCCTCCTGAACATGCTCATGCGAGCGTGAGCACGGCACCCATCAGTTTTCGTCTCCGTGTCCTTTGTGATCTTCGTGCCCTTCGTGGTGCGAAACGCCGCCCGGGTCGCCCGGAAGACGCCTCGCCCGCCACGAACCCCAAAAATAATTCGCAAAAAAATTCCGCCAAAGACTTGACTTCTTCGTTTCAGTTAGGTATAAGTTAGGTTGGAATGCGCGGGTTCGCTGACGAAAGATCACGATGCCAGTTCGCGGATGACGGCGCAACCACGGCGGATCTTGCCGTCGGATGCGGCGTAGCTGATGCGGAAGTGCGTGTCGCGCTCGCTGAACGCCTCGCCGGGGATGATGAGCAGATTTCGCTCGATCGCGGCTGCGACGAACTCGGTGGCCGACTTGTAGCGCTGCGGAACCTTGGGAAACACATAGAATCCGCCGGCGGGTCGGACGAATTCGACGACGCCCTCCAGCTCGCGGCAGACGAGGTCGCGCTTGGCGCGATAGTCGGCCACCTGCCGCGACATGTCCGTGTCCATCGCGGCCAGTGCGCCGTATTGACCGGGATGGGGGGCGCAGACGTAGGTGAACTGCTGCAGCTTGATCATCTCGGTGATGACATCCGCCGGTCCGGCTGCATAGCCCAACCGCAGCCCCGTCAGCGCATGAGACTTTCCATAGCCGCGAAGCAGCAAGGTGCGTTGCGGCGCGAACTCCACCGGGCTGGGGCCAGGCCCGTCATACGTGAGCAACCTGTAGATTTCGTCGCTGATGAGCAGCAGGTCGTTCTTTCGCGCGAGTTCCGCGACGGCCTTCATGTCGTCCCGTTTGTACACCACGCCCGTCGGGTTTCCCGGCGAACAAACGATGACGAGCTTCGTGCGCTCGGTGATGGCGGCCTCAAACCGCTCGGGATGAAGCTGAAAATCGTCGTACAGGCTGACGGCGACGGGCGTCCCGCCGGCGAGCCGCACGAGGTGTCTGTACGAGACGAAGTACGGGTCGGCGATGAGCACTTCGTCGCCTTCGTTGAGGCAGGCCAGCAGCGCAAGGAACAATCCGCCTGAAACGCCGCAGGTGACGAATGCCTCGGCGTCCCAGTCGAACTCCTCCTTGATCTGCGCCTTGATCCGCTCGCGGAGTTCGGGAATGCCGCGCGTGTGGGTGTAGCCGGTACGGTCGGTCTCGATGGCGCGAATCATCGCGCCCTTGATGTTGTCCGGGACTTTGAAATCGGGTTGCCCGATGGAGAGGTCGATCGGGTCCTTAAGCTTGGCGCCGAGGTCGAAGATACGACGGATGCCGGACGAGCCGATCGTTCGGACGCGGTCGGCGATAAACGTTCGCTTGGCCATGGCGCGATCCAGCGTAGTATCCCTCCGTCGGAGTGGCAACCCGCGTGCCGTGCGGACCCGCAACCGGGGTGCATCCCGTTTGGGGTGGCGAAAGATGCCCAGGGGTGTCATTCCGAGCGTAGCGGTGTCATTCTGAGCGTAACGGTGTCATTCTGAGCGTAGCGGTGTCATTCTGAGCGCAGCGGTGTCATTCTGAGCGCAGCGAAGAATCTTCCGGCGGGCCTGTCCTCGAGCGCAGC